>Ga0115005_10000653_pt1 | contig 26872 bp, 24 predicted proteins | sample ArcOceMetagenome_FD_87163 | JGI IMG/M metagenome (GOLD analysis project Ga0115005, IMG submission 87163) | Marine eukaryotic phytoplankton communities from Arctic Ocean - Arctic Ocean - Greenland ARC118M Metagenome | ecosystem: Environmental > Aquatic > Marine > Oceanic | place: Arctic Ocean...
TAAATGCTGTCCGTTGCGTGAATGAAATATTCACCGATTCCGCTGAAAATCATGTGGTGGGTGGCGCCGCCCGCACGCATGGCGGCGTCATCATCAATCGGAACACTATCGGAACTCAACTCTCCTCTATTGAAAGCGTGACCTGTCAAGGAGGGGCGGGCTGGCTGATGAGACCACCCTCTTTTTTTTTTGTCCGTGACTAAATGAGTCACGCTTTCATTGATTCGAAAACCCGCCACCAGATCATAAAACCACGAATGAAACGACTTTGTTCTCTCTCCCCAGCCACGATAGATCCAGCAGGATTCCTTCCACGTTATGACCATAATAAACACACGATGATGTATTACTTCTATTTCCCTTGAGCAGTCAAAAATCAAAATTTCATCCTGCACATAGATTTTAAAAAATCAGGAAAGAATATGGCATCCAGCGTCTATGCAGTTGCATCGGTTCCCTTCTCGTTGGATTCTGAACAAGAATCAGCAAGAGAGGTCGACACCACAGCCAATGACAATGTCGCCCAAAGAAGAGGAGAATCATTGTCAAATTTGCCTCATAGAAAAATCCATAAGCCAACCTTGATTCTTGTGACAATACTATTTATCGTTTCTAGCATTTTCATTGCTGTGGGTGTTACGCTAGACCAGAAACAGCGAGCCGCCAAACCGGACACGATCACGGGGGTAGATACCAGTGCTGCATTAAAGACATCCCATCCTTCATCAAGTCCCACTTCAAGTCCTAGCTCAAACCTTAGCATTGCGCCTTCTTCAGAATTTGAGGTGGCTCTCAATTTAATTTTCAAAGATAGACTACGTCTAGCAGAAGATGCTCCAGTGTTTACCCCAGGGACTGACCAGTGGAATGCAAAACGGTGGATGGCACACAATGATCCTATGAGCTTGGATCCTACTGATGAAAATGACGTGCTCAAAATCATTCAAAGATTTGCGCTTTCAACCATCTTTTACTCCATGAGTGGAAAAGATCCGATGAATGTTGATTGGATGGAAATGGACGAGTGTCACAGTGAGCATATAAGTTGTGATGGCGATGAAATCGTCCGTGCTCTTGAAATAGGTGAGGGGAACGATCAACTTGAAGGGTCTTTGTACAATTTTAAGTTGCATCTATCTCACACGTCCACTTTGTTAGATAATCTCGTTACTACTGGGGGAACGATCCCTGATGAAATTGGTCTATTGTCAGGTCTCGAGAATTTGGTCATTAAGAATAATATCTTACTTGGTGGAACAATTCCACGCTCCATCGAGCACCTTTTAGAATTGAGACAAATCGGATTCTTCAACAATAGCTTGGGAGGAAATTTGCCTGACGCGCTCTTTTCTTTGCCGCTATTGACGTATTTGAATTTATCAGATAATTTCCTCACAGGAAGGATTTCAACTAAGATTGGGCAACTAGCAAGTTTGGAAAAGCTTATTCTCGATAACAACGATTTCACTGGGCATCTACTTCCACTAGAACTGAGGAAGACCAAGATAAATGTACTGAGTTTGAGCGGGAATAGATTCGGTGCACAGATCGTTCCAGCTATGCACTTTTTGCATGAACTTGAATATCTGTACCTTGATAGGAATGATTTTGTGGGGCAGCTGCCATTTGAATTGGGACAGATGACAAAATTGAAATCATTATCGCTGAGCCAAAACAGTTTCAGTGGCACCTTGCCTTCTGAGCTCGGCGTGCTATCCGAACTGAGATATCTTAACTTGGCTGCAAACAGATTTGATGGTGAAATACCAGCAGTAGATTGGCCAAAATTGAAGACATTAAATTTGGATGATAATGCATTCAATGGGACTTTTCCAAGTACTTTCAGTGATTTGCACAATTTAGGTGAGTGCATATAGAGACTTATATGGTTACCAACTTGTGGAAAATGGTCGGTGCTAACAATTCTTCGATTTATTCAGAGGTTTTGTCCTTGGCCTCAAACAGATTGGTGGGATCCATATCGGGTATTTTGAATCCTCTTGGAGCAAAATTAACTGAGCTGTCTCTTTCTAATAACCATCTCAGTGGAACTATTGGCGAATCTCTTTGTCACCTCGTTAATCTTGGTGAGTCATCGATATAAAGTTAATTGAAATTCGCTCAAGCTGAACGTGATCACTAAAACTAGTCCATTCTAGAACAGTTATTTCTCGACTCGAATGACATTAATGGAACATTGCACCACTGTTTCGGAAACCTAACAGAGTTGAAGAGATTACATGTATTTAGCAACCAAATCTCTGGAGAGATTCCTTCGTTCATCACAACGCTGAAAAATCTAGGTAAGCGATCTTTCCTCTCATTCAAAAATTGAAATCGATCTGGTCTAAAAGATTATGTCTTGTTTACGTAGAGGAGCTTGGCTTGGAGGATAACAATCTATCAGGTGAGGTCCCAGCCGAAATATGTTCATCTTCTTCACTTTCAAAGGTGTGGTTAGATTGTGCTGGAAATCAACCGAAAGTCCAATGCTACGAGAGTTGTTGCCAATGCTGTCCAGATGCCGAGTGCTGAAAAAGAAAGAATGGCATTTACATCATGCGTTGTGTTTTCACATGAGAGCTGGAATTATAAGGGCAACAAATTGGTTGTTGATTTGAACTAACTTATAACGCGCTATGTAACTATGTTATTTCATCTTTTAATACAAAATTAGGGAGTGCCTATGTGTACTCCAGCAAGAATAAAAAGGCAAATGTCATTTTCCTTTTCAATGGAACTTCTTTCCTGATGCGGCGTAGTCCTTTAGAAGCTGACATGGCTCGAACTGGGGTCCGTACTTATCTGCAAATCCATTCATCATCGCAACATATTTATCAACGCCGACCGAATCAAGGTATCGGAATGGTCCACCTCTGAAAGGAGCAAACCCTGTACCGAAGACCATTCCAATGTCACCAACTACGGGATCTGCAATGATTTCATCTTCGAGACATTTTGCAGCTTCGTTCACAAACCTGGAAATGATTCTATTTTGGATTTCCTCTTCCTTGAGACCAAGATCCTTTTCCACAAAGGCATCTACGAAAGCCTGAACCTCGGAATTTATAGTCTTCTTTTTACCATCATATGTGTAGAATCCTTGTCCTGATTTCTGCCCGAGCCATCCCTTCTTCACCATTGTTTCCATGAGGCTTATGTCACCTCCAGACATCCGATCACCAAGATCAGCATTAGAGAGAAAGTTCGCAACATGTGATGTCACATCAATACCTACATTGTCAGCTAACGTAACAGGCCCTACAGGCATCCCAAAATTCTTCAGTGACTTGTCAAGTGCTTTGAGACCCACTCCATCTCTTACCAAAGCTGAAACCTATTACAGCAAACACACACGCAACGGACAAATGTATGAGCTACCTTTGTATAATCAAAATTAGCTCTTCTCAGAGAACGACCACAATCTTACCTCTACCAAAAATGGTCCAAGACAGCGATTCACATAAAATCCAGGGACATCTTTGACCTCGATGCATGTTTTTCCTTGCTTTGTTCCAACACTAAATGCCGCTGCTTTAGTAGCATCTGAGGTGCCCTCATGAGGAATAATTTCGAGTAAAGGCATCTGTGGCACCGGGCTGAAGTAATGCATTCCAATGATCTGCTCAGGCCTTTGAGCACCAGCCGCGATGTCGGCGATTGGGATAGCGGAAGTGTTCGTTGCAAAGACACAGTGTTCAGGTGTCAATTCTTCACACTGAGCAACAATTTTTCGCTTCAAGTCAATATCCTCGAATACTGCTTCGATAATCAAATCTGCGCTTGAGAACTGCTTCTTCCAGGATTCCATGTTTTCAGTCAAGGGTATAATATTAGAAGAATTGATATTATGCTGGAACTTAGTCATGCGCCTGCGCTTTTCCTTCTTGTCCCAGTTCCCCTCAATGTACGATAGTCCTCGAGCGACGGCAGAATCATCGCGATCTTTCAAGAGTACCTCGTATCCCTTTTCTGCGGTAACTTGCGCAATACCAGACCCCATCAATCCACTTCCAAGCACCGCAACCTTTTCGATAGGGTGTGCTACATCGCCATAGCTGTGCTTCTTCATTCTAGTCATACCATCAAAGATTCCAATCAAAGCTTCAGACTCTTTTGTAGCTGCAAGCTTTGCGAAACTCTCACGTTCAAACTTGAACTTCTTATCACCTTTGGGGTGCTCAAGCCCATATTTGACTGCTTCAATGATGGCAAACGGAGAGGGGTAGTGACCATTGGTATTCTTTTGAACCATATCGTTGATAGTTTTCCACATGAAATGTCTTCCAAGTGAGGTATCTTCCACAAGCTTGTCCTGTAAACTCTTTTTCTTGCCAGTGCTCTTCTTGATAGTACCATCAGCAAGACCTTTTGCAGTTTCAATTGCAACTTGCTCTAGAGACTGTGGAGCAACCACGAGATCAACTAGTCCCATTTTTTTCGCTTGGGCGGGACGGATATCCTTTCCAGTCAACATCATATCCATGGCCTTCTGCAATCCAACGAGCTTGTGCAAGTTCTGAGTACCGCCAAAACCTGGCAAAAGTCCAAGCTTTACTTCGGGTAACCCCAACTTCGTTTTGGGCGAATCAGTACAAATACGGTAGTCGCACCATAGAGCCCATTCCAACCCTCCACCTAAAGCAGGTCCATTAATTGCACACACGAGAGGGACACCCTTACTCTTGAGATGTTGAAAGAAGTTTGTAGCAGATTCAATAAGAGGAACGGCATCCTCTTTATTTTCCAAGGATTGAATATCAAAAATATCAGCTCCTGCAATGAAACCATCAGGTTTACCAGAAGTGAAAACAACTCCCTTGACGTCAGAGTTGTTTTCAATTTCAGTAGCCCAAAGCTTCTCAGCCTCGTCCTTTACCTTGAAACTAATTGTGTTGACCTTCTTTGCGGGATTATCGAATCGAATCATGGCGATTCCATCAGGAGTTATTTCGACGTTTTGAAAGAATGCATACTTTCTTTCAGCGGTGGGTAGAAAGACGGCTTCTTGAACAGACGTCGGTGTTTTTTGAACATACTTATTTTGCGCAGAATCTTCGTCGGATACCGAAACTGCTGCCGATGAGAATGGCATTTTGGTCATAGGGCGAATGTTGGTGGATGTCTTTTTGCCTTCTTGCTGGGAGAAGAAACCATTTTTGGAAGCGAGAGCGCAGGAAACATTCCTCTGTGTAACAGAAGAGCGAAGGACTGCCGACCTTTTTGAAATGGATGCCAGACTTCTTCCGAGCATCATGTTGCGAGTCTTTGTGTTGGCTTTTTATCGAATTAGATTTTATGATTGAGAACCGCAAAGGAGAAAGATGTTTTTTTCTTCCGATCGAGTGATGGGTGATGTGAGTGATTGCTCGAGAGAGTGATGCTTTTGATTTTGAGTGACATTTTGCTCATTTTGTTGACACGCTCCCATCTTGACACAGATTAGATTCTATTCTGTAGGTCCGGTCCGGTCAAACTACTCTTGTTCCCGCCAAAACACAAAAACAGGGAGAAGAAACTGACATATGATACGATACGAGAGCAGCAACTAGTAGTAGTACTGTTAGTGGATTAGCTTTTATGGGTTTGAGGTACAGTATGATACCAGGTACCTTTACAAACACTCCTGGAGCTCAAATTTAAGATGTTCGAAGATCCAAGCGAACTAGGTGCTCGACGACTGATCAAAAGAGCTCTTCATCACTGCATCGAGTACAAGAAGTGTGTTCTTCTCCATTTGAGTGAGACCATCAAACCCACGTTGGGGATCAGATATGATATGCTGAAAAATCAGATCTAATCTCTTTCGTAAGAGTGTCAGGGTAGAAGCCGTTTGTCTGTCGCACTGCACAGAAATTAATCCATCCACTGATATGACGACATTATCTAATTCCTCTTTCCCATTCTTACCGATTGAGTAAGCTGGGCGAATTGTAAATTCTCCACATAGCAGTAAGATCGGCAAAACTGACGACACACGTGTAGTTTGGTTTATCGTGTAATGTGCCCCGACACCTTTGATCATTTCGCCATAAGCAACGAGTTGATGCATTTTTTGACCCTTTTTCGAAGAAAGGGGTTGTCGGAAAGAGCCGTTGACACTGCTCCTGTGAATTTTGCACAATTGATTCATTGCGGTACCAAAGTACCGAGCGCGTTCTTGACGAGATGCAACATTAGGAAATACACCAGCTACAATTGCAGATTGTAGGAATGCAAGATTTGGACCAGAACCATTACGATTGTGCCAATCTTTCATCTCGGCGGGATCTATGTACCCAATGGCCGATAATTCGCGTGCAATATTTTGTCTTAGATCTGAGATCATTTCAATCGCAGCCACATTAATGAAATTGCTTCTGCAAAAGTCGAAAAAATGCTTTTCCATCCCTTGTTCGCGGAAACCATCAAGAACTTCCAAGACCTTTAATATTGTAACCTGGTCGCTTTCGGTGTCTTGACTGATGTCAATCTTTGCTTCTTCTGCATCGCGTCTCATGGCAGGAGGAGGAAGAACGAAAGGTGATTTATTACTCATCCCAACAGCCATAGCAATAGCATCCTATTTCAAGTTTCAAGTTTTATATGAGTATCAGAGCAATGGACATTTAAAAATAACAATGAGATTTTCGTCATGCTATACACACCTTTGAGCACCCCAGAATATAACCCCAGACAATCATTTTACCGAGCTTCGGTTCGACACTAAGACGCGAAAGGCAATGCCCTAGACAAGTTAAATTTGTTTCAGAATCCATGGCACCTAATTCAACTAATGATTCCAAAGCATTAGCGACAGACTTTCTATGAGGAGGGGACAAAGCGGCATTAAGGAATGCAGGAATGCCATCACCATCTTTCGTCCCCCCAGGAGTCAAACCAAGCTTTTTGCATTGAAGGCAAATTTCTTCGAGCGAGGTACGGAGCAACTCACTCTCCAAGTATTCTCGAAACAAATCATGTTGACTACGTGAGAACAAATGAAAACATAGACCGGCCTGGGTTCTTCCTGCACGTCCTCGCCTTTGCTTTGCTGACGCCTGGCTTATCCATGCTGGTTGTAAAGTGCTCGCCTGTAAATCTGGATCATAATTCTTCTCCTTTGCCCGCCCGCTGTCAATGACAAATGCAACATCATCAATCGTGACGGATGTCTCGGCAATATTGGTGGACAAAATCACCTTACGCACTCCTTTCCGTGGTCTTTTAAACACCAGTTTCTGCTCCTTCGACGGTATTCCTGAATGCAAGGGAAGCACTAAGAATTTATCTTGGTTGCTAAATGGATGCGTATCATCTAAAAGACGCATCATTTCTGAAATCTCCTGCCAACCTACAGGTAGAAATGATAAATTAGATGGAAGTCGATAGACGATGAGTCATAAACCACTGATCCAAATCGCAAAGGCTTACCTGGCAAGAACACCAGTATTGCACCGTCTCCATGACACGATTTGTTGATAAATTTGATTGTTTCCACAATCAAATCTTTATCAACTTGCTCAATATCATGCATCATTTGGTACTGATTAAGCATTTCTTCGTCTTCCAAATTATTTTCGTCACTGGTCAAGTTCCCTTCATGATTTCCAAAAGCCCCCGTCATTCTTAATATGTCTTCCAAATAGAAAGTCTCTAATGGAAATGTTCTGCCTGGTATAGATATATTCGCTGGCACACAACTGGGACTATCGTCCCCATCTAGTACCAGCCCCTCACCTTCAGATCCAGCAATGCTCCAATATCTATTCAATTCATCGGTTTGCAATGTTGCAGACATTAATATGACGTGCAAATCCTTTCTTCTCTTCATCAACTCCTTCAGAACAATCATTAAGAACTCTGTGTGCTATTTGGATTGAAAAGGTTTTAATGTGAAAATCAGGTAAACCAATGCGTGTATGCAATGTATTCATTATGGTGATACCAATCGAAATGGGAAAGAAATACCAGCTCTTGTCTCCCTCACCTTATCTCTTTCATGAATCTCGTCAATAATGATATGAGTGAACTCATCTAGCTCTGGATCACTGTGAAACTTTCGCAACAACACTCCTGGCGTCAGGAACAAAAGCTGGGTCGCTTCACTCGCCGACGTATCCATTCGAACACTGTGGCCGACAGTTCGTCCAACTCTTTCACATCTTTCCGAAGCCACACGCTCTGCAAGGGATATAGCAGAAATACGTCTCGGTTGGGTGACAGCAATTTTACATAATGGACCCTCGAAAGAATCTAATATAAATTGTGGAACTTGCGTGCTCTTCCCACATCCAGTTTCCCCAGCAAGAATTGTGACTCTATTGGATTGAATAGTGTTGCATATATCGTTTTGATATTGGTAGGCGGGTAATTTGACTCTCATATTTTGCATTTTCTGGTAGCGAAAATTGTGTTCTTTGGCTTTTTGTGCTTTTTTGTATAATTCTGCTCTACGGTGTAAATTTACCACTTTTCTTGGTTGCAGTCTGGTATCATTCGTTTCACTGGTTCCATGCGAGCTTGTACTTCTGGTAGCATCTCCATTCAAATTCATGAAGTCCTTGAAACTATTCATGAAATTCCAACCCTTTTGTTGCACACCAATGCCTTCACCTTCTCGATGTCGTAATGGCGACAGGCCAGTCTCGATCTTTCTCTCCACTAAAGACCCTTCTGCCAATTGAATCTCTGCACCAGTTGGGGGATAGAATCGCATATACTTATCAAGCGCACTAACGCCTGGCATACCAATATCTAACTCAGGTAAATTCAAATCATTCGCCTCTGTTTCTCGAGCAGGGCCAGCAGTTTTTCGACTGATCACGATCCGTCGTCTGTCACCTTTTCCCAAGCTCTTGGCAGACAAGTCCAGCTGCATCGCGAACTTATGTAAAACGGTTCTTTCAGACTTCGTCAAATCTGGAGGCATCTCTAGGCGATCCATGCTGGGATTGTTTCGCAAGTCCAATAACATTTCTCTGAACTTGGTCTGTTGATGTTCGGGCACAGTATTGGTGGTGGCACGTTTGCCATTCAGATTCAGCTGCTTTTGTTTCTGTTTGATTTTTTGTCTATATGCCGAATCATCGAACTTTTGTTGCTGCTGTCGTTGTGTTGTCGTTTGAACGATGCGAGTGCAATTTTGAACAATCCTTGCCCATTCTAGCTGTGATTTGCTTGGCCTTGGTCGCTTCCTCCCTTTTTTCCCTATGCCGCGTTTACTGAAGTTCCGAATGATGACGGAGTTCACATTCAGGTGATTTAATTTCTGTTTTCCATCAACATTATATTTGAGGATGGTATGGAGGTGGCGTGTCCAAAGACGGTGGCTTACCGACATGCCGTTTGTTAGTAATGGTGATAATGTTTGATGAAATGGTATTGGTGGTGATTGTGATTGGTGATAGGTTTGACTTACGAGTAGGTTGGTGATGGTTGATGGTCGTTGTTGGTCTCTCTGAGTGAGAGAATGAAATGAAGAAAGAGGAGGAGGCGAGGCGTGACAAAATAGATTGAAAAGCCCGCGAAGGAAAGAAGTGAAATGAAGGTCAGACGAAAGTGAGGAGGCTAACTACCGTATTTGAATTGTCATGTTTCAATAAATTTGAAATTGTTACATATATAATTACATGGCTGAATTTGTTGAGTCAGCATTATCACTGATTGAAATGTTTTGAACACCTAAAACAACTATTGTATGCATGTCACCGTAACATCTGCAACCCCTGTAGCAGACCCCCCCCTAACCAAGCGAAATAAAACGCACTTACTTGTCCGGTTTACTCATCTTCATCTAAACCATGATTTCCATCATCATCCAGCCTTCTATTCGAAATGTAAATTTGTGGTGTTTCAGAGGGCTTTTCAAAAACCATTCTCAGAGCCTCCCAATTAGATAAAGCATTAGAATTGCATCTCTTCAGAATATCAACTTTGTGATAAATAAATATCAAAGCATTGAAGAATCCTTGCAACGGAAAAAAGATGCGGTAGACGATTGCCACTCCCCTGCCATCATTAACAAATATAGTTCCAAAGAGGGAAGCCCAAGAAAGGAAGGCCGCTCCAAAATACATGAGAGCTTGCTTTGTAAGTTTCCTCGTTACAACTCTATTGCTTTGTACAAATATGATGGCTCCCTCGCTGTTGCTTTGCATCTCGCCATTTTCTTCACAGCTTTGTTCTTCTGTACTAGTTCCTCTTTTCATAGCCCTTCTAGCCTTTTGTTCTAGGGTAACGAATGTAAGGATGATCAAGGCCATCGATACCATAATTGTAAGTAATAGAGACCCGGCCCAGAAAAAAATAAATGCTCTCAAGATATTGGAAGTTCTAATTGATAATGGATCGCCCCGAATACATGGAATGTCCTCATTGTTGCAGTCGGTGGGATAAGGTGTTATCGAACAAGATGGATAGTAGATGCTCGGATTGAAATATTCATACTGAATGGAAAACAATGGTAAGAATAATGCTGCGCCTGTGAATACAACCAGAAAGGATGGTTCGATGTACTTCTTCATCGTTAGCTCGCTCACATGATACCGAAGGGTGCAGAGGTAATAGATGTTTAAGAGCATGTTAGAGGACAGCACCATCGCTATACCAAAATGAGACAGAAATCCTTGTAAATTGCAAGTGCCGACGGTGCCATATGATGGCGTTGCAAAGTCATATATATTTTCCTTCGGCATGGGTATCGTCACGAAAGCGAAACAGGCTGATAGCGTCATGTCCCAAAATGACATGAATAGCATGATGCGATGATATGATGAGTTTGTTCTCGACTTGACGACGAGCCAAAAAATCAGGGAAGAAGAAAAGAACGACACCAACGCGCTGGTCGCCGGAATAGCGACGGCAGCTTTACTGTAATAAAAGCTGTCGACGTCTTCTTTGAGTAAATCTGACATGGATATTGTTTGGTTCTTTCTAGCTGGTGATTTGGTTTAAAACTGTTTGTTCCTCTGACTGCAGTACAGGTAATTGTATTATGGTTGCATGCTTGCGAGCTTGTGATTTGCGCTGTGTAGACGCTGACATTTCAACTACGCACGTGCAACTCCCCCTTCCTTGCAATCAACAATCTACCGCGGTATCAAGTATCATACATGGTAGTTGAATGAATGAATGAATCTCGCACGTTCGTCAGAAAACGTTCTGGCGATGAGAATTAAATGGCCTAGTGGGACATTTTGCTGTCGACATGGATGGATGGACGAAATGAGGTGGGGGCAGGCAGGATGGGGCAATACTTTTCTTCACCCTCTCTTTGACACAACTACGTACGCACGCAGCACGTGGCGTGCGAGGAGTATCTTCAACTGGCCCCACTCACTCACTCTCTTGCTATCCTAGGCCTACTAGCTAGCTGACTGAATGAATCAATCTTCAATCTCGCACGTTCGTCAGAAAACGTTCCGGCGATGAGAATTAAATGGCCTAAGGGTCGACATTTTGCTGTTGACATCGATGGATGGATGAAATGAGGTGGGGGCAGGATGGGGCAATCCTTTTTATTCACCCTCTCTCTCGGTCCCCCCCCCGCCCCCCGCCTCTTCAAAACAACACTTGAAAACGCGAATGGTTTTAGGAAACACCAATTACGAACTACGAGTACTCTCATCACTCATCACTACTGATTTAATATTAAAGTACCCCAAGCTAGTCTCTATAATTAATTAGCACCGAACGTCCGAGGAGCGCCAGAGCCAGGCAGCGGTCACCAGTAGAAAGTGTTGGATTCGATTCTTAGCAAGAAAGATGAATGATGAGAATGACATAAACGGGACCTTCTACTCTCCACGCAGTAGACAAGATACCACTGCTTACTCTTCAAACCTCCCCTGCAATAAACACATAACTTCCAGTTCTGCGCCAAGTGCACCATCTTGTCTCTTGCAATGCGCATTGTACAAAGCTATTTACGATTCCGACTCCGACGTTGCAAATAATGGCATTCCTACTGAGAAAGATGCTGATACTGCATCTTTTCCAACCATGAGAATGATTCTAAAGGGACCATCACAATGTGGTAAAACGAGTCTGGCGATGAATGCTGCCTACAGCATTGCTAGCTCTAGCTCTACTGCAACAGTCATATTCCTAATACCAGAAAGTAAAAGATCAATTTTAGATTTCCCCCTTTCCTGCAGAGGAAAATATACATGCTTCCAAGAAAAGGACAAGGATAATGATCCTGCTACATTCAATGGCGAACACACAAACGAGCATGACAAGCATCAACAGTTTCTAGAACACATCAAGGCTATGGATACACAATATAATGTCGAACAACATGATTACAGTCAAGATGGAATACCTCATTCCAAGTGGGATTCCAAGGGCAATGGGGAACAGGAAAACGATGCTTTGCAACGCATTCACATCAAATATATCAAATCAGCACATGATCTGGTTCAAGCATTGGCAAATATTCAGCAGATTGCAACGATAGAAAATAGACATGAAACTCAGCCAATGGTATCTGACAGTGCGTGTACGGCAAATGCTATTATAGTGGACGATTTGGATTATTACATTACTGGTGAGGCGACGACGTATGGGAGCCGCGAGGCGCCTGCGTTGCAAGACATGAAATTGATTCAACTCTTGGCGATACTTGCAGATACTTGTAATCATCTCGATGAAATTTCAAGTAAAACTTTACATTCCCCAATAATCAATCATCGCCACAGGACCCAACTTGTTGTGTGCTTGAATACAGATCGACTGCCTCAAATAATGCACAAATCCAAATCAATATACCCGTTGATCCAGAATTATACGCCTACTGTGGTTTCCATTGAAAGGAAAGAAATACATGATATAGATGTTACTTCCATATGTTTACAGGAACAAGGACAATGTCAAGAACTACCAAAGTGTCTTTCAGCCTGGACCATGCGCTTGCAACATGTGGCTTTGTCCCATCCTGATTTGATTCAGGAATACCATTTGTGTACAGAGTTTTTTATTGGGATACCATTTAGTAATCGTCTTGAAGAAGGTTACGGGGGTAGTAAGATTACAATGCAAATGCATGAGAGTCGCGAGCAGTATGATGATGAAGATGACGAACGCGAGCTCTACTGGAAACTATAGATATACAGATAGATTGACAAATATTCAACAGACTATGACGGTATATTAGTGTAGATGCACCAAACATTTAAGTTCAACGATGATAAGTCCCAACAAATCTCCCACTAGAGGGCAAGCGTTTGCTTCCCACAGCTATTTAAAATGTCGTTCACAAATGCTTCTGTCTCCTCAATCCTAGATGTGCCGGTATTCATACTCTTGTTTGAGGAAACAGCTATTTCTGGACGTCCATCGAATTTGTGTTTCTTTGACTGTTTGGATGCCGATGATTGCAAATTGGATACGTTCTTGAGAGTACGCATTGCTCGTTCTTTGGCATGTTTTATTCTTTCCAACTGATCATCTATAGACTTAATGGATCCAACTTCACCCGGTGTCAAGGATTCGCCAGGATGAGTGATTGCCTTCTGCGTCGAATCCAGTAATGCCCAGCTATCATAACCAAAACCGGATGCTTCAGGGGTTTGGACTCCAACCGACCCCTGCTGTGAGTTATATCCCTGTACCCATTTCCTACATGACCCATTGATTGGACTGATTTCTTCCTCAAAAACTACTCGTTTTTCCTGCTGTTGGATCCTCGGCTGCAAGTGGTTGAGTTGTTCTTTCAAAGAACCGGCCTTAGTTCTCAATTCTTCCAGCTGAGATTCAACAGTATTCTTTTCTGTCAAAATTTCACTGAGATTTTCATTTGCGTTTGTCAATGCTACATCCTTTGACGAAAGCTCATCAGAGAAAATATCGTTTTGTTTCTGAAGCTCAATTCGGAGAGACACAACTTCACTAAACTCATTTTCAAGTTTCGCCAGAGAGGCTTTGTAACCTAAACATTCATCTTCAAGCTTCTTCAGCTTTATCTGCATGTCGGTCTTGATATCAGAGAGAGAAACATTTTCGTTTCTCGTGGAATCAAATTCTTTCCGAAGTGACGATATCTCCTTGGCAAAGCTCGAATTTTCCTTCTTGGTCATGTGCAAATCTGATTCTGTCATTTCAATCTTTGCCTTGATCATTGCATTCAGATTACGAAGACGGTTGCATTCATCCTCAAGCTCAGAACTTGATTTTTCGGCAATTTTACAGCATTCCTGCAGCTTCTTAACCTCTCCAAGAAGCTCATCTCTATCTTCCGTAAGCCTGTTTAATTCTGGCGATAGCTGGACAATCTGATCTTCCTGCTGGGGCCATTCCTTCTCACGTTCCAAACTAGATTGGAGACTTTGCTTAGATAATTCTTCTTGTTGCTTTTCAACAAAGCAATTTACACTTTCCAATTCTGATTCAAGAACGATCTTTCTCTTTTTCAAGGATTCCACTTCTTTTTCAAGGGCAACACTCGATTCCACCAAAGTATTGCATTTACCCTGCAAGGCCTCAAGTTCGTCCTTCATTTCCTTTCGAAGCGTATCATGTTCCTCCTCACGCCTTGCTGCTACCTCGTCATAATTTGCATGTAAGGCGAGCAGCTCGTCACGTTCTCTCTGGATAGATTCAGTTCCCTCTCCCAAATGATGGAGTCGTTCGCATTCTCGAGTTGCGTCTTCGGCTACATTTTCGAGTACGACACAACGCTGGACGACGATTGCGTTTTCCTCTTCAACCGCTTGCTTTGATTCGGATAGAATTTGGATTTGTCGGCTTAGTTGGAGGTTGGATTGCTTCAACTCCTTGTAGCCTTCGTTAAAGTGGTTGTGGTTTGTATTCACAGTCGAAGATGATAGGGATGGAGAAGGCGCGTATATGGAATTGCTATGGTTTGCTTGATTAGCAGATGACGCTCGGAGCGATTGGAGCTGTTGTTTATAACGATCAAGCTGCTCGTTCATATGCTGATTCGATCCCTTCAGACTTGCATTCTCGAGTTGCAGTTCTGACATGGTCTGATGCAAAGATACTGTGGATGAATGCGTGTGTAACTGCAATTGCATCTGTGAATGTGAATGTGACTGCTCCACTATCAACGATGATGGTATATCATTGTGCAACGTTTGCATGTTGGAAACAAGACCTTCGGTATCAACACCAGCAGAGACGTAATTCCCAGTTGGACTCGCAATCTCCGAAACGTCCACACCACGATCCTGACCTTCCTCCGATAGAATGGAATCAATTAAATTGCTGCTACCACATCCTTTAGCCAGTCGCTCCAAATACTGCTGAATCCGTTCCTCCATCTCTGGATATTGTTGATTCATGAGCATGGGAATCTGCGTTTGCGTTTCGAACGTGACTTTCATGGCATCTTTGACGACGTGATCCATGGGATACGATGCGTCCTTCCGCAATCCACTTTCTTCCAACAGGCAAAGTTGCTCCAACAATGCATATAATACCCTTTGATATGCGATCCCATGATGACCTTCACCAGAATCTGCACCACCGCCACCGCCATTGGTACCATTACCATTTCTTAAAAGATCCTCAAACCGATTCCTCACCTCATCCCTCTCCATTTCCGCAGCCTTGATTCTCTCCTTCGCCTCAATTTGCACCTGATCAGCGACTAATCTCATGGAATCCAATTCGACCTGATATTTGGTGGGGCTTCTTGCGAGGAGGACTTGATCTGCTTGGAGGATTGTGATTTGTTCTTCGAGGTTTGTTTTGAGGGTTTGGAGGTCTTGGATTTCTTTATTTTGGTGTGCGTCATTATTGTTCGAGTCTTTTTTCTTTTTCGCATCATGATCATGTTTAGATTGCATTGTGTTATTGTGAACACTTTTTGCATTGCCATCAGTGACTTCTTGGACTGGTGTCAAGTGATTGGCTGCATTACTAGCTTGGTGTAATGAAGTTTGCTGGCGAGCGGAAGACATCAACACTGAATTTGGATCTATCTCTGCTTCTATAACAGATTCATTGCCAACTCCATACCCATGTGTGTTATTCATTGCAGCTTTGCTAGTCAAATCATTAGGAGAAACAACCAAGGAAGCACTCGTATTTAAATTCATATCACCCAACAAGGACAGTGAAAAAGAAGACAGACTATCCCCATCACTGCTACTGCTGCTCTCGCCATCATCCATGATTGGAGAATAATGCTCATGCTCGTGCTCGTGCTCATGCTCATTTCTATTGATTCCAGTATCTTGAACTCCAGTTGCATCCGTGTCATGAACAATGAGGGGATCAAAAGATAATGATTCTCCATCATCCATGGACATGCCCATCTCAAACGCTAGTTGCAACTGAGGTGATGGATTGGAATATCTGTTACTGTTACTGGTACTGTGGTTGTAGGCATAGGTACCACTAGCATTAGCATTAGCACTGCGAACACCAGGATTCATATCATCATTGTAGCTGCTGATCTTGTTGTTGCGATAATCACCGTCACCGCCGACATGGACATCTCCGCCGTATAAATCGTTGAGAGCCGCGCGAACTTCGGCCTGTCGCTGGGCGAGTTGATCATTGTATTGTGTGGAGGCTGTTAGGATGGAGGCATTGCCGTTGACGCTGTCGCTGTCCTTGTGGTCAATATGAATGGATGCTGACATGTTTGCCTATACTTTCAACTTGTACTGGTACCATGCGTGAAGAGGAAGTTTGGTGGAGGTATTGTATGTCAATGGGATCGGATGCTGGTTTCTTCTTCCCTTTTGTTTGTGCCCTTGTTGGTCTTGCGTCGTGCAGAGAGCTATTTTGTTCATGTGGCCTTTTATATTTACAAATGAGGGCGCGGAGGGTCTTTTGAACGGGAACTCACTCGTACAAGAAAAAAACAGAAGCCGCCGAGCAGATCAGACAATACCGGTAAATAGACTGTAGCCCTCTGCTAAACAAAACGCTACAATAGAAAAAAACAACCAACGACAACAACACTGCACCAACACAATGTCAGAAGTAAGAGCAGCACATCTCCTCATCAAACACACTGGGTCCCGTAACCCCACCTCCCGCCGCACTGGCCTACCAGTAACCATCACACCCGATCAAGCAATGAACGAAATCAATTATTACCTCTCTCAGATACAAAACCATCCCGACGGTGTACATTCCTTCCCGACATTTGCCAGGGAGAGGAGTGATTGTAGTTCGTTCAGGAATGATGGGGATTTGGGAGTTTTCGGACGGGGCATGATGCAGAGGCCTTTTGAGGAGAGTGCGTTTGGTTTGGGAGTGGAGGAGATGAGTGGGGTTGTGTCGACTGACTCGGGGCTTCATTTGATTTATAGGATTGCCTAAGGATGTTTTTAGACTTTAGACAGGAAAGTTTGTGGAATGCCATTACTATTCAGGGGTGGGAAGCAATGGCCGATGGAAAGAGACATGAAATGATAATCTTGATAATAATCTTAAAGATACTTGTGCAAAGCTTATACAATCCCTTTCGTACATCTTGCCAGGTGACTTGAATACTATGTACCATACACGTACGAGTAGTATTTCGCTTGTGTATAGCCATGCGCACAAATACAATAGATAAAATCTTCAACCTACTTTCTCCTTTTCCCCTTGCCTTTTTTGCGATTGCCAACTTTCGGAACTTTTGCTGCCCTTGCGCTTGCATTGCGACTCCGCAAATTGCCCTGATTTCCATATTCCTTAAGAGCTTCATTAGATTCAGTCGTGCTCAGTGCTCTCCCTTTCTTGATTTGAGCCTCTGCAAATGTATGCGCGACATCAATGTACATTGCCTTTCGATTTCCATCTAATGAAAGCAATTGACTAAAGTCTCCAATGTCCACGCCGAATTGGCACAATCGGATATCATAACTGGCAACGAATGTGTTCATATTGCCTTCCACGGCATCATTATCAGGAATATGTTTGCCCCAGAACTTTTGTAATGTATTTTTGCACTGCTTTAAAGTCCACTTTGCGCGAAGATGTGCAGCCTCGTCTGCTTCACCAGATGTACCCAGTATAATAGCCTTGGATGCCTTGGTGCTTGTCCAGACTAGGGCCCATGCCCCAACGATGTATCTTGCGACATTATGTGCACGCCAGAAATAATTGGCATCGCCATTGTCTTTTGCTTCAACACCTATTGTGAGAAATATATTAACAAAGTTCATTGAAGCATGGAACCACTTCTCAAATGCGTCAGGACTGGAATGCACGAATTTTTTTACTCTGTACGGATCAACGTGAGAGAAACCTGGGTTACATCGCCCCGCACGAAACAAGACACACATCATATGTTGCGTGTAGCAGTTAAAACAACCACTCTGGAAACGTTGTACAGCATCGACAATATCCTCTTTAATCATTTGCAGGAGAGCCTCATTCAATCCCAAGCTCACGGCAATTTTGTAAGGGCCTGCTTCATCCACCGAAGACCACATTGTAGTACGCAATTTTTGATTTAATGTAGCGTTTGGATCTTTCAGCGTGCCCACAAATTCCTCAGCAGCATCATGACAGAGTTGCTTCATATCATCGCACTTATCTTTATGACCACCCTCCTTCCAGTGATTCCTTTGACATTCGCGAGAACAGTAAAAAGCAAGAGAGCACTGCGAACATGAAAACTTTCCGGAGAAGTCCTTTCCGCAGAAGTCGCAGGAGGGATCATCCGGTAGATCGGGTCCTTCGGGGATTGTTACGGTCAAATCTCCACCGGTTGCATTTTGTACGACGGTGTCTAGTTCTTTGGTTGCTTTGTCGTAGAGTTCTTGGGTGCATAGTTCTGTGGCTCTTGCAATACTGTCCATTGAGAGCTTTGCAAAGAGATCCTCGGTAAGTTGACCCTCATCAGCGGATTTTGTTTTCTTGAACATGGTTATTTGTGTCGTGGATGTGCAATAATAATATTATGCTTCGCATTGATCCTTGAGGAAGTTTGAGGGGTATTAGAACCTCAAGAGTTAAACCCCCCAACCAGGAAGTCTATTGCGACAATGAACCCACATGCCAATGAGATCAAGAAATACCGGTAGACTTATCAGCTGACTTATCAATATGCCAGCATCGCCAGTAAGCCACTAGGCCATTCACCATCTTTGCTTATATCAAAAATGCCTCAATCACGGCCCGTGAGCGTCCGACAGAGATGAACCGACGAACCTACTGTACGGTACAGTAACCGCACGAAGCGTTGAAAAACTGTTCAGAACGTAACAGGCCAAGTGTCATGTTCGCAAACATTTGTGTCCATCCAGAAGGAGGAACAAGAACAAGAATAATTATAAAAAGCAAAATCCATTCTTCCATCTTTGTTGGCATGGACGAAAATAGCCCTCTGCCATCATACTCTCGTAAAGAAAGCTCGCTGTCATGTTTCCAAATTGAAAATGTCGCATTATCTGCCAAGGCTTGCAGCTTGCGAGCAGACGCGCGGGAAGGACAGCCGACAGACCCTCACACAAAGCTCGAGATTGAAGATATGAAGAGACACTTTATGAAACAGGTCAAAGTAGCTCTTGGTATTACCTATTGTTTGTGGCACACATACACTCATTCTTCATAACAAAATTCATACCATTTATTGAACAGCTGATTGTACCGTGTATACACTGTAGAAAAAATCATTGAAAGTTAGAACTACGTGTAGCAGATATGTCAAGGGGAAGGCAAAAACGAGTTGAAAAGGCTCAGGAAAGAAGACAGGAATCAAAAAAGAAAAAGGTTCGAAAGGAGATTAGATCATTTTACAAAGCTTTAGTCCAGAACCAACTCTTTCCTCTTCTCGAAAAATTCAACGCGATTGATGTCAAATCGCAGAGTGAGAAATTGCACATATGGGTGGACACATTGCCGTGCTCCAGGGATTCAAATGATGATGTACTTTATGACGATGAGGATAAATCCAAAAAGAATAGGAAGAAAAATTCTAAAGGAGGCAGTGCGAGCCCTGCTGTTAAGAAAGCTCATCCCAGGAGCTCCAACGAAAATTCTGAGGATATTGGAGTTTTGGTGGATGAGCCATTGCTCTGCCGAAATCACTTTTTTACTGGTGAATGTCAAGGATTGAAAAGTGGTAAATCGAAAAAGAGCGGGCCGTCGTGTAGGCATGCTCACTATCCCTCGAAACAGATTACTCTAGCTAATGCCCTGAAGTCGAAGAATAGCGAGGAAAAGATTTGTGATGATGAAATTTCATGCGCGGAGGCATTGAAACGAGCATCGAACGCCGCAGCTATTTCTCAAATTAAATTAGATGACACGGCTGGTAACAATGGATCGGACCTTGACAAAGTTGAGGGCATTGATATGTTATATCATATGGAGATTTCTCTGATTTCGAGAACCTTAGAAGAAGAACTGAAAGTGTCAGAGTTAGTTTCGAAAACATTGGTATCTGAGAAAGTGCCTATCAGCGGAATCGCTTACGTTGCTTATTCTAATGTACTTCTCTTTGATCGGTTCGGCGGAGGGAAAGTTTTGGATCAAGATACTGAAGTTAAGCTGTTTGATAGTGCTGATCCAGAGAACGAAACCAACACTGTTGATAGCAACCAGGAATGTGATAACATCATCAACCTTTCAGGACCTGTTTTAGAACTCATATTGAGCTATCTGCCTGATGAGTACAGTGGCATAGTTCCATCAATATGCAAAACGTTTTACGATGAAATTGGGACAAGCTCTCCAGCACTTTGGAAATATTTATTACTACGACATGAGTGGCCTGTCCTTAACGATGCCCATGATGAAGACAAGGATCCCATAGCTGGTTACAAGGATTCATTTGTCAATCATTTCAGTGTATGTCGCCGGGTCAAAATTCTTGCAAACGGAATTTGTGAAGTCTTACATTCTGAAGCGGATGTTTGTGGTTTGAAAGGTTCTGCTGTTATAAAGTTTGGCGCAAATCAAGACACCCAAGGTAATTACTTCAGCAATATGTGTTTCTGGGATGAGAGCAGCGTGCTTGTGGCATCGCGAAATGATTGCTTTCTGCGCCTCTTCAATGTTTCGAAGCAAAATTCAAAGAATTTGTGCAAACACGTTTTAGAGTTGAGAGTAGCCCCAGTGCCAATTTCGAAGAGGATTACCTGCTCGTTGAAATCATTGGCAGTCGATGATAGATATTTGGTGTGCTCGTATCTCGTCGGTAGCGATTTTGTGGTTACATCAATGATGAAGGATAATCTGCTCAAAAACTCAATGGAGGAATCCATCTTGAGTGGAGAAATTCTTCAGTCTCATGACTTGACAAATAGTTTCTTTGAATTTCGTGATATGAACGTTGACAACGACAAGTATCATTACTTGCGCCGTCCCTTAGATGATGAGGATGAAAGAAACAATTTCCATGTCGTCATGTATGATGGTATTCATGCTTGCGGTAACGGTGTCTTTTGCGCAAGTATACAAATGTTCCATAGTAGAGACAATACCTTTACAGAGGCAGATGTTCTTTTCAATGGGATTTTGACCTTTTCTGCGTCGAAGGGGAGGGAATTTGTGCTTGACTTTGTACGAATACCTACCAATTCAAATCCACATATTTGTACAAACTACCACCGAAAGAAACGAATAGAGCCAACAGAGGTTGTGTGTAAAATTCGGGGTACAGCTGAATTGTATTTGGTGATGGTTGATAGAAGTGGTAAATTCCAAGCGAGCCGTCATTTATACCGAGGGTTGGCTTTGACAGATTGTTGGCAATTTGAAGAGCCATTATTCTTGGAAGCGAGCGATCGTCCAAATGTATTTTCTTTGAATGGTCGAACCAGCATTGTTACATCGTACTTATTAAGCTTATCTTCGAATCACGAGAGTGCTTACAAACGTGTGGCAATAACTATGCAACAAAAAGAATCATCAGATGATTTCGACACGCCGCCTTCCACAATATTGTTGCGAAATTCTTACCGTAAAATCTTGTCGCTGAAATTCATTGATGAAGACTACCTGATGATAATATGCGCCTGTCATGCGGACACTGCCAATCCAGAAGAAGTTGTTGATTGGCGCTTGTTTGGTCCTGACGGCGAACCTAACATGTCAAAGAAGTTCGACTTGGTTGTTATCCAGATCGCGAGCATGACCGAGATTCATTGTTCGAGTATACGGAGTTCGGAAATATATGAGGACGAGGCTGCGATTCCAACTCTAGTAGACATTACTAAGAAGGGAGCAATGGCTGTAGTTGTTGGAGACATGGGATTATGCATCACTGGTGCTATGGCAAGCTATCAAGGAGACGAAAAGCTGCGCAAGATAAAGAAAGTGAAAATTAAGAAAAGGCTGGTTGCACGGACAGGGAAAGGTGGAAAGAGACAAGGTACTGGGCTACTTAAACTATAGGCACTACTAGGATTCTTTAATATCCTAATCATAAGCTGCCTTCAATGCCCTTGCAATTTGTGGCAGGAGAGCAGATGTTATTTAGTCAAAGGTCGAGAAGGTGAATGAATCACCCTGTTCAATCCAAGAAGTGGTGCACATTTGTGAGATCTGGAGCATTGGCTACTCGTGTGGCAAACGAAGAGTTGGCCACTACACTGTGCATCGAGCTCCAAGTTTTAGTTCAAGAGTACAACTATTACACCTAATTGCTATCGTAGAATTAATTATCATTACATTGTGCTTTCGTATTCTTTCAAACAAATGATACATATTAATTCCATTAACATGGAAAAGACCCAAGAAGATAATTTTATTCGTCATTCTTGGCTACGCCAATGTTAAAGACCGTCAGCATCCCCATTTCGAGAACTCTAACATTCCAGGATCAACCACGACAAGCGCCCTTTTTCCACGTACATCGCAAGTTATTCTTGTCCACAAAGTCATTAATTTCCTTCTTCGTTAGTGCGACTGATTCCTCGTGGATCCAAAGCGTCTCTCCCCAGTCAGTAACTTCCATCGCCTGAATATAACCATTCGCTTCGAGCATATTTTTCAAGTCATCTTTGGGCCTTTCAATGGTAATAAATTTGAACTTGTACGAGCCCCATGGAAATTTATCCATCACAATGGTTTCGGCGCCCTCGACATCCAGGGAGAAGTAATCAATGATTTTCGGAACATTGGTCTCTTGAAAGACTGTCAGGATGGATACGAGGTTTCGCTTTTCATTTTTCTTCTTATCATTGTTGTCCATTCCTTCCCCAACGATACCGCCAAATACCCCATTAGAGAGTTGCACGTCGACCTCTTTTCCGTCTTCCTCTTGGGTCCCCCCGACAAAGGCTCCCACGATGGTGCATTTACGGTAGGCTGCAAGACCATACCAGTAGATTGGATTGGGTTCCAGGCAGAGACCGTTCCATCCGTTCTTTTCCAAAAGATAAGAATTGGAAAATACAGTGGCATCATTTGAGGCGAGGTCCACAAAGTATCTGTTGCTGCGAGGTGTTGATCTAAGCGAGGAACCTTGACTTTCTCTGATCTTTTCATCATTGGCATCCATCAAAGCAAGTACGAGCATGTCTTGTTTCGCTTGAGAATAGGTTGGCATTTCCTTTGGTTTTCTTGTACTTGTGGCTTGGGAATACACAAATACAGGATGAAATCCTCTGGAAATACTTTGCATAATTGGCATTTGTTCCGTGCTCACATTCTGAACATTGTTTTGTTGGGAGGCAGTGTCAACACCATATATACCTTGAAAATCTGGAGCAGAAGAACCTGTGGATTGCTTAAGGCCCATGTAGTAGAAGAAAGCTGCGAACATGATGGCTTTGGTGGCTGACCATATCATTCTGATGCCGAAGGATCCGTTCCTACCCTTCTTATCATTATTAGCGTGGGAGAATGGAGCGGAACTCGTGGATGAGTTTTGTGATTGCGCTGTGACGCGTCTATTCAGAACCATAGTTCAAAGTGTATATAATGCGCAAGTGAAGCTTCTTTATGGATGGAGAAGTAAAGGATACTCCCGGATGCTTCGGTTGGAGATGAGTAATAATTAGTTGACATACAGTAGCCACCACCACTTTCGACTTTGGTGTGTTTCCGTTGGTTGATCGGTCCTATTTTCTTCGGGCGGGGGGAACAAAAAGTTGTTTTTATAACGGAAACGTTATTTAAAAAAAAAGATAGTGGATTTTGGATTTGAAATGCCATATTTTTCTTGGCTCATAACCTTTTCTGACACAACCGCACAAAAAGAGACAACGACGACGAGAGTCAAGTCTCTTCTCAGCCTCTCGTCAACAGGTAGACACACAAATAGACAACTCCTCTCAATGTTCCATAAATTCAGTGTTGTGTTGTTTCATCAGAAGCCACCTGTTGGCACTGGATACAGAATCAACCAACCATGTCGAACGATGAGGTTATGAGAAAGTGTCTAAAGCCGGATCCATCAAATGATCAAATTGTTCAAGCCATCTGTGAAACCTATAAACAAGATCCTTCCAATGTAAAAATAGAAAAAGAGCTAGAATCCTACGATGATCGAAACTATCTCGTTCGATTAGGCGAATCCAAGTACCTCTGTAAAGTTTACAATGGTGTCGAATCTAGAAATTACATTCGGTGCTCCCAAGATGATGCTTCAAATATATGTAAACCCCTGTCCTCTATTCATTTATACTCGCAAATATGGAACCACCTGAATCAACCAAAATACAAAATAAAAACATCCTCTCCTGTACCCATACCGAATCACACTGCAACAAATACTAGTCCACACGTATCCATTCACTCCCTGCCAGTCACCTCTTCAGAACACTCACCATGTGAATTAGTCCTTCAACTCCTTGAATGGGTCGAAGGAACTACCATGGCCACCGCAGCTTCACTCCCTATTGAAAGCCTCCTTGAAGCAGGAACATATCTAGGACGAGTCTGTATTGCACTTGATGACTTATCATCGAGTGATGAGACGGCAATAAAGACAGCGGATAGGTATCATGCCTGGGATGGAAAAAATACTCTCGATCTACAAAACTTTGTGCAGTGCATTGACAATTTGGACAGAAGGGCTCTGGTGCAGAGTGTCTTGGATTCATTTCAAAAAGAGTTTGTCGATGGAGAAGAGAAGCCAGATTTTCGAAAAGGGATTTTGCAGGGCGATTTTAACGATGCCAATATTATCCTAAATGATAAAGGCGATGTGTCGGGAGTGATTGATTTTGGAGATACAACCTACAGGTAAGTCCTCTCGTAGCTTCCAGAGAAGTTTGAATGAATAAGAATCGTGTCCTGGCCGGTACTTCCAGAACAAACCACGCTCGTTAAACTAAGATTTTACACAATGGCCCAGAGGTTTGTCGACTGATGACTCAAGTCGTCGGAGGCATCCTCTGGTGTCTCTTCCCGTGTGGAAAATCTCATTTCAACAGAAGCAAGATCAATCCACGGATTAAAGCCCCGGATTCCCTCCGCTCTCATGTCTCGTCCTATTTCTTTCCTTGACTACGACATGACGAAGGGGATCAGATATTTATTACTGTTTGCCAGTTTTTCTGTGCATCATATTCCAATATGCTTTTACTAACACATCCTTGAACGATTTTGTGAAATGATAGCTGGAGAGTCTTGGACTTGTCCATTGCAATGGCATATGCCATGATATCGAGCTATGGCAAAGCAAACCGTGCCATCTCTGCTGCATCTGCAGTCCTACGGGGATTCAACTCTGTCTACCCCCTGACACTAGGAGAGCGCAAGTATTTGCGCCTATTAATTTCCTCGAGGTTATCATGCTCAGCAACACTTGGAGCCTATTCATACCAACAAAATCCACAGAATGAGTACCTGCTACTTCATGCTGAGCCTGCTTGGAAGACTCTTGAACTTTTATGGGGTAGTGAAAACAGTGATATGGCTGATGCTATTGATAATATGTTCCGTATTGCGTGTGATGGTTGTGCCAACGATTGTTCTGATATAAGCTTTCCAGATCCATCCATTCCAGATGCTTTGAAAAGCGCACGGCTAGACAATGGAGCGGAAGGGCCACCACCCCTTAAAAAGCAAAAGGTTACAATTGCAGATACAAACGTTGCTGATAAACCTATCATTACATTTGTCACTGGAAATAAGAAGAAACTTGAAGAAGTAAAACGCATCCTAGCATCTCCTAAAAGTGACGGTGATGCAAAACAAGATGAATCTCTTCCATTCACCATCGCAAATAAAAAACTTGACCTTCCTGAGCTCCAAGGCGACCCTTTAGAGATCGCCAAGGAAAAGTGTGCTCTTGCAGCGAAAGAATTAGGAGGAGCCGTAATTACAGAAGATACGTCCTTGTGCTTCATCGCACTGAACAGTATGCCCGGACCATATATCAAATGGTTCCTAGACAAGTGTGGGCTTGATGGATTAAATAGCATGATTGACTTTTCGCAAGATAAATCTGGTTATGCTCAGACAGTCGTTGGGTTCTGCGCAGGTCCTGGTAATGAAGTAATTGTGTTTGATGGTAGAACAATGGGAACTATTGTGCCACCACGAGGATCATTGGACTTCGGGTGGGATCCTATTTTTCAACCTGATGAGGGTAATGGTTTAACGTATGCGGAAATGAGCAAGGACGCTAAGGACTCAATTTCTCATCGGAGCCGAGCATTTAATAAGCTTCGACTTTATCTGGAAAACGAAACTGATGCAATCAAAGAAAGTATCTCATTTCTCGCGAATTGAATAGGTTTGTATTGAGTAATATTATAATGTTAATTTAAAATGTACACAACACCACGTAAGCAATGAACGAATTGTAGATCAAATAAGTAGCACAACTTCAAACTGAAGAGGAATGGAGGGCTGTATCATGATTACATTGCAGAATACTCTCGTTGAAGTTTTAGAATAATAAGGAAACAGATGTGATATGATCACGACGGTTCAAAAGGTGCAATCGTGCTCTATCCCTGAAGGTCTTAAGGGACGCCAAAATACCGTTGCAAAGCACGCAAAGCACAGAAACACAAAAAAA
>Ga0115005_10000654_pt1 | contig 26872 bp, 25 predicted proteins | sample ArcOceMetagenome_FD_87163 | JGI IMG/M metagenome (GOLD analysis project Ga0115005, IMG submission 87163) | Marine eukaryotic phytoplankton communities from Arctic Ocean - Arctic Ocean - Greenland ARC118M Metagenome | ecosystem: Environmental > Aquatic > Marine > Oceanic | place: Arctic Ocean...
TCATACTCCAGTTCTTCTGTTGTAGTGTCACCCTGGAAATCGTTCAGGGATGCGATAGATTCGATGGCATTAGCCTGGCGTTCGGCCTGTTTGAGGAGTTGTGAGGTGATCTTTGCGGACGCATCTGCGGACAGTTCTGCATTGGCGAGTTGGGTAATTTTGATGGCATGCTGAATGGGTCATAACAACTTCGCAACTATCAAAACGGAATCCGTTCGATAAAAAAACGAGTCGGCGATAACAGCTAAACGAGTCAGAGAATGTCGTCGATATCACTATCTTCACGATTTTGAAATACTCACGATTATTTTAAACACATGATTTGTTTAAGCGTGAGAGGTGAGAGGTGCTTTCTTAGTGCTTCCTAGTGATGTCTTAGTGCTTCCTAGTGCTTCCTAGTGCTTCCTAGTGCTTCCCCTAGTCAATAGGTATATGAATCATTTTGCTGAACTAGGTTTGAGAGAACTCTTCACGATTTTGAAATACTCACGATTAAATGCGAAAAAGATGAAATTTTGACAAAATCACGAATTTAAAAAGCATTTTCGGCATCTGTAGCTGGAGGTAGGATTGGAATATACTGACCTAAACATTAGTTTTTAATAGTCCATAGGTATATGAATCATTTTGCTAAACTAGGTTTGAGATAACTCTTCACAATTTTGAAATAATCCAACATAAGTTGAATATTTCACGACAATCAATAATGTCTACTAATTTTTACCGTTCCTAGCTATACCCACAGTAATATTTTATTGACCTAAACATTAGTTTTAAATAGTCCATAGGTATATGAATCATTTTCCTTATTTTGAGCTCCTAAAATGACGTATTGGTCAACATCCCAATAACAGTTTTATGTAGTTGTGGATTAAAAAACCGTCCTCTCGTAGCGCTGTGGTATCGTTTCCCTGTGGGTCGGTCATTATTAATTATTATTTTCAATGTCATTGTTGTAGTCTACCCGATCATATCAATAATAATAATAATAAACAAAGATTCAAAGATTACTGATTTTAAACTAAGCGGCGAAATCAGTCTCAATATATTATATATTAGGAGGGTTTTCTCCGATCAAGATACTGTACATGTAAAATTATTCCATTTTTCCGGTTTCGATATCGTATCGAAGAGCCTAGTCCCGATTAGGTTTCAATCGGTTCAATTCTTACTCCTCGTATGGCATACTGTATTCGAATATGTTCAACACTACTGAAGCAACAGAGCCGTAGCTGAGAAAGAGCTCAAGGTAATCTAATCTATATCCAGAGAAAACGGCCAGCTCTTGCATACTAATTCATAATATATCCAGCCTAGCCACGTACGTGTACTGGAACTATTTTCAAAATTATAAATGAAGCTAAACTTATAATTAACTCATCCCGTCTGGCCTCCATCTGGCTTTCTCGTCTCCTTGGAAAGGCAAGCGATGTGTTTCGTCATCATCAAATTGAACTGTGATGATGAGTTCATCCACAACCAAAACAGGATCTTCCGTTACGGTCCCTTTACACCAACCCTCGGCCTCGTTCCAAAAGTATTCAATTTTCGTCCCTTTCTTGATTTGTTTTGCCCACGGAGGCAAGGATGGAGAGCCAACTTGCAAATCCTTCGAATCTGTATCGCTCTGGTCCACGATTTGTTCCGTGATTTGTTTTGCTTGCACCATGCTAATTTTTTTCTCTGCTTCCTTTAACACCAAACGTAATCTTGCAACACCATCCACCATCTCAAGTGCTTCTTTACGAATCTTATTGTCCACTCCTGAGAACTCGGCAGCCATCATACCCACTGAGTAAAGCCGTTCAATTCTACTCGGTGCAATATCAATCAAGCTGGACACAAAGACATCAAATATGGCAGCCATCTCCTCATTTTGTTCATTTTCAATAGCTGCTCTGTTCATATCTGAATCCATACCGCTGTCTTTGAGAATTATCTGTTCCAATGGTGACATAGTCTTTGGTTTTGTGCTTAGTTTTTGATCAACAATGGCCTTCATGGCTCGCAGAGTTCTTTGGATCAAATCCGAAGAATCAATATTTGCGTACATATCTTCATCGGTGTCTTCATCATCATCCTCTTCGTTGTCATACGTATCCTCAAAATCACTATATTCTATGGGAGCACTTTCCACTGGCTCGTCGTCTAGTAATTCATCTACAATTACAATAGGAAAAGGAAAGGTTTGCGTCACCTCTTTCACCACAAACCTGAACGATCCCCTGGCTAAAACAGTCATTGGAGCCTCTCCACTTCCAATTCCATCATCATCGGCATCGGAATCCTTCAAAGGTTCGAAATCTTCATCTATGGACTGGATTTGCATGGCGGCCGATGGTGTCGCGAGCACAATCTCAGCTGCACATCCAATCGCTCCAACCAGAGATCCATCATCAGGTTTGGAAACTACATGGCCGTATATTGGCTCTTCCCTTACAGAAAATAAGTCTTGGGTGTTAAGAGGTTGCACTTTTGACAACGTGTCTTGGATCATCATTTTATGAATGGCAGAATTGAGCTGCGTCCCGTAGATTTGCAGAGTTGTTATTTCATTAGGTAAGTGCGCAGCAGGAAGTGGGATAATGATTGAATCATCATCTTGAATATCCAACAAGGGTATCTGAACATTACGCCTTTTCAGGGCTTGAGAGTATGCATTAGATGCGAACAATTTCGATGTTCTTTTGTTGGACAGGAGGGTTTGTGGAGTAGGAATGAAGCTTTGACATGAAATGAATAGAATTGAGATGATAGCCATCCAAGTCTTCATCTGTGCATTGAACATTGGCATCATTTGTGAATGTATGGTTTGATGCTATGAAAGGAATGTAAGAAATTTGAGGAGGCAATCAATGTCGGTTGTACCCGTGCTTGTTTTGTTTCGAATTTTAGAATGGCATTGATTAGATTACAAGTAGACCTACCGGGTACGTACGGTAGCGTAGTAGTTCCTAGTTGATCCTACCGCCGGTGCGGTATACTGTAGATCCTAGTTGATTGCCATTTTCTCACAACATCTGCCACCTGCCGGACCAAAAGAAGAAGCATTCGCTAGCTCACCTCGCTTTGCTTTTGCTTTTCTTCTCATTTTTACTTGTTCGTTACTCAATTTCCCGCAAAATCTAAAACGAAAGAAAACATGAAAGACAAGCTTCAAGTTCAAAGTGCCAAGACATCGACAGCAGACAACGATTGCATAACAACATCAAAACATAACACTGAAGTCTGAAGTATTACCCTGCACCCACCACATTCATTCATTGTAGTGGCATCCTTGCAGCGAACGACTCTGGCCTCTTTCTTGACATTAATCGACCCTACTGGAATGAAATTTGTGCATTCAATTGCCGTGTACACAATCGTTTGCATCTCTTACGGTCAAGCTAGAATTCGGCCGAATGACGATCAACTTACCGTCTTCCCAGATGCGTGCAATGTTGACGGTGATGATGATGATGCTCAGGGTCGCGCATCTGGAAATTGTGGTGTTCAGCGATTGGATCAAGTAGGTCATTCCTGGTTGCTGCGTAGTGATGATGGAGTCTACGCTGATATTCCAAGTACAGTAAGTACGTGTATGGACCAGGCCGACTTTGATTTCCTTCGCATCATGACATGATTCAAGGATATGAGAGGTTCTTGTGTTTATGACTGCATGCATGTACATACACGTTCCTAATTCACCAAAATGTGTTGGCCTCATTCCTGTCCTATAGGTACCAGGAGATATCTTGACTGATTTGCAAGACGCAGGAATCATCATGGATCCTTATTATAATAACAACTTTTTGGATCAACGACACGTGTGGATGGGTGAAGACCGAGTGAAAGCGAACGGTACATCCTGTTACTCTTCCCAACGCCGCCGTCGTTTAAAAGATGAATATATGATACCTAATTTAGAGGTGAGGTCTAGAACCTGGATCTATGAAACACATTTTAGATTAGATAACCAAAACCAAGTCCTTCAATCGGTGTCGAGTAAAAGACGGGGCGCAGAGTGGACAAATGAGGGTGCACATTTTCAACGTCAGAGGAATTACGCCCTTGTAGTTGAAGGCATTAAAATGGGTGCATCTGTGTCCATCAATGGAATACCATCTGGAAACGTCACGGACCAGTTTCTAAGATATATCTTTCCCTTGTCGCAGTCCATGCTTCGTTCAAACTTGACAAATTTGAACTCGCTATCCATCGCTTTTGATCCGGAAATTGATACACACGGTCGCTTTATGGCGTGTTCTGGTGGATGGGATTGGGCTCCTTACTCTATGGCTGCCGAAAAATCATGTTCATCAAGGCGGGTCTTATCATTCGGTATCTTCAAACCAATTTATGTCGTCGAGATGAATGACGTTGCGGTTGTGAATGTGGTCCCAAAGATTCGTTATAAAGGCGATCCAACTATTGAATATTTGAAAGATGGAAAGGATTTTGAGTTGGTTGTTGAAGTTCATTTACTTTGCCAAGGAGGTAATATCGATGCTGTTGAGAATAGTGAGACGGCAGAAGTTTTAATACGGGCGTCATTTATGCCGGATGTTGTCATTAGAGTAAAGCATGCGCATAGGAGGAGAGAAGTAACCAATTCTTCAACTCCAATTTTGATTGTTTCACTGACAAAACAGATATCCCAAGACGCCATAAGTTTGTGGTGGCCACATGGTATTGGAAACCAAACTCTATACACAATTCGAGTTGCTTACCAAGATAAAAGTTCCGCCACATTAACCTCATGGGTGCGGCAGAAGGTCGGTAAGCAGCTTCCTTGTCAAATAATGTTCTTCATCAGGTTTCTTTCCGGTTTTGTTCTCAAAAATTCTTTTTGTGGACAGGGTTCCGATCAGTTGCATTGATAACACATAATGAAGATCAAGGTGTTCCAGATGAAGAGGGCACAGGGGTTCATGGATTTTATTTCAAAATAAATGGTTTTGCGATATATGCAAGAGGAGCAAATGTTGTACCCACATCGCAACTGGAAGGGCGATTGACGGATGAAGGTCATCGTATCCTTATAGACTCGGCTGTTGCGGCAAATATGAATATGTTGCGAGGTGAGTTCAAATTGCTCTAAAAATAGAAAACTGAATATGCTTTCCGACTTCTAACTCTCGTTTACGAATCAGTTTGGGGTGGTGGAATGATAATGCCAAATTCATTTTATGATGCTTGCGATGAGAAAGGAATATTGCTATTTCACGATCTTATGTTTGTTCAAGAGCAGTATCATGGTCTTGAGAATAGAATTGAGGTGGGAAATGAAATCCGTTATATTGTCAGGCAACTTTGTTCGCATCCAAGTATTGTGATCTGGAATGGCTGCAACGAATGCGATCATACTAATATCACAAGTGATTTGTATTCGGAATTTGCCTTGCCGATAGTTTCGAAGACCGATGGCACAAGGCCAATCTGGAGTAGTTCTCCGTCAAATGGCTGGAAGTCGGGTGTATATGGAAGAGATCAATTGCCAAATGGAAAGATCCTAAAGTTCAAAGCAGACGCGAACGCAAATGTACCAAGTATCGAAATTCACGGCCCTTACAATCATGGAGTTTCGAAACAATTTGCCACGGTGAACGGCCATTTGGATAATAAAAGGTGAGTGGTTTGTGAAGCGTCTTGTTCACTCTGATGAAATATGTATTGTTCTCATCCTGACTTCGACTCAGAAATTTGTACGATACCAAGATTCCATTAATTATTCGGCGTCACGACATCGGCCTTCGTTACGAGAACCAATTTGTAAGTTAATGATATTCCTGATAACTCCTCATTCGTCATGCGAAGAACTGACCTTTTGTCTCAGACTTCTGAGTTCGGGGCTTCGTCGTTCCCTTCTTTCGAAAGTTTTCATCCTACGTTGAGTGTAGATTCTTGGGGATTGCATGGTAATGCAGGGATGCCTTCAAATTGCTCCCAGATTTATGAAAATCTTAATGAATGTAGTGGTCCTAATGTAATTTCTCAGAGAAATTATCCTTGCGACAGCCATATAAGAGCATACTTTGGCGATGTTGATTTATTCACAACCGGAAGAAAAAGTTTCCAAAAGCAACTTTTACAATGTATGATTTCTCAGATGCTTTGGATGAAAGGCGAAATAGAACAACTCCGTAGCACAAACTCATTTGGAAGTCTTATCTGGCAGTTGAATGAAAATTGGCCGACAGGAGGTTGGGGCTTATTAGAGTACGGTAGTCGTCCGCATGAAGAGGGACAAGTCATGGGGGGTCGATGGAAACCTTTGATGCATCTCTTACAGCGCTCTTTGTTTCGTGATGTATTTGCTACTTGTGGGGTTGCTATTGATGGATTTAATTATGGTACACGTAGATGTTTTATTAGAAATGATGGAGTTCGTATTGTGACTGCAAAGTTAATCATTGAACTGTGGGAGTTCAGAGGGAAAACCCACTCGATATTCTCGAAGGAATTCACTCTTAATCCTAATGGCGATACCGGTGAGTCCAACAGAACTATCTGTTATGCATTCATTAAAGAGGTTGCCGTTTATTATTAATGCTAACAATTCGTGCAGAATATTTCGAGGTTAAAATCGATGAAGCGTCTTTGAACTCAAGTGTCTTGGCAATAACTGTCTTAGACGGCGACAGCCATAACATCCTTATGGGTCAGAATATAGTCCTTTGGAAGGTTCCGAAAGATTTGCATTGGTTGGCGAGAGATCCAAAAATAAGTGTCCTATCTATTAGACCTGTGAACAATGGAGCAATGGAGATTGTGATAAGAACAGAGGATACTGCTCTATATGTTGGTTTAACAACGACAGTTCAAGGACGATTCGAAGATAACTGGTTTTCCATGAAAGCTAGAACTACAAAAGTGAGTGTAAAATGAATTTGAAATTGTAACAACACTTCTTTTTCTACACTAATTGTACAACAATAACATATCATTCTACTTGACTGCAGAGCGTCAAATTTATACCCTTAGCTTTTGATTCAGAAGCGCCATTTAATGCTAGCTCTTTTTCTGATTCATTACGCATCGAGCATCTTGGAATGGCACTAGGACTAAACCTATGGTCACACTACGTAGAGTGAAGTTTTGCACTGAATAACCCCTATTTTTATCAACATCAATGGCAAGGGACTTTGCAGACAGAAGCACATATGATCGATGTAAGAAGCCAAGCAATCGTTTTTGAATCTGTAATCTGGAGCTGCTTCAATGTGACGTCGACTTATATTCCACCATACCGGTGTTCACCATATTCGTATGTTGATGAGACTCGTGCCATTATCATACTATTGGGGATGCGAATTTCTTGTTGGTTCTTTTGGCAATGAAGGATAGGAGCTATACACGTAGTAGATGGCACGCCAAACACACATTAAAATTGTAAACTTTTTCACTGGCGGTTGGACTCAATTTCATGAAAAAGTCATCTGGTAAAGTGAGAACTGTCATCTCATCCAGGAGAGTGATTTTGTCCTTTTAGAAACGAAGCTGACGCAATGGCGTTGGTCTGCTTTCTTTTTTATGTTTGCATTGCTTGTCTTGTTCGTCTTGCCCTATCTGTTGTATGTTCTTCATGTTATTTGCCTTCGTTGTGACTTGCATGAGTTGACTGCTTAAGCTGTTCTCGTGGCTCCTTATCTCCTTCCTCTTCTACATCCTGATTTTCATCATGATGGTGAGTGATGGAGCTTGGTGAGTATTGAGCTTGTCATGTTTGTATTGCTATTCGTCTGTCTTATGTCTTCGTTTTCGTCTGCGTTCCTATTTGCATTGTGCTTTGACTTGTTATCGTTATATTTGTTTCCTTTTGTGTGTTTGTTTTATTTCCAACTTTTTAATTTCAACAGAGGTACACGTAATGGCAAGGCGAGCGAGGTTCTGGCTGAGGCTGAGGTCGGTGAGGAAGAAGGGTACACCTAGGTTGGTTAAGCATTTTTAATTGCTTTCCGTCTGCTTCTGTTTGCATTATCTTTGACTTGTCATTGTTATTTTTAATTCCCTTCATATATTCAATATGTTCGTTTCTTTCTTTTCAGCCTTTCAATTTCAACCGAGGGTAATGGCTTGGCGAGGCGAGCGAGGTTCTATACAGCTGGGATCTGATAAAAGCGCCCTGATGTACATGAGGTTGGGATAGGAACGATATTATGTTGATGTATTTCTAGAATGACGTGCTTTGCACCATTCATGCCGGAGGACCCGTTTTATGGCTTGTCATGCTGTTTGGTGCATTGTGTACGTTAGACAAATCTAGACCAATTTCCTTCATTGATTTTAATATTTAACTCGCATTCAAAGTTCATCCCTCCTCTCATGTACATTAATACCCCGTTTATGTGAACTGCGTTGACGCTGGCAGACGGGCTTGAGTTATCGATGCTACTCCTTGGTATCTTCGATATGACCAAACGTTCACACTCTATGTCTTTGCCGAGCTTTGCCTTTGCCCGTCCGTGTCCCGGTATTGTCTCATTGTGCCTATTCTTTCTTACTCCTTATTCAATTTATGTTTAGTGGTGGTGAGACAAGAGGGTGGGTGACGTATCGTATAGCAAGGCTCCCACCAAGGCACCTTCAAAAGAATTAAGCCCTCACCAAGGCACTAAGAAATGAGCTAAGTTAATTTTTAAATGATTTGAAGCCCTCCGAAAAGGAGAGCTCAGAAACAAAAGAGATGAAAAAGAGCATTCCTACCAGGATATTGTAAAATGTGTGAAAGGGAATAAGAAGTCGGTTGTAATTGTGTCAGATTATCAACAGGACAGGAGGAGTGATCTCAGGTGGCACCTGGAATCAATCCTGTTTACAAGGTACAAATAGTACGTTGCGAAAGAACTTTGGCAAGACTTTAAAAAGTATCACCAGTCCGAAATCTAACGTACTAAAGAAGGCGCATGAACCAATTGACAAGGCAAGACTACAGGTATTCGAGTTTTGCTTAGATATACCACTGATCATGTGTAAGGCGTCGACGAAAGCTGTCCTTAGCATTATCGTTCTTGTTGTCATCATATCCTGTCTCTGGCAGATGCTTGTACAGAGAAGAAACAGGCGCATGTGGGTATTTGATCTTCTGGGAATGCCAAATGGGAGGATCACCGCCTTGAGAACGTCCATAGGCTGCGATAAAGCTGGTACACGAATGGAACTCTTCAGATATTTCACCTTATTCTCAATTGAGCATTTACATTCTTCAATGAAACAAGCGAGTCGAAAACTCAGAGTTCCCGTACATGAATTCTCGCGGTGATCAGTAAAGAGCATTCGAACCAGAGCGTCATTTCTAGATCGAGGCGAGATGAGAGATGAGAGTAGAGTGTTGAGATTGAGCCAAATGTTACGCAGTTGATATAAAGTGGCAATGAATGAGTTTATCTTTGAGTAGATAAGTTCAAAGTTGGCCCATATGCCGATACTCGTTGGATCACTATTATCGAGGATAAAAAAGGTCACAAGCTCGTCGTAATAGTATTACTACACGTACGTGTAGCTTATTATAACATTTACATTTACCTCATTCTATGCATTTGATTATAAATAGATACACAATAGCCGTCACAGATGACAAGTTAATATCCAGTATCTTTCCAAAAGCTTACTGATCTTGACTTGGCAACTTTTACGAACCCTTCAAAAATCATAGGGATCTCCCAATAATGTGTCGATATCGGATTTATGATTCTCAGTAGCAGGCGATCCAAAACCAAATAATGCTCTGTTTAGGTCCATCCCCACAAGCGCATCATGAGTTGGTGATTGGTATCCCTTCTTGCAAATAGTCGGGTTCAGAGTCATCAACGGAGTCTTTCCAACAAAAAGTCGATTAGGGCGAGGTTCAGTTTTCCAAGGACCGAGGTTTGTGGGCGATAGAAGTCCTCGTCTTGGTTCAGAGTGGAAGTTCTTCAACGCTGTCTGTGGTGGGTGTGGTGTGGCAGCGAAATAAGACGAGACCGCAGAACGGGGTTCACTCCAAGAGACTCTTGAGCCCTTCGTGGAAGGTGGGAGACGAGGTTTAGATTCTGTTAGAATTCTAAACAGATCGCTTCGTCTCGTTCCACCCGTGGTATTCGTAGCATCAGTAGGACCTTTCCGGGGCGTTTCACATGCAAATCCAGAACTGTTCCATTCCTCACCCTCTTGTGCACCAACAAGTCTAAAAAAAGGCTTAGTCCCCGTGAGCACTACGTCCAACTCTACAGCCCCGTTCAAATTGGGCATACTTGGGGTGTTTGGAGTGCGACGGAAAGAATTTGCGACTCGTCTCTTCTTGCGAGTCATAGTGGTACGAGTGCGTGCGGTCATAGAGGAAATAACAGAGTATCGGGAAGATGGGGACGTATCAATAATATATTTTGGGGGAGTTCCATAAATGAAATTGTCACCGCTGTTGCTTTCAGATTCTTCCGATACACCGCGTAGAGGACTGCACATATCTTCCCTTTTCATGATTTCATTTTCATTTTGATAATGAGGTGTTGCCACAAATGATTGCTGCATCAGTCCAGAACACCAAACTGAATTGAACTCGGTGCCATAATGACTCACACTTTTCGCAGGCGCAGGCTTAGGTACAGGAACATGAACAGGAACAGAGGCAACATGATTGGGCATGGGAGCATCATCTTCACCATTACACTCTTCTTCACCATCACACAAAAGGTTGAGAATTGCGTTTGTCGTGAAATCAATATCTGGATCCAAGCAAAAGTCCAACGGCGTCAAATCAATCTCGATTGACCCTGCATATGATCCTGAGTTAATAGTGCTCTCATCTACCAGTGCGATTGCTTGCACTTGTTGACTATCTCCCACATCTTGTTTATGAAATACAAATGGTGACCAACGTATGACACTGGGTTTCTTTCCATCGTGATCTTTCGTTCCAGGAGTGGCTTCAATACCTCGTTTCACCATTGTATCATTGCGCAGTGGTTGAGAGAACACTGCTCGATCATGTTCTTCGTGGTCTGTACCAACATGTACAGCATCAGTTAGCTTCATGCTGGAAGCAAACTCGGGCTCTGTAGCTGTATTCTCAACAGGTTCCTCCTTCAAACGAAGGAAAGTGGGATTGGATTTGGATTTCGAGAATGATTCTCGATCTGTGTGTCACATTCAAAGAATAATGTATGAGAAACAGTCTTCAATGATCAATTTTAATTTCCAACGAACCAGAGTCAGTCAATTCAAGACGCCGACAGCTACACGTAATACATGCACGATATGACAGCAGATAAACTTACACCAGCGATCCCTGCAAGCTTTCGGCGTTCTCGTCTTGAATTCAGCAGCAACCTCTTTCCACATATCATTACGCGGTGACCCATCACTCTCCTCACTTCCATATTTTTGAACCACGCGGAGGAGTTTCTCATCTTCATCTTTTGACCAGCGGCGCCTCACAATAGAGGATAGAGTCGCTCTCGTTGCGCCTTTGACTGACGATCTTACCTTTCTTTTGATCTTGGTGGACCCTCTCTTCTTCGCTTTGGAAACGCTGCGAGATGCTAAAGGTGCTCGGGTTGCATGCGAGCCCAGGGAGCAAGAAGAAGAAGATGGAAGATTTGGATTGTGATTCTCTGACATGGTGATACAGCGCAACTGACGAGCGAGAGAGTGACGGTGAGGTGATGCGGTATGTGGATGTGTTATGCAAGAATATTGAATCACAATTCTCATGGACCAAGATTGAGGGATGAGCGGAAAGAATTCATTTCGGGTCCGTCATGATCTCAGTTTCACTTGTAACCAATGCAATGGATGCCACGACTGATAATCGCTCAGCTTCCGGTGAATGGCAAAGGTTGATACACTTACATTACGAGAGAGGGAATTCGAAGTCTACACAAATGATACCAACAGCGGCAAAAGTAATGACGGATGGGTTGCCAGTTGAGCAGTTTGAAGGCGTGATCAGGAACTTGTTCCTTCTTAGTCTATTTTCTCCACTGTCTTTTCGTCTTGTGATCGATGTCGATGTGTCGAAAAAGATCCTGTTGGCATGAATTTATGAAAATGTCCTACTTTGAGCTTTGTCTCTTCTTCTCTCCCCCCTTTTCCACCCAAACATTAGAACTTTCGCCTTCGCGCACTTTCTATTCGAGAAGCATACATCGAAAGTCGAACTAATAAACTGACCATACAGACAGGTACTATTCTATGATTGTAAAGGGGACTACTTACTTGAAAGTAACTCACTACAATAATAACAGGAGCTGACCAGATGACAGGTTTTTGCGGTAAAGATGTGAGTGAATCAAGTGCGAGCTTTTGCCGTCAACCAAAGGTAAACCTAAATCACTTTCTATTCTCCAGAGCGAATTCGCTATACTTTGATCTAGCTCCTTTCTGGAAGCTCTGGATTGCGAAGTCACTTATTGTTTGACATATGGCACCCGACGCTGATTTCAAAGCAGATTCTGGCAACAGCCTCATTGGTGGAGTCAAATTTCCTCTGGTTAAAAATCCAATTTTGCCCTCTAAGCCTTTGCCATTCGATGAAGGGAACAATTCACCAACAACTTCTATCTCTATCCCTAGTGCTGACGCTGGAATATTCAGACCAGGCAAAAGTTGAACATTTGGGTCGAAATCAATCGACTGCATTTTAAACACTGGAACACCAGACTTTCCGTCCTCCTCGGTCCACATGCGATTATCCACCGTAGGTGATAATTGAATGGTAACAAATTGCAGCTTCATGAGCTTGAGTCTATACACATTATCTCCCCTCTCCTCAATTAATTTCTCATCCCATATAGACATAGCAACCCGCTTCTCGTCAGAAATCCAAGTTGACACCGTTGTCAAGTCTGCGCCATCAAGGATGGTTACCAGTCTTGCGGTTGACCCAAACTCAACTTTTCCAGAAAATCTGTCCATTTTGAAATGGCTACCATTCCGATCGAGGATTGTCTTCCTGTTCTTACTCCCGACAACAGATTGACTGCGGCTTGTAGCTTCGAGAAAAGTATCGATCGCGCGTGGAAGGCTCACTGCAAGAAAGGCATTAGATGTGAATAACCCACTGAGTGAAAGAAGAAGAAGAAAAACGACCTTTTGAATCAAAACAATCATGCTGACAAAGTCTCTTGATTCAATCTTTGGACGTTTGATGCAGTAATTTTCGTTTTGTGTTAATGTGGTAGACTATGAAGTATGATCATTGATAATGGCTTTTTCTTCCATCATGTTCCTTTTGTTATTTCCTCCCATCTGCGTCACATCAGATGCATTCTGTCCGTCGCGTCGCGTCGTCGCGCAAAATCCCTCACCAACCATGATTTTTTCGGTTCTCCGTGATCTTTTGATTAAATCTGGCAGTCATCCATTATCAATTATCCAATAGCCATTAAACAATCCTTCAGGCAGGGCGCAGGATAACTCCTATTATTCAGATGACGACAAATCACAGCAGCGATCAACATATCTTTTTAAGAGTAGCTATAGTTGGCGCTCTACGGCTGAAGGTCGCGAAAGTTCTCTCTCTAATTGCTAATCAACCTTCTGTACAAGATCATGATGACGAGCCAGAAAAACGTCAAATACATATTGAATATGTTCCCTGTGTTGCCACATTTGATTCCTATGAAAACGAAAATGGCGAGTCTGTCAAATATTTAGTGAAGCTTGAACACCATGGAAAAGATGGCCAGTCCGGTGGAGCCAGCCTTGCTCCTTTTTTCGACGAGGTAATTGACGATAAGAAAAATATTCATGTAACTGGTATCGCAGGTATTTCGGTTGGTTGTGGTATAGAATCAGATGAAGAGATTGAAATGATTTCATCCTTCATCAATTCGATTTCCGGAGGCATTGACAATGCAAAGGACGACGATGAAAATGTTGTGATGAAGTGCATCAAGCCAAATGCAGAGTACTCTACCATGAAGGAGGAAACTGTGGCGTACAAGGACCTATCGTTAGAAGGAAAAGAAGCAGTGACGGAGTCTCAATCAATGGGCCCAGCAAAAATGGCGAAATTCACAATGGAAATAGCAACAGAATGCATACCACGGTCCAAAATGGCATTAGACAAGCAAGCACAAATAGACGCAAATGCGAACATGGAAAATGAAGCCAAAGATGATGAAGAGGTTGAACCTCCACCTCCTACAATGCCCAAAGCATATGATCAAAGTACCACCAGGTTTGCATGTAAAATGTGTCGAACCATATTATTCTCCGAAGCAGAACTTGAAGACCCGCCTCACACGCAATCACAACACAATTTCTCTAATCGTAAAACAAAAACGGCAGGTATCAACAGCTCTCTTGGGAACAAATGTCACAATGTTTTCATTGGAGATTCTCTTGATTGGATGGGGGATATAAGGCTACAGAATGAGGGAAAACTTGCGTGTCCCAAGTGTTGCGGAAAACTAGGTTTATACAAGTGGCATGGGACGCAATGCAGTTGTGGCACATGGGTAGTACCGGCCATAATGGTGCACAACGGTAGAGTTGATATTGTCAAACCAAAGAATGAGCTGCAATCCTTGACGTCTCCATTGGCAGGGCTGTACGTAGGTGGACAAAGCTAACACTTTAACTCTCGTCCTGCTGTTATCAGTACACGTGCCAGGAGGTACCAGCAGGTATAATTATTCCACTAAGCTAACACTTGTTGGATATTATAGGCTTAATTTAACTCTCGTCCTGTTGTTATCAGTGCACGTACCAGGAGTTACCAGCAGGTATAATTCTTCCACTAAGATTTGTGAAAAATGATGAGCATTATTTGGTCCTCTTTTATGGACATTGACCTTAATCTTCATTATCCCAAGTTTCTTCATCATAACCTAGAACAGTAGCAGCAGCCTTTTCTTCCTCAATAAGCTCCTCCCAATCCTTATCAATAGTTTCTGGTTCCTTCCCTTTATCCCACATCTTCTTTGTGTATCCTAATGTTTTGGCAGCCTCTCTTGCGGCTAAAGTAATCATGTTTTTTGGTAATTGAGTGTGAGTGTATTTTACAAAATAAGAACAAATGAACGGTTGACAGAGCAATAATCTTACGGATTGGTAACTCTACCCACTGGATGGATTAGCGAGGATCGTCATGGTTGTCCAAATACTGTGTGAGAACAAATTGTTTAAAAAAGAACAAAAAAGGAGAACGCCCGCACAATGAAAACTCACGTCGTAATCTTCGTATTTACCCGGTCCTTTTGAAACGCAGCAACCCATGGTGAAATCTGTGAAAATACGAACAAATAAAACAATAATGAAAATGCTGTAGATGTTGCGATCGGCGTCTTGCTTTTTCTGACAATACGTACTCACACAAGCTCCACCACTCCTTCCTGTAAACGGGATCTATTCAATTATGATAGAGATATTCACAGCGCACCTATTGACGGACAGACGGTTTCATTCGTGAGTATGTATGCGAAGGATCTCACATACATGTTTGAATGTCATGTCACCAATAACAAATGAGCGAACGGTCGCGTTTGCATTAGAATGGTTTTCCTGCGACTGACGACGTGTCAACAAAAAATCTAGTTTTACATATTAGTTTTCAAAAATATAAAAGTCTCACAAGTGTCATCCAATCGAAATCCAACCGTTGAAATTCTTTGGCGCGCACTTAGCTATTGCCCCTCCATTTTTCCACTAGTTTGTGGGAATTCTACATACTCGCATGCCACATTGAACATACAGCTCATTCTTTAACATTGCCACTGTGAATAATTTGACTTGAGTTGGTAACTTCCTGCATCTACTGAACAGCAGACATTATAAAAGCTCATCTTAATTAGCATATCACAATGATGGCGGCTTCAGCGAAGAGCGAGAGCGAAAGTGCTGTGCTTCAAAGGATTTCAGGAAAGTCTTGTGTTGACACTTCCATAACCAACGGCTCTGAAACATCACATATCCACCCTGCCATGAAAATCGGCATGGAGAATTCAATAGCTAAGAATTTGCCTTTGGATTTACTAACAAGCCCCTCTGCAACTGATGGCCCTGGGTCTTTTGCGGCTCCTTTTTCATCGAGTTATTCGCCCAATATGTACGATGCTACGAATCCACCTTTTGTCTCCCCCTTGGATTATTGGAAGACGGACGATTCAGTAAATTCAGCTAGTAGTTCGTCTGATACCACGCCAGCAATTACTCATACTCCTATCCGCAAAGAAGAAAATGCTAATGCTGTAACACCCCCTGACGCGGAGAGCGACCAAGTCAAAGAAGCATTCACAAATAAAAGTCGCGCCGCTGGCGATCCAGGACCGCTCCAATTGATTTCCGCGATTTCTTCTGCAGAGACATCTCGATCTAAATCCAAAAAATTGTCCAAAACAACCGCTACAGCTCCCAAGTCTAAACCAATCACCGCCGCTAAACCCAAATCAAAGAAACGCAGAGCATCCATGGGAAAATGGACTCTAGCCGAAGATGAAGCCCTCCGCAAAGCAGTCGACGCCAACAATTCTCGAAATTGGAAGAAAATTGCCATGTCACTCCCAGGAAGAACAGATGTCCAATGTTTACACCGTTGGCAGAAGGTTCTTAAGCCAGGTCTGATCAAGGGGCCCTGGACGCCAGAGGAGGATGCGAAGGTCGTCGCCCTCGTGAAGAAATATGGGCAGAAGAAATGGAGCTTTATTGCTAGCGAACTCAAGGGAAGATTGGGTAAGCAATGTCGTGAACGGTGGTATAACCATCTCAATCCTGACATCAACAAAGGGGAGTGGACGAAGGAGGAGGATGAGATTATTATTGAGGCTCATGCACGGTTGGGGAATAAATGGGCTGGGATCGCAAAGGAACTGAAAGGGAGGACCGATAATGCGATCAAGAATCGTTGGAACAGTACGCTCAAACGATTAACTCAAAATGGTACCGTGAAATTGTGCGAGATCAAGAGGGAGAAGGTATCTTCAAAGGCATCAAAGAAGAGGAAGAAAATCATTGTCAAAGATGAAGTAGGGGATTGTGATGTTGATTCCAAAAAGATTAAAAAGGAAAGCACCATTGCATCTGAGCACCAACAATCATTGACACCAGCACGCAACCACGCTTTTGCAAGCCCTGCAGGAGTCAGGAGCATGCGCCAAATGTCATTAGAGCAGGATGCAACCATTATTGCAGCAGAAGCCTTGAGTGATATGGCAACCCCTCCATCAGCCAAGCGATTGTTGAGCACTAGTGCTTTCCAGACCGCTTTGCAGTCCACTCCTACTTGTGGAATCAATCACTGCGATTCCAAGACAATATTCAGTCCAGGTAAGTTTGAACTGCAGTGTTTATCGTTTGCAACAACTTCAGAAGTTTATCTCATCTTTATCTTTTACAGTTCGAACTTCACTCCATGATACATCTGCTACCGTAAGCAACTCAAGCGCGAGCAACCCTAATAGTCCCCAGTTCCAAGTCAGTCACTCACCCATTCAAACCGACTTCCTCTCTTTACCACTGTATCAAAAGTCAAGAACTTTTGAGAAACCAGCATCAGAAGGGGCAAATGAGGACGAGACCGATTCAGATCCACTCGCTATCACCACTACCAAGTCAATGCTTGATGACGCAGAAATGCTGCTTGTTTTGAACAAATCTCGTTGAGTTCGTTGTGAAGTGCGGAGATTGAACTAGGAAAATAATGCACTTGAGCAGTCATTTTCGTGATGGGGCAAGATTGAACTTTGTCCTAATCTTGAGAATAAAATTAGATAATTGTTTGTGATGAAATCTTTTCTGTAAGTAGTACCTCTAGATTATATCTCTTGCACGAGTCTGATCTGGTAGTCCCTCCCGAAATCCAAGATACACTCGTATTTTATACATTGAGGAAGTGTAGCCTCTTCCCTCCGTAGGCTTTCGTTCATTTCCATTACATTTTATCAATTTTCCTCCTGGGAAGTGTTGGCGTTCTGGGAATCTTTACACCATCCTCCTTCACCATCCTATTAATTTCCTCAACCACCAAATCCATCAGATCAAGTGGTCCATTTGATCTCTGCTCATTGACCTTGGTCTTGATTCTTTGTAATACAGCATCTTCCCAGCCACCGCACCCAACTATCCGTTGAATGTATGCGCTTCCTTTCAAAATTGGACAATCAGCCGTGAGTCGCAAAACAACAGTAACCTGTGATTCTAGACTGCACAGAATTTCTTGATCCTCGCCACCAAAACCATAATTGACCTTGTTCTTTGAAGGATTTGTAATCTTTGTAAGATACTTCTTTCTCAATTCGGCCAATTCATTCATGCGTGCAGAAAGGGTGCGAATTCTGGCTAAAGTTTCACGCAATACAAACCTCAAATCCTGAACAGGTTCCAAATTCGCAGCGAGTGCCACCAGGTCATCTAACGGCGGGATTGTGATCGAAACAGTAGGCGTCGGATTATTCTCATATTCATCATGATTCACAAGGGTGTCACTCAAAACATCAGATGTGAGGAGTCTTGCAGAAACCGTGCGGAAATAATCACCAGTGGCGCCAGGATTCTTGGTATCACAGAGAACAATTTCGATAATGTGTTGATCTAGCAGCTGAATCTTGAGGACAATCGCGCCTTCCAATCTATCACGAGAATGGCGCCTCTCTTGCCTCGGGCTCATATTCTTCTTTCCTTTGTTTGGTTTCGCATCCGTCACCGAGAGGATTTTGATTCCACTTATGACCTCTGTGGCAGACTTCATCGACTCATAGAATTCAGACATGTCCTTCAATTTTTGAGTCTGGAGACGGATCTCATCTGTTTGAGCTTTCAACGTGTCCATATCCAAATTATCTACATCCAAAACGGTATTCGGAGAAGACGATCCATCACGAGGAGGAGGATCATTAATATCCATCATTTGTTGTAAGAGTTCCTTTTTGGAGGATACCTGACTGGATACCTGTTCCGTTTCCATTCGAACTTTACGCAATTTAGCTTCAAGCATGCTTCGTTTTGCCACGAGAGATTTAAGCCTCTCATCTTGTAATTCTGCTTCCGTCTGGTCTAAAATTTCATCTTCACTATCAACATTTTCATCATCTACATCCATCTCCGTAAGCCCATTCTGTTCCTTGCTCTCCAATTCACTCACAATGTTTTTCAACTCCTTGCGCCTTTGCTCGAGGATTTGATATTTGTTGTAAACTCCTTCATAACTCTGTTTGACTTGAGACACACTATGACACAAATTATGCTTTGCAGTTTCCATCTTTTTCCTCAACAAATTCCGTTCCTCTTCTGTGATGGACTCAGGAAACTCAATCATTGGCTTGCCACTAGAGCCATCCTCGTCATCTTTATCGTATCGAAGAGTTTTGAGATGTTCTAGGACGAGATTTGTAATTTGACAGCGGAGATACTTGGCACGGGCGGTGCGATAACGTTGCATGGTTTCTGGATCAAGGGGAGGCTGCGTGCTTTCGCTTTGGTGCTCTGCATTCTTGCCCGTTTCTGTGATGGGTTCATAGCGTTCTGGGAGCTTGTAGGATTGTATCGATGCCAATGACTCGCGAATCTGGTGTAGAGATGACATCTTGAACAGGATATTACTTTTTTGGTTGTGATTTGTGATGCAATGTATGTGATAGTGACAGTAGCACTGTAATGGCACCTGTTGTTGATACTCTTTTGTTGTTGTTGATGATGGTTGGTGTGTTTTTGAATTCAAAATATCCGTTGGGCGGTTTGAAAGAAACCGTGACTTCATTTTAGGTCGTCGCGTCGGGACTGACTGACTGACTCACTCCTCAAACTTTTTTACTCATCATCCCGATCCCTATTGACGGACAGACGGCTAAAGAATTCAATACGTAAGAAATTATTATGAACATTTCTTTTTTTATAAAAACTAACTTTCAACTTTTAACTTGTTACTTGTATTGTACCCGGGTACACGTTCGACGTAAATTGTTAAGCTAAAGTGAAACCTGGTACGCAGAAATAGATATTTACTAGCAATCTACTTCTCTAATTGATGTACTTCCCCATTGATGGAACAATATTTCACCTTGATGTCACCTACAGGACACACCTGCTCTTTCGTCTCACCAGCTAAAGGAACAATCTCCGCTGGACGCTTTGCTTCATTCATAGTCTTGGTTCCTGTAAATTTTGGTCCGCCACAGTCATTGCTTCTTATTTTTGGAGGATGCATCAGGAACCAACCCCGGCTCTTATTCGTTACAGCATCTTCAGGCCGCATTGACTCGTACAAATCTTTGACAGATACCCAATAAGGTGGATATTTAAATCTCGCCACATCCAAAATTAAGCATCGATCAGTTTCTTCAGAGTACGCTGCCACAGGTGAGAAATGACCATCACCTGTTTGTCCCAAAGCCGATCGTGAAAAAGAAACCACCATAAATCCACCTTCTGTCTCAGCGACGTCCTCACTCGAGTACACTGGTGGATTCTGGGCTGATTCAATTATATCTTTGCGAAAATCGTCCAAGCTATAATATTCACCTGTCATAACCTCTTCTCCTGGATGGTTATTATTTCCAGGCAAATACGGTCGTTTCATTTCAACTCTTAATCCTTGACATCTCGCTAGGCTGTAAAATTCCTCCATCAATATTCCAGCCCTCTTGACTCGTTCAGGATTTACACAACATAAATCTAAAATCATTTCTTCTGACCCATACCATCTCCAACCACCTTTCCACCTCACATTTGGATCAATCCCTATTGCATTCAACACCATTATTAAAGTAGTAACACCACAGTATGCTGGTTCTGATTGATTCAAAAATTGTTCTGTTAGCGGGAAAAATGCGTTCCCCTTACCAGAAGCAAGCGACTCTTGAAACATTTGCCTTCCATCTGGAGAAGAGAATTGGATGAGCGACGAAGGCATGATTCGTCTATGGAAGGAATATTTTGGTTCAGGCAAAGGTGGGGGGAGCGGAAGATTATTATTCAGATAATCATCGTGACATACATGCAGTGATTCCTCTTGTTGTATTGTTGCGGCGACATGTAATTCTGGTTCTTTGTGATTGTCACATGTGCATGTTTCGCAGTGTTTTGCTTTGTTATCTTCGTCTATCGTTGAGGTGGAGTGATGGTGTTGTTCGTTGAAATTATCATCATAAACTGAAGCGGCCATGGAGGAAAAACTAGTTTTGGTCCCAATCGAAGTTTTGTTGAGATACAGGGGTAGAGAGCATTGTACATTCTCAAAAGTTTGTGCACTGAAACTGTTTCTGTTCCGGATTCTTCTTCTACTGCAGCCATTTATAATTGAACGAGCCCCACAAATGATTCTACTACTTGACTTTGCTGCAATTATAGGTCTCATGAGTGAGTGAGTGAGTCGGGATATTTTGTGTGTGAAGACGGGTGCTGCTGGTGCAATATGTATTTTAAGTATCAATGATCAGAAGAAAAATAAGATCGGCAGAATTGACAATTTATACTAAGGACTGATTAGGCTGATGCATTCACATTTAGCATTCAGCATTTGGCATGCTTCTTGTCACTTTGCTCACGCTCTTCATGTGTGTTTTCTTCCTTTTGTTGATTGGTCTTGGAGCACGCAACTATCTAGCTAGCACGCATCATCTCAATTTCATCGGAGAAACCAATTTTTCAGGGGGGGGTCACGGATAAACGCGGAGATAAGGCCTACGATTGCGCGCGAAGGCTCTAAACTCGATTTTGTTAGGCACGGCCCCCGCGCGCGTACGTACCGTACAGCACAACAAAAATAGTTTTGTTTTTTCAACTTTTGTCTATGTCGCGTGTATCTCTGTAGCTCAACTAGATGCTTTCGGATCAACTCCGCAACATTCATTCATTCTTCATCACCCCCCCCACCCTACACTTTCCATTACCGGTCCAGGGGTTCAAAGTAAATCGAGTTTAGAGCCTTCGCGCGCAATTGTAGGCCTTATCTCCGCGTTTATCCGTGACCCCCCTCTGAAAAATTGGTTTCAGCGATGAAATTGGGGGTTTTCGTGCTTGGGGTAGAAAAATAACCCCTTTTCATCCGTACGCTTGTAAGTTGCGTGTGCTACCGTACCATACGTACGAGCCAATGAGAATTCTCTGTTAGCAAGGGGTACGTACAACACCCCCTAGAAACAGAACACCGGGGGGCGTTTATTATTTAAAAAAAAAAAATTCTATTTTATTAGACCGGTGTAAGCCAATCAAAATCAAGTTTTTTCGAATTTGAAATTCTTACATGACGTAATTCCTTTCCGAACGAGGTATTCATTTTAAAAATAGCAAAACAGAATTCCTTGATGATCTTGTAAGCCAATCAAAATCAAGTTCTTTCGAATTCCTATGACGTAATTCCTTTCCGGACGTGGTAATTCAATTCTCAAGGTGGTGCGGATAGCAAAAGATCTTAGGAAAAGCTCATAAATCCAATCATTGGCATATAAACTGCAAATTCCATCAAAACATCGAAAAGAAGAAAACTAACACTACAGTACCACATTCAAACTTAATAACATGACTACCTTCCTCCCACCAAACGTTGAACCTCTTGCACAAGCTGCAAACTTGGACAGTTGGAATGATCAGCTTGAAAGTGCCGAAGGATCCAATTCAAACGCAGATTTTTTTAAAAAACCCATCGGAATGGAACATAGAAATGTTGAGATTGACTACCATCAATTGTAAGTACCGCGGGCGTTATATGGATGAATCAATCATTGTCTAATCATGATATTCTTTTGCATATTTTGCTTTGATTTGATTTGATTTATGTTGGATTATGTTTGGATCATTCGATTCATTCACTCAATGGTCTTTCACAGCCACGAACAAACAAGAAGGAATCGACTCGAAAAAGCCATCCTTTTATCTGATTACACTGTCTGATTTAATAATACACCCTTTCTTGTCGTTTGTGTTGCAACTTTGATTTCGTTCTAGACTCTGATTTTCGGTGAACTTTTTGTCGGGGGTCTTCGAGATAGAGATGAATTAAATTCTTCGGGTAAATTGAAAATCATAAGTTGTTCTTTCTTGTTCTCAAGATTGGACACAATGATTGCTAGAACTACTCTACAATGATCTAACTAACCATCTCACCCTCTTCTCACAGGCTCGATAAGGCTCGCTGTCAACCGTCAGCCTTTGTTCAGAGAGTCCTCGATCAAACTCCGAAACCAAAAGGACGCAATGCTTTCACTAGCATCCATGTTGTCGGACCCCATGAGAGCGTACAAAGCGCGGAAGCTGAAAATACTATCAAGGCCATCTCTGATGGGTCCAAGTCCTTAAAGAAGGAGATGCATCTGCATCGTCTGAGTGCGATTGGCTGCAGTTCAGACGCAACTCCAATGGAGGAATATAATACTATTTTTGAGGCAGCTTCGAGTCTTCTGATGTCGAAGGCGGATAGAGCTTCTATTCTCATCTTTGTTGGGTGGGAGAATAGCCAAATGGATGCATACGCTGCATTTATTGGAATGCTCCCCTTTCGTGGAATACAAGTTGCCTTGCTGTCCAGGCGCAATAACTATGGAGACCTTCTTCATTTTACTACACCAAGTGGTGCTTTCGATCTTGATGGATTGACATCGGCCAGAATGGGCAAATTCTCTTTGCATGCAATCTTTGGAGAACTTGAATCCAAAAGGACTACCGAGAAAGTGAAAACATGGTATCCAGTAGAGATTTCAGCTGAGGAAGATAAGGCTGATGTAGTCAAAATTCCGTTCAAGATTGGTGGATTGTCCCTTCCGATGCTTACGCACAATGGATCTTGCGAAGATGCTCTTGAATCCCTTGCTAACTTGCTCAAGGATAAATATCCCAAGGGATTCACTCCTATTGTGAGTTGTGGAGAGACCTGTGATGCTCTTGGATATGGACAGGATATGCTCGATGCACTTGGCCAAGAAGACGGCATGCTCTTCACACACAAGTCAGGAGAAACATACAAGAGGTACGATAACTACGCTACTGATCGTCTCTTTGAAACTATCAACGACGCTAGAAAAGGAACCTCACCTCCAGTTATCCTCGCAGTAGGAGGCGGAGTGAACGGAAACTGTATTGGACTTATTGCTGCCATGACAAATGCTGACTTCATTGAGATTCCTACTACGCCTATGCACTACAACGATGCAGTGACCTCGGCGAAGAAGGCTTTCTCTCTCGTTGTTGATGACAAGATTCTTTCCAAGAATATCCTTGGAGCTTTCTACCTTCCCCAACTCGCCTTCTGTGTTAACGAATGGCTTCTCACAATTTCTTCTGCAAATGCTCATGCAACTGTTGGAGAAGCTACCAAGACCATGAACATGCTCGGTATGGCGAACTCTGCTGTCGGAGCGAAAGACTTTCACAACATTCTCGGAGCTGCCGAGTTTGCTTCCGACTTTACAAAGATCCTTGAGGAGGTTGAAGGATTCGATAATCTGATCAGCTTCATTGAGAACCCTGTCACTTTGAAGAAGAAGAAAAGTATCATTAATGTTGGAAAGAAAATCGCTGCCCTCCGCGAGGAAGCTCTCGATAAGGACGAAAGTCCTTCGATGGGATCGAAGTTCGGAGGAAAGTTGTTTGCTTCTCTCCCTTCCATGTCATCTCTTTGGTCCGACGCTGGATCTTCTTCCGAATCAGAAAGTGATCTAGAAGACGACTTGGACACTCTTGTTCAGGAACGCAAAGAGATGATGAAGAAATTCCGTGCATCGTTCTACAACCTGCCAGAAAAGGACAAGAGATCAATTCTATCTTTCCTTACCACAATCAATCGTGAAATTGTCTGCGCAAAAGCTATGTTCCTCGCCTACTCAGACCCCTTCGAGAAGTACAGGGCACTTTTGTTCGAGTACGCTCACACTCTCGGGCACGGTGTTGAGGCCTTTGCAAACGACCTCTACTTAAAAGCTAGACAAAGTGGAGTTGAAATGGCGCCTGAAGCTCTTCGTCTTCATGGTCAGTGTGTTGGAATGGCAGTTCTTTGGGCTGGAGAGATGTCCAAGGATCTTGGAAAACTTACGGGCGAAGGTTATACTCTTCATCAGTCTTTCCCATACTTGTTTAATCGTAACAATGGATTTTCCTTTGCACCCCTCCGCGAGCTTTGTGACGAGCTAGGTGTTGGTTCCGAGGAGTTTGTTGAAAGCGTTCTGAAAGTCGTACGCAGAGACAACAAGCGCGGTTATTGCAATTGCTCAGACCCCAAGAAATCTGTTGATCAGCTTGTCACATGTCGTCCGGGGAAAATGCTGGGTAGTGATGATCCTAACGCTGAAATTAGATATCTGGTGGAGGTTGATGAAGAGTGGCAGGGAAATGTTCTTGCCAAGGCTTTTGATGGATACTTTGACAAGGTAGCTGATCTTCAGCAAGGAGAGATTAAGTTTATATCTTCGTCTCAGGCGCAAAAAAAGAACGCCTTGAAATCGAGCAGCAAACAGGTTGCTAGACATATACGCAATGCCCTGCTGGAAGCTTACAAGGCTGACTCCAACTAGAATGTCATGTCATGTCATGTGAAATAGGATTATTGAATGAATAAAAAAGAGACCAAAACAATGAACAAAACGGCTTGTTGCATACTTTCGAATCTTTGTTGTAAAAAAACGATGGGCTATAAGCTAATCCAGCCTGCTAAATGTGTACACAAAGTCATTGTTATTAACTGTATAATAATGGATATTTGATACAAACCTTTTTCTTTCCTATCTACTTTTCTCAAGTTCCATGAAGCATCTGTCAGGTTTTACTTTTGTTTTGCGCTTCGCACATTTGTTAGTTTCTCAACACATTTGAACATGCGACGCGTCCTGAATTGATCTGATTTTAGTTGCCGGCAGCTACAAAAAAATCAACAGAATGTGTGTACATACACCACGGTACCGTGAACCTGGTATTGCCTTTTTATTTATTTTTATGTTTATTTCTTCTTTGCAGCTGATTCCTTCTTCATCTTTTCATCCCGTAAACCCTTGACCCAAAGGCCGACCATGCTCGGACTAATGAAAAATCCAAACACGTAGACGCCACTCAACAACATTTTCAATGTCCGTGAAGGTTTATCAACAATTCCTCTCACAATTAGACCCATCTCTGCCCCAAGGAAAGTCCATAATAACGTAAAAGGGAAGCCATGCATTAAAACAGCCGCAAGAAACTGCCAAGTTTTCACTGGTAGTACCGCCAAACCCAAATTCTTAATTTGTTCGGGAAGAAAACTGAATCTCCAAATCAAAGCAACACGCACCGGATTTTTGACAATACTGTCTTGTACGAGTTCCATTAGCTCATTACCTTCCAACTTTTTCTCAACATAGTCCTTGAACACGTATTTTCCAAGCAGAAATGCAATCAATGCCCCAGAGGTTTTTCCGACTGCATTTGCAACAATACCATTTTTCAACCCAAATGCCATTCCAGCAGCTGTTTCTACGGGTGTTGTAACTCCTACAGTAACTTCCCAAAGACAGAACCCTATAATGTACATGATAATACCTGGTGTTCCAAGGCCAGCTAGCGTGTCCAATCTTGTTGCAAGTTCGCCTTTAAAGTCAAAAGCTGCAATTGATTTCCTATTAGCTGCCACTAGGATTGCAACGAGAGAAAGAAGTGTTGGCAAAACAACTTTTTTCAATTTAGATGGAGACTCGCTCTCTGTTTTCAATGTACTGTCTCCATTTGTAGCACCTCCACGGAGGCTCATGTCATTGATCAGTCTGTTCTGGAGGAGGATACCGTTATTCTTGCTACCATGTGTGTGTTTGGAAGGATAAATACGGCTGTGACTCTTGAGATCAGCGCCCCTTGCTGTTGTCCGTGGTGGCACTAGAGCCACGACAGAGCGAGAGAACTGCATAGGCCCAGCATGGACAGTGTTGATAATTGAAAGAAAACCAATTGCCAAAATCAAGAAAATGTTGCAGGAACGTGTAGAAGATTTCGTCATTGTTGGTTGAAGGAGATTACGAATGAA
>Ga0115005_10000655_pt1 | contig 26867 bp, 26 predicted proteins | sample ArcOceMetagenome_FD_87163 | JGI IMG/M metagenome (GOLD analysis project Ga0115005, IMG submission 87163) | Marine eukaryotic phytoplankton communities from Arctic Ocean - Arctic Ocean - Greenland ARC118M Metagenome | ecosystem: Environmental > Aquatic > Marine > Oceanic | place: Arctic Ocean...
CATATGGCTAGATAGCGGAAAGCCTGCAAGTCAGCAAGGTAATGTTGACATTATATCCAGTGCTGCCGACCTAATTATTGAAACTCGAGGGGGTCACTCAACAATTACTGAGGGTCAGGAAATACGTATTTCCGTTGATGATCCCTTTCAAATAGCCCAAGATGCACTGAATCCATTATTGCCCATCGACAATCGCTATGAGAGCCTTCCATTTACGGGCGGACTTATGGGTTTCTTTGGCTATGATTTAGGCAGACGTCTTATAGATATCCCTAATAAAGCCGAAACCCTAGTCGATCTACCTGATATGCGTATCGGTCGGTTTTTGTGGGCACTGACGGTCTATCATGATCGTCAGAGTGCTGAAGCGGTCTTCCATGAGAGCTGTCCTGATGCGCTAAAGCGTGATGTTCTTGATAGGTTGTGTAAGTCCAATATTGGCATAAATACTCACAAAACCAATTTTAGACTCACTCAACCATTTACTGCAACGACCAGTAAAACTGAGTATCTAAAGGCCATTGCTGGTATAAAAAGTTATATCAATAGCGGGGACTGCTACCAAACTAATTTCACTCAGCACTTTTCTGCGCCTTATGAGGGTGACGAATGGACTGCTTACAAGCGCTTGCGCAAGGCCACTGCGTCACCCTACTCCGCATTTTGGCGCTGGCCTGGTCAGGCATTGTTATCAATGTCCCCTGAACGGTTTTTAAAAATATCACCGCAAAAGGCTAGCGCTAGATTATTGGTCGAAACTAAACCTATCAAAGGCACCATGCCAAGAGGCAAATCTGCCCAAAAAGACAACGAAAATGCAGACATACTGCGTAATAGCCAAAAAGATCGGGCAGAAAATGTAATGATCGTTGACCTGCTCCGTAATGACATTAGCAAAAACTGTGCTGCTGGAACGGTCAAAACACCACTGTTATTCGCATTAGAAAGCTTTCCTAACGTCCACCATTTGGTCAGTACCGTAACAGGTGAACTTGCTGAAGAAAGCTCTCCCCTGAAGCTACTTCGCGACTGTTTTCCTGGTGGCTCAATTACGGGTACACCCAAAAAGAGAGCTATGGAAATTATCGAAGAGCTCGAACCACTCAGGCGATCTCTTTACTGCGGCAGCATTGGATACCTCAGTGCCAATAATCATATGGACCTGAATATCGCCATTCGCACTATAGTCGCTTCCGAGAAGATCATGCACTGCTGGGGAGGTGGCGGAATAGTGGCTGACTCTATTGCTGAGAATGAATTTACAGAATCACTGGATAAGATCAACCTGCTGCTCTCAACACTTGAAGAAGCAATAAAGGAAACAACTAATTAGCTCTCAGCGCCCAGATATCTTGGGGCATTAGCCAAAATTAAGCGGCCAGATGGTTATTAATAGCACTCAAAAATACTGCGCCATACTTATCTAGTTTACGCTCACCAACACCACTTAACTGGGCAAATTCTGGCAAGCTTTGAGGCACCCTTGCGCACATCTCTTGTAATGTACTGTCGTGAAATATGACATAGGGTGGCACGCCTTGTTCATCAGCTAGCTCCCGACGACAATTGCGCAGGGCCTCCCATAGAGCAACGTCTATATCAACGGGTAACTGTGACTTTGTGGTGCGTTTAGCGGCTTGCTGCTTAATATCTTTGCGCAGTTCAATAGTTTCCTCACCACGTAAAAGTGGCCTGCACTTTTCTTCTAAGCGCAGTGCCCCAAACCGTTCTAAATCGACACTCAAATATCCCCTAGCCACTAATTGTCTAAATACCGAGCGCCATTGATTAATGTCAAGTTCACTACCGACGCCATAAGTGGGTAATTGATGATGGTTATTGTGTTTGATTTTATCAACATCAGCACCCCTAAGCACATCGATTAAATAATTAACCCCAAACCGCTGCTCGGTCCGATAACAAGCGCTCAATGCCATCCGCGCGGCTTGTGTCCCGTCCCAAACGGGCACAGGTTTTAAACAGGTATCACAGTTACCACACGGCTGCGCTAGTTGATCATCGAAGTAGTCTAATAGTGCTTGCCTTCGGCAGGTTGTTATCTCGCATAATCCTAGCATAGCGTTTAGCCGATGTTGCTCAGCCCGCTTATGCTCCTCACTACCCTCAGAACTCTCCATCATTTGTCGCAATTTTATGACATCTTGTAAGCCATATATCATCCAGGCATTGGCGGGTAATCCATCACGTCCAGCACGACCGGTTTCTTGATAATATGACTCTACCGTTTTGGGTAGATCTAAGTGGGCTACAAATCGGACATCTGGCTTATCAATCCCCATCCCAAAAGCAACGGTAGCTACAATGATCACACTTTCTTCGCGTAGAAATCGCGCTTGATGGTTGGCACGCGTTCTTGCATCCAAGCCAGCATGATAGGGTAATGCGTTAAAACCTTGGCCTTGCAACCAAAATGCGATATCTTCAGTTTTCTTGCGCGATAGACAATAAATAATACCCGCGTCATTGGCATGTTGTTCTGTCAAAAACTGCTGCAATTGTTGCTTAGCGTTATGCTTTAAACCAATGGTATAAGCGATATTAGGCCGATCAAACCCTGATACAAATTGACGAGCGCCATCAAGATTTAAACGAAAGATAATCTCGTTTCGTGTCCGCGCATCTGCCGTCGCTGTTAGCGCTATGCGAGGAACATCTGGAAACTGCTCATGAAGGATGCCTAACTGCAAATAGTCAGCCCTGAAATCATGCCCCCATTGCGACACGCAGTGGGCTTCATCAATAGCAAACAGGGCAATTGATGATCGCTTGAGTAAATTGAGCATACGATCTTGCTTAAGTCGCTCCGGCGCGATGTAGAGCAAATCAAGACGGCCCGCTAATAGTTCTTGCTCTGTTTGATCGGCCTCTTCCGCTGACAAAGTAGAGTTTAGATAACTTGCTGAGACCCCAAGTTGGCGCAGCGCATCAACTTGATCCTGCATGAGCGCTATCAGTGGTGACACGACAATACCGCAGCCATTACGCACCAAAGCCGGTATTTGATAGCACAGCGACTTTCCTCCTCCAGTGGGCATCAACACTAACGCGTCTGCGCCCCCGACAATGGTATCAATAATGTCTTTTTGCGGAGTACGGAACGATGGATAACCAAAGGTAGACTCTAGAATAGTTTGCGCAGTAATCATGGCACGCACTATACGCCATGCCAGAGGTAAGTTAGTAAAAGAAAAGAAACCATAGCGTGATAAATTAACTAGATCCAGATTCTCAACCAAACACCCCTTTTGTACGTCGGTTGGTGCAGCTCTAGCAATCGATCACTGAGGGACGGCCTGAAGCAAATAAAGGCGTAGTATTCGATTACTACCACCTAGGTACAATCTCTTAGTAAAGTGCGAACTTAGTGGTCTAGATCGGTTATATGCGAGGCACGGGGTAAGTGTGTGTCTTGCTCAGTATTTAAGGAGAATATAAACATGTTTGATAAAAAGATTATCGGCGGCGTTACCGAATCCCCAGTACATTCAGTTCAGCCTAGTGACCAGGCTGTAGCACTCGGGGAAGCCTTCGATGCAGGTGTCGGTATGTTTGAGCAACAACTTGTTCAATTAAGTGATCAACAATATGTCAGCTTACTAACACTGTTAGATGAGTACTCTGCGCCTCTGCGAGCTTAAAAAACCTCTTCCTAAAAACATTCTGTAGTCCTGAAGCTACCTATGCATTCACGTATATACTTCTTTAGTATTATTTTAGCGAATCTCTAGATACCGTATTATACAATCTGGAAAAGAGATTGGGTGCGCAACACCCGCTCGGAATGGGTGTAGTAAAAAAGCGAGGGACTTATGTGCAAATTGTTTATTAACGCTGATACAGCGCTCTGGGAACCATCTAGTCGGTCTGTCCGAATACAGGGTATGGTAACAAGCATCAGACTTGAACATCATTTCTGGTCTGTACTTGAGGAAATAGCTCAAAGAGATTCGTTGACAATGCCTAAAATGCTAAATCGTCTTTATAATGAGTCCCTAGAAGCTGGGCATGATATCGCCAACTTTACGTCGTTTCTTAGGGTTTGCGCAATGCGCTATATTGGACTTCAACTGGTAGGAGACATCCCACCAGATCAGGCTATTTCAATCGGTTCACTTGACGCGGATACTATTCTTCGCAAAGAAGCTGAAAGATACCGAGTCGCTGTCTAAGAGACTCGAGCAACCAGAGGCGTCGGATCGCCTAGGCTGTGCCGCTAGATATAGTATTGGTTCTCGACATATTTACGCGTCTTTCATGATGATCTGAAATACATGACCGAAATACGGCTACGCTCTCATTCATCTTTCCTGATCAGTTCACACTAAGCCATAATTAACTTGCGACAATAAGGCAACGGCCTCTGTGGACTTTAGCCACCAATGTCTTGGAATCAAAGAGACGATTTGTACTAACGTAGTACAAAATCGCTTGCACTGATAACATAGAACTTGATTGACAAAGGCAAAAGATAAGAGACATATTATGAATAATGCGCGATCAAGTGAAACATTAGATTTTACCGGTCAGGTGGCCGTCATAACTGGGGCTGGCCGTGGTTTGGGTCGAGAACATGCCCTTCTTCTGGCCGCACGGGGAGCCAAGGTAGTCATCAACGATTTAGGCACGACTTACGACGGGAGGGGCATCGCCAAGGGCCAAGTCGCTGACGAAGTGGTTGCTCTTATTAAAGCCAGTGGTGGCGAAGCCGTTGCCAATTACGATTCTGTCGAACAAGGTGAGCTTATCGTCGCAGATGCAATAAACACTTATGGTCGTCTCGATATCGTGATTAATAACGCGGGCATATTGACCCCAGAAGTATGGTCTGAACTAACCCTTGAATCTTGGCAGCGGACTCTAAACATTAACTTAACCGGTGTTTTTTCAGTGATGAAAGCTGCCTGGCCGGTGTTTGTCCAACAACAGTATGGCCGCTGTATTATGACCGCGTCCCCCGCTATGTACGGCGCCGGTGTTGCCGCCTATGCCGCCAGCAAAGCGGGTGTTATAGGGCTTTCTCACTCGTTACAATTTGAAGCTAAAAAGCTCAAGCTCGACATTAAATGTAACGTGCTTATCCCCCAAGCAGGCACTCGCATGACAGAAGATTTTGCCAGTTCAATTAATGAGAGCCGCATAGCCGCCGGAAAAAAACCCGCCCCGAGCGCTCCAGAGGCAATAATGAAACGCTTATCACCAGATAAGGTATCTGCCATGGCAGTTTGGCTTGCTCACCAAGATTGCAAGGCCGAGGCAGCTTTGTTTGAAGCCGGTGGTGGCTATTTCGCTCAACTGAATTGGGCGCGATCAGCACCCTTATTTGCCACCGAAAAAGAAGGGGTCATGGGGGCACCGGTACCGGAGAATATTCGCGATGGTCTGGAAACGCTAGCAGACTTTGACCGAGGTGACAGACCTATATCAGGGGATGGCACCATGGGTGCACCCGACGCCTTACAGCGAGTATTTAGCCACTTAAAATCAAATGACGGTTGATTGAGCATAAGCCTGCGCTACTAAAAAATATATGGCGATTTAAGGGCTTACTCCGTGAACGCTTTCAATACCTCTTGTGCAATCACGTTTATGCCATTTCTAACAGATCCAGCATCTTGCGCATAAGATACGCGAATACACTCTTGCTGGTGTCGCCAATCGCTATCCATTCCAGGGAAGAAATTATGGCCAGGTACAATAAGTACGCCTCGCTCTTTTAAACGTTCATATAGCGTTTGGCTGCTAATAGGTAGCCCCTCAAACCAGAGCCACAAAAAGATAGCCCCTTCCGGCTTATGTATTCTATAGGGAACGTTACCAAGAGCTTCTCTAAACCACTCCACAGCCTGCGTGGCTCTATCTTGATAGAACGGTTTAATTAGATCGCGCCCGAGAGACAGTATTTCACCACTCTTCACCAACTCTCTGGCAATGGTTGGGCCAAAGTTACCACAAGCCAAACTAACCACTGTGTTGGCGTTAGTAAACGCTGAAATTAGCTCTTCGCTACCGACAACAATACCTGTGCGCACCCCTGGTAGCCCTAGCTTTGAAAGACTCAGCACCAAAACAGTATTTTCATTCCAATGAGGCTTGGCTTGGGTGAATAATATTCCCGGAAAAGGAAGCCCATAGGCACTATCGATAATCAATGGAATACCAGATTCCCTGGCTATTTCATCAAGATGCTCTACCTCGCCATCTGTGAGAACATTACCCGTCGGATTAGTCGGTCTAGACACGCAAAGCGCGGCAGTATCTTGGTCGACTTTAAGCTTCGAAAAGTCAACGTGGTACTTAAATAAGTGATCATCCAGCAATTCAATTTCAGGACGAGTGGCTGTAAAAAAACGATCGGTTAAACCAATATCAGTGTAGCCGATATATTCGGGTGCTAACGGCAAATGCACAGAGCGATGACTACCGTCCATCATTTTTCCTGCCAGCATATTGTAAAGAATAAAGAAGGCGGGTTGACTGCCGTTTGAGACAGCGATATTTCTTTCAGAAAGCGTCCAGCCAAATTGTTTATTTAATAAGGCGGCAATATCGGTGAGAAACTGTTTATCCCCTTGCGGCGATTGGTAGATCCCCATAAGGCTATGCAGTTGAGCAGGGTCTTGAAGAACTGATTCCAATCGACGCTTGAACACCGCCTCAACCTCAGGTATTCGACCGGGATTACCCCCGCCCATAAAAATCATCTCAGGATTTTCATTTAACGCGCTACCTAAATCGTCCATCAGCTCAACGATACCTGTCGAACCAGCGAACTTATGCCCAAATTGAGATAATTCCAATATCTACTCCAATACCTGTGTACTAATTATTTGATGCCATGTACCTGAAGGTAAAGTTAACTCGGGGCTCATCAAGTTGCTTCACCTTTGCTACGCTATGCTGCCAATTTTCTTGGACACCTGCCCCCATCAACAATAAAGAGCCGTGGGGCAGATTAATTTTAACTTTTTCATTAGAAGCATTGTGTCTCAGCTGGAATATCCGCTCAGCACCGACACTCACACTGGCGATCAGGGGCTCAAAACCCAACGAAGCCTCATCATCCGCATGCCAGTCAACGCTGTCTTTTCCGTCTCTGTAGTAATTAACTAGCGCACGATTAAACGAATTACCTGTTTCTCTCTCTACAGCAGCACGAAGCTGTTCCATCCAATCCGGAAAGGCTAATGCTTGTAGCCGAATTCTGGAGTAGGTATAACTAGTATTCGGATCACCAAACCAGTTTTGTAGACGTGGAATTGGGATTTGTTTACCCATGATGTTAATCACATCTTTTCGCCATGGCGTTTTGGTAATGGCTGTATCTAGCAACTGATCTGCAGTAGCCTGTCCCAACCAGTTCGGCCAAAAAACGATCTCACTGGAACGTCCCTCCCCCAGTGACAAGGGAATAATCTGTTTATTAAATAGATCCATAGATCCGCGGCTCAATTTCTAAATCAACACTAAATTCAGCCAAAACGACCTTCTGTATGTCGGCGGCTAACTCTAAAATATCTCTCGCGCTGTCCTGAGTCGTCGGGTCATTGTAGTTGACTAGCACTAACGCCTGATGTTCATGAACGCCTGCGGAACCATGTCGAATACCCTTAAACTGACACTGCTCAACCAACCACCCGGCTGGTACCTTTATAGCACCAGTTGACTGAGGATAACCAGGAACATTGACGTTACTATTCTCGAACTTGCGCTCAATTTTAGTAAAGAGACTGGCCGATATCACCGGATTCTTAAAAAAACTACCTACGTTAGGTAATTCCTTCGGATCCGGAAGCTTTGATCGCCGAATCTTAGACACAGCCGCGCTGACCATCTGCGCAGTTGGTGCCACTAACGGATCGTGAAAATACTGCTTTAAAGCCGGATATTCAAGATTAATAACCGGGTGAGTGGACAATCGCAATGTTATGTCAGTAATAATGCATTTATCTTTCAATGATTGTTTAAAAATACTGTTTCGATAAGAGAACTGACATTCTTCTGCACTTAAGGTTACTAATTTGCCCGAATCTATATCAACAATATTTAAAGACACCAAAATATCACTCAGTTCCACACCGTAGGCACCAATATTCTGTATTGCAGCGGCCCCCATATTACCCGGAATAAGCGATAGATTTTCTAGTCCATACCAACCCTGTGCCAGGCTATATAACACCATCTCATGCCAGTCTTCACCGGCCTGAAACGTAATATCAACATGACGTTCTGAGTGATCAGTGGGCTCATGGACCTCAACCCCTCTGAGATCTATATAAATAACCAAACCTTCAATGTCTGATGCCAGTACCACATTACTGCCTGCACCCAGTGGTATCACGGCTAAACTTTTTGACTGAGCAAAAGCCAGTGCATCTTGCATCTGCCCATAATTAGATATACAGCAGAAATAGGCAGCCACCGCAGGCAATGCCAAGCTATTATAGTCTTGAAGACACTTATTGGTTTCTATTGTAAGGTTCATAAAGACCGCTAACCTTTAACTGCTGAAGGCATTGCTATCTCGCTTTTTACATGAGTTAACAGCATAGTCGCGGCATCCTCAATTAGGTCCAAGACTCTGGGAAACCCGTCCTCCCCGCCGTAATATGGATCTGGCACTTCACTCACAGAGTCATACTCCGGTTTGCGAGAGTAATCTAATAGCAGCTCTAACTTTACATCAGTATTAGCCGGACGCATTTTTCTAAGGTTACTCAAATTATCCGCATCCATTGCAATAATATAATCAAAATCAGAGAAATCCTCTATTGTCACTAGTCGTGACCGCAATCCTGACATGTCATAACCCTTCGCCGCAGCCGTAGCTGCAGAACGAGCATCGGGTGCATGACCAAGATGCCAATCTCCGGTTCCGGCACCGTCCACGTGAATGGTGTCCGTCAATCCAGCTTCATCAACCATTGCCTGGAACACGGCGTGCGCCGTTGGTGATCGACAAATATTACCCAAACAAACAAACAGCACCGACATTTTGACCATAATTTTTCAGCTTTAATTTAAATAAATTGGACGCTAGAACAGTAATGTTACTGCTTTCAAATCTTCCTCTGTATCGATGCCACCAGGAACATCACCAACAGCGTCTGCCACATGAATTGACACGTTATTCCACAAAAACCGCAATTGCTCAAGGGATTCGGCTGCTTCTGTCGGCGCTACTGGCCAGTTTACAAACGCATTCAGCTGGCAAACACGGTACGCATAAATACCGATATGACGACGCGGTGAGTCCCCAACGGATACCACATCACTCCGTGGCCAAGGAATAGGCGCTCGGCTAAAATAACTCGCTAGACCCGCTGCGTTGACAACCACTTTTACGACATTTGGATTATGGAAGTCCTCAACGCTATAAATGGGCTCGCAAAGCGTCGCTAGCCCTGCAGCTGAGTTGTCTGCTAGGTTATTGGCGACCTGATTGATAACAACCGGCGGAATCATAGGTTCATCACCCTGAACATTAACCACTAACTGACTATCATCGAGCTGAAGAGCACTGGCTACCTCTTGTAAACGATCGGTTCCAGAGACGTGATCTTGGCGCGTCATACAGACCTCCGCACCAAATTGCTCTGCGACTGACTGTATCCGTGAATCATCAGTGGCAATAACCACTCTTGATGCGCCGCTCTTAACTGCTTGCTGCCAAACCCTTTGTATCATCGGCATGCCCGCAATATCTTTCAAGGGCTTGCCGGGAAGCCGCGAAGAGGCGTAACGAGCTGGAATAATTACCACAAACGACATAGCTATCACCGGTTAAATTAGAACAACTGCCCTATTATATGGGTAAGTTAAAGATTCGTCACAGGAAGCCCTGCGCACACTAGAACATTATCAACAAGCTGGTCACTTAAACGCATTCGGACCTCTAGTACCCAAAGGTTATCCGGAACAGCGTCATTATATTTCACTGCATCTTTTTCGGTAATAATTATCGGGCGCTGGTCCTTGAACCTAAGATCACCGATAGAAAGAGCCTCATGATCGTTTTTAGCATGGAGGTCCGGTTCAAACCCCATTTCCTTAAGCGTAGAAGCAAACCTTTCAGGGTGGCCAATACCGGCCACTGCATGTACCGCCATTGAATCAACCCACTGAGCAGCGCTAATCAATTCCTCTGCCCCGAATTTCCGCAGTCCAACTGGTTCAAGTTTAACGAAACAGGTATTTTTTGCATTGCCTGAGTCAGCACTAATATGCGCTCCACCGTTGTGCACAACGAAATCCACCTCTTGGAGACGTTTTAGAGGCTCACGCAAGGGCCCAGCCGGTAGTGTGAGTTTATTACCCAACCCCCGAGACGCATCAATCACTGCAACCTCAACGTCGCGGTGCATCTGGTAATGTTGCAAGCCATCATCACTAAGAACAAGATCACAGGAAAACCGCTCGAGCAAGGTGCGAACTGCGTTTTCTCTGTTGGGGTCGACCACGACCGGGCAACCACAAGACTTTACAATCAGTAAAGGCTCATCACCACTTTCAGAAACCGGCGTATTTTTAGAGACAATGAGCGGATAGCGGATAGCTTTACCGCCGTAACCGCGGCTGACAACCCCAACAGAATACCCCTTTTCTTTGAGCTCTCTCACCAAAGCAATGATCAATGGTGTCTTACCACTACCTCCCACCGAAATATTGCCTATCACCACAACGGGAGCACTAAAGGGAGTACCCTGATGGACAGTTTGGAGGTAATGCCTGCGCAGAGAACTCAGGCCGCTAAACAGCCACGCAATGGGCGCTAGTAACAACAACCACGTCTTTTTTGTGTACCAGGCTCTTACCCAAAACGTTTCAGCTGACAAACCTAATCTACCTGCGGTTCGTCAAACTGATTTCGATAGAGTTTAGCGTAACGGCCTTTAGCACCAATCAGTTCCTTATGTGTGCCTTGCTCAATAATTTGTCCCTTTTCAAGAACCAAAATTAAATCAGCTTTTTCAACAGTGCTCAGCCGATGGGCAATCACAAAACTCGTACGCCCTTTCATCAAATGCTCTAATGCCGCCTGAATATGACGCTCTGAATCAGTATCTAAAGCTGAGGTTGCCTCATCTAAAATTAGAATCGGCGCGTTTTTAAGGACGGCTCTTGCAATCGCTAAACGCTGTCGTTGACCACCGGATAACATAACACCATCATCACCGATGTGCGTATTATAGCCCTCGAGTAATTCTTCAATAAACCCACTGGCATTGGCAACTTCCGCTGCCGCATACACTGCTTCTTTAGGTTTTCCCTGAAGTTCACCATAAGCAATATTATTAAAGATCGTGTCATTAAACAGTGTGACGTTTTGGCTCACTATTGCAATATGGCTCCGTAGATTAGCCAGTGAGAAATTATTAACATCCGTGCCATCAAGCAGTATTTTCCCTTCTTCATGGTTATAAAAGCGCGGGATCAAACTCACTAACGATGTTTTACCGCTACCAGACGACCCTACCAAGGCAATAGTTTGGCCTGGACTGACAGAAAAGCTAATATCCTTGAGTACTTCTTTTTTAGTACCCTCATACGCAAAGTTGATATTTGAGAACTCGAATTGACCAGACACCACCCCTGTCTCATAGCGACCTTCGTCTACCTCAGCCGGTGTATCAATAATACTAAAAATTGATTCAGAGGCAGCAATACCGCGCTGAATGTCACTATTGACCTCCGCTAACTGACGAATAGGCTTGATGAGCACTCCTGAAGCAACAATGAAGGTAATAAAACTTCCTGTAGTCATAGTGTTAAGAATGATTGGATTGAGCATAAATCCAGTTATACCGGCAAAGGCAAATGAGACTATGAGAATAATCAATGGATTACTTAAGGCGCCGGTAAATGCCATTTTCATATTTTGCCGACGATTATTATGACTGGTTAACTCCATCCGATCCCGCTCGGTACCCACAGCGCCGAACATTCGTACCTCTTGATAACCCTGGATTCCTTCTTGAGCGACATGAGTCACATCACCCATAGCCGTCTGAATGTTTCGGCTAATGAGTCTGAAACGCTTGCTTACCTTGACCACGATTAAACCAATAAACGGGATTACCGCGATAAAAAACAGCGTTAATATCCAGTTTAGATAAAGTAGGTACGCCATTAGCCCTAGCACCATGCTTCCGTGCTGAATAATGGTCTTGAGCGCTTTGGTTCCCGCATCTGTCACTTGCTGAATATTGTAGGTAACCACCGACACCAAATGTCCAGACATCGATTGATCAAAAAACTTAAACGGCAATAAAAGGTAACGATTGAACACATCTGTTCGTAGCCCATGGACCAAATGATTTGCGACATACGCCAAAAAATAGGTACCAATGAGGTAACCAAAGCCTCTGACAGCGCTAATCATTATTAAAAACAAAGGTATAACAAGCCAACTCTCACCGACCCAATTATCCCCAAATATTTGCTGGGCTAGACCGGCTGTTATCCCTACCTTTGGTAGCGAACTAGCTTCCACGGCGGAACCTGTGATGGTACCTACTGTGTCAGTGATATAACCCAGTAAATCAATAAACGCGATTTCAGCGCCCGTGTGAATGAGCAAACCCACTACTGCGAGTAAAAAGGGCGCCCAATACCGAGCAACATAGCTAAGCAGTCTTAGATAGATTTGTGTCCCAGACTGCGCTTTAATTTCAGACATGCTTATACCGACCACTCGAACAAGTAAGGGTAATGGTAAGGACATGGAGGCTCAAGCCATTGCCAAACGTCAATAAAGTATCGCTACTTCTGTTAATCATTATGTGCATCATTCGCCATCTGGTTAGCGGGACCCCGCCACCGAATGCAGGAGTGTTCACATCGTAATTAAACCACATCATGGGGCTCTGGGGCATACTAACCGGAAAATTAAGCGCGTTTATGAGCTCTCGGGCAAAAATAGTAACAATAAGCCTATTCTCGAGGCGAGCTTAGCCCTAGTCAGCACCACCACACAGCGGAGAATATTCCCGCACTAATACCGTACAAATAAATGATGAAACTCCTTGTATCCAGCCATCAGCTACCCTGCTAAAGTCATTCATAGCGATACTATTAATAATTGTCGTATGTAAATCGGCAGAGCTACGAAAGGATTTTTAGATGACCATGAAAAACTTACTGATCATTTATCACAGTCAAAGTGGCGGCACGGAGAATATGGCTCAAGCTGTACATAAGGGTTGCCGACAGGAAGACGATGTGGAAACAAGATTTTTGAGAGCATTTGACGCTAATTTAGATGATCTACTCTGGGCTGATGGTATTATTTTTGGAACCCCAGAAAACTTTGGATATATGAGTGGTGCACTCAAGGATTTTTTTGACCGTACGTTTTACCCTGCAGAACCTCACCAGATCAACTTACCCTATGGTATTTTTGTAAGTTCCGGTAACGACGGAACTGGCGCAGTGCGAGAGATCGATCGTATTGTAAAGGGCTACCCGCTACGCAAGATTTGTGAACCATTACTCATAGTAGGCGGCTTTAAACAAGGAGACCAAGAGCTATGTTTGGAATTTGGCCATGGGATAGCGACAGGTTTGTCACTTGGTATTTTTTAGATAGTACATAGTTAAATGCTCTACCCTAAAACTTTACTCCTTGGGCAGACTGGGCCGGCGATTTTTCAGGGTATATAGCGCTCGAGAAGAGGTTTGCATAGGGTACTGGTATTTTTCAGATCGAGCATCTTTTCTTTTATAATATCTGTCTATGTATAGGTGTGGGGAGACTAAAGCCTGGACTCCACTTAAGGCGTCTATGAACTCTGCGGTATAAGCGATACTCTTGCCTGCCCTACCAACTTCTGCGCCAGTGATCACTAGCCTGATCTCTCTTGTTTGGTCACCATCAAGCCATGACAATACAGCATTGCGTGATTTGTTTAAATGACGCCTGGTTGCCGTTGGGCGAACATCACCCAACAAAGAAATAAATTCTAAGCCACTAATTTCGGCATGTTTTTGATACGGACTATCTGTGAAAGCAATGATATCTTGGGTGACAGGCATTATTACCGTTGTTTCATTAGAGATGTGACCTTCAGAAGACATATGAGCAAACATCCACTTATTATTTGGCTCTGAGGCTAGATCACTATTAGTGCAAGCACTTATGAGTGCCAATAGTGTAATGATTTGGAGTTTTGAGCGTATTGAGCATATTGAGCGTATTGCGCGTATTGCGCGTATTGAGCCCATTAATCTTCCCTCACATAGCACCGACAAGGTACCATTACACCATATAAAAGTGACTTGAGATAGCGCTCACTGACCAGGTAATGTTAAATCGCTAATCAGCCTCACTTAATACTTACAAAGTATAATAGCGAAAGGGCTCTGCCCAAGAACACATCTCGATATTTTCCTAATATAGAAAAATCATCGCAACTACTTGGTGGTACTTGTTATGCGGGTACCATAAAAGAGTATTTATGCTTTTGCCTTATTTGACTTTCACCCATGCAAAAAAAAACGCAAAGCCGAGGCTTTGCGTTTTTAACATGGAGCGGGAAACCGGGTTCGAACCGGCGACCTGTACCTTGGCAAGGTACCGCTCTACCAACTGAGCTATTCCCGCAGAAGCCACACTTCTGGCAACACTTCTTAAAATGGCGTCCCGTAGGGGAGTCGAACCCCTGTTACCGCCGTGAAAGGGCGGTGTCCTAGGCCTCTAGACGAACGGGACGTGATTGGCTAGGTGGCGCGCATGATAAGTATCTACAGGAAAAGAGTCAAGCATAACCACGGTAAATTTAACGGGTTTTTGAAATTTTATACTTCGCCCGAAATGTATACCACAAACATAGTCGTAGTAGGCCGGCTAAAACCGAATATTACTAAATTATCTGATCAATAAACAGACACCACAAAAACCTGGGAAATAATATCAACACGCGAATCGCTATAAGTGGAGTAGACCTCTACCCTATAAAAAAACGAAACTACCAAGAAGATAAATTGCAATCGCTACCTCCCTACCCTACTGGCAAGATCAGAGTTAATAACACATGCTTAGCCTACGCGGACCCAACTTTTAAAGTGCCTCTAGCCCTCTCAGAGTTTTAGCTAATTCTTTTATCACACGCTCATTAAACCCCAGGTCTCGGCGGCTATTGTTCGAAGAAGCGCGTATATCAATTGCACTGACACCTAAATTATTTGACCTGACTCGCACTGCCACATCAGTAAGAACGCGTGTCCCAGTAATTCCACCAATAACCGTATAAGTTTCATTAAAAACATTATCATTACTTACGTCATCAAAACGTTGCACAAGCATCCACCCCAACTTATTGAGCGCTCGTTTGACAAGTATCTTCGAGTCAAAACCTGATATCGGTAGAACTATGGTGTCTGTATCTGCTTTACGTATTTTGTGCGGAATACTCATAAAACTCAGCAACTTCGACGGTTCCTTAATGAGAAGTCTTTCGTTCTTACTCTGATTGAATTGGGGCGGGTTCATTGCATCGGTCGAGTAGTCGTTGGCGGCACTTAAATCAAGATTATTCCACCCATATATAAACTCAATGCTACCAACCGTAAGTATGCAAAACATATAAATTACTAGGGCATCTGTCCGCACAGGCGTCATATCATTCTTGCTCTTAATGGCGCGGCCAATACCCAATACGGCCCCGAAGCCACCCAAAGCACTGACCGCCAGCAGACATGTAACTGCAGGGAAATCCCATTTATTGACGACCACATTTACAGACAGCAGAAAAAATACAAATTGCAGCGATATGGCGAGAGCACAGAATCTTTCTAAAAAACCACTATTCATGTCCAAATCAACCCGTAGGCACGCTTTATATCAGAAATAGTTGATGATGCCATCGCCCGCAAAATGCATAGATCCGCTATAGCCATTCCATTATGGCCACTGTAACGCTGAGCAAGCCCGAGGGGACCTAATAGCTTGATCATTTGCTAGCTACCACTAGTATTTCTTTCTTTAGTCTGAGTATCATAAGCTCGTTAAAACCAAGATCTCGGCGACTATGGGTCGCCGAAGAATGGATATCAACCACACTAAAGCCCTCGTTATTTGTGACAACCCGCACTGCTACATCAGTTCGTCCGGCGATTCCAGGACTTCCAGCTCTAAGTAAGTAAGTCTCATTAAAACCCTCACTAGTACTGGCATCATCCATGCGTCCCGCAAACACCCAACCCAGTCTGTTAATTGCTTGCTTGATCATTATTTTTGAATCCAAACCCGACATGGGTAACACTAGGCTGCCTGTATCTGACTTGAGCACTTTGTGTGGAATGTCCAAAAAACGCCAAAACGAGGGCATCTGGTGGGAATGTAACCTATCATGCTTGCTTTGGTTAAATTGAGGGGGATTGATAGTGTCTGTCGAGTAATCATTGCCTGCACTTAAATCAATAGATTGCCACCCATAAATAAGCTGAACACCTAACACTGAAAGGAGACACATTAGAAAAGTCACTAGCCCCTCTCCACCGAAAGAAATCTTATTAAATTTGCGCTTTATACACAGGCCAATACCAATAATCGCCCCGACACCACCACAAATAATCAATAACAACAAAAATAAATTCGCGGGTATGTACCCGGGGTTGTGATGCTCTGAAGACTGCACTAGCCCAAAAAAAATAAACTGCAGTAACACAATGCTAATACAGAATCCTTTAATTATTTTCCCATCCATGACAACAATAGCTCCTTTTTTATAGTCTTCACTTTAAACACCTTATGCCGATACCTACATCAAAATACATCAGTAAAACTTCGTTATACCACGTGACCACTACCTCTGCGAGCGCGTTCCAAGTGACCTAATGGTAAGGGGACCATTCGTCACTGACTTTTCTAACTCGTCAGCTAACGTTCGTATCATAAGCTCGTTAAACCCGAAATCTCTCCGTCGACCGGGGGATGAAGACCGAATATCAACGACACTGGAGCCATCATTATTTGATACAACTCGCACAACCAGATTGGTGCGTTGGTGCACGCCCGCAGTCCCGACTAGAAGCTCATAGGTCTGGTCAAAATTTTTATCAGTAGTCATGCTATCCGAGCGTCGAGCCACTATCCAATCTAGCTTGTTAGCCACTTGATTAATAATTATTTTCAATTCCACCCCTGACTTGGGAGCCACTAAGCTATCTGTATCTGACTTGAGTATTTTGGGTGGGATATCCATAAAACCCCAAACTGGGGATACCTCCTTAACCTTTAATCTTTGATACTTACTTAGCTGGTACTGAGGCGGATTAGTGATATCTGTCGAGTAATCATTACCTGCCGTTAAATCAAGCGATTGCCATCCATAGACCACCTGGAAAAAACCAACCGTGGATAAGCACATGGAAAAAAGCACAATGGTGTCTAAACGAACAGCATGCTTATAATGCTTGCGCATTATGGAAAGGCCAATACCCAAAATAGCGCCTATGCCGCATAAAATCAAAGACATGAGAAAAAGGACTAACGCAGGAAAGGACCAAGGATCAGCGATTTGAAACTGCACTAACGAAAAAAATATAACCTGCAGGCCCAGCATAAGAGCACAGAACGCTTCAATTATTTTTAAATTCATGATAATAAGCCTTTCATGAGGGCCTCAACACCATGCAGAGCGAAAACCATAAACACCCTCTCGTCAAGTTATTAGAGCAACTGTAAACTTTTTGCGCAGACCCAATGACGTCATCATCATCTGATCTTTGAGAACTGCCTTCGACAGCTCTTCGGCAAAGTTACGTATCATAAGCTCATTAAATCCAAGATCTCGGCGCCGGCCTGGCGAAGAAGAGCGAATATCAACTACACTAAAAGATCCAGTGACTGAGACCACTCGAACCAATAAATCAGTGCGTCTGGGTGATCCTGCCATCGCACCGACAATTTCATACACCTCCTTAAAACCGACATCATCCGTAGTGTCAGCAAAGCGCCTAACCATTATCCAACCCATCTTATTAAGCGTTTTGATGACGAGTCTTTTTGCAACCAAACCGGACATAGGTAGCACGATGCTGTCTGTACCAGACTTAAGTATTGCGTGTGGGATATCCATAAAACCCCATAAAGTAGAAACTTTTGGGCTACGCAACCTTTGAATCTTAGTTAAGGAGAATTTAGGAATATCAATACTATTCGTGGAGTAATCATTTCCTTTCTTCCAATTGAGATTTTGAAAGCCAAAGGAGCCTTGGATGACGCCCAACAGGGAGACCGTTAAGACAAGAAGCAATGCAGTGTGTAGGCGTATAGCTGCGCCCTGTAATGCTCGCTGTATCAAACGACAAACACCAAAACAGACAAAAACAGCGCCTAACCCACAAGACGCCAAGAACAGAATCGATGTCGGGAAAACCCAGGGATCGACGATTTCAAATGAAATTATCAAATAGAGCCCAGACTGAAAAATTAATAAAAGGGCTAGAACAGCCTCAATTGTTTTGTCAAACTTCACGACATTGTCCTTTTTTAACATAATACATCGCTATGAAAATCCACTTAACCTAAGGGCCAGTCTGATCGAACCGTTAACTTTTCGATCCACTGCTCGTTCTATTGACCGCTTCCATACAATGCAGATACGCCTGCTACATTATTATCTAACCTATAAATTCGCGGCATGTGCGACGTCATTATCGGAGAGACTGAAATCGTCAGTCATCTCAAGCAGCTGCTCCCTTATCTGGTTGATCATCATGTTGTTAAACCCAAGATCCACTCGTTTGTTGGGCGACGACGAACGAATGTCGATCACTGCACTATAATTTTGGCGCGACACAACTCTGACGACCACATCGCTGCGCTGCAGGAGAAAGGGGAATCCAGCTTTAAACTCGAATGTTTCCGTCAAACTAGTATTACTAGACCCTAGAACTTCATGTCGAACCACTATCCATCCCGAGTTGCGAGCCATTTTTCTAATCAGTCTTTTGATATTTGGGACCGGCAGCGACACTATAATGCTGCTCGCATCGGCCTTTAGTGTTTTGTCAGGCATCTCGAAAAGCGACCAAAATTTCGTTTCACTAAAATTTAATCTATCCTCCCGACTGATCTTATATTTTGGTACGTTCATAATATCCGTTGAATAGTCATTCCCTCTACGGAAGTCTAAATTTTGCCAACCAAGATTCACTTGGTACATTAAAAAGGAAGAAATACACAAGCCGCAGGCAAATAGAAGTGAAAATTGGATCGGCTGCCTATTTAGCAATTCCCTGACAATTACCGATAATCCAAAGATACCTACAATAAACCCCAAAACAGCAGGAATGATAAAAGCACCGAAAGGCAACGCCTTATTTCCTACCAGAGAGCTCTGACTCATCAGAAAAAAAATCGCTTGAAGCGCAACCATAAACAGACAGAACGATTCAATCTTGCTGTTACGCATTCGCTAAACTACCCCTCTTTAAAGACACAATAACACCTCATTACTAGCGTTTTGCCTAAAAACATACGCGGACTATTCAAGCAAGAATAACTAAGATAGCTATACGTTATTGAATATTATTAGGGATAAGCACAAAGAAAATACGCGAGGGAAGAGGTTCGCCGAAATCACATAACAAAGGCGATTTTGTAACTGTGAAAAAACAATTGGACTATAGCCGAATCAGCGATGATTCGGCATGCGACAATTTACTAATCTGCGGTTTAGTGGAGCCATAAAAGACTCAATGATTTGCGCTTTGAAGCCACCATAAATTCTATTGTTGGGCGAGGCCGAGCGAACATCTACTATCGAATAACCATCGCTAGCATCGACTCGTTAATCTTCCCAAGGTAGACCCCTCACCTCTTTAAGGAATCGTCTTGCATGATCTCTTATGCTATTTTATAAATTCAAGAGTAAACCGATCCATAAATCTATCTAACAGTAGCAAATTCACCCCAAGGTCTCGCCGATCATGCCTTGAAGCTGATCTCAGATCGATCATGCAAACATTTTTTCCACTTGGGGTTAGTCTTACGAGGAAATCGTTTACGCGCCTGCCAATTGCCCAAGAGGCTCTCGCCTCAATGGAATTAGCGGTGCTATCTGAGAAAGACCTAAGCCAACCGAGATAATGGAACGTTAAATGAACTTTCCTCGCCGCGGTCTCACAATCAAGGCTAACCACTGCCGTTTGTAGATTCGGGTGGGATTTAACACTATGCTTTATCCTCAAAAAACTTTCCCAAAACACGGAGGTATCTCTGTCTAAAATACGCCTATCTCTAGATTGATTGAACATTGGCGGGTTTTCAACACTTGTCGTAAGGTCGTTAACCTCGGCAAAAGAGATGTTTTGCAAACCCAACGTCACTTGTACCAGAGCTATTGGAATGATGCATGCGCCCATTAATGCAATAAATTCAGCTTTTACTACCCCACTCTTGAAAGAATAGGTAAAGCCAACAGCCAGTCCAATAACGCCAGTTAAAAAACTGATAGTCAGTGTGCACAACAACATAAATGCAGAAGGAATACCTGTAATAGGAAAGCTGAACTCAAGACCCAGCATAATAAACAACGATGCGAGCAGCGACACTTGCCCAATGATACTCAATATGCGCATTCTTCTCCCCAAATAATCCATTTTTTGAGTACAATACAGGCAAATAAAACCTGAATAGCTACGCAGTATAATATGAAAAAAGTCTTGCAGTCCAACAAGCTCCATAATGTGAATTATGAGATTCGTGGGCCGGTGCTTGAGTACGCCGAACGACTGGAGGCTGATGGCCGCCAGGTCTTAAAATTAAATATCGGAAATCCAGGAGCATTTGGGTTTGATGCACCCGACGAGATCATGGGAGATGTTATACACAATCTTCGAATCGCTCAGGGCTATTCACACAGTAAGGGACTGTTAACCGCAAGGAAGGCCGTGGTGCAGCGCTATCAATTTCAAGGCGTAAAAGACATCGGTGTTGACGATGTAATAATGGGGAACGGGGTCAGTGAGTTAATCGTCATGGCGATGCAGGGTCTACTCAACCCATCGGACGAAATCTTAATTCCTGCGCCAGATTATCCATTATGGACCGCTGCCGTCGCAATATCTGGGGGAAACCCCATACATTACCGCTGCGATGAAGATCTTGACTGGCAGCCCTGTTTAGAGGACATCGAGCGTAAAATAACCCCGCACACTCGCGGCATAGTGATCATCAATCCAAACAATCCGACTGGCGCAGTGTATTCCGAGGAAGTACTCTGTAAATTGGTAAGTCTGGCAGAAAAACATGGCCTTATTATATTTGCCGATGAGATATATGATCGTATTTTGTATGACGGTAGCGTTCATTATCCCCTATCCGTTCTCACAAAGAATACTCTCTGCCTAACGTTCAATGGCCTCTCAAAAACCTATCGACTAGCGGGATTTAGGTCTGGATGGATGCTTGTCAGCGGCCTCAAAGTTAGTGCCAAAAGCTACCTAGAAGGTCTTGAAATGCTTGCATCCATGAGACTCTGCGCAAATGTCCCCGCTATGTTAGCGGTTCAAACAGCTCTGGGAGGGCGACAAAGTATCAACGATTTGACGATGCCCGGCGGCCGGCTTACTCGGCAAAGAGATTTATGTTTTGAGCTACTGACAGCCATCCCAGGGCTGACCTGCATGAAACCAAAATCTGCACTTTATCTATTTTTTAAATTAGATTCGTCCGTTTACCCCATTGAAAACGATGAAAATTTTGTGCTGGCTCTGCTAAAACAACACCATTTACTTATCGTTCAGGGATCGGCATTCAACTGTATGGATAGACAACATTTTAGGATCGTTTTTTTACCTGACAGGGACCTGTTAGTGGATGCCATTGGCAGGCTGTCGAAATTTTTACTGGAATACCGACAATAGTCTTTGTTAAAGAAGCCACTCAATGAGCGTAAGACAGCGTTAGTCTTCAGCCAGTAAAAACCCTACTGCGGCCAAGGTACTCTTCAACTCAGCCCCTTCTGTCTGGCCGCCAACATCTATAACGGTTGATCCGAATTCTCTACGCACTGGATATTCACGACGAAGCGCATCAAACATGTCTCGTTGCTCGGTGGAACCCTTTGCCAACCCGAGCAGCCTCTCACGCATTCTTTTATCATCATCAAGAACATCATAACTCGCTAGTAGAACCTGGGTGAACGAATTGATGGTCTGATCAATAATACTCACGGGATCAATACTCAAGCGCGCAGTATAATCCTCTTGAGCATTTAGCCACTCTAAAAAGCGATCGAAAACCATGGTCGTTCCATTAACCTTTCCCTCAAGGCTATAACCCGCAATATGGGGTGTTCCAAGCGACACATGGCGCAAAAGATCAGAACAAATGTCAGGCTCCGATTCCCATACATCCAGCGCCACAGAGAGCTCCTTACCTGAACGTAATATGTCTAAAAGAGCCTCCGTATCAATCACCTCACCCCGTCCTGCATTAATTAGTAGAGCACCAGCACCTAATCTATTGATAGCCGCTCTGTCGATCATATGGTGCGTAGGAAATAAACCTTTATACGTTATTGGTGTATGTACGCAGACAATGTCGCTACCTAGTACTTCATTGAGATTGCCCACAGGAAATCGGCCATCTGCTGGTAAAAAGGGATCATACACACGGCAGTCCACACCTATTGCCAACAGGGTATTACAGAGCTGCCCTCCGACATTGCCACAACCAATAATACCCACGGTTTTGTCTTGCCAGTCTGGCATCAGTCGACTCATAACGGACAAATCATATTGAACCACGGCTTTGGCATTGCACCCCGGAGCAAATGCAAACCGAATACCCGAGCTACTAAGAAAAGTTGTATCGACATGATCAATACCGATGGTCGCCGAACCCACAAACTTTACACTTGAGCCGTCGAGTAATTTACTGTTCACAGAGGTAACAGATCTGACTAATAAAACGTCAGCATCGAGCACGTCCTCTGATCGGATAGATCGCCCAGGGATGAGCCTAACATCACCATAGCGACTAAATAATTCCTTAACCAACGGCATATTTTCGTCTGCTACAATTTTTAGTGGTCGATCATTCATCGCTTATTTACACTCGAAAATTAGAGGCCATTGGCCGATGTTTAAGATCAGCTAGTCGTGCAGTAAATACGTTTCCAAATCCCATCTCTTCTGCAAACAACTCAAACGCCTGGATATGAACCCCCTGCCAAGTAATATCCTTGGCAGCCGGCATAGAATCTATATCTGTGACTATTGTTGCTAACTGGCGCGACCGGCTAATTTGAGTCTGACTCGCCAGCAATTTATCCGCCAGTTTTTTTGCGCCTCTAATGGGCAAATCCTGTAGTTGATCAAGGTGTTCCAGAATCGCCTCAGTATCTGGAAAATGTGAAAGCAGCTGCTTAGCGGTCTTTTCCCCAACACCAGGTACCCCAGCAATGTTATCGCTTTTATCACCCACCAGCGCCAGATAATCAACCATTTGACTACAGCCTATCTCTAGCGTTTGCTCTAACTGTTTCTGAGACTTTGGGTAGGCCTTACCAAAGTCCCAATATAAATCTTGATCTCTAACCAACTGCATTAGATCTTTGTCTCTACTAACGATAATCGGCTGGACCCCTGCCCCGCGCATCGTACTGGCCATAGAGCCGATCAAATCGTCAGCCTCATAGATGTTAGAGGCCATTTCAGCCACACCTAGCACCCGACAAAGCTGGCGGCAGGCATTTAATTGAAAAGCCAAGGCATCATCGGGTAACTCACGGTTCGCTTTATAATTAGCGCACAATTGATGGCGAAACCCGGTTCTAAGGCTCTCATCAAAGGCACAAAATATATAGTCGGGTTGCTTTTGCTTCAATAAATCAAGCATGAAACTAGTAAATCCATACACCGCATGAGTGGGTAATTGACTCTCAGACGCATGCCAGTTCTCCGGCAACGTAAAGTAGCTTCGAAATATATAGATGGAAGAATCGACGAGTAAAGATTGCATCAGTTGCCTCTATCTAAGGTGCTTTAATTGATAATATTCACTACATGTGGCGTCGGTATTGTAATGCGCCATCAGAGCCTTCACAAACTGTTGCCCTCGAGCTGGTAGGCTTCCCGGTGAGCACCAATGCCGAGCCTGGAGGACAACTGCCCACTTAAACGATTCATCATTGGTGTTCTCGCCATGACTGGTTACGTTATCTGCACTAACATAAAATGATTTCTTACACGCCACGCTAAACATCCATTCTAAGGCTTGGGGTTTTACCTCCACAGACTCAAACTGAATTTGCTCCGCAGCTGATCTCCCCTCAGGATTATACCAATAACCAAAATCTTTCATTGCTCGCCTGTCTTTACCCGCAATACACCAATGCGCAACTTCATGAAGCGCGCTAGCTAAAAAATCTTGGCGGTAAAATATTTTTGCGGTTCGATCGACATCCCCCGCCGGCAAATATAACGGCTCATCAGCACCACCAATCAACTCAGTAGCACAAGCGCCCGCGAACTCCGCCGCAAATAATGCATTGATGACGGCTAATTTATTGGCTTCATTATTTCTGATGACTTTTGGCTTCCTAAGAACTGACAACTTCAACAAAGCCTAGTTTACATGAGTTTTTGAGGATCCAAAACAACCCAACTATCGCTTTCCACTAAAAGTAGCCATGTAAATATCGATCATCTGAAACACAAAGTGTTGTGCTTTTTATTGATCTAGAGTACCTTATGTAGGGTTAGTTATTTATCTGACTACTGCCATAAGGAGATATCTCAATGCCTAGTTCGGCGCCGCAGCACTCCAATGAAAACGTAATCGATATCTTTACTCGCAAACCCCTATCTGAACTTGATGACAACCCTATCATTCGCATTGCTGCGGAGCTTGACGGCCTTGAAATACTTTATAGCAATGCTGATGATCAAGACAAATTATTCTCAGTGAGACTTCTAGCTTGGGGCCTCAGACGAAACGGAGAGGTTGTTGGCTTAGTTCCCTGGCTGGACAAACTAGTCCCCTGTAATGAAATTAATGATCCATTGAACGGTCAATGGCAGGGTTACTATGATGAAGGCGTTGACGAATTGTTTTTCAGCGCACCGGTGCATAAAATCGTAGAGTTAGAAACTGCGGCGGAATATTATGACTACGAATGTGACTCTGCGGATGAAATAATTCAAGAAATACCAGACGCCATAGGAACTCACGCTGCCCTATCCGCCGAGGGATCACATAGTATTATTTTGAAAGAAGTCATTAGCTGGCAGCTCTCTAACAGCGGCCATATTGAAGCAATGTTGGTTAATGAGGAAAAAAAGGTCACCACGCCAGTCCTGCCGGGTGATGATTGCCTGTATGCAGCCAGCACCAGTTGTGAATTTCGGTACTTTTTCCAACACAACATTGCCAACAAAATCAAAAACAAAGATCCTGACGCGATGGCTGCAATCTCATTGCTAAAAGACAGTAACTAATAATTAATTGACCGAAACGTTAGCGGTTTAAGACTGTCTAACTTGGGTTGCCATAACTCATCAAACGTTCATATCGCTGGGCAAGCAGCTCATCAAGAGGTATTGAATGAAGCTCGTCGAGCTGAGACGACAGCTCATCTTTAAGCGTTAAACTCATCGCCTCAATATCTCGGTGGGCTCCTCCCATTGGCTCAGGAATAGTTTTATCTACAATATTGAGTGCCTCTAAACCGGCCGACGTAACGCCCATAGCTTCTGCAGCTGCGGAAGCCTTATCACTGCTCTTCCACAGAATATTCGCACAACCCTCAGGGGATATAACCGTATAAGTACTGTACTGCAACATATTTACTCTATCACCGACACCTATCCCTAGCGCACCACCAGAACTTCCTTCGCCAATCACAGTACAAATTATTGGCGTTCTCAGCCTCGACATTACCGCTAAATTACGTGCTATCGACTCAGAAATATTTCGCTCTTCAGAGTCAATTCCTGGATAAGCCCCTGGCGTATCAATCAGGGTCAAAATTGGCATTTTGAAACGCTCAGCGGTTTCCATTAATCGGAGTGCCTTACGGTAGCCCTCCGCTTTTGGCATACCAAAATTGCGCATTACTTTCTCAGTGACACCTCTACCTTTTTCTTGGCCAATTATCATCACGGGGCTATTACCTAATCTGGCAACACCGCCAACAATAGCACTATCATCTCCAAAATGGCGGTCGCCATGCATTTCCTCCCAATCGGAAAAAATACGATTAATATAATCAAGCGCATAAGGCCTATGTGGGTGACGAGCCACCTGAACAACTTGCCAGGGGGTCAGCTTCGCGTATATATTTTGAGTTAGCTTCCGTGACTTTTCACGAAGCTTTGTGACTTCCTCCGCAATATTCAGCCCATTATCATTGCCAACTAACTGAAGCTCTTCAATCTTCGCCTCTAACTCGGCAATGGGCTGTTCAAAGGACAAATAATCTAGATTCATTGTAATAACTTTCTCTGTTAAGCCCGTAATACGATTCAGAGTAGCATTTTAACAGCAAAATATGGCTTGGCTACTAATTGCTTTAATCATAGCCCATAGAAACATTCGTCTTTCCAAATTGTTCTCTCAAGCGGCTAATTAATTCATCTCTAGGCTGGACCTTCCACTGACTTCCGAGTTTAAGTGTGCCGCTAGCATGAGGTTGATGATAATCTATGCTTACGGCACAGTTACCGTCCTTGAATCCACTTAGCGCTGTATGCACTTGTTCCACCCAATCGTTACTACCGGCAGTAATATTCAGCTCAAGACGGCGTAACTTACTGCAACGTGCCTCATAAATTGACTGTATCGACTCAGCGACCATTTTCAAACCACCCGTAAAGCTATCCTCTGATACGGCGCC
>Ga0115005_10000657_pt1 | contig 26852 bp, 25 predicted proteins | sample ArcOceMetagenome_FD_87163 | JGI IMG/M metagenome (GOLD analysis project Ga0115005, IMG submission 87163) | Marine eukaryotic phytoplankton communities from Arctic Ocean - Arctic Ocean - Greenland ARC118M Metagenome | ecosystem: Environmental > Aquatic > Marine > Oceanic | place: Arctic Ocean...
CCATCGACATGGAAATCTTCAAAAATATAAGTTTTTCTTGCAAAAGTTGTATTTTCTTTAAAAAAATATCCCATAATCATCAAAAACATAAGATTTTCATATTTTTAGAAGGGGAGGGGGGGGGGGGGGGGGGGGGTAATCAAACAACTCAATCTGGATCCTCTTCCTTTCCCGATATTATCTGTCTGTTCAATTTGTGTGCGAACAGTACAAAGTATGTACTGTAGTATGACACAACTCCAGGTGAAGACATGTTGAATGTTGACATCAAGCAACATCAACACAAGCAAGTTTTATTTTTAAAAGTTCAACAGTCAAAGTAGCACCTAACACCCCGCGCCAGAACAAGAAGGCCAACCACGTGTAATATACCAAACCAACGAGGATCGAAGTCCGACGTCATCCACGGAACAAAAAGAAATTTGTTTCACTTTTTTATCAACAAAAAGAACAAACTAAAGTTTATTAATCACATCGGGAATCTCGAAGATGAAAGAAACAAACGCGAAAATACTAGCCTTTGTGATTCTCGTGGTGATTCAGTGCGAGTCATTCATCATTACTTCTCAGACCAGGCAGCTCAAAGTAACGTCGACGACATTTGTTCGATATTCGTCAACAGCGAAAGCGGGTAGAAATCTCTGTCATCGAAGTGCGAAGTCTAAAACGCTTCTGAATGATGCAACAGTTTACAATGATGTCGCTAATGCAGACGATGGAAGTCCAAGTAGTGAGAACCAGCAGAAAATTCTTGAACAAAGTGACGCTCCTTCAGTAAAAACAATAGTAAACTTTGCGCTACCAGCTATCGGAATATACTTATGCAGCCCACTTCTATCAATGATCGATACAAGTACAGTTGGCCTCATATGTGGCACACTGCAACAAGCTGCCCTGAACCCTGCTGTTACTATTACTGATTATTCAGCGCGAACCATGTCATTCCTCTACACTGGCACTACAAACTCAATTGCAACGTCAAAAGACAAAAAGACACCCGATCAAGTTACAGAAATGTTTCTTGGATCGCTCCGACTCGCTGCTCTCGTGGGTGGAGGTTTGGCAATGTTTCTTTTACTTTCATCACAAAGAATGATAGTGCCCCTTGTCGGAAATGCAAATATTGATGTCGAAGTTCTTCGTTCAGCGTGGCGTTATGTAGCGATTAGAGCTCTTGGCATGCCCGCAGCTGCAATGATTGGGACTTCGCAGGCAGCCTGCCTTGGACTACAAGACAATCAAACGCCTTTTCGCATTATTGTAGCTGCTGCTGTATTGAATCTCGTGCTAGATGTTGCTTTTGTTGGTCGAAAAATGGCTTGGATAGGCGGTACTGCTGGTGCTGCCTGGGCGACGACAATATCTCAATATTTCGCGTTGTATCTTTTCTTCCGTCGGTTTGGTGATAGAGAAGTAGAACCAACGAAACACGAACGTTGCGATGAAGCAGTGAAATTGTCTACAAAAGGGCTGCTTGCAGGGCACTTGAATTTGAGACGATTCGCTAAAATGCCGTCCAAGAATACGATGGATGACTATAAACCATTCGTGATTCCAGTCACCACTACTCAAATTGGAAGATGCTCAACCTATGTTGCCATGGGGCATGTGGTATCTTCAACAATGACCACAGTTAGCATGGCAGCACAACAGATTATTACATCTATTTTCTACGCATTGATCCCTATTGGGGATTCTTGCAGTCTCACAGCACAGACCTACTTGCCAGCAATACTTTCACGTCAACCAAGTCAGGAGCGGACAGCTGCGGTAAAAATGACAATGAAGAATATATTCAAAGTTGCTGGAATTTTGGGGATATTCTTATCTATGATCGGAGCATCCATACCACTTCTATGCCCTCTTCTGACACAGGATCCAGCAGTGACAGCAACAGTAAAGCAAATCGTTCCAATAATGCTTGGAATTTTGTCCACTCATGGAATATTCTGTGCATCAGAAGGAATTCTATTGGGTTTCCGAGATCTGAAGTTTCTTGGAAATATATACGCTGTATTCTTTGTCACGGTGCCAATGCTGATGCTACGATTGAAATACGTTGCCAGGGCGGGATCACCAAATGTAAGTCTAAGATCCATATGGAACATCTTTCTTGGGTACCAGGCATTCAGAATCCTCTCCTTTTTAGGAAGGGTATTTACGCTTAGGAGACGACATGCTAGCAAATTGAGTGTCGAAAGTGAGTACGCGTAAACCACACCTTTCTCATTTATAGGCTTTAATTTAATGTCCAAAATGACCTGAAATGTGCAGATACAGTCTAGCAGCAAGCTCCCAAGATAATATGAGACCGCATATAAAACAACTTTGGGGGCTTGAAGTCGAAAGTGCAAATATAAGAAGCTGTGCTTGGATTCGCTGAAAGAATGCCAAATACTATAGTCTATGATATTCTTTGCAACTGGACGAAATGATTATTTTCCTTTGGGTGAGCAGTTCAGAAGCCCATATGAAACGACAAGTTCAAAATGTTGGAGGACTAAATCTCATTGCATCTCAATGGTGTGGGGCACTCGGAAGGGCAAAAAAGATCCAGAGAGGAATTTACCCGCATACGTGTAGTGTGCAAATGCATTTTTTCAATAACTATTATAGCTTTGATTCCAAACCCGCAATGAAGATTATCTTCTACACTCTATCTTCCTTGTAGTCTAAATCATTATTATCCTGATCCTCGTCCTCTTTGATTCTCTCTGCACTATCGTCCTCATTCTCACTCTCCGGTGTTCTCTTTGCATATTTTCTTATCTTCACAGCAACGAAAAAGAGCACAGAGCTAGCGATCAATAAAAATACAGCTGCACCAATCAAAATGTGATAGGCGAGTAAGGAATTGTCCTCATAAACAGTTTTTTTTGGTTCGCCATCTTTACCGAGACCGGATTCCACAAAATTTGGAAAAACTGGAGCCTCGTCTAAAATGTATACATCAGCTGTATAGGCCGACATTTCATCTGGTGTGATGCCCCAAATCCCAATACACCACCCGTCATCCACCCAGGATTGAATAAGCTCTGGTTCAGCGTCATGTACGGTTTTGTGTAATTCAATGATTGACGATCCAGGTGCAAATGCTGCCTGTAGCAAACGTGTCTTGAGGAAAAACTTGAGGCCTAAGAACGAATATTCTCCAGAAGGCATATACATGGCAATACGGTTGTCCAATCCAGCATCCTTCAACCGCTTCTTCAAGAGTTTTACAACGCCTGGATAAGGACTAGCCCAAATTGTGTTATCACTTGTGTCCGTACAATTGGAGGTCTTCAATGCTGAAACCCCCGCATCAACTGCACCCTCCGCTTTAGTATCAAAGTTTATTCCAATGGTTTCATCTGCGTTGCAAATTGCATGAATCACGGGTTCAATCTCTGGGATAGAATTCGTAGAACTGTACTGGTAACCATCAATCACTTGTAGGATAGGTGTGCTTAGTGCCTCTTCAGTGGTGACATCCTTGATATCCTTATCTATGCCAGTCATTCGAGCCATGCTCTTATCATGAAAGAGTACGACCCCACCATCTTTGAGCACTGAGACATCAATTCCGGGATTCTTTCCATTCAAAACTGTACCAGTAACAACCGCATCAAAAGTGTTTTCTTGAGAAGAGGTAAGATTTCCCCTCTGGTAATATGTGACCGGACCCCATTGTCCTGCACAAGGTGTATCTGGTTTTGCCCCTTGAAACGCAAAGAGGAAAATAAATAGAAAGATACTAGGTATGAGAGCAAGAACCCCAGTGATTGTTACACAAACACATTTTAAGTTCATTGGCAGCCAAAAGCAGGTAAAACGAAGCAGACCCCTAAGCTAAGCTGAGAAAGATAGTTTATCTGACTACAGTACCGACCGGTACGTTTACGTCAGTGCAGGCAATGGTCGGTTGTAATTCGATGATCGCTGAAAAGTTACTCGTTTTTGAATAAAAAAAGCCAAGGATGGATCTGAGAAGATCAGAGATAATAGACAGACTAATAAGGGGCTTAGCAAACTCTTCCACGACTCAAAATAGCCTAAATAAATATACCCACCACATACCCGTAATCCTACGCATTTCATTTTTCCTACCACAGACAGTTTTAAACACGGTTTTCTGTCTGTACAATGCACATTCGCACATTGCGTATGTCTTTCTTGGTGACATATTCATATGGTATTCAAAAGAAGGAAGAAAGAGGTTATTTTTAATTTCTTTCTACAATGCGATACCACCACCACTTTGAACTTTGAACTTTGAACTTTCAATAATTGTTTGATAATAATGTGGCCCAGCAATGCCGTAGCCAGATCGGAAAAAGGGCCCCAGGCCGGGTAGAAAAACTAAAACTAAAAAAGGGATCTTTATTATTATTATAAAATAAAGGAGTCTTTCTAAAAAGGTGCAGTCTCCTGGTATCAGATGTATCATTGATACTCGAAAGAGATCACAATTCAAATTGTTTCACAAAGATCACAACTACATACGTGGTGTACCAAGAACCAAAGTAATACGTACAGAAAATATCATGAGCAACAACAATGCAGGCGAAAACGTGGAGAAACCTCCTGAGAATCCCTTTCTGGCTACTCGTAGACCTAGCGGTACGTACTGTAGATTATTGACAGTTTTCTATTCTATTGACCCTTCTTAGGCCTTTTGATTTTTGGCCGCGGCATCGCAGATCGCAGGGGGCATAAGTATCATACTGCATAAGTTCTGTACATACTGTAATGTACTCATGGTTCACCAATCCCACATTATAATTGAACATTCAACCTTTTATTTGGTTTTGAATGTTATCATTCAAAATTGAACCATTAATTCATCGCCGCATTACCAGAAGCGATTTACTCTAAATGCCACCTATCAAGTGGTCTTCAAAAGGTACACCACGTACGGGAAATAGAACAATGTACAACACGTATCGCCGCCACCGGAACTCCCATCGAACGCCACCTTGTCGAATGACCAAAGTGGTGCTGACTTCAGTCCTAGGATTCCTTCTTGTCTTCATAACACACCGATCTGGTCCAAAAGCACCAAAAGGAGGCCTTGCCAACGATTTGGCTAGATGCAGCATTTTAGATCTTTCGAGCCCAGATCTTTCCAAAATGACAGAACTTGATTTGAAGGGGTGTGTTCTAAAAGAGATACCGGCAACAATAAGATACGCAACAAATATTCGGAAGTTGGACGTTAGCAATAATCCACTAGTGACGCTTCCGCCTGAATTGATACATTGTACCAACCTAGATATATTATTCGCATCATCTTGCCCATCAATGACTTCGCTTCCTAAAGTGCTGGGGAAAATGCACAGTATCACCCGACTGGGTTGGAGAAGCGGTTCTCTCACAGAAATTGACCCAGATGGCTTACCTCCAAACTTGGTGCATCTCATTCTCACCGACAATCAAATCGCAGAATTGGACGATGTGCGCATTTTACAGAAAATGCAAAAGGTTCGAAAACTCATGCTATCCCATAACAGATTGAGCAGCTTTGGGAAGGACGGCGGCGTGGAAATGTTACAAAATCTAGAGTTACTGCGATTGGGTGGCAACTTATTGAATGGAATTCCCGATGCACTCTGGGAATTGCCGAAACTTACTTGGTTAACAATATCAGGTAACCCCGTTACCAATGCATTCAAATCGAAAATGACTGCCAAAGTGCCATCCATCAAAATGTCGGATGTGAAACCCACAGGGAAAGACCTTGGCGAAGGTGCCTCCGGTAAAGTTGAATTATATGAATGGCAAAATAAACAAGTCGCAGTCAAATTGATCCATGGCGTGACATCTGATGGAAATGCAGAAGACGAACTAGCTATCTATAGTGCGGTTGGTTCTAGTGGAATTCAAAATAGGGTCGTTGGCTGCCTGGCCCTTTTGGACGATGATGCACGAAAGGGAGTAGTTATGGAAGCTCTCCCCCCCAATCTCGACGATTTCGCGTTGCCACCAACAATCATTGAAGTAACAGAGGATCGTTGGGACACTAGCAGCTCTGCTTTCAGCGCTTCCTTCGTAAGGAATGCTCTTCATGATTCTATCAAGGCACTCGCGTTTTTGCACAACGCAGGTGTCAGTCATGGCGATTTCTATGCACATAACATGAAAGTTGATCGGAAGACGGGTAGGGTCTATCTTTTGGATTTTGGGGCATCATATTTTAAAGGAGACTATGCAATTCAGGCCGAAAAACTGGAAGTTCGAGCATTTGGAGTGCTTGTGAATGAACTCATTCGTTTCATGGATCCCCAAGACGACTCTGCAGCATTGAAAGGGAAATTGGTATCGCTTCACTCTCAATGCACAAATAGGAATGTCAGCGAGAGACCGTCGATTTCGGAGGTTGAAATAATCGTCAAATCATTGTAGATATATCATATGTACGTGTATTTTTGGGTTTTATTTCTTCATCCATAGTTTTCCAGCTTGATACTCGTAAATACAAACAAGACAATACATCCATTACGTTATATTTTTAAATTTGAAACCTCATGTATGCTTTCGGGAGGGATAAAATGCGAGTTGAATGAGTTTCAAATTGAACACTATTTGACAAACGATTTAAAAGTAACCTTTCAGAACTCAAGCCTTGTCTGGTTGCTAGCTGCCATATCCATTAATGACATCGACTTCAAAGGAGAACCCTTTTTCTTTTTGGAACTTAACCTACGCATGAGTTTGTTTTTGAATCCTTCAACATCTCCGCCTTTCAAGTTCCTGACATTCCTTTGGAATTCAGGTGATTTCAAGTCAACCATTGGTTCGGTGGAATCCGGAGTTCCATTATCATTCATGAGGGTCTTTGATTTCCTTGACATTTTGCCCCCTTTCCACATTCTAGATCCTTTTGAGGAAATCGATGATGGGGTTAAAGTGGATGACCTGCGTTTGCCTTTAGTCGCTGGAGGCGATGTAAGGATGACTTGCTTTTGGTTGGCTCTTTCAAGTTGCAATTGTTGAGAGGTGTTCAAATTTTCAAGCTTCTTCACTTCAACTTCTAACTCAAACGCTCGTTTCTGGGCCTTCTTCCCATCTGTGATTAGGGCAGAGTTCTTCATGACAAGCTCTCTCTTTTCATCGTTGATCTCTTCTATCTTCTCCTCGTATTCAGCACGCAACTGAGAGAGCGAGGAAGCACTGATGGAAGCTCCTGCAGAGTAAGGCCGCGTTGTGGAAGTAAAATTAAAAGAATTCGCTAGATCAGAGGTAGGAGTACTATTGGCCATCTTTTCTTTCAATGCACGATTCTCGGCCAGTAAATCATTGTAATTTCTTTGCAGCTCTTCATATTGCCCTCTATCAGATCCAAACCGTCCACCCAATTGTCTCCTGAGCCGATCGTTCTCACTTTGGAGACTTGATTTTTCTCTTTTAAGCTTTTTTAATGTTGTATTCTGATCGTCGAATTCTCTCGCAGTCTCTTCGACGCGTGCTACTGATAGAGCAAGTTTCTGTTTGTATACCTGAAACTTTGCATTAACTTTCTTCTCAAATTCTTTCTGAGCTTCGAGCAATTGTTCGTGTCGCTCCCTCATGCCGTCGATCTCCCGCTCGAGTGTTTTTATCCTGGTATCTGCTTCTTCTTTCTTCTTCTTCATCAATTGCTTTCCATGGTCAATGAGCTTTGCTCTTTCCTCCTCATTTTTCATATTGATACGGCCAATTTCCTCTTGGTTGCCCTTCTCCATTGCAACTGTTTTCTCTGAAAACTCTTTTTCAATCCTTTGCAAAGATTCAACAGATTGATCACGAAGTTGTGTGATTACCTTGTTCAACGAACTCTCGTTCTGTTTAGATTCAGTTACAAGAACACTGTACTTCTCTTCTGACGCAATCCTGAGCTGTTCCAACTTTGATTCCCACTCTTGTACAATTTAATTCTTTTCGCTCCTTGCCTGGTCGCTCAAATCTTTCTTGGCCGCGCGGAGAGTCCTTGTGGCATCGAGTTTAGTTTTCTTTGACGCGATACGCTCATCTTGAAGGTTCTGCTTCAACTCCTTGTTTAGTTCTTCGGTATCAGCAATCTTTTTTTCTAATTGCTGCTCTCTTTTCAAAGTTGCAAGGAGATCACGTTTAGTTGTTTCCAGGGTAGACTTTGTCGCTCTATAGTGCTCCTTGAATTTATCTGCCAAGCGGTTGGCGTCATCTGCACTTTCCTCAAGCCTCTGGACTGAGTCATCCTCGCGTTTCGCAGCGAATTCCTTTAACCTTGAATTTTCATTTCGAAGGCGTAACAGCTCTTCCTTCAGCGCTGGATTCAGCTCACTGATACCTTCTCCGACGGCGAGCCCCTTTGGCATTTCCGATTCATTCTGTTCCATTGTCCTCCTCAAAATATCTACTTCTTCTTGCTGACGGAGTGTACCTCGTTGCAATTCATCATTAAAACCACTGATGTTTGCACTTGCTTCTCGAAGCTTTTTGATATCATCTTCACAGTCTACTAATTTGACTTCAGCATTGGTGGCACGAGACTTGTATTCTTCCAATTGTCTTTTGAGAGGTCCCAGTGCTGAAAGCTCATTTTCAAGATGCAAGTACTTGGAAACTGCATCACTATGCGCCTTTTCTTCAGTCTTCAGTGCTTTTCCGACATCGGACATTTCCTCAAGCTTCGACTTCAGCTTCTGCATTTGATTTTCTTTCTGATCTAATTTGATTTTGGCATGTTTCAAGATGTCAACCTCATCCTTAAGGCCAGCGAGTTGTTCCCTTGCAACAGACGCATCCTTTGCTACCTTTTGAGACTTGTTCAATTCGCGTTTCAGTGCTAGAATCTTTTGTGAAAAATCATCCCGTATTTCTGACTCTCGCATGAGGGCTTCAGATTCAAGTTTGAAGCGAGCAGCTCTGTTGATGGCTTCAGTCTCTTCGCAACGTACCCGCATGGTGTTTTCATGTTGGCGGATGGACTCGATTTCTCCCAACAATTCATTATTCCTCTCTTTCAAAGATACCGTTTCCTTCTCTAACTTGATGACTTTCCTCGCACTTGCATTCCGTGAAAAGGAGGAGGGATGTTGCGGTGGGGGTGTTAATTTCATGGGCGTAGACCTTGAAAATCGCCTTGATATGGCATTATTAGAATTTTCGGGTGACTGCAATTTTGGAGAGAGTGGTGCCCGCGGCACTCCAACATCTGTCGGCACTGAAAATGATTCGTGGAACATATTTGATTTCGCATTCTCTTTATCAAAACGATAGTCATCCTCATCCAGGAGGGATTCGTTATCCTCGTCAATCCTCAACTCATCCAAGTAGCTTGCATCATCATCATCGCCATCATCGAGTAGAGATTCATTGTCATCGTCAATGTTCAGTTCGTCCAAATAGCTTTCATCAGGATGAGGCCCCTTGCACGGCGTAGCTTCCATTCTCTGATCATTAAACTCTTTTATGAGCTGCATTAGAGTGCGCTGCACATTCTTATCAAGTCCCATGATTCGTCCAATGTATGTATTCCTTTGACTGCAAGCCTCGTCTATGGCAAAGCATAGCAATGCGGATAGAATTGTATTCGCGGTCGAGGTTGATTCGCATTTGACCCATTCTGCAATTTTTCCCCAGCAGTCTGTATCGGATGTACCAGTATCTCTGTTACAGATTTCAGCGGCAGCATGAAGTATCGCCCTGACGTTTATGAATGAAAACGTGGAGTGTTAAAATATCGTGAAAAAAGGATCAATTGTTTTAATTAAAGCAATGCCATGCGACACCGATGATGACAATGTTAACAATAAAAACACTTGGTAGAGGGCACCTTGATTCATGAGCCATCATCCCTTTCGCCCAATGATCTCCCCCCCCAACTCTAAGCAACTCAAAACTCACCTGGCAACGATTCCATCTTTCGCCCATTTCTTCATCAATGTCGACTCGTCAATCGAATTGGAGACCTGAGGAAACGTCCAGAGCCAAGCGAGTATAGCCTGCTCCTTGGCAACTAAATCCTCTTCCACTGTAATGTTTTCCACGTCCTCGTTGTCTTCCACCATCTCGTCTAAATACTGTGGAGACATCATCTTGATTCAAAACGGGCGTTTTCAAATTCAATTCTTCGGAGAAGATTCTTTCGGCGGAACTTCTACTTGAAATATCAATGGCACGGTGATATGAGAGAGTACAGTATGCTCGTAAAAGCTTCAAGACTTTTTGCAAGAACCTGTATTGTTCACCTCGATCGAGAGATCGGAGTGTTATTTTTTTCTCAAGAAATTCAAAATTAATCTGAAATCTATCTCCCTCCTCCGTCAACGAATAAACTGCCATTTTTGAATTTTTGTCGTAATAAAAAGAGAGTAGAGAGAGGTAGAGAGCAGAGAGACTTTTATTTTGAGGGCATCACCACCGCGCGCGCGCACCACTACGAGATAGCTACGTTGTCGAACTTTGTCCTAAATCTATTGAGTTGGGCAATCCAACTCACTTCTAGCCGGTAGTCTAATCGGTTATATTTGTTGAGTATGATTGGATGAAAGATAATAGGTGGGATTTAGTTTAATTTTGTGTGGGTTACGTACTTTTGGAGAGGCTTGGGTGGTTGGTTCTACAAAGCACATGTTATGGCCTATCCGAGCATACCGACTTGTTCATCTGATAGTATGAGCTAAATCTCGCTTATATTTTTCTTATCGGTTTTATTTGTTGAGTATGGTTGGATGAACGATATTAATAATAGGTGGGATTTAGATTAATTTGTGTGTGGTGAACATTTATTTCACGCGTGGCAATATTTTATATCGACTGAACCTTTCTATTTTCAACTTCCTTTTGCACTGCAAAAACGTTTTGCACCACTTAGTCTTTCTTCTTCTCATTGCCAATATTCGCAATGACACTGCCCTTACCAGTTGCACGACGTTCCAGATAACCTGGCAACCAATGAACCTTGTACCAATCGATCGTCTTTTGCCAACCTTCCTCAAACTGAACAACAGGCTCATACTTCAAATCTCTGATAGAATTCTCAATCGAAAAGTATCGATGAATAGTGAGCATTTTCACATTGAACGGGTTCAATTTAAACGTTTTCCTCATACAATATCCAATAACATTCGCAGAATAGGCAACCATCATCAACAACCAGATGGGCAGATGAAATTTCGAAAACAAATCTGTAAACCCCATGGCAACTGCAGCTTCATTCAATATTTTCCAAAAATATTGCTCTGGTCCATCCGTAACAATATAAAATTTGCCAAGAGCATCAGAATCCTTCTCCAACACATCCGCTCCACAGATCAATCCATGACAGTAATTATCCACATAACAAACACTAATCTTATTCTCCCCCTTTCCAAAAACCCTCAACTTTCCCGATCCACAAGTTTCCAACAGAGCCGGCAAGAAGAGAGGATCGTGCGGTCCATACACTTGATGCGGTGCAACTGAGATGGTATAGAATCCATTGTCGGGATCACAAGCTTTGGTAACCTCCTTCTCAGCCATAGCCTTGGTCTCGGCATATTTTGCTAGAAATGTATCGGGGATAGTCATTTGATCTTCTCTCAATCCCTCAATGTCCCCTCCTGTGAATCGCGTACTGGGACTAGAGGAGTTAACGAGTCGTGGTACATTGTGAGTTTTGCAGGCTTCGAGAATATGCATGGTTCCGTGATAGTTGACCGCCATGTATTTGTCATATTCGTGAAAAGGACCGACGAGAGCAGCCATATGGTAGACGATATCGATATCATCATTCGAGAAAGCGTTCATGACGGATTCCTTTTGGACGAGGTTGCCATCTTTGGGACCGGAGTAGATGCGGAAGCGGGAGGTGTCGCCTGATGCTGCCGCTTCGAATCTTTTGAGGAGGTCTGGTGAGGGTGTTGCAATGTCGAAGCAGATAATTTTTTTGGCATTGCGTTCGAGGAGCATTTCGACGAGTCGTGCTCCGACGAATCCGAAGGATCCTGTGACGAGGATTGTGGAGTTGGGTGTTGTTTTGTATCCTGGTTTTGACATTGTTGTTGGTTTTATTTTGGATATGGCAACGATTGGTGATATCAGATGGAGAAATGAAATAAGCAATAGTAATGAGATGTTATTGATAAGAGGGAGTCTCATTCATTTACAATCTATGAAGGTAGGAAGGTATGTACTGTATGATGGCGATTGGGGCATTGTGCATTGTTCTTTGGTAATAAAAGAATCTTTGGTGATTTGTACTGTGGTACCGGTAGCTTGATTTGTGCGGTACATTACACACACATCATTCTTATTGGGTTGGGATTTATAATACTGACTGAATGAAGGGGTAGATATCAAATTAAAAAATAAATTGACCACCTTCTTCTTCTTGAAAAGCGAGGGACGATGACGCAGGACGCAGTCTGATCTTTGAAGCCAATCCAAAGAGCAAGTGCAAGAGGATAAACAAGATTCTACCTCACTGATAACATTTGCTGTCGTTGGAATTAGCCGACAACTGCATCCGCAATATTATATTCTCCATCATCACAACCATGTCGAAATCTATCCTTACGCCTTTGGCGTTGCTGATGTTGCAGCTCTTTAGCTCTGGTGTCAACTCCTTCACAATTCCACCTGCTGTAGTACACACGTCCAGTAGATCTACATCTACTAGAACCACAACAACCACCTTCCATGCAGAGAAACAATCAAGATCTTCTCTCATCAATCCACCAAAACCTAAAGCTAAATCCAAAAGTCAGTCACCTGTAGACGGAAAAGAAGAAGAAGTGTTCGGAGCCAAATTCTTTGGAGGAAGCGCCATCAAAGATGAATTATTCGACGAAGCAATCGAAGCACAAGCCGGTAAGATATCCGCTCTATATCCCCCAAAGGCAAAGGCAAATGTCAAGGTAATCACCGAAGAGGCAACCGACGCTGATGCAGATGAGGAGTACAAGGGATACAGGCGATTCATGGACGAGGATGCATTTGATCCAGAGAGTCGCTCCCTCGCACAAAGATTGCAGACTGCCATCAACCAAGCGCTTTACGTCACTGAGGATGACGAGGACGTCATCTCCGTCAGTCAGGTATATTCTCCCAACGTGCAGTGGAAAACACCACTGAGTCGAGCACAAGAATCCAAGAATCCTCTGGAGGAGTTGACGAATGCTCTTGATTTCTACAAGAGGGTGGATGTCGCCATTCTATCCGCCAAGACTGTAGGTGGCAGTGGTGGCAGTTCCAATGATAAAGTACAGAAGATTGAAACTCGTTGGGAGATTTCTGTAGTTTGGCCCAATACGTGGGAATCCAGGGTGTTAATCGGTGGCACGAGTGCTTTGACAGTGGATAAAGACTCTGGAACGATTTTGAGCCAGACGGATAGGCTCGATCAGGGAGGGAAAGATGGGCAGGACAGAGTTAGTGCCATTGCGTCGCAAATTCAGCCGAGATTTTGGGATTTGTATCATGTGGGTATGACCCCGTCGACGGAACTTATGCCGAGGATCAAGTCTTCTGTGAAGAAAGGGGCTTTTAGCAAATATGATGTGTTTGAGATTCCATCGAGATTAGTATTTCAGCCTTCGATAGAGGATTTCGGGGGAAGGACTGATAGAGGGGCAGAGTCGCTTCCCAACCAAGCATTTTCTTCTTCAATTGTTACGAGTGGACCAAAAACTCAGAGGTATGTTGCCACGAGTCCTCTTGAGGTTGCGATTCGTCGTAGTGATTCGAAATCTATCATTTCTTGGAACGTTCCTGTCCCTGCTGAGTTTGTTAGCTATTACGACGAATTACCAGTGGGTGACATGGATGAGGTAGACATTTCGATGTGTCAATACTCGTATCAACCACAAAGACTAGTGGCCACCTTCTCATACGGAGGTAATGCACAGGATAAAGAGGTTTCAGACATTCGGAAGCAACTATACGAACAGGTGACAAAAGATGGCCTCAAGCCTAAGTTGGTTGATGGAAGACCACAATTCTTCTTTCTAAATTATAATGTGAAGACATGCTTCACTGCGGATGGGGGGTTAGGAATGGCCGTGTATGAATGGAGACCCCAGTTGTCAAAATCCAATGAAGTTGGAATTGAGTTAGAGTTGTAAACTTAGGACTAGATTGGAAAGAAACTATGCAAGTACCTATTGCTGTGTTTGCTGTTTTGACTGATTCATTCTGTCGTACCTTTCTTGATATTTTGCAGTTCCACCTCCTGTCACAATGTAAACTCCAAAAATGACAGGAGCCCGCAAAGATACTACAGTATCATACTTTAGCTGAAAGCAGTATTGAAATGACAATGCTGACAAAACACCAAAGGCGACTAGTACGTGTAGTTAGCCATGATAGAAATAAATGATTTTAAAACTGAATGACATTTTGGTTATTTTGGGGTGTAAAAAGCTGTCCTCCGCAGAAATCATAGAGTGTAGATAAGCTCGTTACAATATCAATTGATAACGTTCAACCTACACACGTATTCCTTGCATCGTCTGCCTCATTGCACGCAGATTTTGTCTTATTCGTTCGAACCGCATTGAATGAATCTGAAACTATACCAAGAAAGGTCAAACAATTCAACATTTGACTGTGAGGCGGCGCGTCGAGATCTCAGGTCCTCACCCTGCCGAGCAAAATCAAATCGTTACGACGTCGAAGCTGAGTTGCCAAAGTCAAGGGGAATCATCATTTTGAGTAAGATTTCTTGTTGATGCCTGCTTGAAACAAGCGAGAAAGTCCCAACGGGGGAACTAATTGTCAACAATTAATACTTTCTCGAATCAATACTTCCAGCAACACTTCCAGCATCACCATAGTAATCACCGTTGACACTACCACTAGCATACATGCCACGATAACGAGCCTGAGAACCACCGTACTGGGAACCTCCTCCATATTGGGAACCACCGTACTGGGAACCACCATACTGAGAACCACCATAAACACTTCCACTATCGCCTACACTACTCATATCATCGCCTCCAGAATAACTGGGAAGAGGAGCGAAGTTAGGAATAGGAAGTCCCTTTTCATTCAACTCTTCCGCGTCATACTTGTAACGAGGATCGTGACGAGAATCTCCTTGCTGGGCACCTCTACGACCCCTACCGGTACGACGACCACCCCCAAAGGCAGCAGAATTCTGTGGACGACTCTGCCCTGGCCTTTGCTCCCACCTTCCATCCCAGGCACCGCGGGCAAGTGCAGTAAATGCATAACGCGAATCACCAGCTGGGTTGCGACGGGGTTTAGCGAATGTCATATAACTCTGTTGCAAGTTAGATAATGGGCCTTCTACAAGAGTCTCGTGTTCTTTGAAGTGCAACAAAAGCGCAGCCCAAAGTGCGTTCTTACTTAGAACTCGGGGGTTACCGAGGAGAATCACACCAAGTTTGGCACGAGTCAAAGCTACATTCAAACGACGGGGGTCGGAAAGGAAACCAATTCCTTGAGATTCACTCGAACGAACGCAAGATAGCAGAATAAAGTCCTTCTCACGACCTTGAAATGCGTCGACAGATGCCACTTCAATAGCTTCATAAAATGAAGAGGCGAGAGAACCAGATCGACGCATGTACTCTGACACGTATTGTTTCTGACCATCGTAAGGAGTAATCACTCCAATTTGGCTTGGAGTAACTCCCATTTTCAAGAAATGCGTCACAATTTTCTCCACGTAAGAAGCTTCAGTACGATTTAGATACGAAGTTCCAGATGCACTAATCTCTTCCATACCTGAAATAGAGTAGAAGAACATTGGTTTGCTGGGAACAGGCCATGGAAAGTCTTCTTTTCCTTTGAATCCAGGAAGAGTGAGCAACTGCCTATCGGCCTCGGTAACACCATTCTGGAGACTTCCTTCATAAAACATATTGGAAGGGAACGCAGATAAACTCGGGTGCATGCGGTATTGGACCTGTAAACGAATAGGTCTAATCCCCACCAACACCAAACGTTCAAACAAACTCTGCGTCAGCCCAGCCTTTGCTGCAGCCTTACACATTACTACAGGACCAAGCTGACAATGATCGCCCACCAAAACAATCTGCTTCGCTCCAAGAGTAAGCGGAATCAAAGCCTCGGCCTCGACAGCCTGTGTCGCCTCATCCATCAAAACTGCACGGAAACGAAAGTTCTTCAAACGGGGATCACCAGCACCAGCACAAGTGCAACAAATGACATCGGCAGCTTTTAAAATTTCACGCTCGGTACGGATCTGGATGGCTCTATATTTCTTCTGATCGCGATCAGTAAGCTCTCCAATCTCATCCTTGAGCCTTTTGAGTTTCTGAAATTCATCACCAGCCGCAAGGGGTGTCATGATGTGGAGACACAAATGATCCACAGAGGAAACGGTATTTTCCCTCGTCTTGGATGCCAAACGGACAACTCGAATACCAGTAGCATTAATCTTTTCCGTGAGCTGATCCACTGCCACATTACTCGGTGCTACAACAAGCACTTGACCCATATTAGGTTGTTTTGTCAAATGATAGACCAACGTTGCACTTGTAACTGTCTTTCCTGTACCCGGCGGCCCTTGAATGAGAGACATGGGACGCTGAATCACAGACGCCACCGCCTCCATTTGACTTTCATTGAGAGGCGGAAGACCAGGGACAGAAAATTCTTCATTACTGGCTGGAACACGGGCCGTAGAAATACGCTGTTCTTCGACTGGATGTCCCAAAAGACTATGGAAAATGTATCCCGTGACACTAGTATCATCAATGGCAAATGTCTTGAGAGCATTCTGCATTCTATCAAAAGAAGTGGATTTCCAAATGTATTCGACAATATAATCATCAGCAATCTTATCTGGTACATCTCCCCCCTTCATTTCAATCTCAATCTCACCGTCAAGAATGCTCTTTACATATCCAGTCCCTTCCCATTCCTTCCCATGATAGAATTTGGCACCTTCACCAAGTTTCAATCGAAGTTCATCCCCCACCATGATTTTACTCTGATCAGCAGAATACCTGCTCCCAAAGGAAAAGGTAGCAATATTTTTTCCAGATAAACTCTTTTCCCAACGAACGGAAATACTACTAGCACTCAAACTCTCCTTCATCTGTCGATCATAATCAGCCTCCATCTTGACAAGAGGCGCTAACACATTCTGATAATGGTATCCATCCTCATAACGCAAAAGCGCCGGTGCCAACTCCGCCTCATCCACCACATCTGGTCGATCCAAATCAGCAAAACAAGCATCCGGCTCAGTCTTCCACAATTCCTCCAATTTATTAATCTGCGCCTGTGTCAAATCCCTCGCCACGAGCAACTGCTTCTCGGATGGAACTTTGACCAACCACGGCAAGAATTTCCGATCCTGCACGAGTGGATGCCACTGACCAAGTTCCCACTCCATATCCTTCAACTCTGGCACAGTCTCCACACAAACCCGACACAAGAGTACCACCACAGACGTACTAGCAGAGGGAACGAACCCCAGCACAAAGGCATTCTTACTTCCACAATTATAGCACTCCAACACCGTATCCCCCAACGGGCTCTCGGGATGAAGCTGCACCTGATGAGATCTAGACCTCACCAAATGATTCACTAAATGCGATCCTCCCCCTCCGGCACAGGTAGCGTTACACAACCACTTTTTGGTTTCGACGCATTTAGCGACGCAGGCTGGATCGTGGATGCCGCAATATTTGCAGGCGTATTCTGGGAGGAGGTCTTCGTCGTATGGGTCGATGAAGGCGTTGGCGTTGCTGTCGTCGTCGCTTAGTCGAGATTCATCGTCGGAGAGGTCGGATGCATTGTCGTTGTCATTGTCATTGTCGTTATCGTTATCGTTATCGTTGTCGTTGGCGGAGACGGATGCAGATGCGTTGGAAGAGAAGGAGGAGTGGTGGTCATTTTCTTCGGGATCGATTTCGTTGTCATTGTCGCTGGTGTATGCTTCATCTTGGGCGGGATGGTGATGGCTTCCCGGCTCGATGGACATTGCGTCGGTCGATAGTATTGATTGTTAGATGACGATGTTGTTCGATTGTTATTTACGTCCTCTGAGTGTCTATTTAATGGGCTTTTGTAGTAGTGGTGGGTGGTGGTGAGTTTGAATTCAATGCGCTCGATGATGCAGGTTTTGTTTGCTCCTTCAAGTTAAGTTGCCGACGACGCGACGCGAGACCACCCTTCATTTTTTTGAAAAGTGTCCAACCAAGTTTGGTTGGTATTTTTGAACTTTCGAAAAGAACATTGACATGTGGGCAATAGTAATCTGCAAATAGCCTCTACGTTCAACGTTGCAAAACCTCTGTGCCAGAAAAATTCAGAATTCTTTCACGAAATGGTTTTGCATATAAATTAGACCACTGACAACAGACCACTGACAACAGACCACTGACAACAGACCACTGACAACAGACCACAGACCACTGACAACAGACCACTGACTCTTGACCTATCTAATCTCTAGAGTTCTCTCTTCTAAATCCTTACTCTAGAGATCATGTCAGCGAATGAACGGAAAGAACTCAAGCGCAAGCGACCATCCGACAACGACAACGATCAAGTTCAATTCATTGCCAAACGTCCAAAAAAGGAACTAGATTTTAACCAGCGCCGCACAGAGGAATTTTTGGAAAACGCTCTGAAATGTGCCAAACAAGGAAACAAAAAGATAATGAAACACCACTTTCGTGTGGCCAAAGGCTTTGCTACCAATGCCAATACTCTGCCGGAATATACAAGGCGAACAACAGAAATTCGAAAACAATTGGGGGACGAAAAAGCCTTTCACTTGCGCAGCATGGGAAAAGAATTGAAGAGGGCTTTGAAATCTGCAAGAAAAGGTGACAAACGAGTAATGAATCACCAACTAAGTGTGGCCAACGAGCATGCTACCAATGCCAGCACTAGCGCTTTGATTAATTATGGAATGAAAGCAAATAACATCCGACATCAATTGCGCAAGGGGGGGCAGCAAGAATCCTATCACTTGAGTGCAATGGAAAAAGTATTGGCAAGGGCATTGAAATCTGCAAAAGGTGGCAATTTAAAATTGACAGAGTCACGCCTGGGACGGGCCAAAGAGCATGCCACCAATGCTACGAGTAGCGCCATGCCTGAGTTTGAAAGGCAAGCACAAAATATTCGTCGGGAACTGCGGGATGAAAAAGACTTTCACTTGCGCACCATGGAAAAGCTATTGGTGGGGGCTTTGAAATCTGCAGTAGATGGAAATAAACAATTAATGGAGTCACGCCTTGAACGGGCCAAAGTTCATGCAGACTCAGCAGCCTACCGTGGTATCGAAACAAGAACAACTTCAATCCGATTAATCTTTTACGGTACCAAACCGGATGCTGCAACTGCGTGCAGTAGAATTCAAAATACTGCTTCCCGCCAAGAAACTCCATGTAAAGAAGGAAATAATGACGACGACCTTGTCATTGAAGAAGAATTGGATGTTAATCAGGTTATTGCGAACAGAGTGGAGGTAGCAGAGTCCAAGGGCGAGGTTATTACCATATCTTGAGGGGCATTTTGAATTTGGGTTGAAGAAGTTTCGCTCTCACCGCACCACACGATAGATGCTCTCTGGCAAACCAACCCATTTTAATAATCGAAGTACCCCTTGACCAATGCCCAAGTATCGTGATCAGCAAGAATTTTTACTAATCTTTTTTGTGGCTCTTCTTTCTTTGCGTGTGAAGAAATGCACATATGTTTTACCTTTATGGAAAGGATTTATTTCTCCTTGGACTGATATTTCCCAATACTTGAAGATTTTGAGTGCGGTTTCGTTGAAGTTAGACTCATAATCTTCATACGTGTGGTGCACAACCAGTTTTATCGAGCTATAACTAAAAATGCCTACTGTACGAGAAATGAGCGAAAACCAGAAAAGTGAGGCAATAGAAACCACAAAATAAATCACTGACACCACCACCACGCGCAAGGAACAATGAGAGCATCCATTATGTACATACTGTACTACGAGTATCAACAAAAAGGTGATGTAATTGTTAGTATTTGGTGTTTGAACCATTATGTCGACCGCCGGCCTCTCTCCTACCGGTACCAGTATTCTGAATTCTCTCTTCTCGGCCAGCAAACTGCAGTTTGAAGGCGATCTATCGAAGGATTACAATTTCGGAACTCTGCTACTCTGCTGTGTGTCACCATGTCAGCAAAAAACATCGAAGTGAAACAAGAAGGACGGCGCAAAAATAAAGATTGTGCTCATTCAGCACCGATGGGAGTGGCGCTCGAGGGATCTTCGGTGCATGAAAAGGGGGAGTCAAAGCGCAAGCGATCTGACAATGATCAAGTTCAATTTATTGCCAAGCGTCCAAGAAAGGAGATTGATTTTCACTTGCGCGAAATGGAGAAAGACTTGGGATGGGGGGCTTTGAAATATGCAAAAGAAGGTAACAAATGAGCAATGGAAAGTAGCTTGGATGGTGCCAAAACACGTGCTACCAATGCTACCGCTTTGCCTGAATATGAAAGGCGGGCAAGATATATTCGAATGCAATTGAGGAATGAAAAAGACTTTCACTTGCGCGAAATGGAGAAAGACTTGGGATGGGCTTTGAAATATGCAAAAGAAGGTAACAAATGAGCAATGGAAAGTAGCTTGGATGGTGCCAAAACACGTGCTACCAATGCTACCGCTTTGCCTGATTATGAAAGGCGGGCAAGATATATTCGAATGCAATTGTGGAATAAAAAAGACTTTCACTTGCGCGAAATGGAGAAAGACTTGGGATGGGCTTTGATATATGCGAAAGAAGGTAACAAAAGAGCAATGGAAAGTAGCTTGGATGGTGCCAAAACACGTGCAGTCTCGGCAGCCTAGAATGCCATAGAACAAAGAGCATCTGAAATCAGATCAATCTTCTACGGCGCCAAGCCGGAAGCAAAAGTGAAAGCAACTACGTGCAGTCGTATTCGAAATACTGCTACGAGGGGAAGTAGACATGATGACACTATTGCTTCTAAGGACGACGACCTTATCATTGCAGAAGAATTGGATGTGAAGCAGGTTATTGCGAACCGAGTGGAGACAGCAGAGTCCAAGGGCGAGGTTATTACCATATCTTGAGCTGAAAACTGATCTTGGGGGATTTGAGTTGTGTTTCACTAAACTAATGGTACTTTTCATTCTATCACCTACTCCTTTATTCACAGTAAAAAAGGCATCACTATTGATCTTTACAAAGTTATTCAGCACATATTGTCGTGCCCTACTCTCGTACCATCTTTTCGCCCCATTCAAAGGCCACATCAAATACAGATGGAAGATCATCAACGCCGGCCTAAAGTTGCATATCTTAGTCTTCTTATTCTACGTTCTCAATTTTTGACCGATGCCATTTGACCAATGGTAGATGGGAGCCCTTGACTAAAGTTTTGAGTTTGACTCTGTGTATTTCTCTGAGTATTTTCACCTATCCTCCATTCGTCGAAATTTTCTGGTGTCATATCTTGCTCTTCCTCGTCCTTGGCCTCAACTTCATCAGCGCCTGTAACATCGTGCCCATTTGTGCCACTAGGTTTCTGATTCTCTTCTATCCTCTTGACGTTATTTTGAGTCATGGATTTACAAATGTTCACAGGATCAAATTGAGGACGACTCATGACAATGCTTGCTTCTTGCATGGCGAGGAACAAAATTTCATCCCCGCTCGGAACTTGGACTTGAGTACCATCACTCCAATTCATCTCCCTGCATTGTTTCTCACATGACTCAAGGGTATACTGCCTCACAGACTCCACCTTGACGGCACCCCAGGAAGGCTCACCCTCCAACCCTAAGAAATGTGCAACGATTTTAGGTCGATATTTGCTTCCATTTTTGCCAGATCCGAGAGCGAGACGGGATGGAACTCTATTACGACTTAGATCACGCACAGCAATGGGTCGTTTGCATCCAATAAGTCTGATTTCATTTGAATTAGGATCGTCTGTGCCTGCATTGGAATCTGTGATGATTCCACATGTCATGGCCAGAGCCCAGCTGGGATATAGAATGCAGGGATGCATCCTTCTTTTCTCAGCAGCAACAGCACCTGTTCTAGGTGCCCATGCTAGGATTCCCAGTCTGTGGGTCCACGGTTCCAACGCAGACTTAGCTGGGCTTTGTGCCATTTTGAATTGATCCCACCGACAATTTGTACATAAGAGCGAGTGAAGTGATTACTCGTAGTGATTTTAATAAGCTAGCAATTGTCAAGTAGTGTAGTAGTGCACACTTTCACACGACGGGTTATGCCGCCCTTTGTCTCTAGCTAAATTAGATGTATGGTAGACGTTTGTCCACCTACTCGTTTCAAGAGGTAGCAAAAGTTGAAATACAGGCCGTCGTATGTACTAGAATTCCTACTAGTACATATTATGAACCAGAAGAAGAGAAAGGGTACTACCTCACATAAGGAGAGGAGGAAGAAGAAATTGAATAGCACAATAGTGGTTACCCAGCAAGATTCATCCAATCAATGGAATAATCCATCATTCCAAAATTTTACAGAGTACAATTTAAAATTACTTCAATTAAAAATTGCATCAGGAAACTTTTCTATCGCACACATGTGCAAATACTGTAAATTGTAAATATGATTGATTCTCTTCCACAATCTCAATAAAGGTTAAAGTTATGCATTGTTTCTTCCTCTCTCCTTACTACTACGTGTGTGCTACACCATCATCTATTGCTGTTCGCACCATCGCTCCTATTGTTCCACCCTGACGATCCCATCCAACCCGCAATACCCGGAAAAGCATCCACCCAAAACATCTTGAACCGATCCTGCGCCGAATCCAAATCATCCAAAGCAGGCCTCACATCCAAATACATGCTCGGCAATCCATTCCCAGCACTTCCTGCTCCAGCAGCACCACTACTCTCCTTTCCATTGTAGAAATCAATCACATAACGCCTGACCCCTGTCCCCTCCCCATGATCCACGAACCAATCATGCCTGTCAAACGGCTCATTTCTCAACCAGAGCGCGCTGTAAAGTCTCGCGCGAGGGGATAGATCTTTGGGTCTACCAATGAATCTCACCAATCTCGGTTGGACTTCCCCACCATCACCCACACCGCCATCATTTCCAACATTTTTTGCAATGGGTTCATTAGGATTAGGATTAGGGATGGTAGTACGGATACGTTCCCATTTGAGTACTTCCGACCACCCCCTTTCGTTAACGGCATTGTGAATTTGAACTACTTGGGGAATGGTCAGTTCTGTGCCCTGGGGAATACCCCATCCCTTTTTCTTCATGGCGTTGAAGAATTGCTGTTCGGAGGGGTAGATCCATTTATTCGCTTCGTGCGGTTGATGAGCCGGTACTACAACCGATGCTTTGGTAGAAGTAGAACTATCGTTGGGTTTGGGAATGGAGGATGTGGTGCGATAGGTGGAGAGGGGGATGGTTTGATCCGGTTGGGGTGTTTGAGCATGTTTGGCTGATTCTTCTATTGAGGCGGGGTTGGATCCTACCCCTTTTACGGGACATCCTGATGTGGATGGCTGTGCATTGTTGTTGATGTTGGGATTTGGATTTATGTTGTTGTTGTTCCGTGTGAAGAATGATGTCCATAGTGATTGCGCTTGTTGATTTTGTTGGCTCTGTCCTCCTTGACCGTGTTTTACGGGGCAGCCTCCTGATGCTGATGATGATGCTGATGCTGATGATTGAGAGTCTGGTGCATTAGTTTCTGTCATGATTATTAGCGTTGGTTGCTATATGCGTATTAGGATAGAGTAGTAATTCAACTGTTGATGACTACACACTTGAACTTTGTGGAATGATTCAGTATTCATCCATGCATTTTTTCGTCGTCTTTTCATCCTTATGGTCGTCGTTTCTTGGCAAAAGTGAAGGGGTTGAAATTCACCCTTTTTAGGGTCGACTAGATTAGAGTTGTTGAAGTCGATTTTCCAAATAATTGACAGACACGCCAACAACTTTGAACTTGACGAGTGTTTCGCCAGAAGATACGAAGAAAACACTACACATTCAACATACCATTACATATCTATTACTTTCACCCTGTCCTATCATACCAAAACGGATCGTTCAAACAACCGATCATCCACTGCTGCTCTTTGGAAACACTGCATAAAAATACAAACACCTGAAATGCATCTGAATGGACGTCCGAGTGCTGCAGTAGTTGCTGTTTCGCTACTACTCGTCTCTTCGTCAACTTATGCCCATGAGGCCAATCCAACAACATCAACTACACGTAGTACAAATAGAAATCAACATCACTATAAAATCGATGATATGGAACAGGCGGAATCTATGAATCATAATTCAATCCTGGGGTCCGGTAGGGAATTCAATCTCTTTGATTTCTCAAAAACAAGAGGAGGCGGTGACGTCAACACTAACGGATCTAGCAGCAGTGCTGCCGCTGGTAATGGCAATGGCAATGGTTCATCATTCAACCCATCCTCATCATCAGCATCCACTAGTCCTTCTTCTACACCTGATGCACCATCATCATCATCATTTCCATTCTCCCCACCCTCCTTTCCATTCTCCACACCCTCCTCCAGCACCGCCACCAAAACAAACTCCCAACGAAGCTATCGAAGAAACAGATCCAACCGCCCCACACCCACATTCAGAACCAACCCCCGAACCAGCACCAGCACCGACCCCCACCAAACATCAAACAAATCCATCCTCACCGCCATCAAAGAATGGATCCAAGCAGGAAACCTGCCAAAATTACAATGCCGAGTCGAACCCAATACAACTCTCAAAGTCCGAAAAACATTCCGACCTCTCAAAACCGTCGTTAGGCTAGGAGCAGATTTCAACACCCAGCTAGGTGTATGGCAATTTAAATCTAGTTGGGAGGATGATGTTATTGGAGGGAAATTGACATTAGCAGGTAGGGAATTGCAATTTAGTAAAACGTGGCTTTTGTCCGTGGGAGCTGTGGAGGATTTGGTGACCAGGTTGAGGATGAGGGCTGCGGTGGATCTGGGGACTATGAAAGCTTACGCTCGTCTGGGGTTTAGGACGGAGAGGTTGAGTCCTATTAATGTTGTGGAGGGGTTTACGTTGAGGAAGAGGTTGCCGTTGGATGGGAATGATGGGCATGTCAAGTTGGAGGTCAAAGCTAATTTTGCGTTTCCAGAGCCGGAGATTGAGTATAGTACGGAGAATCATAGGAGTTTTGTGGGGATGGGGGATATTGAGGTTAATATTGATGAACTGAATCTGTTGCTAGATTATTGATTTGTTTGATTGGAGATTGGGTATTAGAGGAGTGGAGCGGAGTGGAATGGTGTTTATGTTGTGAAATGAATAAAGTGCTGTCATGTGACGTGATTGCATGGAAATGTTGAGAGCATTGGATGTCAAAGAGTGCTTCAAATTCAATTGCCTTACTTATAGATTTCTTTCAAAAGACACGGGGAATGACAATCAATTGGTTTTCAACCTGTAATATTTTTTAACGAGCTAAAGTGTTTCTTGTATTTCACCTTTGAGATGAAATAACGTGAGGACTTCGTTAGGTGATTTGGAGGAAAGAATGACTTATTTTAATTGCTGAGAGAAGCGAGGAATGAAACAATTTTGTTGCATATGTACGAGTATACGCGTAATACAACGTCGTCATTTTACATGGCAAATGTGAAGGTATTTTAGTACAGTAGTACGTGTAGCTATTTCGTCATGAACACGTTTGATTCTGCGATTCCTCTACCCACTTCTAGCAACAAATTCCTTGGCGATTTATCTTTCTTTTTCTTTTGGAAGTTACAACGTCTTGGTCAGGCTCCTCAATTTCTGAAACGGGTATTTTCTTTTCACCTGCGTGTGCTTGTGCTTCATTGGTTTGTTCTCTGGTGGAGTCGTCAAATTAAACTTGCCAATTTTGGTTCAAATATTCATCATCGAACTCTAGATCATTTCCTCCAGACATTTTGTTTGGCTTTCTTTTTATGCTACTGGTACGCGTCACGTAGCGTGTTGATTGTTGCGAACAAAAATACATCATGTCCAGTCGTTATCGTTCGCTCTCTACTCGTAGTGTAGTGAAGTATTCGAGTGAACAAAAAGAGAAATACAGCTAGCTGCCAAAGGTTCAGATTACGCGCACTCTAGCAGGATCCTGGATCTACAGTAGCTAGGATTGACCAAGAACTAGAAGGAGCAGTAATCTCAATCCTAGTGGTGTGTGGTGATCGATTTGAAGAGGGCATATCATGGCGCGCATTTCTCAAGATATTCTACAACATGAAAATGTTTATTCTTTTTCGCCTTATGAATGGGTAATTTTCCACCTTTGGATCGAACCCTTACATCTGCACCGTGCGTCACCAGAATCTCTACAATCTCAAGGTGGCCATATTGGGCGGCATGGCTGAGTGCTGTGTAACCCCTGTGATCCGTTTGGTTTGGATTGGCACCACAGTATAATAGGGTATAGATAATATCAACATGGTTTTTCTTTACAGCGGCTACGAGGGCTGACATTTGTACCGTGATTGTTTTCTTATGGGAGTTCATGTTGTTATTGGAATCGTTGGGAGTGGTATCGATACCGGATTCGTCGTAGGTAATGTCGTTGTCTTCTTGTCGCTTGCTGTCGATTTGCTTTTTGGTGACGGGAATGTTGCAGAGTCTGTTAACGTCAGAATGTGGTGCGAGTAATGTTACAATGTCTTTGTATCCTTTCAATGAAGCTATGACAGAATTAATATTGAAGGAAACAAACCAATGTAAAATGATTAGAAATATAATGGAACAAAAACATGCACCTGTTAGTGTAGATATTTCAAAGATTGCGTAAACACGTAGCAAGAAAATGTGAGAATGAAACACTCACCATAAAACAACGGAGTCGTACCCTTGTTATCGACTCTGTCTAGGTCCTTTATTTCATCTTTCAGCGCAACTGTGAATGCTTTGACA
>Ga0115005_10000659_pt1 | contig 26793 bp, 24 predicted proteins | sample ArcOceMetagenome_FD_87163 | JGI IMG/M metagenome (GOLD analysis project Ga0115005, IMG submission 87163) | Marine eukaryotic phytoplankton communities from Arctic Ocean - Arctic Ocean - Greenland ARC118M Metagenome | ecosystem: Environmental > Aquatic > Marine > Oceanic | place: Arctic Ocean...
CAAGCTAGCTCGAAACTATAGCAGTACAGTCGCATTGGCATTCATGATGATGTGGCTACCAATGTACTGCTGAACAAATAATGTTCAAAGATCAACAGCCTCTAGTTACTTGGCGACTTAACCCAGTATTTAACTTCGCATTTCAACTAGCGCTTTTGCTTCACTAATCTAGCTTTTCAAACACACTGAACTCTGAGAGTGTATGTTGATACTTACGTTTAGTTTCACGTATAACAAAAGGGATCTCGGTTGGCTCTCCCACTCGTTTAAAGCCGTCACCCAATGCATCTTCTAGAGCCTGGGTTGAACTTAAGGTCTCGCCGTTTTCATCTTTATAGCCACCTAGCCACTCACTTCGCTCGGTATATTCTTCAAGCCAAGTAAAAGGACTAGCTACAATTAACAAACCACCCTTATTTAGTCGCATAGCCGTGTCTTTCAACACCTTCCTTGGGCTGTACACTCTATCAATTAAGTTACCCATGAAAATGAGATCGTAACCGGTAAACTGAGGCTTCAAGTTACACGCATCGCCTTGTGCAAATGCAACATTTTTTGCGCACTCGGCAAGGCCTAATGAAGAAAGTTTACGTGCCTTAAATGACGTCAACTCACCTTCCTCAATTAAGTTATAACGAATTTCGCCACGCTCTTGCATATCAAATGCGGTTTTAATAAAGCGCGCCGAAAAATCTATACCGTCGACATGGTTGAAATGCTTGGCTAATTCAAATGATGAGCGACCTACCGCACACCCCAAATCAAGGGCTTTAGTATTTGCTCTTCCTTGCATAGCGTTAATGCAAAACAGCGCACTTGCTTTAGCAAAGTTAGGTACGTTGTAATATTCATCTCCATAATGAAATTCGCTGTACTGTGAAACTTGCGTATCGCTTTCATAATCAAAATCGTTCACTGCTATTACTCGCTTCCCTTGAACATATCGAAAACCTGCGTGCTGAAAGAAATGTCGTCTAAATGCGTAACGACTGTCTTTCATCGCCTCGTTGCCTGTAGAAATCCAGCTTCCGCCCTTGAAAAGATTATGTTTATTATCGAATGTCGGTGTAGTGAAATCATCGTAAAGAGGATGAACTTTAAAACCTTCAAAGGGATAAATTGGTGTTTCAGTCCACTGCCAAACATTGCCAACTACATCAAAAAATTCGCCAGAACGGTTTACCGTAACGGGCTCGCTCGACGCATATTTTTGAAGTGCGATATTAAATCCATCAGCGTACACCGCTTGCGTCACGCCCGCCTGTTGACGAAGCGCCAACCACTCATTTTCAGTAGGCAGACGAATAAGCTCGCCGGTTAACTCACTTTTGTAATTGCAGAAGGCTTTCGCCTCGTGATAATTCACGTCAACTGGCCAGTCTAATGGTAATGGGTGCTCTTCTAACATGCTGCGGTAAGCAAAGCCGTCCCCCTTTTTTATCCAAAACACAGGGTGCTGCGCTTTTGTATATTCACGCCATTTGTTGCCTTCGTCTTCCCAATATTTAGCGTTGTTATAACCGCCATCTAGTACAAAGGCTAAAAACTCACCATTGCTGACCAAAAACTAAGAAGCACTGAACTCACTCACCGATTCGGCCTGATAACCATATTCGTTATCCCAACCGTAATACTCACTGTCCCACGACTTTTCGTTAATGACATCTTGTGACGGCACCGTAATCAAAGCATTAGCCTGCAGTTGCTCAATGTCTGTTGTCATGTCTCGACACACTGGCCATTCGCTTTTAGGGCGAACAGATGCAATGGGCAGTTGGCGTATGAGCACTGACGACGTTTCTAAATGGATGCGCTCGTGCTCAATACCCATTACGACAGGCCACATAGGGTTATCCCAATCAATGGGCATAGTAAACGACATGGTATCAATTAAATCACAAACTAATGTGCGAACCTGATTTCGGTATTGTCGAACCTCGTCTACGCTGGGCCAATCATAATTAGCGTCGTTAAGATCGTCCCAACTCATTTCATCCACGCCAATGGCAAACAGAGATTCAAATTTTGGATTTATTCGCTCGTTAATTGCCTTGGATAAAACAAGCTTGTTAATAAAGAAAGTGGCCGTATGGCCAAAATAGAAAATTAATGGGTGACGAAGCTTTTCGGGTCGTTGAAAGAATACTTCGTCGCTAGTTAGGCAAGAGAAAAGTGATTCATAGGTATCAAAAGAATCGAGAAAATAAGCTTTGATTTCTTTTCTTTTTTGCTCAACCGTTCCTTCCCTGAGATTGAGTGTGGGCATTGCCTGCATAATGTCCTCTCGTATTATTTTTATGTACTACCAACTGCACAAAAATAGTTTTGCGTGTATAGAAGCAGGAAAGCCTCATTTAAGCAGCGTGAATTCAGTTGATTGTATATCTATTTATTAGTAGCAGCTTTTTATGAAGAAAGCGCGATACATCTAGATTTTCTTTGAAATGTTCTGTAATTACCTGATCTAGACAAGATGAGATCAGAAAAAATTTCATAAAAACGGGTCGTCATATCATGATGAACACAGTCACCCTAGCGCAGATTAGTGTTTTACTATATTCACTAAAGTAGTAATTAACAGCAGGATTATGCGGCTTACCACTCGTCACATTGAGTAAGTGATAATTAAGTGAAGGTAGAGCACGACCTGAGACCGTGGTGGTATTTGCACTCACCCTCACTCTATAGAAGTTTTATTTAACCCACAAAAAAACCCGCAACTATGTGCGGGTTTTCGTAGTATGGCGGAGAGTGAGGGATTCGAACCCCCGGTGGGTTTGACCCCACGTCTGATTTCAAGTCAGGTGCATTAAACCGAGCTCTGCCAACTCTCCTGAAGTAAGAGGTATATTAATGAATTAAATGTCTCTGTAAAGCGCTAATTTCAATTAAATCAATCAACTGGTGAAATATTGGCCTTCCGTTTTTTGTTTATGGTTTCAAGAACAACGACATGACCTTTGTGCTTTATTATCGTTTAAACAATGTTTTCGCAAAGCAATATGCAATGTATGTTGCGGGCGTTAATTTGCGTACTATTGGGTTTAACGTACTCGTGCATCCGTATTTCTAACATCAATTATTTTCAATTGAGTAACGAGTGAATTTCATGCACAAAAAAAACCTCAACTATGTGCGGGTTTTCGTGATATGGCGGAGAGTGAGGGATGTGCTCGGGTACGTCCTGTACCCGCCCCTTCGGGCGCCTGCGGCGGCACCAATCGTTCCCGACGATTGGTCGAACAACGGGGGCTCTCACCCTCACTCTATAGAAGTTTTATTTGACCCATAAAAAAACCCGCAACAGTGTGCGGGTTTTTCGTATTTGGCGGAGAGTGAGGGATTCGAACCCCCGGTGGGTTTGACCCCACGTCTGATTTCAAGTCAGGTGCATTAAACCGAGCTCTGCCAACTCTCCTCAAGTGCTGCGTATCTTAATGATTTAACCAAGGGTGTAAAGCACTAATTAAAACTTTCACGTTCAAGCGAACAATTGGTAATCAATATGCCTAAAATTTAATAAATCCAGGGTGTTTGAGCGTTAAAAGATGGCATGTTCACACAGTATCGTGCCACAAGAACATGCTCGCAGGCTTGGTCAGCAAGGTTAGCGATATCGCTTTGTCCGCCGCCCTATTGTTTAGTCCATAGCAAACATGCAAGGGCAACAAATGCTCTTCCCTCGGGTGTGCGTATCGAGCATCCGATCCATTAAACCACGCAATCAAGCAGTCTTTACGCTCGCTTTCGCTGTAAGCACTAGAATGTAATGTATCTTGTAACCAAGCGTTAAAATTCCGTGCTCTTTCTAGCGCAACGTCGGAGTTATCGAAAAAGCCCTCCATATTGTGAAAAGAAGACCCTGATCCCAACACTAAAATCCGATCCATGGAATGATAAGTTGCCAGAATATCCCTTAACGCTTCACCAAGTGCAACATGCTTTGCAGCGTTAAGGTCTGCTGCAAGCGAAAGCTGAACGACGGGGATGTCTGCATCCGGATACATGATGCTAAGCGGAATAAACATCCCGTGGTCAAAACCACGTGTTCCATTCCCGCTTGCATTAATTCCCTTTTTGTTTAGACCGTCTACGATTGATGTAGCTAGGTTAGGCTCACCCCTCGCATCATATCTAATTGAATATGCCTCTTCAGGAAACCCGTAATAGTCGTAAATTAACGTTGGGTTAGCGTTTGTTGTTACGTTGATTTTAAGGGCCTCCCAATGTGCGCTTACCACAACTATTGCATTTGGCTTTGGTATTTCTTCTGAAAGCGTCGTTAGAACGTCAATCATTTCTCTATGGTACTTAGGACGCGCTACCGCCTCGCTTGATTGCATTTCAAGAAGCGGAAGCGGACCTCCGCCATGAGAAATATATGCCGTTGTAATTTGTGTGGAGCCCACCATCGATATATTCCTTGTAAACGTGAACATCGGTCAGTTTTAGTAACGTTTATTTTTAGCTCTATTCACTTTGTAAATTTATCGCTGATAAACCCATCAACAGAATATTTACCACCGCCCTGAATGGTCAAAGCACTTGTTGCAGCAAGCAATGCAAGCGCGAATTCATAACCATTATTGCTCATAAATAAGCCATTTGACGCATGCACGCTAAATATCGCTACTAACATTGTAAATGCACTTACTAATGCCGCAGGACGAGTAAACGCCCCAAAAATTAACGCTAGCCCACCAAAGAATTCTGCACTCCCCGCAAGTAGTGCCATAAGAAAGCCTGGGGCTAGACCTATACTTTCCATCCATTGGCCTGTGCCCTCAAGACCGTAGCCACCGAACCACGCAAAGAGCTTTTGCGCCCCATGGGCGGTTAGAATAATACCCACAGGTACACGCAGCACCAGGCTAGAAAAACTGTTATTAGACGTGAAAATGTTTGCGATAAATTGATTGTTCATTGTCGTATCCTCGAAAATTAAATATTAGATTTGACCAGCGACCTACTCACTTTTAATCGCGTGGCTCGCTAACCGTATGCAATTAGAATAGTTACCAACAGCTATTGAATAAAGCGACAAAATATAGAATGATTACCAACATAATGTTGTTAATCATCAAAAATTATGGATAAGTTATCTCTGCTGAAAACATTTAGTGTTGTTGCGAATGAAGGGAGCTTTACAAGAGCAGCACATAAGCTCGATACGTCTAATCAGCTGGTAAGCAAATATATCGCTGAGCTTGAAAAACAACTTGATACCCGATTATTTAATCGCACCACGCGAAAAATACATCTTACAGAAGCGGGCCAGCAGTGCTTACAACACGCAAATAATATTCTTGAAAGCGTGAATGACATGGAGAGTCAGCTTGGACTCTTAAGTACAGAGGCCAAAGGCTTATTACATGTTAGCGCACCAGTTTCTTTTTCAACGTTACACTTAGCTGGAGCACTTGGTGCATTTCAACAGGCGCATCCAAACGTTTCTATAAACTTGCAATTAAATGATAGAAAGATTGATGTGGTAGATGAAGGGTTTGATGTTGCTTTGAGGGCCGGGAACCTTACTAACTCATCGCTCATTGCAAAAAGAATCACCACTATAAAACTCGCGCTTTGTGCCTCTCCTGCTTACCTTCAAAAATATGGCACACCTCGCCACCCAAAAGATCTTAAACCTGAACACTATCTCGAATATTCTTATGTGAACTATGATAACGAAGCGTCAACACTCATTGCAGCCCTCAAGGCGAACGCGCAAAAAGTAACGCCAAAGCTAACCGCCAATAATGGTGAGGTACTAACAAACGTTGCAAAGCAAGGAGAAGGCTACGTTTTGCAGCCTACATTCATTGCTGGAGAGGCCTTGAGAAAGGGCGAACTCATATCAATACTCGAAGACTATGTTCCTCAGTCTATTTCTTTGTATGCGGTTTACCCACATCGAAAGCTTATATCGAATAAGTTGAGGGTTTTCATAGACTTTCTCTGCGAATATTTTAAAGATACACCCTATTGGGACCAGTAATCATGGTTACGCATAACCAATTCACCATCTTCACTGCCTAAATGCTTCCATTATCGCTGGCACACCAGGGAACATACCAATCAATGCCATTACGGTGCAAAGCACTAAAAACGTGATACCGGGGATCAGCCAACGGCCCGCTTTACCAAGTTCACCAGCTCTATCCTTACAACCGACCAGGCCTAAATTATCCAACAACATAGTAAACGACCAGCCAAACACCGGGTTCACCAAAACCGATGAGATAACGACGAGGGCTGCTGACTGGGTTGTCTTACCTTCTCGAGTCATTTGCATACCTGCTTCCATTAACGGCAAGAACACACCAACAATTAGCGCAACGCAAAGCACTGGCGGCCAAATGGCTAAGTCCATGGGGTAACCCCAAAGTGCTGCGACCACACATAAAAAGCCTGTTACTAACGCGCCACCGGGAATGGGTCTACGAGCAATAGAAGCCGGAATAATGTAGGTACCCCACGATGATGAAATATTTCCACCACCCAACAAACTGCCCACCGCCTGACGACTCGAAGCAGCAATCATGGTGTCATCTATATTCATGTGAGCTCGTTCGCTTTTTTTAGGGTAGCTTAACTTTTGAAATACTTGATGACCTAAAAAATCCGGCGACCACATAGATACCGCTAATACGGCAAAAGGCAGTACGGCAATGAAATGGGACCAGTCTGGTAAACCCAATTTCCACCCTGTGTCCTCGCCCCACCAATATGCTGGGTTTAAATTTGGCATTCCAGGCGATGTAGTAAATTCAAAAGGAGCACCAAAGGAAAAAGCAATGATTGCCGCCATAACGGCACCAAGTGGAATAGCCAACCAGCGCTTTTTTATGTGCTCTAGCCATGCATACATTAAAATAGTCGCGATAATTACCACAAAGGCTAAATAAGCCATATCGAAGCTTTCTGCCCATGCAAAGAGCTTTTTTACTTGCCCAGTAATACCAATAAAGCCTAGGTACAATAGTAGACCGCCACATACGCCATTACTGGTTAGTTTAGCTAACAGACTTCCGCCTTTGGTTATTCCTAAAATAAAGCCGAATAAGCCTATGAGTAAACCAAGGGCCATTGGATGGCCGCCTGACGCCACGATAAGCGGGACCAGCGGAAGAAGCGGGCCGTGTGTTCCAGCCAAATTAGCAGAAGGGTTTAAAAAACCTGAAATCAAAACGACGAATAAGATTGCAGCAATAAGTAATTCAAAACGTACGTTTTCAATGACAAACTCTGGCGATAGCCCTAAAGGCGCAGCAAATGCACCGACAACCGCTGCAACCATTACGATTTTACCTATGGTTGCGGCCATGCCCGGAACGCAGTCTTCCCACTCAATGCGGTAGTCTCTTCCTGGTAAATTCAAGCGCCATCGCTTAGGCGCTAATATTTGTAGCTCGTGGTCTAAATATTCGTCTCTTGAATTAAATTTGTTACTTGGCTTGTGAAGGTTTTGATAAGAAGAGCTTTCTTGTGACACATAACACCTTTAGATTGCGCGAAGAAAACGCAAGCCTAAACATGTGAATGGGATGTAACAATGCGACTGTGGTCTTATACTAAAGTTTAAATTAATAAAGAGGCATAAAAAAACCCGCAACACTGTGCGGGTTTTTCGTAATATGGCGGAGAGTGAGGGATTCGAACCCCCGGTGGGTTTGACCCCACGTCTGATTTCAAGTCAGGTGCATTAAACCGAGCTCTGCCAACTCTCCAGAAGTGGTGCGTATCTTAATGATATTTTTATGACTGTAAAGCGAAAAATTAAAAAAGTTATTCAAGTGCCGAGAAATCAAACAAATACAAGGCTTCACGCGTATAAAAGATGGTTTTGTATTCACCTGACACCATTTTCATCTGAAACTACTTGAAAATGGGAACTAAAACCCATACAACATACACTAAATAATTGTGTACCATTTTGGTCATATCATAAGTCCTGTTGGAGGAAACAATGGATCAACGTTCGATGTATTCAAGTGCATCTCAACCATCGGTATTGCAGACGAACAAGGTTCTTCGCAACACCTATATGCTGCTTGCGATGACACTAGCGTTTAGTGCGGTTTGTGCTGGTATAGCAATGGCGGTAGGCATTTCTCCTATGATGTCTCTTGTTATGACTATCGGCGCTTTTATAACTCTATTTGTTGTGCAGAAAAAAGCTGATTCAGCATCTGGTATCTACTGGGTGTTTGCATTCACAGGTTTAATGGGTGCATCACTAGGTTACACGCTTAATTTCTATCTAGGTGTAGCAGGTCCCGGCCTAATCATGGAAGCACTAGGTGCAACAGCACTTGTGTTCTTTGCGCTATCTGGCTACGCTCTTACTACTAAGAAAGACTTCTCGTTTATGGGCGGCTTCTTGGTTGTGGGTCTAGTTGCAGTGCTTGTAGCCGCTATTGCGAACATCTTCTTCGCAGTGCCTGCGGTAAGCCTAGCAATCAGCGCAGCGATTGTGTTCATCATGTCAGGCTTCATTTTGTTTGACACAAGCCGTATCATCCACGGTGGTGAAACAAACTACATTCGCGCGACAGTTTCGCTATACTTGAACATATACAATTTGTTCACGTCTATCCTTCACCTTCTAGGTGCATTTGGCGGCGACGATTAATACAGCGTTAAAGGTTTAAAAGACAAACACCCCTTAAACGGGGTGTTTTTATTTGTATGGCAGAATATTCAATACTTATCACATCATCACCGTTTCAAGGCGACACAGCTTTACGCGCCCTCGCCTTTGTGCAAGGTGCCATTGACAACGGCGATGTAATAAACCACGTCTTTTTTTACAGCGACGGGGTCTATCACACCAACAGTTTAATGCTTAACACTGGTGACGAGCTATTTGCGCTTGATAGCTGGAGAGCACTCGCAACTGCGCACAACGTTAAGCTACTGGTGTGCATTACTGCTGCAGTTAAGCGAGGCATTGTGAGTGAATTAGAAGCGAAAGAGAATGGCATTGCACACGCCAACCTTGCAGCGCCGTTTGAACAAGCAGGTTTGGGCGAGTTTTTTACTGCCCTTCATGAGTGTAACAGGTTGGTGCAATTTTAATGGCACGTTTACTTATTAGATTTACGCAAGGCCCCTTTTCTAATGCGAAAAGCCAAGACGGTTTAGATTTCGCCCTCGCTGCAACAAACTACGGGCACGAAGTGAAGGTGATCTTTGAAAACCAAGGCGTGCTTCAGCTTGTTAAATCAGCGTCAATTAAAGGGCTTAAGAATCATACTAAGCGCCTAGCCAGTATGCCCTTTTTTGATATAGAAGAATGCTTTGTATGTAAAACAAGTGCAGACACTTACGATATTGACCATGTTCTTGCAAATACTGATTTGCTTGAGGAACTTGAGTGTGAGTGGATAAATGCAGCTGAAAAACTTGCCCTTATACAAAGCGTTGACCATGTGGTGACCTTCTAATGCTTATTACTATCTCAACCCCAACACTCTCCATTGCAGATAAACAGTTTCTAACGACTGCCGTTAAACAATCAAACGCAGATTTAAGTGTTGTGTGTGTAAGCGACGGCGTATATGCCCCTAAAATCGAAAGCACGTTTTTTGAAAAATTAACAAATAGCGGCAAAGAAGAATCACCGTTCAGTTTGGCATTTATCGATAGCGATGCATCTTCACGAGGCGCTACGCTGCCGGATTACGCTACACCTATCACTTCTAGAGAATTAGCAGCCTTGTCAGCAAAACACATACACTGGATTACTCTTTCATGACGCAAGAAACCTATAGCTTTAATTATAAGGGCCAAGAAATTCCTACAGACAAAGCCGGGTATTTGCTCGACTACACGCTGTGGGAAGAAGGAATGGTTGAGCCACTGGCGCAAGAAGAAAACATTGAATTAACTGAAGCGCATTGGGAAGTGGTTCGTTTCGTTCGTGCATTTTATGAAGAATACGAAACCAGCCCAGCGATCCGCGCCCTCGTAAAAGCCATGGCTAATAAATTTGGTCCAGAAAAAGGTAATAGCCGCTACCTGCAGCGGCTGTTTAAAAAAGGCCCGGCTAAGCAAGCCACCAAACTGGCTGGATTACCTAAACCGGCTAAGTGTTTATAACGCTTTATTTAGAAAAGGTTTTTTAACAATATTATGGCGTCACAGTTGTAGCGCTAGCGATACTCGCTAGCCTCCCGATTTAAACGCGCCTTGCTCCATTTCTCTTATTCTTCAGAGAGTAACGTCTGCTGCTAGTTTTTAAACAAGCGCTCTATCAAGAAAAAACCAAAGTCTAATTAGCGTGGTAACAATAGCCAGCCTTCGTTAGGCGCTTTCAAGCGCGCATTATTGATGTTTTTTGGTATTGGTGCCGATATTGCAACAACTCCTTTACATTAGCGTTTTATTTGCTGTTTCAGGCACATTTTTCATATTTGCCTTTGCAAAACACCAGAAACGTGAATGTTTTACATAAATGGACATAGGAGGCTGTATGACAGTTCAAAAACACTACGTAATCGTTGCCAACCACGACAACGCTATTGCTTACACCTATACCAATCATGGAACCGCGCTTGTTGAAGTTAAAAAGTGGCATAACGAATTTAGTGACGCCAGCGATCAAAATATCTACACCGACAGGCCGGGAAGACAGTCGGCTCCTGCGTCGCAAGTACCCGGCGTGGACAGTATGAATCGAAAAGACGCAGCTGAACTTGAAGATGAGCGTTTCGCCAGTGATATTGCAGACTGGCTAGATAGCGAGCGTAAAAGAGGTGCGCTAGGTTCAATAGATATTATTAGCGGACCAGGTTTTCTGGGAAAACTCAGGAATGAAATGTCATCCGCGTGTACCGACGTTGTCGATAAAGAAGTAACAAAGAATGTTTTAGGTGCCGATGTGGAAACTCTACTTTCTTATCTTAGATAGCACTCCCCTTAATAAATAGTTAAATATAGGCGGCTGTTGAAGACTGAGCCGCCTGCCCTACACATAATGAAAAACTTGTACCTTGGTAGATTCTTGCACTGGGCCACTATTGCGTTTATAAAAAAACGCTACCAAGCCTTAAGTAATTGCGTGTCTCCTATTGCCTCTGCACTTTTAAACGTCTTTACTCGCGTTACTTCAAGGTGGGTATAAATACGAGGATTATTCAAAATATACTCTACCTCATTATTTAATGAGCCTTGTGTGTCAGCGGTTAGCCACGCATTAATAGCATGACTATCATGAGGAAGAAAACAGGGAATCGACTTTTCATGATACTGGCTAAAGCCATCGATAGTTGGCCGCGTCACAACTGCACAGGAAAACAGCCCATTGCTAAAGCGCCGGTATACTACGCCAATGAGCAATGCTCCGCTTGTGGGCTTCATTAAATAATGTGCTTTTCCTTTCCCAACTGGGTTAGACTCCCCTACCGCCGTTGCTACAACCACTGCTCGCCGCTCTCGGATGAACTTCCCCCAATAAGGGCTATCCAGATTGCGGGCATTAAACGTGGTTCTATCACCAATTTGCAGTGTGTCACCAACGGGCTTGGCGTCAAACCACCATGTTGCGTCTATGGTGCTATCTCCAGACACGATTAAATTGGTAATTTGCTTTTCGGGCGCTTTACCAAATGCAGGATAGAAGTTAATAACGTTGCTTGAGGAGTACTCGTCAACAAAAAGCGGAATGGTTTGCGTAAGCCCTACTTTTTCAAGTAGTGCTATAACATCGGGTGAGTCTGTAATACGTTGTATAAATCCGCAGATTGGACAATATCCTAGAGCTCGAATGGTTAAAAAAATCCGGCATTTAACAATACCGGATTTCAAAATTACTTTTAATAACGCTTCTTTTAATAACGCTTCGTGTCAAACAAGGGGAAACTAAGCAGTCGCCTTAATAACCTCTTGCCCTGCCATGTAAGGCACTAGCGCTTTTGGAATCGTAACGCTTCCGTCTGCCTGCTGGTTATTCTCTAAGATAGCAACAAGCGTACGCCCTACAGCCAAACCAGAACCGTTCAGTGTATGTAGCAATTCAGGTTTATTGGTTTCAGGGTTGCGGAACCGTGCCTGCATACGTCGCGCTTGGAAATCCAGCATGTTTGAACACGAAGAAATTTCACGGTATGTATTTTGCGCAGGTAGCCATACTTCAAGGTCATAGGTTTTACACGCGCCAAAGCCCATATCACCCGTGCATAACAGCATTTTACGATACGGCAACTCTAGCTTTTGCAGAATAACTTCGGCGTGACCTGTAAGTGCTTCAAGTGCGTCAAAGCTATCTTCTGGCTTAACTAGCTGCACAAGTTCTACCTTGTCGAACTGGTGCTGACGGATAAGGCCTCGGGTGTCACGTCCGTACGAACCGGCCTCTGAACGGAAGCAAGGCGTGTGCGCCGTCATTTTCACTGGCAATGTTTTCACATCTAGAATTTCATCACGGGCAATATTTGTCAGCGGTACTTCTGCCGTTGGTATAAGGCTTAGCCCCTGCCCCTCTTCTGTTGCTGGTTTGGTGTGGAAAAGATCTTCACCAAATTTAGGCAACTGACCTGTGCCGTATAAGCTGTCTGCATTAACCAAATAAGGCACATACATTTCTTGATAGCCATGCTCTTGGGTATGGGTGTCTAGCATAAATTGAGCAATAGCACGGTTCAAGCGAGCGATATCCCCGCGCATGACAACAAAGCGGCTGCCTGTAAGCTTACTGGCGGTTGCGAAATCTAAGCCGTTGTTCAAACCTTCAGCAACATCTACGTGATCTTTTACTTCAAAATCAAACGTACGCGGCTCGCCCCAACGAGAAATCTCAACGTTGTGGTTTTCGTTTTCACCTTCCGGCACCGACTCATGTGGTAAATTAGGAATGCCTTGGGTAAAGGTATTAATTTCTTCTAACAGTTCGCTAAGCTCTGCTTTAGCGGCGTCAAGCTCGTCACCAAGCTTACCCACTTCAGCCAATAGCGGTGCAATATCTTCGCCCTGCGCTTTTGCTTTACCAATGGATTTACTTCGTACATTACGCTCGTTTTGCAGATCCTGTGTTCTGGACTGAAGTGTTTTTCTTTTTTCTTCAAGCGAACTGAAAGCTGCTACATCGAGGTTAAAACCACGGGCAGCTAATCGCTTAGCTGTTTGTTCTATATCGCTTCGCAAACACTTTGGATCTAACATGTGTTTCTAATTATCCTTTCATCAATTGAATGGCTAGCCAACCTGCTATTAGGCAAGCGCCAACGTTAAGAAATACATTTGCTGCGGCTTTAAGCCACAACCCGTTTTCTAATAAAGTTAAGGTTTCAACGGAAAATGTTGAGAATGTGGTAAAGGCACCTAATAACCCTACACCAATGAGCGCTCGGTATGGGGATTCGCTTAAATCATGACGTTCGATAAAACCGTACAGCAATGCGAGTGCAAACGACCCGACCACATTCACCGCTAGTGTACCAAACGGCATGTGTTTTCCAAATAAGGAATCAACACTTGTAGTAACAAAATAGCGTAAACAGGCACCAGTTGCCCCGCCAGCGGCAATAAAACAATACAAAGCTAACCCTTGAGGCACGAAAAACTCCCTAGCGCGTTCTTTTTATAAGCTATTTGATATTACTTGAAATCATTGAGGTGCACGTGTGCAACTTTACCTTTTATTGTTACTTCTCGCATTAAGTGAGTCGAGAAATTCTCGCTTCGCTTTTAGGGCTTTTTCTAAACCACGCTCATTGGGGTTGTATAGGCGAGTACCGGTAAGGCTCTCAGGAAAGTAGGACTCACCTGCGGCGAATGCATTTGGCTCGTTGTGCGCATAACGGTAACCATCGCCGTGGCCTAGCTCTTTCATAAGCCCTGTTGGCGCATTTCGCAAATGCATAGGAACCGCCGCATCTGAGGTCTTGCGCGCCAGTGCTTTTGCTTCGTTAAACGCCATATAAACCGCATTACTTTTTGCTGCTAATGCGCAATATATTGCAGCTTGCGCAATAGCACGTTCACCCTCTGCGGGCCCTACGCGGTGAAAGGTATCCCAGGCATTGATACATAGCTGCATCGCCCTTGGGTCGGCGTTACCAATATCTTCCGACGCAATAGCCAGAAGCCGTCTTCCCACATATAACGCGTCACCGCCACCATCGAGAATTCTTGCGTACCAGTAAAGCGCAGCGTCAGGATCTGAGCCTCTCACGGATTTATGAAAGGCTGAAATCAGGTCATAAAAGGTATCGCCCTTGTTGTCGTAGCTCGCCACTTTCTCGCCCACAGCATGTTCAACATCGCTAACGGTAATGTCGTTAGCGCTTGTGAAATCTGCAGCTAGCTCCAAATAAGTGAGAAGACGACGAGCATCGCCGCCACATAAATCGATAAGGGCGTTTCTTGCTACATCTTCAATACCAAGAGCCCTGTCGCCCAGTCCTTTTTCAGTATCGACTAGCGCCCTATCGATCAACTCTGACAGCGCGTGTTGTTCCAGCGTCTTTAACACATACACACGCACTCGAGATAACAAGGCTTTGTTTAGTTCAAATGAAGGGTTTTCTGTTGTTGCGCCTATGAAGGTGACAACACCTGATTCAACAAACGGGAGAAAGGCGTCCTGCTGACTTTTATTAAACCGGTGAACTTCGTCAACAAAAAGCAGCGTTCGCTGATTATAACGGGCATTATCTTCAGCCGTTTCCATAGCCGCTCTAATGTCTTTGACTCCGGAAGTAACTGCCGAAATACGTAATACAGACGCATTAGTGTATTGAGCGATAAGCTCCGCAAGCGTCGTTTTTCCGGTGCCTGGAGGCCCCCATAAAATCATTGAGTGACAGTGACCTGCCTCTAGCATTTTACGAAGTGGTTTGCCTTCTCCCAGTAGATGCTCTTGCCCGCTATATTGCGCTATGGTAACGGGGCGCATGCGCGCCGCCAACGGCGCGAAGTCTTGATTAACGCTGGTCATCAACTATAAAGCTATCTGGGATATCTACTGAAAATGTATCGGCAGGAATAGGAAAACGGGTTTCAATATTATTGAATACTAAGGTACTTACCTGTTGTTGAGCATCTAGCATATTGAGCGAAGCCAGTTCGTTATCTTGGTTGAAAGACAGCGTGAGAGTAACAATTTGCCCCCCTTCTTCTTTAGGCGTGATTTGATAACTTTGCATCACCGTATCGTTATTAATATCGCTTGCCGAAGTGTTGGTAGATACACCATTGTTCATTTGGCTGATAGAAAACTTTGACCACGTCGCTTCATCTGTAGATGTAAGCAAAACGATAGGGTTATCTTTAATCGCATTATCTTGAGATAGCACCGTCACCTGCTCTACGAAGGTATCCACATTCCAAACTGCATCTCCATCGGCTACCAGCAATGTTTCATCAGGAAATGTTGTTTCCCAGCGAAGTTTATTGGGACGGGTCATGGTAAGCGTGCCTTGGGCCTCATGCACTACGTTTTGCTGCGCATCAACCACTGTCTGAGCAAACTCAGCACGGAACTGTTTCATGTTGCTCAATCTCGCCTGCAGCGATGAACTCACTGAGTCATTGATAATTTCTTTTTGCACTATACCTGTGGTGTCTACGCTGCTGCTAGTAGCTAATTCTGTAGAAGCTAATTCTGCCGATGCGTTGCTAGCATTTATCGTCAGGCCGCCAGCGGTTAGTGCACTTATAAAATAAACCGAAACTGCTTTATTCATTTATTCAATCCATTCGTTATTCTTTGTGGGGCGGCGGTGCAAGTACCTCACGGTTCCCGTTATGCCCCTGTGCACTTACGACACCACTCATTTCCATTTGTTCAACAAGTCGCGCGGCGCGATTGTAACCAATTCTAAATTTACGCTGCACGCTAGAGACACTAGCTCGGCGGGTTTCAGTAACAAAAGCTACCGCTTCGTCATAAAAAGCATCAAACTCCTGGTCTTCACCTTCTGGCTGTTCACCAGGAAGTAATACTTCTGCCGATGCCTCGCCATTTAAGATTTCGTCAATGTATTCGGGTTCACCGCGTTTTTGCCAGTCAGCTACCACAGCGTGCACTTCATGGTCGTCGACAAACGCACCGTGCACTCGGGTAGGCACCGGACTTCCTGGCGGCAGATACAGCATATCTCCCATACCTAACAGAGTTTCAGCGCCCTGTTGGTCCAGAATGGTTCTTGAATCAATTTTGCTCGATACCTGAAACGCACAACGAGTTGGAATGTTCGCCTTAATCAGACCTGTAATAACATCTACAGACGGACGCTGTGTGGCAAGAATAAGGTGTATGCCCGCAGCACGTGCTTTCTGTGCGATACGTGCAATGAGTTCTTCAACTTTTTTACCCACTATCATCATCATGTCGGCAAACTCATCAACAACGACTACAATAGCGGGAAGCTTACCCAAGTCTGGAGCTTCGGCATCCATGCTTTCTTCATTCTTCCAAAGCGGGTCTTTAATTGGCGTACCGTTGGCAATAGCCTCTTCAACTTTTGCGTTATAGCCTTTAAGGTTACGCACGCCAAGGGCGCTCATAAGTCGATAACGGCGTTCCATTTCACCCACACACCAACGAAGCGCATTAGCGGCCTCTTTCATGTCTGTAACCACTTCCGACAATAAATGGGGAATGCCTTCATATACAGACAGTTCAAGCATTTTAGGGTCAATCATGATCATGCGCACGTCTTCTGGCGTGCTCTTATACAACAAGCTCAGTATCATCACGTTTACGCCCACTGATTTACCTGAACCGGTCGTACCTGCCACCAATAGATGAGGCATTTTTGCCAGGTCAACAACAACGGGTTGCCCTGAGATATCTGCACCCAGCACCATCGTTAACGGCGATTTATTAGACTGAAAAGTATCGCAGCTAATAACTTCGCTCAGCCGCACCATTTCTCGCTTTTTATTCGGAAGTTCTAGGCCGATAACTGATTTACCCGGAATAACTTCAACAACGCGTACTGAGATTGCTGACATAGCGCGGGCCAGGTCTTTTGAGAGGCCAGTAATTTTGCTCACTTTTACACCAGGGGCCAGATCAAGTTCGAAGCGAGTGATTACTGGGCCGGGATAAACCCCTACGACTGTTGCCTCAATATTAAAATCAGCAAGTTTTTCTTCAACAAGCCGTGAAATCCCTTCAATCTCTTCAGGAGTGAGCGGGTTTTCGTGCTTATCTGCGCGCTCTAGTAAATCAAAAGATGGCATGGGTGGTAGATTCGGATCTACCTCTTCTGCTCTGGGCTTTACTGGTTTTGCTCCTAGCGCAGCGGGAGCGAAATTCTGTGCTTGAGGCTGAAGCGGAGTTGAAATCGATTCTGCTTGCTCTTCTTGCGCTGCATTATATGTGCTACTAGCAGAGGATGTTGGCTTTGTGCCTGTTTCATAGGGCAAATCCTCATCAAACTCTTCCAACTCGTCAAAATTAATGTGCGGGCTTTGCTGAGTAGCCGTCCCTTGCGAATGTTCAGTAAGTGTACTTTCTACACTTACTTCATCCTCATGAGATTTGCCAAACCCGACTTTATCTTTAACAGAGTCAGCAACAGCATTTTTAAAACCTGACAATGAGAATGCAGACTTTTTAGTGCCCTGTGTGTTTTCTGATTCTTTTTCGGCTTTTTCGTCAATATCACTTTTCGTATCGCTAGTTTTGACGGGATCTGTATTACTCGCTTCGTTATTTGTGTCGTATGTGTAAAACGGAGGCTCGTCGTCTATGTCGCTATTACCGAAGGTTGGCTCACTGCGCTTTACAGCTGCGGGCTTAGCGTGCACTTGCTGTGTGTCAGTGTCTGTTGCTAACGGTTCTGCGCGCATACTTGTAATATCTAACGCTGCGGTTTCATCACCGTTTTGTTGAGAGGATTTGTTGGAAAGGGCCAAGCGCGGCATTTCCAGCGCTAAAAGGCTCTGCGGAGCAGAAAGTGTTTTACGCAATAACCAAAGCGTACTCTCGCCCAGCCTGTCGATGATGGTTAACCAACTAATACCTGTTAGTAGCGTAAAACCGGTACAGAAAAAGCAAAGTAGCAATAAGATAGTACCGGCAGTATTAAAGTAGGGAATAAGCGCTGAACTAATCACATCACCAACAAAGCCGCCGGCTGAAAAGTTGTAGATATCATCAAAATTGATACTAGCGATGCCAGTTGCGCCAAGGGCCATTAATAACCCACCGATAATTCTCAACCCAATGGTCAGATAGTCGAATTCATCGAGTTCTTTAATGTGTTGGAAAAGAAACCACCCTAAGAATGCAGAACCGAATGGAAGCAGATAAGCTAGAAAGCCAAACGAAAATAACAATAAGTCTGCAACCCATGCCCCAGTCGCGCCAACCCAGTTGTGAATGTCTAATTGTAAACCAGCCTGACTCCAACCTGGGTCGCCCGGATGAAAAGATACTAGTGCCAGCAATAAGAAAAAGGCGAAAACACAGGCGATAATCATACCTGCTTCCCACACTCGCTGAACCCCTGTTAATCGCGCCATAACCCTAAAGAACCTTCAATTTCTATCGCATGTAGTTTTATATCGACTATTAGCCTTAGTCTATACGTACTATCTTTGCGCTAAACGCTACAAAGAGCTTAGCGAACTCTTTGCAATCCATACATAATTATTATTTGAGTAATTTTGGTAAGTAGCTGAACCTAATAATAAAACTATTAGAATGCTCCCCTGCCCTATGCCTGTGAACCGCAACAATCCTTTCGTTGCACACAAACACTGTATTTTTGCACAGCCTACCATAAAAACACACTATTGAGCCATGCTTTCATTACTTCAAATTAATGCGCAATGACGATGTACTCTTTACCTCTTCCATCACGACATAGGTGCGCGACTCGCTTACTCCTGGTAATCGTAACAGCGTATCGCCTAACAGTTTTCGGTAACTTCCCATATCCGCTACACGCGCCTTTAACAGAAAATCAAAATCTCCCGATACCAAATGACATTCCTGTATATCGTCATGCAGTTTCACCGCAGCAGAAAATTCTGCAAAGATATCGACAGATGTCTTGGTCAAGGTTATCTCTACAAACACCAGCATAGCGGCACCTAGCTTCTCGGGGTCAACAATGGCGTGATAACCTTTGATATAGCCTTGTGACTCCAGTCTTTTTACTCTCTCTAGACACGGGCTGGGGCTTAAACCTACCTCTTTAGCGAGCTCAACATTCGATATACGCCCGTTTTTCTGGAGTTGTACAAGAATATTCCTGTCTATTCGGTCAAGGTGTTTTGGGGTCTTTACCAGCATACAATATATTTCGAAATTGATGATATACAGAATTATATTCTATAAATGATTATTCTTCAGCAGATAGTTCGTTTTTTTATGGCGTATACTCGCCGAATATCGTGTTGGGCAATGATACCCACAGCTATAAATTGAAATTCAACCAGAGCCGCATAGAAGCTCACTTTAAAATTGAGGACGATACATGATAGTTGGTGTACCAAAAGAAATTAAAAACCATGAGTACCGTGTTGGCTTAACACCTGCAGCGGTAAAAGAATTTGTTACCCATGGCCACAGTGTTTTAGTTGAAACTAACGCGGGCGATGCTATTGGTTTCACCGACGATTTGTATATCGAGGCGGGCGCTTCAATTGCAGCTACAGCTGAGCAAGTTTTTGCAGAAGCAGAAATGATTGTAAAAGTAAAAGAGCCACAACCTAACGAGTGTAAAATGCTGCGTAAAGGTCAAACGCTTTATACCTACCTACACCTTGCCCCAGACCCCACACAAACCAAGCTTCTTGTGGAATCAGGTGCAACATGTATTGCATATGAAACCGTAACTGACGAACGCAATGGGCTGCCGCTACTTGCACCTATGAGTGAAGTTGCTGGTCGCATGTCTGTTCAAGCCGGTGCACACTATTTGGAAAAAGCGCACGGCGGTAGCGGTACGCTTCTTGGTGGTGTACCAGGCGTAGCGCCGGGTAAAGTATTGGTTATCGGTGGTGGTGTTGTAGGTACTAACGCTGCGAAAATGGCACTTGGACTCGGCGCTGATGTAACCATCTTAGATCGTTCTCTTCCACGCCTTCGTCAGCTAGACGATATTTTCAACGGTCAAGTAAAAACAGTATACTCAACCGTTGATGCTATTGAACACTATTCTTCAAAAGCTGATCTTGTTGTTGGCGCAGTACTTATTCCTGGTGCCGCGGCACCGAAGCTGCTTACTCGCGAACAAATTAAGGCAATGAAGCCTGGTTCAGTACTTGTTGACGTTGCGATTGACCAAGGTGGCTGTTTTGAAACCTCTAGAGCCACCACTCACCAAGACCCAGTTTACATTGTTGATGATGTAGTTCACTACTGTGTTGCGAATATGCCAGGTGGCGTTGCGCGCACCTCTACAATGGCACTTAACAACGCTACATTGCCATTCGGCTTAGCCCTTGCAAACAAAGGCCCAGCGAAAGCCATGCTTGAAGACAAGCACTTGCTTAACGGCCTAAATGTTCACGAGGGTAAAGTAACCTATAAGGCAGTCGTTGATGCATTAGGTGAAGAACTAGGTTTAACGTATACGCCTGCTGAAGTTGCACTTAAAGGCGAATAAGTTAGTTTCAATAGGGTGAGTTGAGGGCAGTACACTTTCCACCCACCCTATCAATAAAAAAGCTCGGCATGTGATTATCACAGCCGAGCTTTTTTAATTTCGCTAATTCATTACGTTTTAGCCTTTAGAAAACGATGTTAGCTAGCTGATTACATAAACGCATTGTGTTGGTAGCAACATCAACCTTCTAATGAGGCGTTTACCGCTTTTAGCACAGCAATAGGGTCTTCTGCTTTTGTGATAGGTCGCCCCATAACTAAATAGCTCACGCCCGCTTTCATTGCATCAGGAGGTGTCATAACCCGTTTTTGATCGCCTGCGTCTGCGCCTACTGGGCGAATACCTGGTGTCACTAGAAGAAAGTCGTCGCTATGTTTCTCACGTAGCGCGCTGGCTTCTTGCGCCGAACAAACAATGCCGTCTAACCCTGCTTTTTCTGTCAGCGCTGCTAAAAGCAATACTTGTTGTTCAGGTGTTACACCGCTTACCACATCAGCAAGCTGCGCCTCGTCCATGCTGGTTAGTACGGTAACAGCAATAAGCTTAGTTTGAGGATTAGTGCTTGTTGCAATGGCTTCTTTCGCCGCTTGCATCATTGGCAACCCGCCAGAAGCATGCACGTTTACCATCCATACACCCAGCTCCGCCGCAGCTTTACATGCTTTGGCTACCGTGTTGGGGATATCGTGGAATTTCAAATCGAGAAAAACATCATAGCCCTTGGCGATAAGCGCCTTCACAAACTCTGGCCCGAATAAGGTGAACATTTCTTTGCCCACTTTTAGCTTACACAGGCTTGGATCTAGTTTATCTACAAACGCCAAGGCAGTGTCTTTATTGTCATAATCTAAAGCAACAATAACGCGTGGGTCATGCATGTCTTTTTATTCTCCGTCTAGCCCTTTAATTGGTTTCACTACGCCCCATTTTTTACAGCTCGGGCAAAGCCAGTATAATTTTCGACCTGAAAACCCACAGCTTCCACAGCGGTATTTAGGCCGTTGCAGCATTTGTTTTTCTACTAATTCTTTCAACAGCCGCAGACTATCTGCTGTGGTTTTATCTGTGAGCTGATCAATATAAAGCCCCATTAGGGTTTTGAAACCCCGCATGGTAGGACGCTTTCTAAGTTGTTCTAACAAATACTCGGCAGCTTGAAGCGTTTCGCCACGCTTCATTAAAATATCAACCATAGCCAAGTACGAGGTAGCACACTCTTGCCAGTGGGCTTCTAAATTCTTTTGAAAACTGTCCCAGTCATCAGTTTCTTCGGCTATTTTTTCAAGGCTAGGAACTGCCTCGCTAAACCAATTAATGTCACGTTCTGCGACTTGAGTAAAATAGGCGTTAGCGTCTGTGTACCGCTGCTGTTCTAAAGCAATATCGCCTAGCATTAACCACGGCCTTACAGCGTGTTCATCTGCATTTACGGCTTTTTGAAGAAGCGTTAACGCTGCTCCTTGGCTATCATTTTTAAGCTCTACTGCTGCCTGCTCACAATAAAAGTGAGCCAGCCGCTCGCACACGTCATCATTATCACCATGGCACTGAACCATCCGCTCAGCTAACTCTATGGCGCGCTCCCATTCTTTCGTAGTCTGGTAAATGCTAAATAGCTGTTGTTGTGCAACAAGATAATGCTTTTCGCTGTTAAGCAACTGAAGGAATGCATTTTCAGCACGTTCTAAAAAACCTGCTTGTGTATAGTCATGACCAAGCTCTCTGAGGGCGTTCTCACGCTGAGCTGGCTGAAGTTCGTCTCTACTTACTAAATTCTGATGCACTTTTATCGCACGGTCGATTTCACCACGATGGCGAAAAAAGCTACCCATTGCGATGTGGGTTTCCACCGTATCGCTATTCACGTTAATCATTTTAATTAACGTGTCTACGGCCTTATCAGGCTGGTCTGAAAGAAGAAAGTTCAGGCCTTTATAATAATGTTTTGATAGGATACTAGACTGCTTTCGTTGGGCTTGGCGGACACTATTTCGTCCCATTATCCAGCCATAACCTGCCGCAACAGGCAAAAGAAGAAACAGCAGTTCGAGCATTAGTGTTCTTGTTCCAAACTCTGTATTTTTGATTGAGCACTCATCAGCTGTACCCTCAATTTAAGCCAGCTTAACAGCATGATAAGAATGCCAACGCCTACGCCGATTGATAAGGTTATTGCAATGAGGGTCGATAGACGTAAATTAGCTTGAGCTATCAAATAATTTACTGTCACTTGTGCTTCATTTTGCGAGCCAATAACAAACGCAATGGAAAGTAGCACCAGAATGATAAGAAACGTCAGGATCCCTTTCAACACTAAACCCTTTTTATTGATTTATTTACAAGAATAGCAAAATGCGAAAAGAGATTACACAAAAAGCGTAGCAGAATTGCGTTTAAGCAGCCCCTTCTTCCTGCAGTTCTCGTCGTTCTGGTTTAGCAATGAGGTTGTCGATAACTAGATCGTGATGCAATGCCGACATGTTAGTAATGAAAATGCAATGAGTATAGCCCGCTTGCATGGTTTCAAGCTTTCCATACATGGCTTTGTCTATTTTAGACAATTGAGCTAAACGCTTTTTGGTTAGTGGAGTAATAGCGCCATGACATCGAATAGCAGTTACATCTGTAGCACTTAACTGTATTTTCCCATCATCAAGCTGTGACTTGATCTGGGTTCGCAACTTAGAAAAAAGGAAATCTCGCTCTTTTATATACACCAGCCTGTTATCACTTTTTCTTACGCAGTGTACTACAAGTGCCTGGTTGGACGTTTCTTTAAACATACCCTCAAGTATTCGAGACTTTGGCTTTGCTTGGCCTTTATCAGCAAAGAAACCGTGCAGCGGAATGATATTTTGTGTTCGCGAAAACGGATAAAGATCGTCAGACGAATCACTTTGGTAAACGGTTTTCAACCTGTCCAACGTAAATCGGTTCATTACACAAAGTACCGCTAAGGAAGGCATATGGCGGACAGCAAGTTCCCATATAAAACGGTGCGTTGAACGCTGAATCCGCGCAATATCTCTCACCTTGAAATAGGCTGTGTTTTCCTCAACCATGTTATCGACACTGGACCCAACCTTGGCTTTCCTCGTGTCCTCTACTAGACAAAGTCTAGCAACACCGGTACTTGCTTGATAATGAACAAGCTTATACTTCTCGCCTTTAATTTTTAATTCTGGAACCGATACACGAACTTCTTTTTGCAATTCACTGTTCGGCGCCACAATCAATTTCATCCCGCTGGCGCTTAAATCTGCCACACGAGCATCAAGAGAAGAGAGTAAACCGACTTTAATTGACGCCGGCTTATCGATGATGTAACGAGTCTCTGAGCGCCTGTCTAAGTCTTCTTCCATCACATAGTCAATCCGCCAGTTATTTCCACTGGCCTTGAGCGATTTAGATAGAGGTTTGAAGTCACATTTAGCAGAAAGTGTTAAGTTAGTCAGGTAAGAAGAGACGTCTTTGCAATACAACACGTGAGATATCTGTGCCAGTTGTTCGAACTCTTTACTGGCGATATCGTGGATTGCAAAGGCTTTTTGCTTATCTTCTCTGCTTACTGCATCAAGACGACAATGAGTACATATAAAGTCGCCGCTTTTCGCGAGCAAATAGACCAAGGCATTCAGTTGTTTGAGCGCTAACAACTGACGATGGGTGGCGGTTATTTGGACGTTTCCACTTTTTGTTTTGATGTTTCCTTGGAAAACATACGCCTCGTTGTATTTGCGCAATTCCTCTACTAGCGTGGCGAAAATGGGCTTGTCTTGCAGACTCGCCAATAACTTTTCCGCATTGTTATGCTCTACATTGGCCTTTGTAAAAAGTGCAATAACGGGTTTCAGTGTTTTTTTCTCAGGTGCTAAAAAGACAGGTAACCAAGGGCTATTTTCTAATATTCGGTCACGCTCTAGCTCCTGCATTGCGCGTTCTATTTCTAAATCGCGTTGAAGCGGCTGCTTGTAGGCCGTTACCGCGACATAACGTTTTAATAATGCGATAAATTCTTTGTCTACATCGTTTTTAAAGGTGAACGAGGTTTCATACTTTCCAAGGTGCTTATTATACTTAACCGTCTCTAACTCTAGCGTTATTTCAGTAGGTTCTTTAGTGAGACCCTTAACCTCAGGAATAGTGAAAGTTAGCACATCACCGGTAGATGCATTAGGGGGCCTTTTTGTCTCAAGGGTTATTTCCCTGTGCGACATCGAACTAATTGAGCAATGCCGCCCTTTTTCAAATTCTGGAGAGGAAATAGTGAAATTAGGTCGAATGGCTATGTCTTCACCAAAATCAATATCCGTAAATGATTGACTCTCGACATTGAAGGCATCAACAATTTTCTTAAATTGCTCTTTCTTTATCTGATTTTGATAGAAGTCCGAGTTCATTACTGACTCAAACACACCTACCGTATACCTGTCTTGATAAAGCGAGGTTTCATTTTTAAGTATCTGTGCGCCCACTTTATCAAGGCGCATTTGGACCCCGAAATGTTTAAATTTCATCACTGGAAATTGGGCGAACGCTGAGTTATCTGCAGGCGCGTCTGTAAGTGAGGTCAGCCTTACGACTTCCTCTTTTACTACCTTTCGGACACTACTTGGAAGGCGCTTCGAAAACTTGTTTATCCCTTCTAACAACTTATTTTGTTGTTCGTAAGGAATTAAAGCGCGAATTAGCGGCTGGTATTGTTTTATTATTGCTTGTTCATCGCCGGCTGACATTGCTTCATGAATACCGTTTATTGTTATCAGAACAATATATAACCCTATTCAACTTGGGGTCAATAGGTATTAAAAATTAAACGTAAGTATATAGACCTAATGGTTTGTCAGCGTTACAAAACCCTTCTTACTCATAAAAAAACGAGCAGACACAAAAAAGCCGCTTTACAGCGGCTTTTAAATTGCATTATGCGATTGAGGCATCTACCCGTTCGCGAAGTTCTTTTCCTGGCTTGAAGTGAGGTACATATTTACCATCAAGTTTCACTGTTTCACCCGTTTTAGGGTTTCTACCCACGCGAGGTGCGCGATAGTGAAGAGAAAAACTACCAAAACCTCTAATTTCAATACGTTCACCCTTTTGGAGGGTTTGCGCCATTTGCTCTAGAAGTTCTTTAATTGCCAGTTCGAGTTCTTTCGCCGGAATATGACGCGCTTGATCCGCGAGCCGTTCAATTAATTCAGACTTGGTCATGCTTAACCTCATTGTCAATATTATTGTTTAAACAGCTATCGCGAATTGGGTGTGCATCTGCACACCCACAAAAGCATTATTCGCCTTTAGCAGCTTTAAATGCTTCTGCCATCGCGTTAGCGAAACCAACATCTTCTTGCTGGTTAACTTTATCGATAGCTTCTTTTTCGTCAGCCTGATCTTTCGCTCTAACAGATAGGTTAACAGTGCGGTTCTTGCGGTCAACGCCCATGAACTTCGCTTCGATGCTATCACCAACGCTTGCTACTTCTGTTGCGTCTTCAACACGCTCTACAGCAAGATCTGCAACGCGGATGTAGCCGTCAACTTCTTCAGCTAGGTTTACAGTAACGCCTTTCGCATCAACTGCTGTTACTGTACCAGTAACGATAGCACCTTTCTTGTTATCTGTCAGATACTTGTTGAAAGGATCTTCTTCGATTTGCTTAACGCCAAGAGAGATACGCTCACGCTCTGGGTCGACTTGTAGTACAACTGCAGAGATTTCGTCGCCTTTCTTGTAGTCACGAACCGCGTCTTCACCAGACTTGTTCCAGCTGATGTCAGAAAGGTGAACTAGACCGTCGATGCCGCCGTCAAGACCGATGAAGATACCGAAGTCAGTGATAGACTTGATCTTACCAGATACTTTGTCGCCTTTTTCGTGCGATTCAGCAAACGTTTCCCAAGGATTAGCAATACATTGCTTAAGACCTAGAGAAATACGACGACGCTCTTCGTCAATTTCAAGAACCATAACATCTACTGTATCACCAAGGTTAACAACCTTAGATGGGTGGATATTTTTGTTAGTCCAATCCATTTCAGAAACGTGAACAAGACCTTCAACGCCGTCTTCGATTTCTACGAAACAGCCGTAGTCAGTTAGGTTAGTAACCTGACCGTTGATCTTAGTTCCTTCAGGGTAACGTGAAGCAATTTCTTGCCATGGATCGTTGCCCATTTGCTTCATACCAAGAGAAACACGCTGCTTCTCTTTGTCGAACTTAAG
>Ga0115005_10000662_pt1 | contig 26728 bp, 13 predicted proteins | sample ArcOceMetagenome_FD_87163 | JGI IMG/M metagenome (GOLD analysis project Ga0115005, IMG submission 87163) | Marine eukaryotic phytoplankton communities from Arctic Ocean - Arctic Ocean - Greenland ARC118M Metagenome | ecosystem: Environmental > Aquatic > Marine > Oceanic | place: Arctic Ocean...
GACGAAGACGAAGATGAAGATGAAGACGAAGATGAAGACGAAGATGAAGATGAAGATGAAGATGAAGATGAAGATGAAGACGATGGTGAAAGAGCAGGAGACGAAGATGTTGACAACAATGATCAAACGGCGGTGCCTCTGTTTTCACCTATCACCAGTCCAAAGCCACCTCAATTACCACCACCCACCTCAACCCCACACAACAATACGACGACAACAACCTCTTCTTCTTCGTTGCGTCAACCGGCACTGCTACCACAAAAACGCAAAGCATCCTCCATGGTGAAACAAACACTTCTGGCTTCTTCAAAATCACAACCAACGTCACAACCCAAAAAGAAAAAAAGAAAATTGACGACAAAAGTATGTTCACTTCAAGGTCTAACGTCGGTTCGTGTGTATCGAAGACGATAATTGTGCTGGTGTGTGTGTGTATTACGTGTGTACCATGGTATTAGAAACAAGTACATGTATAAATAAATGTATATAAATAAATGTGTCAAACATTGTTGAATAGATCTACCATCATGGTAGTTGTGATTTTTATTACCATGGTAATGGTATAACATCAAAGGTAAATTTTTATTTATTCACCTTCGATACGTACCACACCCACGTGCATTTGTCTAGGTGCACATTCTGCAACTTTCTTGCTACTTGTGCGCAAACCTAGTCGTTTTAAACCCAGTCGCGGGTTCACCTTTTTTTCTTCTGGTGTATTTTTGACTTGTTTCTTCCAACACAGCACTTCTTTGATTCATGATTCTTTCATCTCTTGTCGTATTCATATCCACTCTTTTTTGTCCTCTGGCTTTGGCCAACAACGTATCGTTGACATCGGTGGCGTATTCATTGATCGTTCGTAAATAAGTGGTGTGTTCCCTTTCCCATTGTTGTACATTCTTCACCCGTGCCTTTTTGTCCAATGTTTCTTGGTATTCTCTTTCCGCGATTTCTTTTTTACGGACAATTAAATTGGCTTTTTCATCTTCATCTTTTTCAAACTCGGTTTTTTGCCTTTGTTTCACATTTGAAATACGTTGCTTTCGTGTACGACTGTCGGTTTTTTCTTCCACAACCTTTTCGTGTTTCGCATCCCTTTGTCGAATTCTTGCTTCACGAGAAGCACCCGACAACAAATCTTCAAATTTCTTTTCTTCCACCATGGCAGCAGCAGCACCTAAAAATTGTCTTTTCTTGGCTATTTTTTCTTCTGCTTCAAGCAATTCATCTTGGTTGAAAGGAAAGAAAAAAAGGGGGCACAGAAATGTTAGAATTGACAGTTGACACACGATGGCAACATTGGCAACATTGGCAACATTGACCTGGCGCACGCACGCACTAACAAAAAAATTAACCACACAAAAACACTTTTTACCAACATACCTAATTCTTTTTGTTTTTCGTCTCGCTTAATGTCCAATCGTCTTGCTACTTCTTTCACGGCTTGGTCTGTGACTTTCTTTTCACGCAACACTTGTTCGTGTTCCAATTCCTTGGTTCTTCTTCTTTGTTTTTTAGCTTCTACGGTCGACATTCTTCGAACTCGACGAATGTTGTCCAATCGTGCTTTCAATTTGTGTTCTTTTGATTGTTTCAATCGCATGATGGCTTTTCTTTTTTCAACGACTTCTTCTTCCTTTTGTGCATGCACCATTCGCAAACGTTCGCGCAATTCCACCAAAGACATTTCTTGCAACAAACCCATGTTGCTGGACGTGGTGGGGTCAAACATTTTAGCTTTTAATTTGGGGACACGTTCAATGGCCTGTTGAACAACAAGAACACAAGAAAAACACAAGAAAACCAAAACACAAGGAGGGAAAAGGGGTGGTCAGAGAGATGGAATTCGTGGAAAGGCCCAAAGGAATCATTCCTTTTTTTTTTTTGAACCCTACACTTACTCTTATTTGTCGAATCATGTCATTTCTTCTTTCTTGTTCAATTTCATCTTCTTTTTCTTGTCGTTCAATGCGTATTTCAATTTCTTTTTTCAATTGTATTCGTTTTTTTTGGTTGGCGGCATGAATTTTCTTTTTCGACCGACCCGGTGCACTGTCTCTCACTTTTGCTATTTCCTTGGCCAATCTTTGTTTCTTTTTGGTGTCTGCGATAATATTTTTTTCCATGTTGTGCAACACAATTTCAGCGTCCACTTTCATTTCCGCCGCATTGATTTTATTTTTTCTTAAATTTCGTGCAATGGCGTCCCGTGCGTTTTGATGGCTTTGTTTCATGTCCAATCGCAATTGTTCCACGCGGGCTAATTTTTTGGCGTCTTCTTTGATTCTTTCTTCCGTTTGCCATCGAAAAAATTCCGAAGTGTCTCTCAATTCCGATTCGTATTTTTTCAACACTTCGGCTTCTTTGGCTTGTTTCTTTTTGTACAGGTTGTCTTCGCGCAAAATGGACGCCGCGGTCAATTTCACTTGGGCGTCGGCCGTGAATTTGGGGGCAGGTTTGGCCCGAAACCTGACACGGCAGGGTGCCATTCTTTCTTCTTCCACTTTGGCTCGCAACGCCAAAATGGTATTTTTGGTTTTATGTAAATTGGGTTCTCTTTTAATTCCTTGGTATTTTGCATTGGTCATTGCGTGTGATTTTTTGCGTCGTACAATGTCCTCCTGTTCGATTTGTCGGACGGAAGTACGGTTTAACATGGCGTGGGGGACTGGCATTGCTTTGACTCCTTGCACAATTTCCATCGGTTCCTTGACGGTTCTTGGTTTGGGGACAGTCAAATTGAAGGGCATGGGGACCGTACTGCCCTTGCCTTTGAACGCCAACAATTTTTCCTCCTCTGCTTTGGCGGCGGCGGCGGCGATCCCGTACGCTTTGATGCGCAACGATTCCATGAGTTCACTGGCCCCGTTCATTTGTCCCAACAACCTTGAAATGATATCGTTGTCCACAAATTCGGCGTCAAAAATTTTGCACAGTTCTGGTTTTAAAAAATCATTCAAGGTAGATTCATCAAACAAGTACTCCAACAACACCATCATTTTCAGTGGGTCGTCGGCCATGATGAATCCACGAAAACGATCCCAACCCAGTTCGTCCAACCGAAACAAAGCCAAGTAACCCAACACCATGTAACGGGTGTAGTCGTTGCGAGAGGTTTTGCCCGCATTGTTGTAGTAAAAGGAAGAGAGAAAGAGTTTGAGGGGTTGCTTGTAGCGAACGCAACCGTAAAAGACCTGTTTGCAAAAGATTTTGGCGGGTTCGGCGTTGGGTCCTTCGGCCTTGCCAGCACCCAAAACCACGTCGCAGTGGGAATCGACCGTGGTCTTCCGGTGGTCGAAACTTTGCATCAAATGCTCGCACATCGACAGGAGTTTACGAGGCCCATTGGCGGCGGCGGAGGATCTTTTGGAGGAAGAGGAGTGCCCAGACGGCATGTCTGTGGGGGGAGGGGTGGGAGGCTGTTGTTCGTCAAACGGGGCGTTGGAATTGCTCAACCGCCCGCGATGTCTTCAAAACGAAACCTCCACCCCCTTTACCCCCTCGACTTAACGGAAAATGCCACGATGAGCAGTCTCCACTCCATTTCCTGTATATTACCGTCGGACCTCGAAGCAGAACTGTCCACCATCGAACTGTCCACCGACCCTGCCGCCATTTACCAACTGTCGCAACGCCTTCTCCACCGACTTCAATTGAGGAAAAAAAAGTTTGGGCCATGCCCACAAGTGCTTCGACAAGTCGAATTGACCGTGGTCGCCCTCAACATGCTGTCCTGCCGCACGCTTCGGCACGCGGACCAAGCCACGGACACCAACACTGCGTTGATCCACGAGAATGCTCTGAAAATGCTCGGCCAGGCCGGTGAATTGTGCGGTGGCAGCGAGGATTCATTGGCCGTCGATTGGTTTCAAAACGAAAGAAAACGTTTGCTCGTGCAAACCACAACCCTCAACAACTGTGCCTGTGTCCTTCGAAAAACCAATGACTTGGAAGGGGCTTTGAATTGTTTGTTCGCGGCGTTGGAGTTGGAAAATCAAATTTTGGATCTCAACGAAAAAGAAGGGTACGACGTGTTGTTGGAAGAACAAAGTCTTGCACCACCACTGCCATCATCCAACGACCTCGAAAGTTCGAACAGTGTGACGAGTACGAACAGTGTGCACAGTGTGCAGAGCAGTCGCAGTACCGCCAGTTTCAACAGCACCGGCAGTGTCTCCAGTGTTTCGAGTGGGACGGTCATTCAGGCACCGCGGAGCAACCCAGCAGGGACTCATTTGAATCTCTGTGCGGTCCTGTCCAAATTGAAAAGGCACGATGAAGCCATGATTCATGCAACCAGTGCATTGAGTTTGATTCACAATGGCAAATCGCCCACCATTGCCAGTGACGGTGCGGGGAACAACAGTAGTGTTCGGGCCATTGGCCATTACAATTTGGGGGTGGAACAAGAAAGTTTAGGCTTGTTGACGGCAGCGGAAGGGTCCTACCAAAGTGCCATGGCGGTCTGTACTTTGGATTTGGGCAGCAATCATTCGTTGACCGTGTCCATTCGAAACAATTCGTACGCCGGTTTAAAAGCAATAGAAAAAAGAAAAACGAGACGAAAAAAGAAACATGATCTCAAAAAAACAAAGAACAGGGAGAACATGGAGAGCGGGGAAAAGATAGGGCCCGACACACAAAGGAAAAAGAAAACCAAAAAGAGCAGCAAAAGTGGAACAAAAAAGATCAAACATACCGTCCGGCTGCACCCCTCAAAAAAACAACACCCAATGGACCGACAAAAAATGTTGCAAAAGAAAAAGAAAAAGAAAGGAAACAACACCAGCACGCTGTCCAAGAAAACCAAGAAAAGAAGGCCACAGTCGGCAACGATGGCCAGAAACATGCATGGCAGTGTACCACCACCCGTGGCACCCTCGTCACCTTCTTCTTTTGTACCCCCGCCCAGGAAAAATCCAGATGTTCAAAGTACACACCAAAGTACATACCATCAACAACGGCCACGACCTAAAAGTGCCACCATAAAACAACGAAGACCGTTGCGCGATGTTGCCAATGCAAGAAATCACCAGCACAACCAACAGTACCAGCAACAGTACCAGCACTACCAGCATCCAGAACATTCACAACATCCAGAACATTCACAACATCCACAACATTCACAACATCCACAACATCTCCAACACAACACCACTGTTATGTCGCAACAACATCTCACGACAATACCCGATGTGAGCGGTGAAGAAATGTTTTTTGAGAGTTTTTTAGGAGATCGATCTACTTTTAGTCAAAGAGCACCCAAGATGCCCAGCATTTTAAGACCAAATGCCATCTTAAACAGCAAGCCACCCAGTGGGTTGTTGCCCAGTGGTACCATAGAAGAAGAGGTGGATGGTCATTGTCCCATGGTTGGTCACCGCAATTTGAACAATTTCAACAATACACATGCTGCTCTTAAATTTGAAATTAAACACATAGAACCACAGGACAAACTGTTGCCTTCAAAAAAGAACAATAAAAACAATGGTCCTCCTTCCGTGCCACAGTCCACCACACAGCAATCTACCACACAGCAATCCACCACACAATCCACACAACAATCGTTTGCACGACGTCAACACCAAGCCAAGCGACGGCAACAAAAACGATACAAAACGGCCACATCCTTCTCGCATCGTCCTGTCAGTGCTCCACAAAAAAGAAACCACAGCACTGCCAAGCAGCACACTGCCAAGCAAAACACTGCCAACCACATTCAACACCAACGAATGATCGTTTGGGCGAAACAATACGACGGAGCGGTTAAAATACAACGGTTGGCACGTGGTTGGGTTGGGCGAACAGCCATTCAACAACAATTGCCCGCCTTGCAACGTGCTCGTGAAGAAAGATTCGCGGCGACAACCATTCAACAATGTGTACGTGCTGCAAACAGACAAAAACAAAAACGGCAACACCGGCAACTGACGAAAGCAGTCGTGCAACTCCAAACAAGGCAAAGAAAACATCAAGCATGTCTGGCAGTGTCACAGCGGTTCCAAAGACGACAACAACAACTCGAATGGGACGCGGCATTGGTGCTGCAACGGCACGTGCGGACCACGAATGCCCGATGCAAAGCAAGAGAATTTTGCCAAAAGTACAATCGTGCTGCGGTGACACTGCAACGCCGGTTGTACCATGGCGTGGCGAAACCGAGCATGGTTCGTCGTGCGACGCGGTATTTAAAAAACACGGCGAGCACTGTGATTTGCATGGTCTTGCGTCGTCATTCCACTGGGAAAAAAATTCAAGCACGTCGGCAGAAGAAACAATTGGCACAGGCCGCCACGACGATACAACTGGCACTGCGGTGGCATTGCATTGTGGCGAAAAGGATTCAATCCCACACCAATGAAAATCTTCGTGTTCAAAACATTGTGGTTGTCCAAACATTGCAACGAAGTCGAACTGCACGTGCCTTGTACAAACAGAAAAAATTGATCGTTGCATCCACGGTGGCATTGCAAACATGGTTTCGATGCCGTTGTGCACGCAACAAGTTTGGGTTGTTGTTGCAAGACTACCGTGAACATCTCCAACAAACACGATGTGTGGTGCTGCAATGTTGGTGGCGAGGTGTGGTGGCTCAAACACAAATGAAAAGGTACAAACACGAACGTTTGTCTTGCCAACGTCTGCAATGCATCGTTCGAGGCTATTTAGGCCGAAAAAACTACCAACAATTAAAACAGCACCATCGGCTGAAGTTGCAAAAAGAAATGGAACTGCAGAGATTAAACGCAACGATGGCAGTGCAATGCATGTATCGTGGGTATTGCGTTCGTCGTCGATGGAAACGGCAATTGAAAAGTGTGGTAATCATTGCGTGTGCGTGGCGGGTACATCTGGCCCAACAGGCATTGGTCAGGGCGTTGCGTTGTACAATGAGCAATAAATTACAACGTTGGGCAATCGATGCCATGGCCCAAAAAAGCAAAAGAAGGCAGGACGCATCGAAAGAGATTCAAACAGTTGCACGTGGGTGGTTAAAACAACGGCGTGCATTGTTGGCCATGAATGCTGCCGTACGGATACAAGCAATGAGTCGGGTCGCTTTGGCTAAAAAAAGATTTCGCAAACGCAAAATGGAAGAGTTTGCCAGCGGTGGGGGCGATGGTGGGAGTGGCCATTGTTCGCACGGTACCTGGGGTGGAACGGCAAATGCAGGGTTGCATGGGGCAAAAGAACATTCAATGAATACTTTTGATGCTTTTTTAACAAATGGCGTGTCACTTTCGTCAACGGTGTTGGATGCTGTTCAAAGAGCAGAAAAGATCGCGAAACAAATCGAATACGAATTGATGGGGATCGGAAGGGAGGTGGTGGACAGGGTAGAGGAAGCAGAAAAGGTGAATGGCAACGGTGAAGGAGACGATTCGTTGCATACTCGATTGTTGAGACAAATGGCAAGATCAGAGGCGAGGTTTGTGTAGCTGTCAAGATAATTCGAGTAACTCCTTGTTGACCATGTCTGTTCAAAATTTATTCTTTTTGGTTTACCTACTGTATGTGTTCTCCGGAAGACCTATACGTGCACACGTACACTTGTATTACGTATTACAGGTACCCTGTACTGGACCTGGTACAGTACCTGGTTACCAGGTTTAAACCAGGTACCGCGGGCAAACAAACTTGGCCAAACTGAAAACAGCACAATTTTTCTTGATCATTTTCTACCACAGGATTTCCTTCGGCTTCGCTTCACCACGATCAAGCAGAAAACAAAAAGGACCTACCGGTAAAACCGCACGCACAACTGGACACGAATTATTCATGAATTTCACCGAACAGCAATATAACCACAACGACGACCGTAACCATGGTTACGGTGGTCCCGACGGTCCAGGTCCCGACAGAAGAAATGGTGGGAGAAGTGGGAGAAATGGGCGAGGTGGCAGGCGAGACACGGGAAGAAGACCACAAAATCGTGCACAAAATCGTGATGGCGTCAATCCGATAGAAATCAAAGTCTCTGGTTTTCCTTCTGCGGTAAACAAATTTGACCTACTGGATTTGTTTGCTACTTTTGGTGCCGTGGACGCTGAAATACAAAAATCCGACAAAGGTGCTTCCCGTGGGTTTGGATATGTACTAATGCCGTCCGTCAATATGATTCGTGCCGCGATCAATACAAAGAACGACACCATGTATCGTGGCAAAAACATTGAAGTGGTTGAATCTCGTAGAAGAAGAGGTGGTTATGGTTACGGTGGCAATCATTCCAGTCCACACAGCAGCCCACGTAAAAGTCCTCGAAGTGGTCCCAACAGTCCTAATCACAACAATTCTAGAAATTTTCTTCAACCACCACTTCTGATGCCAGGTTTAGATTTGACCGGCTCTTCTTCCTCCTCCAGCCAACCGGACCATGCAGAGCACGCATCATCGCTCAATCAACCATCCAATCAAGGAGGACAAGTACCTTTGCCCGAAGCCAGTTTTTTTTTTGATCCACCCTCTGGAACAACATCGTTTCGTTTGATTGAAACCAAACTGGGCACAACGTTTGAATTGAATGATGTGCCTGTGCATTTGGAAGATTATATGCAGTATGGTGGCAGAAACGGGGTTGGTCGAGGCAGACGAGGCGGCAGAGGCGGTGGTAGAAATGGTAGAAACAGTAAAAATGGATACAATTCACAACATGTGTTGTGTCATGTAGTCGCAATGAACAGCGACGAATACAACAGTACTGATTTGACGGCCTACGGCAACGATGTAGGGGGTGGTGGATCGTATCAAAACGTCAACGTCAATTCCAAGGGTTTTAATTTGTCGATTGAACATTTCTTAAGCGAAGCCTGCAAATACGATGCACAAATAACCATGCACGTTTCGTTTGGTAGAATTGGTCTGCTGGTAAGGTTGCAAAGCTTTGTGTATTTCATTTTTTAAGCAAGCACGACCAACTCAAAGAAATGCCAGTGACACTAACTTGTTTTATCCACACGTGTTGTTGTTTTGATGTTCTAACATTTGCAGGTACCGCGTGGTAAACTACGTGGCAACAATCAAATGTCACCATCGCGTTTGTGTGATGAAATGGCCCAAAAAAATTTCAAACATTTTTTTATCCCTCAAATCAATGGCGAACAAGAATCCATCAATGCTGTTGCATGTTTGTTGAAATCTGGTTTTGTGTTAAAAGAAGAACACATCACAATCGATGTGCGATATGTGGACGGTGAAAATTGTACTGTAACACCCAATGGTAGCCAAAGTGAGGGTAGTAGCAGCAACAACAACAGCAGCAGCAGCAGTGATGGCAGTGGTAGTCACAGCGCAAACAGAGACTGCAGTTTGCGTGCTATTGAACCAACCATGGAAGAAGTTGATCGTGCCGATCGTCGTAATCCATTGTTGCACGGTGCCGATCTAGCAGAACGTGTCTCCAATATGGTTTACGATTGGAAAACAGGAAGAATTTCTTTAATAACTGCTCCGTCTTCTTCTTCGTTGTTGCCAACCTCTTCGACCACACCATCGTCGACTGCTTCTACTGCTACTGCCCAAGACGAGGTGTCAAAAGGTATTCGAATGTTTGGTGCGAATTATTTAGACAAACAAAGAACAGTGGTCAAACGTATTTACATCTCGCAAAGTCATGGTGCTTTTGCCAGTTTTAGTCGCACTACAATTTATGATTATCCTGATCCATCATCAACACAAAACAACAGCAACAACGAGACGACCAAAGAATCTTCTCAAGTTGATTCTGACATTGTCGAAACCACATTGTCTTTGACACGGGACCACATGAGATCATTGAGTGCAAATGAATTGAAAGAACATTGCAAAATGATGACACCCAAACCACCTGGTTATCCTGTGTATCAAGCATATCATTTTTCAGGTGGTATTTCCTGCGATGCAGCCGTATATTTATCTGAAATTCCACCACCGGAAGAAGAGAGTGCACGCAAACCATGGACGAAAGAAATAGGCAGTACGACAGCTTACCGTACTTTGGAAATGTCTCGAAATCTGTTTCAAGCGGTCAACAAAGAAAATTCAAAACGGGAACTGGTTCGTTTGGAAGAGTACATGGGCCATGTTCGAATGGAACAAGAACAACAACGAATGCGAAGAGAACAGCAAAGGGGTCAACAAAGGGGTCAACAAAGGGGTCAACAAAGGGGTCAACAAAGGGGTCCACAACAAAGGCAACCGCAGTATCAACAAAATCAACAAAGGTATCCACAACAACAGTCTCGGCAACCCCAACAAAATCAGCGATATCCTCAGCAGCAGCAACAACAACAACAACAACAACAACAACAACGCCAATATGACGGAGCTGAGGGGGGGAGTCGTCGGTATTGAAAAAGGATACAGAAGAGTTAGTAGTAAATCAGATTTTATTTATTTGTACTCAGGCACCCGTACACACGTAATTTAAATTTAAAAATAAATTAATTTGTACGTATTTAAAATGCCAAATAGCAAGTGTTGTGAGAAGGTATACAAGGGTGTAGTATATGTGGTGCGTGCGTGCACACATGTACTACACGGTGCAGATCTACTTTTTAGTAACTTTTTCTTAATGTTACTTTCCCATCAACACCCACTTCTGCTTCCATTCCGGGTCCGACATTACCAGTTCGCATGACTTTTCCTTGAGGTTGAAGCGAGGCCACTACTTTTTGATTTTCCTCGTTATCTTTCAACATATTGTTCACGGCAACCAATGCCCATTCTCTCAACATGGGATGTTTGACATCAGACGTACAACAATTCAATACAATTGGAATACCACCTAATTCTCTGACTCTATCTTTCATATGTTCACTCATCGAACATAAATTTGCTACCAACTGCATGAGCACCGTTTTAATGCCTTTTCTTACAGGTAATAGTTTGATCTTTTTTCTTTTTTGATTGGCTGGCTTTTTAGGTTTCTTGCTCACTGGTGTTTTTTGTAAACGTGCTAATTCCGATAAGACAACACGAAGCAATGTACCACCGCCGCATAATTCATCTTGAACCTTTTTGTTCCCTTTCACCAACATCGTACTTGATACACACAGCAAGACTTCAAGTGCTTCACTTTCTAATATTGTCCAGGCTACCAATGCTTCGCTCGACATGTTTGACATTGCACTTGCGTTTGCCAATGTTGGTGATTCTTTTTCTTCTTGTTCTTCTAGTTCTTGTTCTTGATCTTGTTTTTGCTGTAGTGCATATTTTCGTGCTCTCTCGGCGCCTCCCCCGATCAATACTTGAATTCTGTTTGCTACCGCACCTGCCATCCCACTGCTCCACTGAAAAGGGTCTGTACTCTGTTGTTGTTTTGTATCTTCGTCGACATATCGTTGTAAAAAATGATACAAAACAATTTCAGCTATTTCAACCAATGGTTGTTCATTGCAAACTTGAATTGCGTTCTTTTCATTTATCACTGAATTCAACATGCTTATCATATCGGACAAACGGTTGGCTCGTAACATACCACGAACCAGAAGTGCAACGCCATCCAAAGCGGCATCGTTTTCCAGTGCTTTGTCGCTCCCCGAAGTTGACGTTGTTGCTACTAACAATGTGGATAAACATCGACGAATGTTTTCCTTTCTTCGTATTGTCGTTACATCCATGTCTTGATCGGGTTCTTTGACACCATTCAACATTGTTTGAAGTCGTTGAAGTGCTCCAATATTATTACCGCTATCATTACTGCCACTGGTGGTACCACTGTCCCCATCACTGTCCCCATCCCCCTTGCCACTTCCATTCATGCACTCTTCCCATTGTGCCACGCAATACCACAGGATCATAGTAGATGTTGGCAAAAGTTTACGGTCGTTTTGGTGGCCTTCTTTGATTAATTCTGTAATTGCATCTGGGTACAAAGCGTCAAAAGCAATGGCTTGATTGATATTATTACTAGCCATGGCATTCGCGATGAATTGCAGTGTTGTACGTAAAAGACTATCCCTTTTCTCCAAGTACAAAGCACCGTTGCTCTCGCGTCCATCGCTGCCTATCCAACTCTTTACTCCTATGTTTCCTTTGCTAACGTGTTGCAACAATTCCAAGCCTGCTTTCAAACCATCGTGTCGATGTATTCGATATTGATGTTGTTGGTTCATGACGGCACAATTTCTTAAACATCTGGTTACATCAATCATTAATTCAAACAACTGGATTTCAGCAATGCCAATGGCAAAAGCACCATCACCACCACGTTTTAAGAGATTGATCCCACTGACATACAATTGTGTCAAATAGATCACAATGAAAGATGATCCAATGGCATTGCGATATTCAGCCTCTCTTGTTTGAGTCGATAAATGATTGATGAACAATGTCAATTGATCGTTTGTGCATACATCTTGTATGATTTGTTCATGAAAAGATAAGGATACTGGTGGTGAAGATGGTGAAGATGGTGAAGATGGTGAAGATGGTGAAGGTGGATTGGTAGTTTCAGAATTGATAATAGTGGTGGAAGAAGTTGCGGAAGCAGTGGTGTTGGCTCTGTTTCCGTTCTTTTCTGTGGCCCCCAAAAACAATGTTGACAATGTTTGTATGTGTTCAATGATATCATCTCTTTCACATTCAATTGGAAGCACATGCAATGCATTCCATGCAAAGACGTCGCATTGATCTACAACTTCCCTTGTACATGCGTCTATGATGTTCGAAGAGGACATGATGGTGGATGATGTGTCCAATTCCCCTCGCCATCTTGCCAATACATCGCGTTTCACTCGACTCAAATGTTTCCCTAATCCTTGACGCATCAAATCACGGCCATGTTGTTGTTGTGATCTTGTTTTGATTTCATTGCCAACTACTTCACGCATGGCCATGTCTAATTGATGCAATATACTTTTAGCAGTTGATTCCCTGTCAATTTGTTGCGTCATTGCATCCAGTGGTACTGATAATACTTGCAGTGGGGCTTGACTAGCATCGGCAATCAATTGCCACATGGCAGTGACCCCCTGCGAGAGCGGGGATGCTGTTGCAGTACCACCAGATGGGTTGGAAGTGTTGGAAGTGTTGGAAGTGTTGGAAGTGTGGGAAGTGTGGGAAGTGTTGGAACGGTTGATATCGACATCGTTTGGTATCGTGGCGGTCGAAATGTCAAAAGTACCCGGAATATTGTTGTCAATGTTTTCAAAACGATTGGACATTCGTTCCAGTACATCGTCAGGCACACGACTCGCCCCGCTTCGTTGAGAGTTACGAAGTAAAGCTACACTGACTGGTACAGTGACCACTAATTCACCATAACATGATTGGTGTCGTCTGGACATTTGTTGAAACACACGTCGCATACTTTTGTAGTAAAAGTTATCATCCAGTACAATGAGTGTTTTGATATTGGAAGGAATGGCCTTCATTTCTGGCAACGCAAACGTTGGAACTTGAACACGACGGCGATGCATGTATCGTTCGTCAAAGGGTGGTGGTGACTCGGGGTGGCTTAAAAATGATTCAACAAATTCTTCAATGAGCATTCGAGCATTTTTCCACAAGGCAGGATCGAAAGAAGTTCTGGGTATTGTTGTGGAGTGTTGACTCTTCAGAGCATTTTCAGTGGTGTCGAACGAAAGGTACCACGCATCAATGTCTGTGGTGGTGGGGGAAGAAGTGGATGAAGTGGAAGAAGTGGATGAAGTGGAAGAAGAGGCAGACAGAAAAGATTCACATAATGTGCTTTTTCCAGATCCTGGAATGCCACATACGAGAACAACGCAGATGGACGGGGCAGCCATTGGTGGGCGGAAGCGGGGGGGGTATCCTCTGAAAAAAGTCTTCGGACGAGCTGTGAAAAAGTTAGTAAAAAGTACGTAGATCTATGTCGAAAGCGGTGCTTGCAGGTACGATGTTAAAAACATCTTGATGCGTACATGTACGGGGCACATGTACAACGTATTACTCTCTGTGCGGTGACACTATACTCCCACGTGAAAGGTCTTCTCACTTCTACATGTACCATCATAGCAATTTAGTAACGCAACGCTAGCGAACTGCTTAATTTTTTGCTGGTGAGTGGTGGTCGAATACAATGCACTCGACCATTGTCATTGTCATCACGCAAAACATAATCGTGCCATTCATCTTCATCACTAATAATAACAACAAGAGGATCTTGTTGTGTCAGTGTCGCCTCCTCATTGGCATCTGTCTTGTTTCCTTCTTCGTCTTGTTGCTTCATCCATTCCAACATGTTTTGAAAGCATCTTTGCTTGGTAAATTTTTCTCCTTCAATGTTTGTTTCGGGTACTACATGTGTCAGTGCAGGCAACTGTTGTTCGTTTTTATCCGGTGTTGCAGGATACCATATGATGGCATATATTTTTTGAAATGTGTTTCTTGTCATTGAATCGTTTCTGTTGTTTGTTCTGGCCAACAACGTTTTGTAATTGTTGGACAATGCCCAGCCCATCAGTATTGCTGAATCAACAGGTACATCCAAAAAACACAAGATCGGTTCCATTTGAGGTTGACGAAGCGATCGATGTTTTTTTCGGGTAGCAGTGCTGCCCTTCGAATCTGTTGGTGGTGTTGGTTGATGGTGGGCAACAGTAGCAGAAGCGTTTGACATTAACATTTGTGTCCTGTTCGCCAACACAGTGGTACTGGTGCTGGGGCTGCTGGGGCTGCTGGGGCTGCTGAGACTGCTGGGACTGCTGGGACTGCTTGAACTTTTTGAATTTTTAGAGGGGTGCTTGTGCGGGCCACCATTGTCGTAACTGTAACGGCCCACACTGGCGGATAGAGATTGCATTAATGTATTTGTGTGGGAAGCCAAGGATAGAATCATTTTTTGTGCAGCACACCGATCCATGCGTACTACTTCAAATTCAATTTTAATCTGATCCACAATTTTGACCGATGTTTTTAATCGTTTTTGAGCATCTTGAAAAGTAGTTTTTAACACGTGCATTTCTTTTTCTTGTTCTTTGAATTGTTCTTGTTGGTGGTTGATTTCCACTGTGGTGGACGTCAAATCGTCGCGTAATGTTTTAATCAATATAGCATTACTGATGCCTTGGAACCGTATCCATCCTCGCAAACAATTGGACACCGTCACATTTGATTCCAATTTATCCGTCAGCAACGCAATGGTCATTGATAAATCTTCGTCGTCTATGATCTGTTCACGAAGGGCTTCAACTTGCCCTTGCAATTGGTATATTTTTTTGTTTGCTTCAATCAAAGCCTTTTCATTCCGTCGTTGGTTGGTAGCTAATTTTGCTGCTGCAAATCTTTGTTTCACTTTGTCACTTGTGGCTTTGGCACTTTTTTCTTCGTACCTTTTTTTTTCTTGGTCTGTTCTTTCTACAAGAGAGCTTAGAAAATCAATCTGTTCGTTCATTTGTTGTTGCAACACACTGGCTGAACTCAAATCTTCTTCTTTTTTTTCGGCTTCGTCCGATGCTTGTTCCAGTTTTCTTCGGGTTTCAGCAAGTGCTTGCAATGCATCTTCACGAACAGAACGCAATGCTTTCATGGTGCCCAATCTCATGATTTCGGCAAATTTATCTTTTGCTGCTATTGTTTTATTCATATCACTGCGAACCATTGACCACCGAGCTTTTGCTTGTTTCGTGGCTCCTTCTTGTGATGCTCTGGTTTCTTTTTCTTGTTGTTGATCCTCCAAGATTTTTTTGTACACATTGACTTCTTTCGTCAATCGAACACACTTGGCGCGCAAAGCATCCTTTTCACGATTCCCTTGATTCCGACTGTCTTCCTCAACTTGTACACCAGTAAATTTACGTATCTCTTCCTTGTGTGTTTGTTTCTGTTTTGCAAGGGCTGTCTTGAGGTTTGAATGGTGGTGGTCATGCAACACACCTTTCAATTGGGACAATTTTTTTTTCCATTTTCTATCCGTTTGTTTCAACAACGTGTTCAATTGAAGTATTCTTGCATGAGCACCTTCCAACGTGGGAGGTTCGTTGATTATGTTTTTAGAATTCAAGGCCTTCTTGCGTCTCGATTCGGCCAGTTCTCTGTCTTTTTTCAAGCGCAACGCTTCTTTTTTTTTGGCCTCCAATTTTAATTTTTCTTGTTCTTGTTTCAATTGTTCTGCTTTTTCTTCCTCGTAATTGGTATTATTGTCTTGGGCCGTGACCATTTTTAAAGCATCTTCAAATTCTTCGAAATCAATTTCACCACTGCCATCGGGGTCAAACGTTTCAGACAGCAATGCAAAGTTTGCATTGTTGACCCGTATACCTATTCTATCCAAACCTGTACGTAGTTCTTCCAGGTCTATGTCACCGTCACCACCTTTGTCGACGGCGCGAAAGAGATCGGCAAAAGTACAACGCCTTTTTGCGACATAAGCTTCGATTGTTAATAGAATTTCTTTGACAATTGGTGGTATGTCTTTGTGGGACATTGTTGTGGACGATGTCACCGGTTCTGTTGGGACAACATGTTTAGTCGGTAGTGCGTTTTAGTTTGCGTTACTACACAGTTTAGCTGGTATTTTTCGTTGCCAGCTTCAAAATCTGTGCCACTGCCCCCTCTCTTTACACAATTATCAGGGCACGGACTTCCACATACCACAATATAACGACCTCGTTCTACAACACGACCGCATCCTATCGCATTCGTCCCCTTTGTTTTGGTGTACAAACAATCGATCCTTCGCAATCAGTTCATTGAAAGCTTTGTCTAGCAGTATTGTTTTCGTTCGCGACACGACATCTAAATTCCAGAACTGCAACTGTTGCAAACAATCAATTAATCCAACCGCAATGAAACAAAGAAAAGCACCTCCGACAGAAGAAGAGGAGGAGGAGGACGTGGATGCTGAAACATCCAATGGCAAAGCACATGTAAAAAATGTCAGTTCTTCAAAAAACCGTTCCTTTGGAACAAGGCTGAAATCAATCAGTAATTATGACTTGTTTTGGTTGGCCTTTGGTATATTTATTATGCGATGGCTTTATTTCCTTGCCACCAATGGTATGCCACATAAACCTACACCAAAACCAAGAAGATTGTAAACGTGCTGAACATCCTCTCTTTTTCTTGATAGAACACAAAATAGAACAATAGAAACTGAAGACAGCGGTATGCGAATTCAAAAGGAATTTGCCTGGAAAAGGTATCCCTGGTTGATGTTACATGTTACATGTTACTGTATCAAGGTAGAAGAAGAGAAGAACATTGCCAGTAACATCTTGCTCTGCATGTACACATTAAATGGAAAACAATACAACGAAGGTGAAATTTTGTGTACGTAGTGTGTGTGTGTGCACACCTCCTCGGACACACATACATGGTGGGTGTGTTACGGTACTTAATACTACCTGTACCATCGTCGGTATATAGAATAGGCAAGTAACATGAACTAATACATGAAATACAAATCACATTTGATCCAACCACTGTATCGCGTATCACAACTTCTTTCTAGATATATGTACCACAACAAAGCGTGAATACCTGGGGGTAATGATTTTGATTTTGATGCAAACGCAAAAACTGCTGTGCTGGCAACACAATTTGCCTGGTTTGCACTGGGAACAACACACTCCCCACCACTTGCCACTTGTACCTGTGGAACCCACACTCACCTTCCACAACCTTTCAAACCAGCAAGAGATACGATCATGTCTCAACCTTCTCGCCCTCCCCCCCCACCTCCGAAAAACAATAATACTACCTCAGAACGACCAACTTCATACTCTAAATTGTTTCGTCCGGACAAAACACGTCGACAAAGCTTGGCCCAGGAAGGTGGTGCGACAATTGAACTTCAAACACTCGATGGTAAGACAACAATACAACAGCAGCATGATGCCTCCAGTCTCGATATCATTGCAACACAACATTCAATCCATGAAGTTGCCATTGATATTCTTCCTGTAGGTGAATCCAAGGGATTTGCCGATAAGAGTGACACGGGAGGTGGCCCCAAACGCTCCAAATCATTGTCTACTTTAAAATCATTTAGTTTTAAAAGCAAGGGGAAAGAATTAATATCAAGTGCTCATTTGTTTCACAGTGAAAGGGATGCAACAAAATTGATTTCAAAAACATTGGACTGTACAGTACCTAATCCACAAATATTACAACTTCAAGACGATCAAACTTTTAGTTTAGAACCCAGAGTACATTTTCTAGAACTAAAAGAGGCAAAAGAATTACAATTGCATGATAATAAAACGTTGTTGAGTGAAGCCCGTTCTCTTGCCATTCGAGTTACCCCGGGTGGAAGTGGTACTGGTGCAATCAATGGTGATGGCCATGAAGATCGTGCCGGGGGTTTTGCACCGTACCTTTGGTCCGAGGAACAAGAAATGCAACGTCAAAACGGTTTGCATGATTTTGTACCTTACATTCCCGGACGTCTTCTTCGACCAAGATTACGCAACATGTCTGAATTTAAACCCCATGAAAAAATGGTCGGTATCAATCAGATGGAAGCACCCAACGACAGTCTAATCAATACTAAAACATATTTTCAGTTTATCAACATGAAAAATGGCATAGAAGTTTTGACAAACAAGTTAGGCATGAATCTTGGCACAATTTTATCAAAATTTATTTATTTGGAAGTGGTAATATTAAAAGATGCTGGTATTTCTGATTTGGCAGGATGGCGATTGCCCAATTTATTGTACTGTGATTTAAGTTCAAATGATATATCGTCCACTTTACCCTTGGTGGTCTTGGCCGAACATTCCGTGCATCTTCAAGTATTAGAAATTGCCAACAATCCATTGACATCTTCCAGTACGTGGTTGCCAACAAGTCGACATCCTGGCCATGATTTGAGAGGTGTATGCAACCGTGAGTGGTCCATTTTAATTGAATTTCCCGACTTGGTCATTTTAAATGGCAAACACGTGACGTTGGAGCACCACGAACACGTTTGCTCTGAACTTGGGGGAGGAAATGTAGCACGTTCAAAAAGAATTAGTCTTCGACGTTGGGATCAAATGGTCTCCGAAGCTGCACCTGAACTTTTTTCGAACGATTCTGAGAAAACATGGAAACCACTTGCTGTCACTCATCTTGCTGTGCCAAACGTTGGGCTAATTGTATTTCATGTTGGTTGTTTTCGTTCTTTGCTGACATTAAATGTCTCCAAAAACAGAATTACACATTTAAATGGTTCTGGATTGGAAGCTTGTGAATTTTTATGGGCATTGAATTTATCAAACAATAAAATTTCTGACATCAATGAATTAAAAATATTTAGCCGAATGCCAAGTTTGCGTTGCTTGTTTATCCAAGACAATCCTTTGCCCAGTGGTTACGAAGATATGATTGTAACGACAACAATGCAGTTGCCAGGAAGTGATCATACTGCTGGACTTTTAGAATTGAATGGCATTGGAATTACAATTGATGATCGTATAACGGCAGCGTTTCATCCTGTCTACAACAATGATGCTGCCGATGGAAATGAAAAGGGTGGCAGGAATGAAAATCGAAAAGCATCCAAATCATGGTGTTCTTGTTTCAACAGTGCTTCCACCACCGCAAGTGGGGAATCATCGACAAGTCACAGTACTGCAATAGGCAACGACGACGACAATTTCATTGTACCTGAAGTTGATCGATTAAGATTTCAATTGGAAATTAATAATTTTTATGGCCGAGGATACTTGTCAAGCGTTTCATCAATGGGGTCGTTAGTATTTTTAAGATTAGAAGGTAGAAACTTGCATGTAATTGATTTAAAACCATTCACGGGGTTGGAAACATTGGATTTACAAAACAATCCTATTGAACGATTGATTGGGTTGGAAACATTGACCAATTTACATGTGCTGGATTTACGTGGTCATCCAATCAAAGGTGAAGAAGCAAGAGTCACACAATGGTTGTTGCATTCAAAAAAATTAATTAATTTGCACGCAATTGCTCTTTGTTCACGTCCGTTTGCGGTTGATTCGACTGAAGAGCATGAATTTCAACTCAAAGTGTTAAAGGCATTGCATTTAAAAACTCATAAATATATAGGTATGATTGAATCAGAAGTTGTTTCGATTATATTAAGAGCTAAATTAATGAAAGAAGAACGTGGCAGTGATAAAAACCCTACCGATTTAGAAATGGATCGATACAAAGCACAACTTGCGGTCTTGACGTGTACGCATCATGCCGTTGGTAGAAGTTATGCGTACAAAGATGTTGTTGCTTCGACTCAAGTTGATACGTCAAATGTAGTAGAATTGGAACGCATGTGCGGTCTTGGTTTACACGAAGCTGTTTTGGATTTTAAACCTTTTCTTAATTTACGAGTTTTGAATTTAAGTGGCAATGAAATTGTGAACATGATGAATTTAGGTTTGGACAACATTGAAAATTTAAGAGTGTTGGATTTGTCGTTCAATCATATCACCACGGAATTAAAAAAGATTGGTACATATGTCAATCGTTTTAAATGTTTAGTTGTCTTGTGCTTAAGAGGTAATCCATGCATGCATGGTACTGAAGTGAAAAAAAGAAAAAAATCCATTGTGGGTGCACACATGGACGAAGAATCAATTTATAGCAAACAACGTTTAAGATTGATTGGTGCTATCAGTGATTTAAGATTAATCGATTGCCATTTAGAAATCATTGATACTCAAATAACAGTGGATGAAAGAATTGAAGCATGGAAATCTTACGGGGGTGCCAATGATAAATTGGAAAAAATGCGAACAAAAATGGCCATGTTTTTAGCTGTACCCACTGGTCTTTCACCAAAATTTGTTTTGTCAATGGATTTGGACGGACAAATGTTGCAACATGTTGATGTGGGTGAATACGTAAATCTGAGTGTCTTGCGATTGCGGGGCAATTTATTATCAAAAATGAGTCAAATTAATGGTTTGGAAAAATTAAAACTATTGAAGGCTTTTGACGTACGTGACAACATGATCCCATTGAAGCAAAAATCAATTGTAAGAATGTGTAAAACTTTTTTACACATGAAACGTTTAATTTATTTGGGTCTTTTTACGACAACAACAAAGGAGGAAAGCATTAAAAAAAGAAAACATAGTTTAAACATTGCTGCCAAATCTAGAAAAAGAAGAAGTTCCATACAAAGGGGTGATAAAAATGGCATGACCGATGCGCTTGCGCTTGCTGTAGGTAGTATTGATCTTTCTCAAAATGCTGGTCGTGATTCCATGCAAAATAACGACAGTGAAAGCGGATCACGACCATCCACACCGGTGTTGATTGGTGGTGAACCAGATGAACATGAAACCGATGAAGACCATGCAAACGCTCGACCTGGTTCGACGTATCGCAAACATGTCTTGAAAGGCATGTTGCCAGCTTTGAAAAAAGCAAATTGTAGTTTAAGATTTTTAGATTGGAACGAAATAGGTGTCGATGAAATCTTTACAGCATGGGGAAGTGGCATTAAAAAAGGGAATGCGAAACATAAATTTAGATTCAATGTCGTTTCAAATCGTATTACCAGTCAACATACGTTGTCTTTGGATGTGTTGCAAGAATCTAAAGAAAATGCAAACGTAGGCAGTGTAGAATCGTTGGATTTTTCAGATTATCAATTATCAAAAATCAATGTAACACCGTACACAAATATTTTGCGTTTAACATTAGCAAACAATAATTTAAACGACAGCGCCTTGGAATCGTCGGGGATCAAGACATTGAAATATTTAGTTCTATTGGATATTAGTCGAAACAAACTGTCTTCTGCCAAAACCATGGCCAAAGTCATTGATCATTTGCCAAGAATTGAAAGTTTGTATGTTCTTGGCAATGCAGCGTACTCCAAGGAACATGTTGACAAACTTGAATATCGTTTAAAATTGCTCGGTGTTTTAGCAAGGACGGGTTGGTCCGATTTTTCACTGAAATCATTCAATGGTACCACGTTCAGTTTTCGTGATCGAATAACGGCCTTGAATCAATCGCATCGAACAGAAGAAGCCGAAATGGCCATTCTTGCCCAATATTTTTTAAAAAGCAAACAAAATGTTTGGTGCAAAGCATTAAAAATCACCTGCAAATTGCACGGTGGGATCGGTGTGATTGGTTTGAAAGCAGCTGCCCGCCCCATCATGAATACTGCAACACCGCCTCATCAATTTTCACCCATTGATTTGTTTCGTTTACGAACTTTTCGTCATTTTCCAAATGGTGCCTTTTCAAAAATTGCGTTGTTAGATTTACGGTACAATAATTTATTAACATTGGATAATTCTTATCTTCATTTATTACCAGAATTAACGCAAATTGATTTACGTAACAATCAATTGAATAGTATTGATTCAATTACAAAAGCGTTGCAAAAATGCCCAAAGCTAGAAAGCATTTGTTTGCAATTCGCTGGCAAAGACAACACGATCTTTGGTAAAGCAGTGTTGTATGGAGACCAAGTGTTCAAAAGATTGAGAGGTATTATTCATTGCGATGAATTGTATCGACCGAAAAAATATGGCTTGACCAGTTTGCAACGTAGTGCCGCTGATTTTTTGTTTACTGTCGCTGGTGTTCCTAAAAACAGCATTGAGGACATTGACATGAGACGATGTATGTTGGAATCACAACATTTTGCCCCTGTTCTTACAGCATTAAATGCGCTTCAAGAACTTGTTGTCACGTTGCACATGAGCAACAATCCCTGGGAAGACAGTGGTGTGGGTCCGTCCGATGATCATTACCGCAAATATGTGTTGGCGAAAATGGGGGATACATTGACAACATTGGATGATGTGGTCATTACGGAAGATGAACGCGGTACGGCTGGGGAATGGTATGAACAACAAAAAGAAAATTTTGGAAAAGCAGCAAAAGATTTAGACAACAAATGGGGTCATTTAAAAGAACAGGCAGTAGTGATTGGAGGAGTGATTGCCGAACAAAAAATGACTGAATACAACAAACAAAAACTGGAGCAACAAAATACCAAAGGTAAATTGCCTTCGGATGTTACACGCTCAGAAACGGAAGGAAAAGATGTAGACAACACATTACTGTCGGAGTCTTCTGCAGGTTCTAAATTGAGTGATAATTCAGAAGGTTCAACACCGAGTGGGCAAGATAATGTGTCTGATGCTGCTGAGTCGGCAATTAAGGCAAGTTCGAAAACTGGCGAACCCAAAAATAGCGGCGGCGGCGGCGGCGGCGGCGGCGGCTCCTCTTCTGCCTCTTCTTCCGAACCAACAACATCGGTTGGTGAAAGTGATACACAAATGGTCGACGATGATGACATAGATTTTGAAGTCGATGTTGATGACATGCGTGATGATTTTGAAGGGGGAGAAGGAATGGGAGGTGGGCGGTATGATATGGGTGATGAAAATGATTTTGACAGTGATGATGAAAACGATGAGGCACGTAGTTCTGAAATCAGAAACATAGCGGAAGAAATGTCTGAAGCATTGGCAACTGGTGAAATGTCAACCAAATTTGAAATTTTGATTAATTTTTTTCAAATCTATGGTTTGATATTGAATTTTGATATATCAATACCATGGCCAAAATTATGGATCGATTTCCAAGTCATATTTGGATGGTTGCCCTCGGTGACGATATTAGATTTTTCTTACATCTTTAAAGCATTGAAAATTGATGTCAGTACCGATGAAAGTGAATATTTGATCTTTTTTTCTGTTGTCGTATTTGCATTTTTATGTGTCATATTGTACCATTATTTTCATGGCTTGGAAAAAAAAGAATTTTTGCAAAGAGTCGAACGATGGAACAAGGAGAGGTGCAAATTTTTTACAATTTGGTTGCTCTTTATGATTATTGCATTCGTTGTTACAGCATTAATGGACATGCCCACTTCAGACAAATCGTTTGGAAATTTTTTTCTGACTGGCCACTTTTTAGAATGGTCGGACGGTATGCATGCGATTTTTGTTGTATTGCTCATTGTATTCAATTTAATTATATTGATATGGGTTGGTTCTGTATGTTTTTTGCGCAGTAAATTTCAAAAAGACGATACGTCTCAAAAAAGTAAATTTGCTACCTTGTGGGCTAAAATGAAACGATTTTTACAAAAAGCTTGTCTGTTTGCTTTGAGTGTTGGGTATATCCCTGTCTCAAAAGTCATATTGAATACATTTGGTAGTGAATACAATGTTGATGTTTGTTTGGGTGTTCAACGTAATGCATCTGCAATGAATGGACCCAACAACAATTCTTCCGATCTAACGGATAAGGCCAAACCAGAAAATTGGGGACAAGATAAATCTTGGGAATCAAGCACCAACATTACAGAGTTGCCTTATGGCAATTCAACATTGTGGTCAACGGGTGGTGATTATCCCTGTTGTTTACGCATTTTTAAACATGAAACATGTGCTGCATTTCAGTCCTCCAAAGCTTTACCATTACAAATTTTAGCGGTCTTCTTTTTTTTAATCGTTGTCATTGGACTGCCGATCTTTTTTCTGGTGTTGATTCGAAACGGCGTCGCCGAAATCAATCGTGGTGGTTACTTGTTGAAAAAAAAGAATTTAGATCGTAAAATAAAAAAACACAAGGAAAAAATCAAAAACATTCAACTGGGGCAAAGTACAAAAATTCAAAAAGATTTAGGAATGGGTAAATCAGTCGAAGCCGTTCTTAAAAAATATGCAATTATGGGGAAACATGATGCGGAAGCAGAAATACGTGCGGTCGATAAAGAAATTATTGAAGATGAAGCAAAATTAAAAAATTTATATTCCAAAGAAGTCGTTGACAATCCGAAAGCACAAACCTATTTATATTTACCGTATGATTATGCACATCGATATTACAAAGTAATAACATTGGCACAAAAATTAATATTATTGATCATACAACTCTTTGTACCACCACAAGTAATTGCCAATTTAAAAATGATTATGGGATCAATATTTGTGGTCATTGGTGCATTTTTAGCATCTTTGGAACAACCGTTCAGTGATAGTATGGAATCCATGATGGAAATGTCTTCACAAATTACCAATGCAATCAATATATTAGTGGGCCTTGGTATCACAAGTGGTATGCCTTGGTTGCAGGATTGGTATGGGGATGCCATTTTATTTACGGTCAATGGCATTAATATTGCTGTCTTTGTCGGAACATTAATTGTAAGTCCATTGCGCAACTGTTTGTTTGCACAACAATTTGCAAAAATGAAAGCACAATTACAAGCACAGAAAATTGAAGAATTTACAAAAAGACAGGCTTTTTTAGCTGCTCAAAAGGGTGGTGGAGCGTTTGATGCTATTCGTCGTAGCTCTGTTGTTCGTGCTGCAAATGGAATTGCTGCTGATGTCGGTGGTGCTGCCGTAGAAGGAGCGGGTAAAGTGGGAGATGGGTTCTCCGAAGGGTTGCAGGCTAGCACCGTGGCTGCAGATGCGGCAGCAAGTGCGGCGGCAAATGCCAGTGTTGAAATTTTAGATGCTGTAAGAGGTGCAGGAGAGACGGCAGGGAATGCGGTGGCAAATGCTAGTGGTGAAATTTTAGATGCTGTTAGAGGTGCTGGAGATGTGGCATCAAACGGTGTCCGAGAAGGTGTCGAAGGAGCACAAAAAGTATACGGCGGTGTACGGACTGGAATGAATCTTGCCGGTGTAGAAGCAGGTAGTGTTGCGACCAAGGTTGGAGAAAACCTTGCGGCAAGCGCAACTTCTGCAGCGGCAAGTGCAACTTCCGCAGTGGCAAATGCAACTTCCGCCGCGGCAAGTGCCACTTCTGCAGCGGCAAGTGTTGCTGCTGACAAAGCACAGGTAGGTGGTGAACTATTGCGTCAACAAGCCATTGTTGGCGGCGAACAACTTCGCCAACAAGCACAGGATGCTTCTAAAATTGTAGAATCCTCTGTCACGAATGCAGCGCAGTCTGGTGCTGATGCTGCCAAGAAGGCTTTGGCCGAAGCAAATGCAGCAGCCACTGGTGCAAAAACCGCTTACGACAGTGAAGTGGGGCAAGCAGTGCGTGGTCACGTTTCAACGGGTGTGACAGGTGTTGCGAATCAAACCATGGAAGGAAGTAAATCAGCGTTGGAAGCTGCGTCAAATGCTGTGGAAAGTGGCACACAAAACATTCAAACACATGTTAATGAGTCTAAAATCAGCCATCATTTAGCAGCATCGAAAGTCAGCACTCATGTGTCGGCTTCCAAAATGAGTCACCACGGTGAAAATCTGTTAGATTCTGCTCGCGCAGCGGCCTCCAAAATATCCTCTTTGCCGGTAAAGTTGGATGAATCGAAAATGCACCATGATGTGAGCAAAGCCCTTAACAGTGATGCCGCGAAAGTTGTGGGCAGTGTTGCCAGTAAAGTTGGAGAAAATCTTCAGAATCAAGCCGCCAGTGGTCTTGCTAGTGGTGCTGCGAGTGTTTCCAGTGGTGCAACGAATGGTGCTGCGAGTCTTGCTGGTGTTGCCAGTGGTGTTGCCAGTGGTGTTGCCAGTGGTGTTGCCAGTGTTGCCAACACTGATTTGTCTGGAGTTGCAACAACTGTGTCGGCCGAACAAACAATGGTTGCAGCAGCCGCGGTAGCTGCAGCTGCAGCTGTGGTAGTTGCCGTCGCTGGTTCGGGCGACGAATGGAGTGCCTCGGACAACGATTCAATGGAGGACGAGGGTGAGAATTCTTCCGGTTCGTACTACGACGATTCAGATTAACTTTTAAATTTCTCTCTCGCTAGTGAACGGTACATAAAAAATGTCCCCAATATTTATAAATATGTAATAATTATATAAATATAAATCTCATCGTGTATGTACTGAACTACCTGTAAGCTGTAAGATAATATATATATTTTCACGCAATTCACTCA
>Ga0115005_10000670_pt1 | contig 26554 bp, 28 predicted proteins | sample ArcOceMetagenome_FD_87163 | JGI IMG/M metagenome (GOLD analysis project Ga0115005, IMG submission 87163) | Marine eukaryotic phytoplankton communities from Arctic Ocean - Arctic Ocean - Greenland ARC118M Metagenome | ecosystem: Environmental > Aquatic > Marine > Oceanic | place: Arctic Ocean...
ACTAGTAGTACAAAGGCAGATAATGCGGAGACAATCTTGAAGGAAGTCATCTTCATTTTTTTTAAATTAATTAAAATAGTTGAATGTTGTAAAGCACTGCCTGTTCATTATTTATTGTTGTAAGTTGTAAGTTAGGTGATTTGGAAATCATGAGAGACAAAATTCAGTCGTACTTGAGATCGGCCGCGCACCCCATAAAAGTGTTTTTGCACGGGGCCCATTACTCGTATTCATGAAGAATTTCAGCTGCAGTAAGTTCAAAGTACATGTGATTTTTGAGAAGTCCTTTATATTTTGAAAACAGAATACTATACCTTCACGGATACAGTTTTTAAGAAGGCCAAGAACCGAATGAATCGAATGAATCAATCAATCAATCGCACAGCGACTACTCTACTAGACTACAGACTACTCGTACTCTACTAGTAGCTACAGTAGTATCATATAAGCAGGGCCGAGACAACGCACATTCAAACATCATCACATTGAGCCATGATGGATCTAAGCGAAGTCTTCAAAGACGTCACACCGATACCACAGGATGATGGACCTAATCCAGTCTGCTCCATTGACTATGCGAATGGATTTGTTGAAGCCATGGACTATTTCCGCGCAATTTTGAAAATGAATGAGCATAGCGGTAAGTCAAGTGCGCGAGAAGCGAGAAGCGAATACAATTCTGGTATTCACACCCTAATCGTCAGTACTGCTGATGCCTTTACCCGCGGTGGAATTTCTTTGCTGACCTTTTAATTGCATTTCTTTCCCTTTCAAAGAGAGATCACTTGAACTGACAGGAGTGTGCCTTCGCTTTAATCCCGCCAATTACACAACATGGTGGTTCCGACGACAGTGTCTCGCATCTTTGTCTTCGGCCGTCGTATCAGGTTTGAAGTCGGAATTCGCGTACTTTAGTCCAGCTCTGATTGCTACAGATTTGGAGCTTGCTTCCACATTGGGAGGGAAAAATCCAAAAAACTATCAAGTATGGTATCATAGGCGGTCTCTTTTGGAACAGTCATTTGTGGAGAAATCAAATGAAGAAGATGTTTTGACTCTTATTGATGAGGAACTTGTGTACGTTGCATTTGTCTTGGAGGAAGATGCAAAGAATTATCATGTAAGTTTGAAAAATCATGGCACACAAATTGCAGTACTCTACAGTACACTACAGTACACTATATGATTTTGAGATTGATACTGCAGAAAACTTATCTTATAATGTCAATGGTTTCCTTTATTACAGGCATGGTCGCATCGGCAATGGATTTTGAAAACATCCAATATTCAAGAGAAATGGGAAGACGAGATTTCATTCCTCGATGAACTCATGAATGATGACGTGAGGAATAATTCAGCTTGGAATCAGCGCTGGTTTGTTGCCCATCGAGGGTCCAAATCAGCACCATTCAGTTTGGCTCAAGCCGAAAGCGAAGTTCAATTTGCAATAGAAAAGGCAAAAGTAGACCCATACAACGAATCGCCTTGGAAATATTTTATCGCAATAATCAAGGAGCAGTCTCGACGAATTGGAAATACAGAGGAGTTCCCCGCATTTCTTGCTTTGTGCGAAAAGGCTATTGAGGAGACAAAAGTTTCATTCGAAGAAGCATCAAAGAAAGACGGCATGGAATGTACTCATCTCCTTTCAGCTTATGTGGATATTCTTGAGATCAAAGGAGGTGAAGATTGTCGTGAAAATGCTTTGGGGTTTATGCATGCGTTGGAGACTCGCTATGATCCCATTCGTAAGAAATATTGGAAACTCAGGGCTGAGAAATTGCAAAAGTCGTCATAGAAGAAAGTGCACTACACTTAGCAAGTTTTCAAAGAAGATGAAACTCGTAGAAGAGGTGGTAGACATTAGCGGCGTTGATTAAGATTTAACATTTACCATTTTGTATTTACTGGATAGAACTCTGGATAGAGACAATGAATGGTGCCTTTTCGGCAAATCTGTCGAGATGTTCAAATCCCAGCCCAAAATCCAAAAGGCGCACGCAAAACAGCGCGCGCAGCTTTTTTTATTAAAGCTTCAATGTCAATCAACAAAGATCCGCCAAGACTACACAGTCAGTGACTGCAAACAACAAGGATCTAGCCATCGCAACGGGGAGATTCATTCGTATTGAATCAATTCAGACGCGCAATTCTAAAGGGCTATCATGTTTTCGGATGAATTGGCTGGAAATGCCTCGAAACGGAGGCAGGAACAATCTAAAGCACGGCGTAGGAAACTGAAAGAACAAAAACTGAAGTCACAGAACAAGGAAAAAGACTCCTCGACCGTCGGAGATGGGGATAGTGATAAACCGATCACATCAAATAATTCAATTATTGGAAAAGACAATGCAATATCCGGTGGAGCGAAGGCACATGCCCCTGCTGAATCAAGTTCTGGTACGGAATCAGCAAAGAATTCTGCTGTGGCGATCGCGCTCGAGCAACGAAAACTTCGCTCTTATCAGAAGCTTCACAATTCATCAGCAACAACTATTCAAGCATCGTTTCGAGCTTACAAATCTAATAATGTTTTGGCAAAAAGTCAGAAGGGTCTTCTTGAGAAAAGGATTAGTGATTTGATGATCCTCAGTCAGCTACTTCACAAACAGAACAAAAGTTATGTGCCACCGCCGTCATTGGTAAATTTGATGATGAATCAGATGCTTTTCGTCTTACATTCTACAGCTAGAAATCGTAAAATGTCAATCATTGATGAGAATGGCAAAGACGAGCAGATCTCAGTCGCATACTTTGCCACGATTTCGGATTATTTGACCAAGAAAGATGGACAGAATTTCGCGAAGTTAATTGAATATGCAATTTTGCCAGGGTTGCTATCCTCTGATGATCATATGGATCCTTCCTTACAGTGGCTCGAGTCGAAAGAAGGTCAGGTGAAGTTCAAGAAAATATTACGAGTGTGCTGCCATTTGATCTTGGCTAGACAGCGAGTTGCTTCGAAAAAGAACGGGAACATAATCAATCTCGTCATGCCTTTTGTAGCGAGTGAAGATGATGTTTCAGTCATCTACAAGTTATTCCAGGCCGTCTTGGGTAGCAATAAAATGGCACCTGCTCGATCCAGTGTGATTGCCTTCTGCAATAAAATCTTCTTGTCAACAGCGCCCCCAGCAAATGTTCCAAAGCCACTCACGTTGGGACAAAAGCCTAGCAAAATAGAGACGTTGGATTTGCTCCACATATTGCGTTCGTTTCTATTATATCCGTCCGGTAAGAAGATATGTGTTATACCTACAAACGCTGAACGGGACAGGAGAAAGTGCATCTCTGATCTCGATCGCCAGAGAGCCACCGGACTATTTGCATTGCTTTCAACGGTTGCTAGAAATGATCTCCACTTGATGAGTCGCTTTGTAATTGAAATTTATACAGTGCCACTGTTAACGTGGAGGGTTGAACAGAATGAAATTAATACCATGATTGGAAATGGAGGACATACGCGTATGCCTCCTTTTATGTGCAATGTGTCTGCATTTTTGAAGATATACGAAGCCAAAGTGTTGAGTACTTTTACCGACGTATTGTCTTCTGCTGATATTCCTTTGAAACTTTGTCCAGCACCACCAGTGTTAAGTTTATGCGCCAACATGGCATGTTTCGCTACAAGTAGTCCAATCATTAATGGTATTGATCGAGCTGCGTTTAATGCAGATGGTAAGAACACCAATATTTGACTTAGGCACTGCAATTTGAAAGCTTTTCTAATGCTCACACGTCCATCATTCAGTCGCTACCCTCTTCTTCAATTTCATGACTCTCCTTCTTGACATTGTTCCTATCGGAGCTTTAAGCTCTCGCGAATCAGAGGTTGGGTGGATTGAGCAGGGCTCGCATATAACACCCATTGTCTTATCTTCTGTCGTCAGAGAACAGTGTAAACTTCTGCTCGTAGATTCGTTCACACGTGAATTATTCAATATTGCAAGTGATCCAAATAAAATCAACGCAGATGCGGTCCTTCAGAAAAAAGATACCAGAGACTTCAAATTAGAGAAAGAGCTTGATGAAATTAGTTCTCAGTCTGTTGTCTCTGTTGCCGCTAAAGAAGCAATGGTAATTAGAAGTACTGGTTTCTGGAAGAAGAGTAAATGGGCAAAAACATTGGCGACCAAGGTGGTAAGTGACGTAGTCATGACGCAGAATGTGATTTTCATGTTTCAAGTTTATAAGCACAACGAAATTGCTCTTTATTAAATATCTCTAATCATGCTTCGTTTCGCAAAGACCTCTTTCCTTTCAACTGATAAGAAGGGTAAACATTCGTTGCAAAAGGGAGAAGGCGCTCTGATGAATACGACCACTTTATCGAGAGAACTTGCTCACGGTAGAGCAAATGATAAACTGGTTTCGGAGAGTAAATATCGAAGCCGCTCGAAACATGGAAATGATTTGATGAAGCTCGATTTCAATCCTGATTTTCTTTTCGCTTTAACTCGTACCTACGCCACCATTGTATCTCGATGGGGTGGTATTGGTCACCATGTCATTATGGGATGTAATTTTTATAGTGAGCAAACTAAAGATCAGAAGCACAAGCGGTCGGTGGAGAAAAGAGACCCCAAAATCATTCCTTTTCTGAACGTTTTGAGTTTCTCCACTGCATTTCTCAAAACTTCGTGGGCTATTATCCAATCTAATCCGTACATAAAATCTGATTTAGAAGGTTCGGTGGATGTTGAGAAAGGGTGAGTGCAATCAGAATCCAATTCGTCAGAGGTCTTCAGTAAAATGTCTCTGACATTATTATCCTACTACACGTAGTTTGCCCATCCGTTCAGCAAACGTGCACCCTTCAATTAGTGACGGGCGCCTTCATTATGCCAAACATACAGGATCTGCATTACTGCTTCTCTTTAACTCGGCCCTAGCACACACATTAATTATCACCGATGACGTCGAACTTCACGAGTTGGAATTGCCATTACCAATACATCAAATACGACGGATCATAGTTTTGTTGAAAAATATTCTCTATCGAGCTTGCTGTCTTGATGTAAAGAGCAAAGCCTACAGTAGTGGTTCGAACCATATTGGACTATCTCTCATTTCATCTTCCGCTAAAGTCCAAAGGGACTTGTACGATAGATCTAGTAGGCGACTTCTATGCTCCCCAAAAACATGGCTCATCGATGACCTCCTGGACGAAGAAATCCGTCGTAGTAAAAGCCATGAAGATTACCTTGCTATGCTGCACGAACCAGTGCTGAAGCTCTGCCCCTTTCTTGTGTCATTTAAGCGCCGCTTAAAGTTGTTCGAAAGAATCATTGTAACGAACAGGGAAAGGATCCAGGGAAGCAATGATGGCCATAGCTTCAGGTACGTTTTGTAATAGTACTCTCATCACATGTAAAAACCTCTGTTGATAACACTTCTTTCATTTATCAACCTTCCAGGCCAGGTATTCATGTGCATATTATGCGGACTCGCGTTCTTGAGGATGGCCTAATTCACCTCAATAAACTCGGTTCAGACTTAAGAAAACGCATCATTGTCCATTACGTGAACGCAGCTGGAGCCACTGAGAGCGGACTGGATGCTGGTGGGTTATTCAAAGAATTTTGGACAGACTTGTCAAATCAGTCATTGAATCCTAATTGGGCCTTGTTTCGAGAAACAGAAGGTAAGTCTTTTTTCAATGTTCTGTACAAATGGTATGCTTGGTTTCATGTGAATATTCTTATCTAGAACAATTGTATCCCCAGATGGATTTTTGTTTCCTAGCCCAAGCTCGAGAGCGGCTCATGGTTCTGATAGCATCATGCTTTTTGAATTTCTTGGTCGAATTCTAGGTATGTATTTCCCCTGCTTGTATGTTCTTCTCTGCTGTTGTGAATGAATTAAAAGATTGATTGATTGATTTCATTTCTGTTTTCTTTGCTCTTTTTCAAACCATTAGGCAAAGCGATCTATGAGGGCATTACAATCCAACCTCAGTTCGCTCATTTCTTTCTCTCCTTTGTTCGTGGGGACTACAACTATCTTCATATGCTTGCGGATTTGAGCACAATGGATCGGACTCTTTACAACAATCTTATGTTCCTGAAGACTTACGAGGGAAATGCAGAAGATCTTTGTCTCTCTTTTGCTGTAGCTAGAAATGAATTTGGCAATAATGAGGAAATACCACTGCTTCCTGGCGGACAGAACAAGGATGTGACAGATTTGAACAAACACCATTACATTGAGCTCGTCGCGAAACACCATGTCTGCGATCAGGTGAAAGAGCAATCAGAAGCCTTCAGACGTGGACTTTGGGATGTGATTGACAGACAGTGGCTGAGAATTTTCAACGAGCCAGAATTACAAATAGTAATTTCTGGAGCAACTGATGGAACTGTCGACGTTGAAGATATGAAAGCAAACACAAAGTATGCTGGTGGCTACACAATGTTTGATAGGAACATCCACCAATTTTGGAAAGTAGTTTCATCTTTCAACAAAAAGCAGCGAGGAGACCTGTTGAGATTCGTTACTAGCTGCGAAAGGCCTCCGCCCCTTGGCTTTGCAAGTATGAATCCTCATTTTACTATTCAAAGAGTTTCTATCAATAGAGATGATGAAAAGCTACCGACTTCATCAACATGTTTTAATGTATTGAAACTTCCAACTTATTCGTCAGAAAAGGTTATGAAGGAGAAACTTTTATATTCCATTCAATCAGGAAGTGGTTTTGAATTGACATAATTTCTTTCGGTCGGCACCTAGGCAATCGAGGGCAAATGCTTGATTTCCATCTGAAAAACTCGAGGAGGCGTACACTAAAATATCACTGTAACCCGTGTAGAGACACATGGTATAATTATTGATATATTATACGAGTAACACCATTGGAATACAAATATTTCTTTTTGAGTAACCATGTGGTATCGCCAGAAGATTCTTTCTTTCCTGTCAACAAACGAGTGGAACACTATTCATTGCCGAGATAATAGCTCCTTACTTATGAATAGCGCCATTCAAAACTGGAAGTTTGACCATCTCAATGTGATATCCGGAGTAACAGGTACAATGATAGTGTGCCTCTTTGCTTGTTGGCGATTCCCAGAAAATCTCGTTCACAAACTATATGTCGATAATGACTCCATGCAATTACATGTTAGGCACAGGTAGGCACACTCTGATTCTGGCATCGTCAAAAGCCTGAACTCGTAGGTACCTTCGAAGAGAGTCCATCGGGACGCTATTTGATCGTTCGTACACAGTACGAGTATTGGTGGCCCATTTCAAGTCCTGACAGGACAGGAATGCAGCACTGCATGAATCTGAAGCGCATCACAACAATAGAGGTGCGACCCATCTCCCAAGCGTGATTACCTCAGAACATTCCTGTTGCTTAGGCTCCCTCCATCGAGTGTATGCCCCTTACTTTCGAATACCCCTAGCTGACTTACTGAACCGACAGATCTCGTATCAGAAACAGTGGTTCCTTTTAATTCGAACAGCCCGAGAAACTGTTGACCACACCTTCACAGAAGCTGTAATTGGTAATCCCGCCTTTCGTAGGTGGATCGGATTATTACCACGACACTACCATCTGCCCCCCCCCCCCTTTCTTTCCATCTTCCGTGTTGCCTCAATTGAGAGACGGCTGCGTGCCCTCTCAATTTGAGCATACGTAGTTCATAACCGACCTCCCCTTGTGCGTATTCAGCCTTGACGGTGTTGGCGATTCAAAATCCTTTTGGGATAGTTATACCTTGATCTTCCGATTGAGACATTATATAGTGTAACTATTAATCTTTGCGTTATTATTATTTTCAAGTCCTGACAACTGCAGACCATCAGATTGTTAACTATCTTATCCCAAGATGAAAACTTTGTGCGACATCAAGTACTAGTTGCTACCGAAAGTGATCTCGTTGAATTTGTTATTGAGGCATAAAATAGTATGACCTTAGGACTCGACTCTTTCTTCACTCGGAACTGGAACTGGATTCTGTAATGTTTGTGATTTCATACGTTTCACGGAGCTACAGTAGAAAGCATTCCAAAACAGAGCGATATATGGACTGGTCTATGTGATTTTTATTTCTTGCTTACTCGTTACCTGTTGATCATCTTCAGTGTGGTATCACGTTGACTCGCTACATCACTGAGCACGGGGGAAACACCGGACTCAGCCTTAAGTCCAATGTTATTTCGTCTTTAGTAATAGGACGAGAGACCCTAGGAAGTATGCGAACCAAGTAATCACTTGATGCACTGAGCGCGCCTGTAGAGTGTCAAGAGCATTGATGATACCACTGCTGCACAATTGCTGCACAATAACAAAGAAGATGGCGTCGAAGCTTTTTAACTTTGTTGTACTATGCCCAAATCTTAATTTAGTTAGTAAACTATTCAGTAAATTGTTCCGTGACCGCTGATTCTTTTATGGCTTATGGCAGAAATAACTGATGTTTGAGAATACAGTATTAGGGTTCTGTGGACTCAGAGTTACTCCAAGCTCCTTGAGACAGCTCTGAGAACACAGGAGAATAGTTTGAAGCTCTGAAGAGCCAGGCTACGGAATAATTTCCACAGATATCATTCGATAAGGCAAGGTTGTACATAATGCTAGTAAGAGCATTAGAGTGGCCAGATCTATACTTGCTTTGCGCTTGGCCAAATATTCACACCATGCAATGGTTTTGCATTGCATAATGTTCTTGTTTTCGTTACATCACGTTGGACATGCTAGTAAGAGAATCAGATTTTTAGATACTTCAGTTGCTTTCCACTTCTCTAGCCTAGGTGCTCCACGTTCCAAGTATCCATGCCCTACAGCCACGCACTTCCTCTGAGAGTAAAAAGGCTGCAAGGCTCTACATGTTATCAAGAGGAGTTACAAGAGTGGACAGGTCCTAGAGTGATTTTGAGCTCTCAGGTCCTGTTAATGTGGTCCTTCCTCCCCAATGTTAGACGAATTCGTTGATAACTTATGAAGGCTCGATCCTGTGCTTCGAGATTGTACGATGGCTAAGATTAGTACCATTTGATGGCGGGTTTCTTGCTCCTGCTGCCTGTCGATGTTCCTAAGTGTTCTTGTTCGCTTCTCTCTGCTCGATCCTCCAGCTCCAGCTTTCCTTTCTACTTTGGATGGAGTTTCTTTCAATTTGATGAAAATTATCAGTTGCTCTACTGCTCACATGACGAGTTTATTGCCTAGTTCCAGATAAGACCAAGTGTATATGACCAAGCGATATGACCTTCTAATGTTTCTCTCAAGTCTCATGCCTGAACACCGCTCAAGTTGTCCACTATAATGTCAGACACGAGGAACACGACTGAGGATCTAAAACAATGCAACGATGTCGGAATAAGATGGGCGGTGATTTGCAGGGGACCTTCATTTGCAGCTTCATTTGAAACAACATTTGGCAGCTGGAGTTTATGCGGCCCGTCTGATGCGTTAGATTTTGCTTTCTGTTTCATGTTCATAAATGTTCAAATAATCCAATATCTGAAACCAAACAACAATTAGTGCTTGACGATTTATCACTTCTCATTATTTGCTTGGAATGTACATGCTCATAGTATGAGCACATCCTAGAGCAAGAGCGAGAAATTTGTTGTCGAATCAATACACATCATATTCCAAACCGATTATAGTTTGATGAGAAACAAAGAGCTTCATTCTTGCTCTACTATCTCTTCGTTGGTTCTCTTTATTGCATAAAAACAGGATATTCCTGCTGCGTCGGGACCTGGTAACTACATGTTGTTTCCATCCACAACATCATACTTATGCGGCACAGAAAATATGCCGTAACTCTACTTCTACATCGTAACATAGTATACGATCGCTGTTATAATCTGCGAGTGGAGGTGTTAATGAAGTATCATTATTTGGAGTACCAGGTACATTCCACGGTGTATCTCAACATCGAATGATCCCTACTGGTACATAATTTGGAGATTCCATGACCTATAGCGGGACTGGTGCCATCATCACGTGATGTTTTACCTCCAGATGCCTGAGTGTTTCATTGGATTTTATGTCGCGGTATCGGATTTGCCAGGAAACGAACATATACGTTGCCTTCGTAAACACCAAGCCGTTCAATCATACCTTAAAAATTCCCTCTTATGGTTCTCGATACGAAGAGTGTTTCTTCTCTCTAGACGATTCAGACAGCTCTAACATTCCTTGGAATTATCACGATTCAGATGAAGATACTGTGTACTTCAGAGTACCCCCTCGTGATAGCAATGAAGCTCTTCAAGAGTGGATGCTGACGTTAATAAATAACCAACGATACGCATGATCAATGATAATTTACATATATGTGCAATTTGTCTCTCTTCGGCTGACGGTACGAAGTTCTTGACTGTGTTGACTGGAGAGAAGGTTCCTGTTAAAAATTATCGTATTATAAATAAAGTGGAATGATCAAGAAAAGAGAGTGACAAATAATTCCAGGAACCACTTGCACTCAAAAAGGCAACTTTGAGTTTGACAAAAGTGGCAGAATAAAATTTGTACCTGTAGATGATGGAAGAGATCCTGATTGTGGTATTGTACGTGTACTGTTCCTACCTGTGGTTAAAACGCCATGCCATTGCGTAGGATCAGTTATGTCATATCCGTTACACGTAGAGTGTATCAAGATGGTGCCATATCTTATAAAGTTCATGTGGAGGTTCACATATGCAACAACTAGATTTTAAGTGCTTGTTGTGCACCCGTTGCTAAATAATGGAAGAACATGAAAATGTGAATACAAGAGAGGATGTGACAAATTGATTTTCGTTCCTTCTCCTTTCTTTCTTTTTTGTTGAGAAAAGATTCTTCATTCTCTTCTGAATTCAAAGATGTCAACTCCCAGAATCGAGTTCCGATGGTGATTGATTGGGGTCACAAAAAAACAGATTACTCCCAAACAATATAATCAATGCTTTCTAAATCAATCCTATCCATCGCTCTCCTTAGCTCTCTACTTATCGATGCTAACGCCTGGACATCCAGAGCATCATCATCAGTTCGTGTTCCCACATTTCTCAGATCTTCTGCCTTCAACGAAGACATTGACAGCCTGTGTTGGCAAGATATTTGGAACTATGATTGTGCCATGAGTAATATTTATTCTGCTACATTCATTGCAGGGGATTGGGTCAAGAGTTTGCCTTGTGCATCAGGAATCGTTGACTGTGAGACTCCTGAAGAACTGAAACTCCCAGGTCCTGCTGGTACAGGCGTCGAAGACGTCGACGTGATGGAATTCCTTAACTTGAAACGTGCAAAGCCATTGAAGTCTGAATAAATCTCATGCAAGACATCTCTTAATCCACATTGAAGGCTTACTAGCATTCTTCTTTTGTTTGATCAGGTTCGTAGTCATACAAGTATTGAAAGAAGATATCAAAATTCATGAGACCAAACAGATTGATTCATTCGCTATGAATCATTCATTCATGAAGTAATGGAGGTGGTGAATCTTTCTCCTGTGAAATAAACCTGTATACTAAACTAAATTTCATTAAGATTTGATACTGTGATGGCCTGCAATGTTGCGATTTTGAATTGAACGGGACTTCATGCTGCTGAGAAACTGGATCAGACACCCGATGAATCCTACGCGTGAGCACTAAACGTATCGTGTAGCAGACATGACGAATGATTCAATCAAAATTACAGATCACACACAGGGTGGTGGCAGCATTCAAAAAGGTTCAACAAGCCACCTACCGTAAAACCCCAGAAGCATTGCGAGCAGTATCGATGATTGCCCTCCTGTAAAGAAAGGCTACTTCAATTCATTCCTTCTTATTTTTCGACAGTTTCACACAGTTCTCGTAGCTGTTCTCGTCCATTTTTGGAAGGGGTACGGTAATTTAAAAATTTACACTAATAATCACATGCTACCATGTATGAAAAAGTAAAAACCCTCATGAGAAAGGGTGATGTCACTTGCTTGACACAAAGAAATACTCTTCCTCCTGCTTGAGGTTGAACCAGTGTGTCTGTGACGTGTCGTAACAGCTGTTGTGTCACGGTACAAAATTGTATGTACAGTATGACCGGTCTGCTGGATGGCTGGATGTATGTATCATATTACGTATTACACCGTGTTATCGATCGCAGTGTATTCGAAAGAAGATCAAGACCCATTATTAAACACCAACATAGAACTACTCTGAAATGGCGCCTTACCTACCATTAACTCTGCTGCTAGTATTGACTCGAAGCTGGCTGCTGGATGCATGGATCCAAGCTCGAAGCAATGAAAGACACAACACGTTCAAATTAGGTTCACACAGCGAGGACCTAAACTTCCAGAGGTTACAATTAGAGAGCGTATTCAACGAGGATGTAGTAGACTACCAACAAGATGATACATTGCACGTTGGAGGTCTATACGAATCATTAAGTGTGCTTCCAGTCTATGATTGGCCGGATTACGAATTTGATTTTACTAGTTGTCGTGATGACGAATGTGATGAGGTAAGTCGACAGAAAATCTTCTCGTTACAGTAATAAAGCAGGTTCAAATTTCATGGAAGAAAACCCACCTTTGCACGAACTTACATTTTGTTTTTCACTACCGTAGCAATGTGAAATACCCGATAATTTCAAGGGTCACTCTAGCCAAGTGGATGTTTTGGAATTCCTTGGGATTCAAAGAGCAGAACCGCTCAGAGTCCCGAACAAACCTTGAATAATATGATCAACGATCAACTACACGCACCATAGTGACCCCCTTTTTCAACATATCTATTTTCATGCTTAGCAAGGACATCAACTGCAATCGAATAACAAACGATCCCATGGCGTTATTGGCACTATGCACAAGTTAGGCACAAACACGAACATGCATTACACTACGTGTACCTAATACAGTAGGTACTACACCACATATGGACAAACCTTGTATTTTTTAAAACAAAACCCTGTAATATATATAAATAATAATCATTTTATTTCTGGCAAATTTACCATCGTCCAATGAATGGCACTGTGTTCCTTTTCTCAGCATCAGCTGGAGATGGAAATTCGTTTTCGCATGCAGACGGAATAATGCATGTGCATGTTGCTGAACCTGGTTCATTCGTAAAAGTGCCAGCAGGGCACCGGAGGCAATCTTTAATAGTGGAACTTCCACTATTACTATTGTAGGTCCTAGTTGGACATTTATTACAACCACCCAAGCTTCTACCTTTGATATCCTCTCGAAACCGCCCAGGTGGACATAGTATACATTCTTCTACAGCTTCATATGCTACATCACGATATGTCCCAGCAGGACAATGAGCCATTAGCCCTCCATCAAAACCAATTACAGTTTCTTCGCCATCTGGATCTTTCTTCAGTCGAACTTGCGAACAACAGTACCCTGGTTGACATCGCTTCAATCCAATTTGACAACCGTCTCGACATTCCAACCTGGCAACCTCTAGCAAATCGTTATAACCGACGGTGATATTGTATTTATAGAAATCATCGCACTTATCTGTGCACTCGTTAATATGAAGAGGATCGCTCGTTGACGAGAAGAAGAATGAACACCCCAACTCACAGAATCGAGAGAAAGGGTTTGGGTCTCCCGCATGTAAGGTTCCAGAATCGATTTTTGCTGACATTTCAACGGACCTAGCCGTATTGTATCCTCCATACTCATCTGAAACGAAATCGCTACTCGAAATGTTCACTGTTAGAGCAGACTCAAGATTCTGCAAGTAAATATCATCAATCGTATGGTCGCTATTGTCCAGAATAGGTATATCTATTTGAATGATCATATCGAGCTTGGAACTTGTCACATTTACACCATCTTTATTATGTCTAATGGATGAATCCAAAATCTCCAAATGAAAAGATTGATCAGTACTATTCAAGGTTTCCTTGACCAATCCAAGAAAAGCTTCCTTTTCAGCTTCCATACCCGATCCTACGAAGCGATTATCTACCAGTGTCTGATTGATATCCACGCGAGCACCAAAGGTTAGATTGAATCGTACATTCTCGACTGCCGAACCAGCAATCGAGAAAGGGTAGAACTTTGTCAATCGAAGTTCGTTTCCTAACTGATCACCGGAATACCATGGTCTTGTCGGTCCTACTAAACGAAATGGCGTAGGTTCACGACAGTCGGCTTGGCATTGATCAACTTCTCCATTGATCAACGAGGACAACAGAAGGGCAAGAGATGATACGAGGATGCGAAGCATTATTAAAAGTAGTTTTTCGAATTGGACGTTCGCTTCCAAAATACGCACATAAAAAGAAATCTATGATTGTTTGCATTTCAAAACATCGTTTTAATAATATTATATTTCAATATTTTCTAAAGTTCTTGGCAGTTTCATGGAACGATTTATCCATCAATTCAGGTGGAATGCCAAACCTTGAAAACATTTTTACTGCAAAATGTCGAAAATATGCATGCCTGCCAAAAACAGTCTAAAAACAAAGGACTTGGTTAGCTCATCACATTCATACTATAAAAAACAGACAAATTCAAATGATTTCACATTCATGTTCGTACTTACTCCTACAACAACGAGCATGGCTGAATACAAGGGAGTCATAATGACAATGGAACAGATTCTATAAGACCACGGTCCATCTTTCAACGATCCCTTCAATCCAAGGACTTCAGAAACAGCAGGTCGAACCAACACCATTGTAGAAGTTCCAGTTATTGCAAATACGGTACAAATGAGCACCATCTCCCCATACCAATTGAGAGTTCCTTTGAGTGGAATTTCTTTGTGTGCCATCCATCTCTGAAGGAAAGATCCATGCTTGACCATAGGTGCAGTTTTTTCGCTGAGTTTGGATGCGCCAGAACTCTCAGTCCTTGAAGTAAATGTTCGTCTGCTGTTTTGACAGAATCTTTGATTAGGAAAATACTGATGTTTTTTGAGAGCGAATTTTGTCGAAGATGCGGTGGTACTTCTCGTCATGGATGATGAGAAAGCAACTAGATTTCTTGCCATAGATGGCGAGGCCGAAAGTAGTTTAGAGGATAGCATGTTACGTGTATGCTTATCTTTCTTGGATGAAATCTATCCAGTTTCTGTCGTATTAAAGATAATTGATTGCTCTACGAGAATCTGTGTCGAGCACGAACTGGACGTGTTTGATCTGGTACGAGAGTTGGTTTGATCCTTGTTTTTGTGTGTCTTGTGTTCGTTCGGTCTGATGTTGTTTTCCTGTCTTCTCTGTTGTTTTCTCCTTCTCTTTTTTTTCTATTCATGATTCTCCTCCAAATGCTCAAAGCCGAGAAGCATCATCAAAGTGCCGACCCAAACTGAAAGTTCTGAAGAATTCTTTCTCATGATGAGGCAGGATCGATCCTGCTATGCTGTACCTGGGTATCATACATAATTATCCATCACATAAAACATCAAACATAACCACTGCTGTAGAATGAATTCAGCAACTCTTCTTAGAAAAGGAATGAAAAGACAGTCTTCCATTTTCCAATCTGCAGCAGCTCTAGTGCTTGCATGTTCATCATCTCACGGAGCTTTCGTTCCCAACCCTCATTTTTCTAACCCAAGATTGGCACTATCCCTCGAGAAACCTGCTCTCTCTAACAAGAGCATTCATTTGATTCACAACGTCAACTATTCCAGCACATTAAACATGTCCCTGATTAAAGATAAAGAAGACGAGGCTCTTGTGAATCATCTTTTGCTCCCGTACGAAGATGGATCGCATGGCGCGGCAAAGATTATCCTGTCAGGAGATGCTGATTCTAGTGAATATGAAACGCTTTCTATTGCTTCGTTCAAACATCGCCTGGAATCAACTATCACGGCATGTAAAGAATTGGATAAAAAATCTCTCTGGTTAGAGGTCCCAATTTCAAAAGCACGTTACATTGAGGCTTGTTCTGATATTGAAGGCCTTGAATTTCATCATGCCTCTGGTAATACTGCATATTTATCCATGTGGTTAAGAGATGACATAGAATGTAAAATCCCAGAGTTTGCGACACATCAGATAGGCGTCGGGGCGATCGTTGTGAATAGTAGAGATGAAATCTTGTGTGTGAGGGAGCTGCGACGCAATTTCAGGCCATGGAAGATTCCTGGAGGTCTAGCAGACCTTGGAGAACAATTAAACGATGCTGCTATTCGGGAAGTGATGGAGGAAACAGGTATCCAATGCAAGTTTCAAAATATACTTGGATTTAGACATGCTCATGGAATGCAATTTGGTCGTTCTGATATGTATTTTGTATGCAGATTGGAACCTGAAGAGGGCGTAGATGGCGACGGCAATGCAGTGATTCCGAATCCAGTAGCGCAAGAGGGAGAAATTGCTGCGGTAGCCTGGGTGCCGTTACAGGAATATAAGGAAATGATTAATGGAGAGAACCCTCATCCAATGATGCAAACAATGATGTCTTTGCATGCACTGGAATCTGGAAAAAATGACATTCAGAGAACCGTTGTTAATTCAATTGTTCCTGGTAGAAAACCCAGTCCAGTTTATCACGCTCCAGGGGTTTAAGGCGAAAAGAATCGCTCACACATTGTGCTATGATGATACAAGTGTTAATTTACAGTATACTAAAAAACATAAAACTGGGAAAAACGATCATAATGAGATTGGAAAGACGGCATCATGAGAGCCCGTCGTTGTATCGACTTCATTCTCATCAGGATCTCCGACCAATATGTCTATACAATCTGACAATCCAACAAACTCTTCACTCGACCTCTTCCCAGTCGATAAATTCGAGCTGTTTACTACAGAATATTGCACACAGCTATTCATGTCCGCACCATCTTCAAGATTGCCTCCCAATCTCCACACGTTCATTTTCAATCCATCTTCGACTATTTCAAGATTGTCACCATATCTATGAGCATGTGTCCGCATTTCCATTTCCAACGCGCCCGCACGAGTATCAGTATCATTGTCCAAGTGCACTAAATCCATGCCTGAAAGTCTATCGCCGGGCACCTCCGAAGGTCGCCAAAGAACAATCGAAAGTGCCTCGCACACTGTGTATTTTTTGCGTACATTTTTGTTCCTCACACTGTTGATCTTATGATAAATGAAAATCAACATGTTGAAAAAACCCTGCATCGGTTGAAAGCTCAACTTCAAGATTCCTATATTACCATTGTCCTCGAAAAAAGATATAGCAAGGAAAACCCATGTCAATACACATGTCAATATGTACATTAAAGCTTGCTGCGTGATAGCCTTCGTCGTGAATCGAGATGAGCGTAATTGCTCATGGTCAATCGTCGACGTTGAAGATTCGGATCCCAGTTGCCCTTTGCTGAGCGCCTCCTCTTTTAGCTCTCGATCTTTTACGTAAGAGGTATGAATGATGAGCAACATGGATACAACCAAAATCCCGACTTTAAGAAAATTAGAACAGGAATCTTAGTCATGTTAATCTCAAAGAAAAGAAATTGCTAGCAAATATTTATTAAGCGAGCAAACATATGTTTCGTAAGAGGATATGGATCCGATCACTTCATCCAAAACTCACCTTGCGTCGATACACTAATGATAAAAAACCATTGCAAGAATTTCAACAGGCCAGATGTCGTTTTCCCTCCACGAATGCATCCGTCATTTTTACAATTGATGGGATATTTCCCCACACTACAATAGGGTTCATAGGGCGTAGGATTGAGGGCATCTTGCAACAACAATTGAATTGGCATTACGAGTGAAAGACAAATGGCAAAGAGCAGGAACACCGGCTCAAGAATCTTTCTGAAGGCTTTCTCTTCCATTTGAAACTTGATCGTGCACAAGTAAAATACGGTCAGAAATGTGTTTGAACAGATCATAAACCCGATACCAGTCAATATTAAAAATGCTTGAGCTTCGCAGGTCGCCGTTGTTCCGTATGTGGGTCCTTCTATGTCATAAATAAGATCCTTTGGCATCGGTATGGTGGTCAAGGCAATAGAAAGTGAAGTGACCAAGTCCCAAAAGCTCATGAAGAACATTATTCTATGATACTGTGAGTAATCATTGGATTTAACTATAATCGAAATGATAGCAGCGGATGAAAGAGCAGATATTGCTCCTGTCACTGACGGTATAACGGTGGCTGTCTTCGTGAAATAGAAGTGTGTCTCCATGATGGATCTTTGTACTTCAGTATATTTAGCGTTTTGACCTTCGCTGGTGGTGAACTTGAACTGCTATCATCATACATACTTGGTGTACATACTGTAGGTATCATACATACCGTACGGCCGCTTGATTGGGGAATGCTGACATGCGCATGTACGACATCCTCGGATCCAGTTTTGTCCGTTTTTTATCGATTTTCGTGAGGAATTTCAAATTTCAAATTATTAGTGCTATCAATCTTTATGCAATATTGATAGTCTACAGTACTCGTAGTCTACAGTAGTGGTGTGGTACATATCTCTTCGTTCCCTTGTACATATCAATCAATGAAATCGCGAAATCTGGTTGAGGTAGGCACTTTTATTTATTCTAAAAATCACACTCCAAAAACACTTCCAAAACCACAAAATCGAACCAATTCTCAATTATAATTGTTTGATGATTTCAATCATGCAAAATAAAAAATCTTTACGTGTGCAGTACCGGTACATGAAAATGGTGACCAATTGTTGTTTGTGGAAGTGTTTCAAGTGAACTCAATGTCGTCATAGGCGGTCCTCCGATGATTTTTGGGATTGAAAACCCAGCAACCGACCAAAATATCACGTAATGAATGATACGCCCCGGCGGATTCGTGGCTGCCTGCCTCACGTATCTCTTCAGGTTGTGTACGAGGGTTCTGTTCTTGATTTGGGCGGGGTATCAAATTCTCACGTTCTTTTGTTTACACGCAAATACCGTTAAGAATAGTCAGTAATGCTTCTTTAAGGTATTGGTATCCAATCCACTGATGCAATCCTTCAACCGATCTCGGTGCGGTCCATTTTTTAAAACAAAACAAATTTCAAAAAGTCAACCAAAAATAAATTTATGTTACGTGGTAACTAAGATCTTTAGCTTTGGGGGATGAAGGAGTCATGAGAACATCTCAAATAATTCCAAGACATTTCACACAAATAACCTCCCAACCTCCTTGTCAACGACATGCCGCTTAACGAGCACGTTGACGCATCTTACGGCGCTTGCGACGAAGACGACGCATACGCTTCTTCTTCCACTTCTTACGCATACCTGCGCTTACATCAAGAAGGAGAGCAATGGAGGCCTCGTCCTCAATACCGTTTCCAGCGAGAGTTCCTCCCTCGAGGGAGTTTGCTCCATTGACAAGACGGATGAGGTGAGAAGGGACGAATTCCTTGTTCTCAATCATAGCCTTAAGGGACTCAACGGAGGTGGTAGCCTCAACGTTGTAAGCGGTGTTGTTGACAAGGATCTGCATTTTAATTTGTTTTGATTTCAATTCTGGTTGCTACAAGACCTGTTTGTGTTCCGAGTGAAATAAAAATGTGAGTGAAAATCATGGTTTCAACTCATAACCTTTTGACAGCCACTAAAAAGAAGCATCCTTGCAGTGTCAAACGATTCAATTCAAAGCTTTGCACTTCTCCTTCCCCCATTCCAATTCGTCTCATATTCGTTTTGAATACATTGGAAGAGCCCGAGGGAAGGCACAGGTCTTTCAGGCGTGGATGAACTTACCAATTTGGGAGCAGACAGCAGAGTTAATTATGAGAACATTGATGGTTGCTCTTACTTCTTGACTCACTCCTTCTACGTACACGGTCGATGTGGTACAAAAATCAGCGTAGATTTTTTACGTGACCTTTCCACCCCTTTTTTTCTCTTTCCTTCCATTTCAATGTTGAAATTCTCATTTTTACGTGACCTTTCCACACCCTTTCTTTCGCTTTCCTTCCTTTTTCAATGTTGAAATTCTCATTTTGCGTGCAACAAAACCAACGGTCTTCCATTTCCAGAACCTAAACCATTTTATCGCCACAATGAGGATGAATGTTGTTGTTATCTATATAATATGACAATGACAATGCAAAGGCGTGAAAACCCATCCCTCGCAACATCTTCACCTTCATCTCTGGAATTGGGAGATTCTTCAAAAAGTAGCTTATCACGATCGCAAAATATGGAGAAGGAATGGGAGACACAAGAGAATGATACCGAATTAATGAACCCCCTCTTCGCCCGCCCATCATCAACTGCGACCATCACTTCAGTGAGCCAAGTCAGCATTGACAAGTACAAGGAAGAAATGCGGCAGCGCAGAATAACAGCAGGGGGGACGTCTCGTCATATCATTGACAGATTACAGGGGATATACCTTTCAAAGAAGTTCTCATCTTACATTCCCGTTTCTACTGACGATTCGGATGGAAATTCAGCAATGCATCCTTCGGGAAGAATTCCTCTCATTAGAGGGCTTGATCGAGTTGTGAATGGTACCAAACCTGCAGCTGATGTGGTAGTTGTTTGTGGTCTTAAGCCACTTCGTTACCTCTGGTACATGCTAAGTGGTGGTACGTTTATGTTCGTATGACCAATTTGTGGATTTATGTGAAAGTCGAATGTAAACAGTTTGCACTTTGCTCTATCGTTTCTGACACTTTTAATGTGTATTCTGAATGCAGTTTGTTGCGACTCTATACAATTTGGTATTGACTTGTGTCTTTATCATGCACTGCATATTACGGATCCTAGCGTATGCTGGATACTGGGATTTGGACTAAGCATCATCTTCCGACACACATTCCATCGCTATCTGGTATTTGGAGCATACGTCGGTGGGTACTGGAATAGCTTGATGAGAATGTACACAGGTTACAGCATAATCATTTTCATCAGTACGGTTTTCAATATTGTCATGACAAAGAATTTCCACGTCTCTCATTATAAAGCTTGGATTGCAACGTTACTTTGGACTGGAATTGTGAATTATTTCATTCTGAAACATATTTGGGCATTTGGTGAATCTGCATCGGATGCAGGGAAGAATAACTCTTCGGAATCAAGAAATGGAGGAAGGAGCTTATCAACTAGCAGAGGACCAAGAGAAGTCATCTAAAAGCTGCTAAATCGAAACAGGCTCAAAATATTATGTAATTTTTGTAGCACTGTGTACACAACACAATAAATTCAAAATTCCTTTCGGCTTTTTCACCACACGGCCTACGTAAATATGACTTAAAAATCTTGAGACAAGAATGACAAATTTCAAATTGAAAATGATGGCTTCTCATCTTTCGAACTTTTGTTGTTGTTGTTTTTCTGCAATCTCAAATCAATGCATGGCGAAGGGGTCAAAGACCTATTTTTAATTTCCTTCCCCCTCTTGGAAACAGGATGGATGAGGTGTTCATTTTTCGCCACCACCGCTAGTTAATTATTCCTTATCTCTTGTACCTACCTGCTGTTTTTAGAAGTGACGGAACCCACGCAATCAATTGAAAAGAATTCGCCTTGGTCATCATCGGAATCTTCAACTTCGACTTTGACCTTCAAAAACCATAGCGCACGCATTCATTTCATGTGTGTAAGAAACAGTGACATCGCGCTTGACTGAACATAAATACAATTTTAAAATGAAGAGCAAACAAAGCATCAATTCCCACCTACATAGAGACTCAACAACTAAATCAAGACAACTTAGAAGAATGCCACCATCCCAGCGGAAGCGCCACATTTCCTTTGCACCATCGAGGCGTTTCTTAGCGTCAATGATTCTGTTAGCCACTACGTCAAGCACATCACGATGCAATGCCTTTTCTCTTGAGCGGATAAGGAGCACACCTCTTATCTCTACTGTCTCTACATCCACCTTTCACACATGCCGTCCACATTATATACGCCACCGTGATTGCATATTGAACGAAGAAATCCCATCCTCGCAAACTGCGCTAAATATGGCGAAGAATGGTGGGGATGGCGGTGGTAGAAAAGGGAAAAACTTTAGAAATAATAATGACAATAGCGGAAAGCCCTCAAATAAAGGAAGACCATCTAGGAATAATAGAAGAACAAAACCCAACGATGACATTTTTTCGAAAACACAACGTATTACAGAATCACAAAAAGATCAAGATGAAAAAACTAATTTAAGAGAAGAAGAGTTATTAGAAAGAATTACTCAATTGGAGACCCTCGCCGCTAGCCAGACGGCTGAAATACGGAAGCTTCGGGCGGAGTGCAACAAACTGATAGAAGCATCCGAGGCTTTTAGTGAAGTTATCAACCTCCTGCGACAGGCTGGTTTACAGGCAGATGAAACAAAAAAATCTGCCACTGATGATGGTATCTTTGAAAACTCTGAAGGTGAAAGTGCTGACAAAAAATCCCCTATTGCAAAGAAGAAAATAAAGGCATACGAAGCTTTCGACGATTCGGAAATATTTGGTATAGCACCTAATTCTGTGACAGATGCCGCCGATTCCGCGGGCATCTCCATCCTAGCTGCACTCCTCGGTGGAAAGCAAAGAATGTTGGTGGATGTGAGAGATGCAGAGCTTAGCCGTGACCTCGACATCTTGGTCCAATTTATTGAACTCTCAATTTTACCTGTTGCCGCTGGACTCGAAGGATTGAAAACCCAGAAGAATCGGGTGAAAATAGTCTTCCCCACTGTTTCTCTTTTGAGTCAGTACAGGAAAACCATGACCCTGGCCGCTCCTGAAGTTATTGCTCTCAGTACCTTGGGTTTTGACCCGGTAGAAGAGCGAGATAATCTAGTCGTCATTATTGCGCCCGCCCCGGATGACCTGGAAGGATTGGCACAAATGAACGAATTGCTTGCATCTCCAGCTCTACGTCAACCAGTCGTCGTACTCAACCATCACATGGTTCCTTTGCTTGGACCTGGTGGTGACTTCGAGCCTGTGTACCACTTGCGCCTTCTGAATGTCCAGTATATGACGGGTGGTGAGGCACCTCCTCCCGAGTTGGAGAAGAGAGCTAATAAAAAAGGAAAAGGTACTCGCAACAAGGATGAAATCAGACCTACGAGCGATGACGCAAAAGATGTCACTACGGGTGCTGTCAACAAAGAAACTAATACTGACGAAGGAAAAGAGGATTTGAAAGAAGATGCCGAGTTAGAAGCGGCAATGGAACATGCCCATGAACTCGGAGTTCACCAAGGTGTGACTCGAGCCATGGTAATTAGAGCATACCCCCGCCCTTGGCATATTTTTGTAGACACGTCACCCGACTCAGATGCGGACTTTGAAGTTGCAGCTACTTTTGATGAATGCCCTACACCAGACGACGTGAATTACGCGATTGTCGAATGTCTGGAAGGCAGCGAAAGGGAGGACGAACTCGTCGCCCAACAAATGCAAGAGGCTCTAGATTCAGGGCAGCTGGATACTGTATCGGAAATGCTCGGACTTCCTCACATTCAAACAGATGTGGATGTTGAACTCACTGCTGATAATGATTTTGAGGATGAGGATGATGACGACGATGAAGATGACGATGACGATGACGAAGATTGGCACACGTGGGGAACTGATACTGTGTGATGTGATGATTCAACAAGACTTACACTAAACACTATTTTCCAACAGAAATCCACATAACATAAGAAAACACAATTTTTGTATCACGGACTTTCTTGCACATATTCCATTCGCATTCAATAATTCATTCTTGTAGAAACTACACGTAGTGCGCTCGCTGTGAAGAAATTATGTGTCCGCTTTCGCTAACAGTATTTTGTTTTTCACCACGCAATGGCTTGACCTTAATTAAACTCGGTTGCGAGTTGCAGAGAGAAGATGTCGGCTGGCAGACTGAGGAAAAATTCAATCTTGGCAAATAGTTTCAGACAGTACAGTGAAAGTAAGTTTTCTTGAATAAATTAAAAGAAATTGTGACAGCGCGACAGTTGAAACGTTAGCATTGTAATTGGCGATCCTGGGGGAGAATTTTCCATCACAACCGAAATCTTCTAATAAATTTGTTATTTTCAGAAAATACAGATGGGAAGAAAATGAGAGGTTTTCCCGTGTAGTCCCGCAAGAATTTGAAAGACATTTTCAAAATTTACTTAAGCCTTATCCAATTTTGGAAGAATACGACTGCATCTAAACGCCCTTATTTTGTGTACTGGGAAATTTAGTGATAAGGCTTTTATGAAAGAAACTTCCGTCACATCGAATTCATCCTGTCACAGAACACAGAATCAAACAACGGCCGTTGATTACACCGTACTCTCCAATCATCTATATACGAGGAAGACCAGCTCAAGCTAGAAAATGAAACAAGCAAAGCCTGATAAGAAGCTTTCATCGAAGGATAAGGAAATGATGAACTTCCTGTGGCAAACGTGTGACATGCACCAAGAGAAGATCAGTGGTGGCAAAAATGCATCACCGAAATTTTCAAGAAGCACCACTAATCAACAATCATCTCCGACCAAATCTACAAACAGCTCACCATCTAGATTTGGAGGTACAGAGGAAACATTGCGTGACAAGATTTCAAATGAGGATATGGAAATGGTAAAGATGTACCTGTTGCGGAAGTGTGACACCCAGAGAAATACATCTTCGCCAAGACGCACGTCAAAAAGAAAAACCAATGCCAGATCAGGAGTTGCGGGAGTAAAATCAGCAAACAACATTGGAAATGATTCCGATTTGTCCAGTCCACATGCAGGTGAAAGAACCACAAGTAGAATTGATGATCGCGACGATAAGGATACCGTTGTTTCTGAATCTTCAAGAACTTTTAATACAGCCTCACAAACGAGCTCTAATGGAAAGGAACAATTCTTTGCAAAGTCTAAGAATAACCCGAGGAGTGTCCCAAATATCAGTGGCGTGCTCGTGAAAGACGATTCAATACCTATAAGCTCATCTGCCTCAATTGAAAGCACTGGTAACGGTTCAAAGATGAACACTAATGATAAAATGATCAACAGACCATGTGACAAAAATGAGTTAACACTTGCGCTAAACGATGAAGAGCCAAAGGAAATAGGAAATAGACCGTCTTTGTCGTTGACCAACGATGATGAAGATTACCTTGATGATCTCGAGTCAATATCTTGCCTTTCTCCCATTTCGTTACTAAGCTTTGGTGTCCTCAAGCAGGTTCTTGAAAGCTCCAAGCCTAGTGCGATCATGGGCAACTTTGAATGCAGTCGTGAATCTGATTTGGAAAATATTGGTACGTCTGAACCTCATATGCATACCATGCACGAAGCTGGGCCGAATAACAGTGATGGACCAGATTTCGACAAAAATACGATTTGTGAAAAACCAGTGAATATTCTACCTGAAGAAGAACAGGCACAGAAGCAAAAGTCCAAGGTGAGATTTGCACTTGGGAGCAACGCAACAAAACATGGTAGTGCACATAATGTCACTGCTACGAATGGCCACAGTGATGTGGTTACAAAATTAAAGGATCGGATGGAAAATGCTCGTGTTGCCGGTGATATTGATTCACTTTTCAACGCATCGCAAGAATGTTTACACTTATTCGCTATGCGAAATCACAATGATCACAATCGTTCCAAGCATCTAGCTTTGATGTCTGAAGAGGTAAGCTACCAGGATTTGTTTGATTCGCTATTGAATGGGATTCGATGCCAAACTTCGTATTCACCTGCAATCTATTATTGTACCAAATAGAATTTACAATTAAAAAAACAAGTAGCAACGCTCATGGAGTTTGTTCAGTTGAGGGAAGCTGACATCCAAAAAGACTTAAGGAACATGGACTCAGAGATGGCTCATCTGTCTAGGAACTTATCGTCCAGTATCGATATTGCGAGAAAACAGGCAAATGCGCAGCTGGCCAAGAGTCGAAAATTATCATCCCAGTTAAAGGCTTCGTCACAGCAAAATGGATAAAAAGGTTGTGTGTCTACGTGTTGGTCACTTTTTCATTGCATCAATGGCATGTCACGAAGTTACAGTAATTTCTAATTGCATTGGTACATATTTATTTTGATTTATTACGATGGCGAAGTCAGTTTTTGCACCAGTTTTTTCGGCATTGTTTTATTTTGCATGAAATGCCGCATATAGAGGATTGGTTCAGAACCAAGATCGATAGCATCTTCGCCATTAATTTTCTTTCCGGTCAAGCGTTGGGGTGGTAAGTGAGCCTTCAATTTGATATCATCTGGATCCTGAATAACCATATCAGCAACACCCCCCAGTGCATCAAGATCATTCATCTTCATAAAGGGACATGTTGCACATCCACCTGCTGTACTGCATCCTTCTCCTCCAGATACTCCTGGAACTACTGAGATATCATCGTCATCTACTCCAGTGACAGCCTCAGATGATACTGGAAATACTATTTCAGCTTCAACTGAGCTCGATTTGGAAGCTTCGAGTATATCTTGTACTGATTTCACAATAGACGTAACCATCCCTGCTTCTGTACCGAGGATGAATTTCAAGCGACGTTTTGACCCAGTTGAATTTTCCGATTCTTCCTCTACAGCCAACGCAACCTTGCGTGATATGAATTTGAGAATATCTGATGTCGACCCAACAACACCCTTATCGTCCAAGCTCTTATCCATGGCAATTTCAAACATTTCTCCAGGTACCTCCAAATGTGCAGTGACATAAGCATCATCATAGTTTTCTCTCACAGTATTTACGACCTCATTCCCAA
>Ga0115005_10000671_pt1 | contig 26543 bp, 22 predicted proteins | sample ArcOceMetagenome_FD_87163 | JGI IMG/M metagenome (GOLD analysis project Ga0115005, IMG submission 87163) | Marine eukaryotic phytoplankton communities from Arctic Ocean - Arctic Ocean - Greenland ARC118M Metagenome | ecosystem: Environmental > Aquatic > Marine > Oceanic | place: Arctic Ocean...
CATGGATCGAGCTACCGTCAGTGGATCTTCTCCTGATTGGATAAGATCACAATCATCCACGTACGAAAAACCGACCAACAAGAACAATTGTTTCGATATGGCTGAACAAAACTCTACTCCAAATCCTTTTTCATGGAGAATCATTTCGAAGATAACCGAGCTGAGAACGGACCAGATAGTTGGTCCAGTGGCATTGTCCTGCAGTACTACTTGGGGTGTGAACTGCCAATCCATGATATCATCCTCTCAATAGGTTTCCGTGGAATCTCAAAATCCTGTCCGTATACGATGTACCATCCTTTGAGTTGTCTCAAACATTGAATGAATTTTGGCTTTTGGTACCCCAATCCGTAAAAGAGCTAAGGCCGCAAAACCGCATGTCTTGAGACGAATTCTCTGTGGTGAAGCTGCTGTTTACTTTACAGAAACAAACACAGAACCCCTACGTCTATTAGTCACTACCAATACAAATGGCAAATAATATTGTTGATTTGATTTATAAAACAAACGAGGAACCTATATTACGTGTAGTCTCTATTAGTCACTACCAATTCAAATGACGAGAGACAATATTGATGATTTCTTTCGCTGAATCCCTATTTTCTCCCACTTTGTTAAACATGATACCAATAGAGGTGTTGGAGGAGACGTGGTGAAAGCCAATCGATCCTCCCACTCCAGCATGCCCAAACGCAAATCCATCCTTTGCGTCCGAAATTCGAATGATTTGATAGCCTAGACCAAATTCTGACTTCTGTTGATCATTGACGCTTCCATTTGCAATCGAAGTTTGGCCCTGCAGCGATTGCAAACCGGTTTCTATTGAACTCACAGCGGTCACTTCAGATAGTACGGCGGGGGAAAGGATCTTTCCATTGCCGAGCTCGTGGTAGAACATTGCAAGCGCTTTCGCGGAAAAACGCCCTCCAGCAGCTGGGACATTTGCGTTGATGGCATCTTCTGAATTCCAAATGCGTGGATCAAGAATGAATTCTCTACCTTTTATTCCCTTCATTAGCTGATTCCTAATTGTAAGCTCATCACTCTCTCCTTCTCCCCCCAAGTCTTCCATTAGCTCGCCCATAGCCTCAGCTTCTCTCCTCATTTGCATGGCACGAGTGATATCTAATTCTGTGTCAACGAGAGCGATATCATGAGCATCTCCCCCACCACCGCATGGTCTGAACCCAGCTTTTTTCATTTCGGGAGAATGCAAATGACCTAAAATTTCATCGTAAATGTCTTTATATGTGCTGCGTTTCCCATGGCGACGAGAATATGCTCCAATGACACACCCTGCTACTAACCAACCAAATGACAAGTATTGATATTTACATTCAGTTCCTGGTTCACTTAAGGGCAAAATGGTGTCTCCGGGTTTCTCAGGGATGTACTCGAAACCTTTGGAACATGTCTCACATGAAGCAAGATTTTTTATTGTGAGATTAGAAGGAGTCGCAAACCAGAGCCCTGTTGTATGAGTAAGAATGTGCCTCAGTGTAATGGATCTTTTCCAGTGCCATTTTTGCACTGTGCTTTCCTTATCATCATCGTCCAGAGCATCAAGTAGCTCGGCTGGAGGAGAGAATGAAGGACAAAAGTCTGGCCAAATTCTTTTACTAATTGGTTCGTCGAGCTCAAGATAACCTTCCTCGACCATTCGATTCGCCAATGTAGCAGCTGTAGCCTTTGTAACAGAGAAGCCGAGAAAGATTGTGTCGGACCTCACTGGTAGGTGACTCTTCAGGGAACCCAAATTTCCTGTTACACTGTGCGCCAGCATTTTATCATTTTTAACGACACACACTTGTGCACCAGCAATTCTTCCAGATCCCTCCAAGTCATGAAGTGCGGTTTCAATCTGTTTCTTCAGATTGATATCTTCAACCATATCTGTGGCTAAAGGATCTGGAACTTTTGATACGGACTTGTAATTGTCTAATCCTCTAATTCCCTTTTCAGCATAAGGCTTCAAAATATCGAGATATTTCATGTCCACACCCAGTTTACTTCCAAGCCCATGTAAAAGCTCGTTCGTCCTAACAAAAAAGAAGAATTCTCCTGGGTATGCGTTACTTTCAACAGGTACACGTTCTCCTTTCTTTTTCTCCTTGGATCTCTTCATATCTGTTTTCATCTTTGCTTTGAGGCGCTTTCTTGCTGTTTCTCTTGGTGCCATATCGCGTAGCATGAACCTCACACCCTCCTATGAATCAGATAATTCGATGATGAGCTGACATTTTAACAAAGAATTTATCTGAGTGTGTTCAAATTCAACATACCATGTCCTCTGCAACATTTTCACGTTTCAACTTTAAACCTAATGTCTTGAATCCGTCCATCATTAGGCCAAAATCGAACGTTGCGGCAGCATAGGTCATCTGACAGAAACCAGCCCTTTTAGATTCCGGAAGACGTTTCGCCAGACCCCAGTCAAGAAGAACAATGGTAAAACCGTGCGATTCCCCTGTAGAGTTCTTTTCTCTAGACATCAAGCCAGGTCTGATAAAAAGATTGCCTACGTGTATTGGTAATGATTTTGGTTTCAGCTTTCAAGGCACCATCACTGCATCGAATCAAAGGTAAATGCGTTTTCGACTCACCTGGGTGGGGATCTCCGTTAAAAATATCCGCGACGTACATCATGTATGCAAATGTTTGAGCAAGAGCATTCATTATAGCTTCTTTTGGTACATTGCAACTATTAATTTGGTCAAGATCATCAACGCGTTTCCCCTCACAAAAGGTCATAACCATGACTCGCTTTGAGGACAAAGCTTTAAAAGGCCGGGGGATTTCTACAGAGAATGGCACGCATTCATCAGAATGATTTGTCATCATTGGGGTCGAAGAATTCATTTGTTTGATTGATTCCCTCGCAGTTTCAAGATTATCAACCTCTGACATGAAGTCCAATTCCTTACGTGCTTCAGTAGCCCACTCGCGCATGAGGATCCCGAAGAACTTATATTCAGGTTCAAGAATACCTATAATCCAAGCCATGATATTCAACGAAACCAAATCATCCGAAAGTAAAGTGAGGGCATGGGGATGCTGTACTTTGATTACAACATCGTCATCAGTGTTTTTCAGTCTAGCGATATGAACTTGGCCTATGGAAGCTGACGCAATGGGGGTTTGCTCCACGTGAGAAAAGTGCTCCAAAATACCCGCTTTAGATAGCATTTTGTGTACATCATCCCATGGAGTCTCGGGCGCCTCATCTTGTAATTTTGATAATTCACGAACGTAAGCGATAGGAACGAAGTCTGCCCGACTACTCAAGTATTGCGCTGTCTTTGTCCATAACCCACGCAAACGCAAAATACTAGAATAAAGATATCTAGCATTGATTTCGTAGTTTGCCTCCCAGATATCTTCTGCAGTTATATCATCGCCAAAGTGAGAAGTTGATGCACTGCCCCCTCGCAAAGAAGAAACATTTGTATCTTTCCCATCATCCTCAGATTTAGTGTATTTTGCGGCTCGCCATCTAACAAGTTTCATCCGAGTAACAAATATGACAAACACAGCGAATACTTGGAACCGACGATAGATTACGCCGTAATTCATTTTGTTGTAAACATATGGCAATACCAGGAAAATAGTTTTGCCAATCCAGCTTGAGAAATGTTTATAGTCCAACAACCACCACACTGTTCTTCCGTACACGAAATACGTAATAATCGAACTAACAAGCCCAACAATGATATTTAGAAAATCAACTGCCTGGGCAGCCGCTATCACATTTTGCGCTTCAAGCTTTCGGCACCTCGAGGATAACGCCTCATTTTGTTGTTGAAGCTGTTGTAAGACGATTTTCTGATCTTCACTTTCGACACCAGCAGCAAAAGGGCCTTCGTGTGGAAGTTGCATCTCTGCAGCAAACTTTTTCATTTGCTTTCTCATCATCTTTTCTTTGAAAGATAAAGATGTGGATGACTTGTTCTCTTTCAAAAAGGCTGCCTTCGAATGAAAGCCTGGCTCACTGTTGGTACCATCTTTCTTGCCCTTGCCAGATACTTTGAGAGTACCATTTTTCTTCTTCCTGCTAAACATGACGATCACACAGGTACAGTAGGGCGTTATTCTAAATGATTTGAATGCTTGATACTTTATTGAGAGCAATATAATTTGCAAAGAACTATTAGGAAACAGTCAGAAGCATAAAGAATGAATGAAGCATGATGCATGATGAACCGTTGCGTCGGAGACAGTCAGTCATATGGAAACAATTTTTTTGCCTGTTCATAGGGTTCATCATCGACATTTGTTCTTTTCGGCACGTGTCGTTCAAAACGATAAAAGGGAACTCCGACACAGGGAATCGAACCCTGGTCTCCCGCGTGACAGGCGGGGATACTAGCCACTATACTATGTCGGATGATGAGAACACTTGTTCTTGCACGTTGGTGCTGTACCAAAGTATATTATATCTTATTTTGATAGGACATGAGCCATTGAAATGTATGGTTTGCGGTCCTCTCGAAGTCTTCTCCTCGCAACTCGAGGTCACCAATGGTTTCACTTTATCGCGAGCAGGTAAGAAGAAAGTGAATGAATCAACTCTGCCCCGTGGAATATACAAATACAACCATTAGGTACCAGTCTAGTTGGTTCGAAACATCATGTTTTAACTCTAGAATTGTATCTGCAAGGGGCTGTTCCTTCCGTCGAGTCTAGATCGAAATTGCAATTTTTTTAGTAACGCGGTAACTCATTATTTTTTGTCACAAAACAACAGAAAACTTTTCGACCCGTCATTACTCGGCTAAAGCAACAAACACTATGTCCAGCAAGCTTAACTCCCAACTCCTAGACAAGTCTCTTACCGACATCCTTGCTTACGCAAGCGGTGAAACCATCACCAAGATGGGTGAGGATTTGAAGGGAAAGAAGCGTAACTTCATCGAGACCATTGAGATGCAGGTAACTCTTAAGAATTATGACCCCCAAAGAGAGAAGCGTTTCTCCGGAACCTTCAAGCTTCCCACTGTACCCCGCCCTAACCTTAAGTGCTGCATGCTCGGAAACGCTGCTCATTGTGAGCAGGCTGACCGTATCGGTGTTGACCACTTGAGTGTTGAGGACTTGAAGAAGCTTAACAAGAACAAGAAGCTTGTTAAGAAGCTCGCCAAGAAATACGATTTCTTCCTTGCTTCCGATAACATGATTAAGCAGATCCCCCGTCTTTTGGGACCCGGTCTCACCAAGGCAGGAAAGTTCCCCACTCTTCTTTCCAGTTCTGATGATATGCAGGAGAAGATCGATGAGGTTAAGTCTACCATCAAGTTCCAGATGAAGAAGGTCATGTGCATGAACGTTGCTGTTGGAAACACCGAGCTCTCCAAGCAGGAGAACATTGTTAACGTTCAGTTGGCTGCGAATTTCTTGGTTTCTTTGTTGAAGAAGCAGTGGCAGAACATTGGTGTTATTTACATTAAGAGTACCATGGGACCTGCTTACCAGATTTTCTTCTAAGCACTAAACTAAAAGAAAATGTAGTGTCAATGCCCATCATTATGTTTGAAATTGCAAGCATCTATACAAATTTGATTTGAAACCTATTTTGGGTAGAAGTATAAATAAATGATCCAACACTCCTATTTTTAACGCTGGAACAAATTAGACTTGAAACTTATGTTGGGTATCATAGAGTTATAAATTACCCAGCACTCCTATATCTGTAGTTATGCAATGAAAATCCCATATTGATTCATTCATTCTACTTGATTCTACAAAAGCTAGCTAGAATGTGTACTGTACCGTCCACTAGTTAGTTTTAAAGTTGTGGAAAACTACAGTACTGTAGTTTCATAAAAGTTCAAAGTGAAAAAACTGTTCAAATAAAGTCGGGGTTTTCAGGCATTACTGTATTACTACTGTACGGTACCGCACCGTACGTACCACCGACCGACCGGTCGGTACCTCGTAGCGTAGCGTAGGGGTGCAATAATTTGGGTCGATTTCAAAGCATTAACCCCCTGAAATCAAAGAATTGTTTGGTCTGCCCGTCGACCGTCACTCTACTCAATTGTGCCTTTACGAAAAAGAAAACTGCGTAGAATCCGGTACAAAATGTACGTAGAGAAAAAAACCTGTTCCAGTCTCTTTCAAAAAGCCATCCCGAACAAAACGAAAATGCGTAGAATCCGGTACAAAATGTACGTAGAGAAAAAGTACCTGTTCCAGTCTCTTTCAAAAAGCCATCCCAAACACGAACGCATAATTTGTATTTCAGTCAAAACAACGACGTCAACAACACACCATCAATTTCCAACCACCCCTACTGTACCCATCACTTCATTCAACTGGTAAGTCCAACAACACAACTTAATCTCAACATGCACATCGATTCATTGCTTGAGGCGGTGACGAAAGAAATCCAATTACTGGAGAAGGCGGTGTCAGATTGGACCAGCGGAACAATCATCACACCGCCGGGATTGCTATTTTTGCTATTTTTTTAGCAAGGCGGGCATTAGCCATTTGAATGAAACCAGAATAACCTAATGAAACCACCTCCTTCCCTCGTATTCAAACAGAAATAAATCAATATGGCTCGTACCAAGCAAACCGCACGTAAATCCACCGGAGGAAAAGCTCCCCGTAAGCAGGTAAGAAAAAGGTGATTGTTCTTGGTGTTCCGAGTCAGTCAGTAAATTCAAAATAGCCGTTGGGTTTTCAAAATCTGTTCCGAAAAATTGACAATGATGACTGGCCGTCTCTCCATTCTTTCACCACACATTGCACCACTTGCCAATAAACTAACCAATATGATTTCCTCTCCACATAGCTCGCTACCAAGGCTGCACGCAAGTCTGCACCCACAGCAGGAGGAGTCAAGAAGCCCCACCGTTACCGTCCCGGAACTGTAGCTCTCCGTGAGATTCGTAAGTACCAGAAGTCGACCGACCTTCTCATCCGCAAGGCACCCTTCCAGCGTCTTGTCCGTGAGATTGCTCAGGACTTCAAGACTGATCTTCGTTTTCAGTCTACTGCTGTTCTCGCCCTTCAGGAGGCTGCTGAGGCATACCTCGTTGGTCTCTTTGAGGATACCAACTTGTGTGCCATCCATGCAAAGAGAGTAACAATTATGCCCAAGGATATCCAGCTTGCTCGTCGTATTCGTGGAGAACGTGCTTAGGTTTTCCTTTAGCATCTTGATGAATTCTGGGACCTGGGGATTGAGATAAAGTTGAAAATGGCATCGAAGTAAGACCATTATTTTTCCTTTCTACTTCTGACAAAATGCCATTTGACAAAACGGTCGAAAGCCATGTGCTTTTTTAGTTGACCTCGCATTTGTTTAGGCTTACTTATGTAAAATAGATATTACAATCTTGTTCATATATATCGTTTTTATGAATGTTCAATGAACTGGTCTTAAACGTAGCACGCAAAAATGTTCAATATATACCTCCTTCGAGCATCTCGTACTTAAAAAAACATTTTATATTTGCTCGAACAAAATCAATATCAAGTTTTACTCTACTATGAATACTGTATATAATAATGAATTAGTTCTTGCAGTATGAGGGTGACTAACAAGCAAGCAATTAAATTATGAGGGTACAGCATCATCAATGGTAAATCTGCCATCTTGCTCAACATCGCTATAGGAGACATTGACGCCATCTTCATTGTAGTCGTCGACTGTTCCAATATTGGTATCAAGAACCATGTCATCTCCTATAGATGGAAGTTCCATGACATAGGCAAATTCTTTTGCCCTTGGGTCGGGTTTCCACAATAATGCAATGGAGACCAAAACAAACGTGTAGTTTACAACCCACATTGCTCGAATAATCCATTCTTTACCTTCGATCAAAATAGAGTCATCCATGGACACATCCACAATCCCGAAAATTGCCCAAGCCACTCCAAATAGGATGGAGAAAAGCAGAATCAACCTTAGTCTCAGGTATCGCTTTAGTTTCATTGACTGATTCATGTTCTCCAAATATTGCATTGTACTGTTGAGTGAATCAAGAATCCACATGTAAAACGTGACATCGATTGCGGCTGTAATGAAAGTCAGAATCTCAAAGAGATCATAGATCTCATAGAGCATCTTCTTTTCCTCGTCTTCCGAGAAAACTTGGACTTCTTCAACAAACCAAATCTCTGCCGAGTCCCTTAAAAATGCCAATGACCCATACAAAACTCCAAGCATTATGATCTTCTTCATCGAATCGCCGAGGGTATCCCTGATAACACCCCATCCTAGACTAACCATTACCAACAGACACCGTGATATAGACCCCTTCAAAACTCCAACCGAGATCCACATGTACAATAAGCCATTATGACGGATTCCATCTTTATTCCATTCAAAGTAGTCACAAGATCTGAAAAATAATTCAACAACAGCAAGGGCAATAGTTCCCAAGATCCACTTTTGAATGCCAATTACAGAATTTCTATTTTCACTCATGCTTCGCGCATACCAGAATAAAAGCCCGCAGTAGAAAACGGTGAGAAACATGAGGAAGTGCCATTCATCAAACAGATTCCCAGGTAAAAATCCACCCTTGCTCTTCCACTCATACGGTCCTTCCACCAAAATATTTCTTCCATAATCATAACAGTTGCTTACGACCAGGGTGTAAGTTCCAGTTCCCTCTTTAGTTTCCATTTTTGGAATATCCACCTTCCCCACATAATCACCGGTTTGGGGCATGAGTATTGGTCTGTGAACTCCGTCGTAACTGGAGTCGATGATAATTTGACCGAAATCAGAATTGTCGCATAATTTCAATGCAACTGCCTCTTCTGAGCAACAATAACGAACATTCCCGAGAATATCCTTAACGCCGATACCAAGTTCAGTCCAATCGCATCCTTTCTTTGTCTTTACACAATCTGCAGGCTGTATCGATCAAGTAATCATTAGTTATGATATTCGCAAAAAATATTAGAGAACGCGTTGACTTACTTCATGGAAGAAGAGCACATCAATTACGCTCTCGGTACCAGATAGCCGTCGGATCCCTCCATCTCCATCGGTACCTTCATCTTCAGAATCATAATAATAATCGTCTCCTTTTGCTGCGGTTGCATCTCCATCACCTGTTGCACCTCCAGCATCTCCGCCAATGTCTTCTTCATCTTCAGAACCATAATAATCGTCTCCTTTTTCTATAGTTGCATCAGCATCATTATCTCCCGTAGCTTCATCTGTTCCGTCTTCATTTGTTACATCTCCATCACCTGCTGCACCTCCAGCATCTCCGCCAGTGTCTTCTTCATCTTCAGAAACGTAATAATCGTCTCCTTTTTCTGCAGTTGCATCAGCATCGTTGCCTCCCGTAGCTTCATCTGTTCCATCTTCATTTGTTACATCTCCAGCATCTCCGTCTGCTCCGTTTTCAGTGGTTTTGGCTTCTTTGTTTCCAGCAAAAATTGTATCTGTATGGTCTCCGGATGATGGAGTCGTTTCATTTCCTGAAAGCGGCGGGGGCGTGATTACTTTAGTTCCTGAATCTATGACCGTAGTATTGACATTAACATTGTCTCCAGATGACGGCGTTCCTTCTCCTCCAGAAGAATTATCTGTTTCCTCTGAATTGTTTTGTTCTCCTGTAGGTTGCGCTGAAGGCGCTGAAGTTTTGGTCGCGGTTGGAGAAGCGGTGGGAGTAGCAGTACCTATATCGTTCAATTCGTCGTCGGCATCTGAAACCTCGTCGTCGTCGTTTTGCGAAGACATGTTTTGACTATCCAAGCTGGGTTCATTGGCATTTGCCATGAATCTCACCTCTGACAGATCTACATACCCCGGTGCTACCAAGAAGCCCTAAGGGTACAGTAAATTGAATTTGTTTTTTTAAGATGTGTGAGAATTGTTTACAAAGCATTAAAAATTGAAAGCCAGAAGCGTGAGGTCTTACAGTTACATATTGGATGTATTTGGATGTAGCGGGGAGGGCGCTCTGGAAAATCTTGATCTCTGCCAAAGCCAATTGGATTGGACCCGTGAGAAGAGAGAGAAGCACGAGTGAGGAACGCATTCTGAACTTTTTCACGCGACCGCTATGCTTTCTAAAATAAGTTATCTAATCTGAAATCTTGCTGGGGAATTATCAACCGGTTAGATATCCTCTTGACAACCAGATTTCTCCTTGTGAGAAAATGCTAAACTGCTTCAGGGACGTTGGCTATCTGCTAGATCCTGACTGTAGTTCTATTTGTTGTAGGCGTGAAGATACAAGATGGTTCGGGATCTTTACAGTTCGTAGTGTTGCGTGTCGCATGCATGACTGCTTTCTTCGGATTCATTTTTCTCTCGATGACCAATGCAATCCACCATCCAACAATGCGAAATTTTTGGATAAATTTAAAATTTGGGAACAATAAAATACCCCCATCCCAAAGGGGGGTTCGTCTGTGCGTGTTGAAAGTTAGTTGTCTTTGAGTGCCACTCTCACACTCGGTATGTGCACTTCATATTATCAATTCCTACTATTCTTTAAATATATGATAGACTATTCTGAGCGAATTCGTGTTTAGTTCGTTCCTACTGTGTGTTTAGTGGTGGATGTATTAGTTTGTTTAAGCTTCTTTTGAAGACGAAGCGGCAGCGGCAGCTCTTGTCATCTCTACCATTATCTCCTTCACATCCTTTCTGTCCTTCGCTTCTCTTGGGAATGGCAAACGCATCTTGAATGTCTGCTTCTCCTCACTACCTGCAGGACTTCTAGTAACCTTAACGAACATACCCGTGCTGTCAACACTTGTAATTAGGGCCTCAGATGCATTAATTCCAGGTACTTGACTCTCAATCATTCCAATGGTACTTTCCTAATGATCATCATTCATGTGAGAAGCAATGTGAATACCAAATTCAGAAATCTTATCCGGACTCGCAGCCTTGTACTCCTCAGGTGTGATAGATCCTGCTCTTGCGAATCCCCCTACAAAGTTGATTTTTTCAATCTCCATTTTGAACCAATTGAAATCGCCAAAATCGACCCAGAAAGCACCAGGGTGCTTCTTGAGGTAGACTTCTTTCAAAGGCTCGATTTCGTCTTTAGGCACAAGCTTCACTTGACCCATAAGGTTCACACGCCCATCAGCTGCTCCCTTGAACTGTTTGGAAGCAATGGTCAAAGAGCATCGAGGATCGTTCAATACATCTTGTGTATGGCTGGACATTCCAGAAAAGATAAAGATGGGATTACCGTCTTCATCTGGAGCAAATCCAACGACAGAACCATTGGGGTATCCATCTTTAGCTTTGCTGTTGGTAGACATGACAGCGAATCCGTGGTTGTATTCTATCAAAGTACGGACATCAATAGCAAAGCCAAGTTTGGGTGCATTGTTCTGATGCTCGGCGAAAGCAGCCATAGTCTTCATCTCTTCTGGGTCCATATCGACAGGTTCTCCAGTGTCATGCTTGGGGGCGTGCTTTGGTGGACCATGGAACAAACGAGTAGAATGCTGAGGGATGGATCTTTTGAAGGAAGCGGGCGAAAACGCGACAATAGTTCGGGTGGACAAAAATCCTAGCAAAAGAGAGTTGAGCTTCATCTTGTATACTGTGGATGATAAGGGAGATAAGATGACTCTGAATGAGAAAAAGAGACTAATAGTGTTGCTATGCGCAGTTGTATTGGGGCTATCAATGGCGATAGCGATGAATTAGATTGACGTGTTTTCTGTTCTGTTTGTCTGGAGTGAGTCTGGAGATCTTTTGGGGTCAGACGCAAAGAACAGCTTGAAATTTCCAAATTTCATTTCGACGGTCGCGCCATTTTGAATTTTCTACATCCTGATGAGGTGATTGAATTCAGAATAAGACAGCATCAATCACCCTCTAACAAGTCGCAAGCACCAACATAACAATACCAACAAGTAGTTCCATTAAGCTATTCCTGGTTGGTGTAGTGATTCAAGCTTATGGGAACGTAAAGTACTAAAATTTCAGTTCTTGAGAGCTGAATTGATAATACAAATTGATTTTATTGTATGGCTTTCAAGAGATTTTCATAACCCGCTGCTGGCTTTGTCATTTTTTTACATTCTTTGATTCTGTTCTTGATAACCTTCTTCTGGCCCTTCAACTCTTCTTTCACAGCGCCACTACCGTCGCTTTCAACCATTGCAGCTAGAACAAATGCTCCTCTATTGGAAGCTCCAATGTCGTCAACCAAGGTTCCTTTGTACTTTAAATGAAGTGCCTCTGTCAGTGAATTTTCCTTGGGCGAGTCTGTTCCATCCAACAAAATGATTTGTTTGATGGAAAGCTGACCAAGAGAATGTTCAAATATGGATAGATTTCCATCTGCATCGCCGTCGTCTTCATCTTCGCATGCATTCACAATAGCATCAGTGAGCTCTTTTGATGGGAATGTCGCATAGACTTCGCGTAGAACCTTGGCACCACAGCGTGACTTGAGGAGCAAATCAGCATGAGACTTGCAACATTCAGTCAAAAGATTCTTCATGTACTGAAGAAGTTCTACTCTTCTCGTATTTGCGCTCTTTTTACTAGTTGGAACATCTTCATCGCCTTCTTTGATTGTTGGGTTTGGGCGAAGAATTTCTAGCTCTAAGGGGTCAAAGTATTTCTTCCTGCTATCTTCATTCTTTGACAGAAGCATTAAAAAAAGCTTGGATCCTGTATCACTCAATGCCAGCTCCAAGAGAGGAGACTTGGTTCCATCATCTCCGTCATCATTCATGTCTTCTCCCAAAACGTTCATTTTCTTCTTCTTTTCAGGGAGAACCTGCAATTCTGCGAGTATCGCCTTTTGCACGTTGACAGTATCATCAGTAACGTCCAAAATCCTTAGAATTGCAATGTATGCATCTGAATGCAATAGACTTGATCTCGTATAACCCTTCATACTCTTCATAATACGCTTACGATCCTTAGGGGTTCCATAAGCGGCGCATTCTGCGACAACTCTTGATCCGGCTCTTGTTGAAATGAGATGAATACAGTGGTCAACAAGAGAGGAACAAAGTGATCGGACCTCATTGGGAGATGCTGCAGTAACGTATTCACAAATAATTTGTTGAAAGTAGGCGAAACTAAAAAGGCCTTTCTCAATTCCCTTGTTGATTATAGCCACGAGAGACTCCAATGCAGCTTCTTTTCCATCTGGTTGTTTCTCGATGATATGATGAATTGTGGGATTGGAAACTTTAAGACTCAATTCTCCATCATTGAACAATCCAAATCGAGGTCCATAAAATTCTAACTTGAGTTTTGTTGTCGTCTTGGAGGGGAATGTGGAAAAAAGAAGCTCTACAACTCGCGCTCCGACTGCATGTACGGCAAGCTTAGTAATTTGCCCTTTCAGAGTCTGTTGAAGTAACAATTTTAAAAGAATCCGTAAGTAAAAAGGAATATGCGATTCACATAAATTGAAATGATGCTTCTTTCAACTCGTACCTTGACAATGAGACGAATAGATTCGACATCCTTGACAGAATGCTTAATCATCTTCAACACGACAAAGTGAGCATATTGCGATTTAGCAAGCTCAATGAGTCGCCCGCCTTCGCAGATCTCCTCAATGATAATCTTTCGCTGGCTTTTATTTCCAGACTGAATTGCAGCCTGTACAACACGAGAAGCATCATGCTGCAAAGCTACCTGGCTAAATTTACCCTTCAAAAGACCCATCATTTCTTTCATCATCTCTACAATCTGTTCAGGAGTATTTGTTTTCAGACGAAGTTTATTCCAAAGTTCTTTTCCTGCAACTACGGTCTCTGAATGTGGACGGTGAGATTGTCTCTGCTGCTTAAGAGCCCTTTTGGAGGTCGGCTCCTCAGCTTTCTTGTTGTCAAACTTTCTTTTCTTGGCATTTTTGCCTTTACTAGCATAATTTGGTTTGTCAGCCATTTTGGGAATCAAACAAAGTCCAAGTCGGTGCTCTATCAGCAGTGTTACTATCGATAGTTTTAGATAAAGATGTGAGATAAAAGTGTTTTGAAAGAACAGTCCTTTTGGTTTCCTGTCTGGGATTTTGTTGTTTGAATGGTTGTGGGAAAACTGATGGGGGGCGGGAGAAGTAAAAAACAATGCCCCCCTGCCTCAAGGCGCGGAAAAACATTCGACAGATTTAGCTCGTAGAAGACATACATCTTACTTTACAAACAAGCTCCCAACAAGCATACCGGATACCGCGATATCATACATCATACATCATTCCTTCAAGTACCGGTATCAACCCAGTTTGAACTGCACGACTGCACATATCTGGTATGATAGAGTGATAGGCTAACTGATTGATTGCTTACACACTTTTCACGCATTGAAATTCTGTGCCTTGCAAGCTGTGCACTCTTGTTTTCGTGAAAGAATTGGTACAACGCCTGTGAATTTTGCTAGAAGATCGAAATCAATTACCTATGCACGACAAGAGGGGCAGCGATGGAAGGCGTCAATTTAAAGAAAAACGACAGAGATGAATTGGTTTCGATGAAAAAATGGCTTCAAACTCTATCAGAAGAAGAATTACTTGAAGCAATGTCCTTTTCTTTCGATAGAGATGGCTCTGGCAAGAGTCATGAATACGATTTGCTTGTGCAGATGCTATCTTTACAATCGCCGCCTCCTACTCCAATACATCCAAGAGCAATGGGGGTGAAACTAGCATCAAGTGAGTTCGCGAATGATGGGAAGAATGAATTGCAGCGTGTATTGAAAAATAGAATTGTTTGCCCTAGATTGTTTCAGTTTATTGAGAGAGAAAGTGGTAGTTTTGATATAGATCAAAGCCTGGTATCGTTACCGCCTCAAATTGCATCTATGATGCGGAAAGAGAACAAGGCCAAATTGGGGAGGCGCCGTATAGATCATCACTATCAAGTTATTGCAAGGAAGTTTGTGACACAATGCGGCGAGATCCTGAGCCTTGGATCAACCACTGAAATGAAAGATGCTGATGAACAAATTTTAATGGGTTCTTGTATACAAAGTGGATGTCGTCTTGTCGATGTCGGTGAAAGAGACCAGAGAACAATCTGGTGCACATTCCGTAAATGGAGAGAATTCAAAGACTCTGAAGATTGCAATGCACAGATTATGCGCATGCTTCACGTCACATCACGGGGAAGATCTTTTACTTGCCCACCGAAGAATACCAAAGAGATATGTTTTGCATCTTGGTTCGATCCGACAAGAGAATGGTTTTCTTTGCCGGCCTATTTAGCAAGTCGTTTCGAAGTTGCGTTGTGGAATTACTTCCGAAAGTCAAAACGAGATATTGTCAGCTCCAGCAGTAGAGCACGGCGGACTCTTGTCGAAGAGACTTTCTCTCGGTTACCGCCAAGGTATTTGGAAAAATGTCTTGCAACGGCTCTTGCTCGTGCATTAAGAAAAGCATTCTTAGAGGCACCCATTCAGGGTAAAACAAGAGATTTGTTTCTATACCAATATATATTGAACGCAGTTGGCGAGAAAGTGGCATTTGGTTTCAATTCAAATTCGTACAAAACTCTTTCTTCTATTCCGATGGTCCTCTTGCAAACTCCGTTCGATAGGTTTCGTTTGTTGGTGATAGAACAATGCGAATTTTATATATCGAGGCAAGCTGAAGATGAGCTCGTCAAGAATTCTTCTCTAAATACCAAAAAAGTCAATTTACCTGATGCAAAGAGTAAGAACAAGAACAAGAAACGGAAAAAGAGAAGGAAGAAGAAAAGACTCAATGGTTTAGGTTCAATTAATGAAAAGAAAGCTGACAATGATACATCTGACGAGCAGGAGAAGAAAAATTCAATCATCGTATCAGGTGGCAAATGTCGTGTCACAAACCAACCGTCACAACAAGACGAAAGTAATGATGGATTTCTAGAAACTGTGCAAAAATCAGGAAAGAAAACAAAGCCTCAAGAAAAGAAATATGTGTTAAAGAAGACAAAGAAACCACCGAAGCCATCAAAAATGCGTCCTATCGCCAAGCCAAGATCTCGCGATGATGTGAATTTGTCCCCTGCTTATTTACAGAACCAATTATTTGATAATCAAATGACAATGAAACGGAGCAATCTTACGAATTCTCACTCGATTTGGAATGATGCCATTAGCACAAACAACTTGCATTCTTCTAGACCAGAGACGTCAGTGATGAATTTCGCGCCTTCTCATTCAACCAAATACCAGAAGGACTTGTCGCTTATATTTACACCAATATGGGTCCCTAATCATAGTTCTGATTTGGCAAGCAACGTAGGGTTGCCTATCAATGCAGACGACGACTTTCTAAATGAAATGAAACCGTACGATGGACTTTTCTCTCATTTCTTCAATGATAGTACCGGTAATCACGATGCTAATTTTGCTTCATCGACGGTGGCTTCGATAGCTTCCTCTGTCTTAGATAATGATTCATCGACAGTAGCTTCGATAGATAATGATGGCAGTTCATCCCTTGAAGCGACTTCTGACGAAGTACAAGGAGACTTTAAAAAAATCAATACCCCACGTAATAATCTTGAAGAAGAAGCAATTTCATTGATTGAAGGGAATGAATTTGCTAAGGATAATAGCGGTGAAGAAGTTGGGGATTCGTCCCCCAAGTCTGGGGATCGTCTTCAATTTCCAACTGCTTGTGCTCAAGTCGATTCTTCACCTGCGGATGAAACCAATCAGTCACCACCTAAGAGCGATTCAGAAGTTGGCGATGAAACATTTCCTGAAGCCCCAAAATGTCCTCCAGCACAAGTATCACCAATCCTTTTGTCATTAGCAGATCTTGGTGAGATGAGGCGGAGGGCCACTTTCCATAACATTGATGACATTATACTGGAGGGTAGTGCGCCAGGTGATTCTCAACCCAAGTCCCTAGCTAGCTTGCCAGTCCCAAAGAGGAGCTTCTCGCGAGAAGACTTGCGAATTTCCTACACAAAAGATGATGAACATATTCGCAGGCGAGGACCCCTGTGCTCTTCCCGAACAGTCGATTTTTCTGCTCTAAGCTACCGGAATGCTGCGTTGAAGAATGCAACGAGAGCAAGAAGTGTGAGCTCTCATGACTTCACAGAAGGAGCAAAGCTCTTTAGACCCCAGATGAGAAGAGCATCAAACATGAAATCATTCCCAAGAGAAATTAAATTGGTCATTATTGATGGCAGCATCAACCTCGATGTATGTGCACAGTCTGAATCGGCATTAGACGATCATGAAGATAGCAGCCATTGGAATGTAATCCCAAAAATAGGTGTCGACGAAAATGACAATGCTACCGCAACGAGGGATGGTGCGACGACCATCTCCTCGATACCAGCGCCTCATGAAATGGACGAATTGGTCTATATGCGCGAAGAGAGAGACTCGTATCGAGATACGTGTTTGACAATGGCGGCAGAGATTTCAAAATTGAAGAATATGCTTGCCTTGGAACGAATCAATGCAAATTATTCCACGCCACAAACATCTACTCCGTTCGGGTCCGAGTATATGCCATCCTTCTACCATAATAGACAGCAAGGATCATTCCAAAGATATGTAGCCATGAGTGATGCGGGATTGAATGAAGTACCAATGAGTGAAGATGGTACAGATGTTTTGCAAGCTTCTGTCACAACAGCTGATAAAGGAAGACGCCGTATCTCTCGTACAAGTAGCCTCAGCGGTACTAATCGGATTCAAGCAACGACTGTGGGAAAGACCGGGGGATCTGACATTGCATCACTGGAGTATGACAACACGACATATAGCGTTGCACCAACTATTCCGAACTACAAATATTCAGGTCCTAATCATTTGCACCAATCCAGACTTAGCCAAGAAATCGACTACTTCCTTACTTCAGTCACAGCAAAAATTCAAAAAGAAGAGAAGAGGCGTTCAGTTGCTATCAAGCGCCTTACAACATTGGTGAAAACAATTTGGCCACGTGCACAAGTTTTGATATACGGGAGCCACCAGACTGATCTCCGTTTACCTACTTCCGACGTAGACTTTGTCATTTGTCTACCTAATGTACATAAGAAAGCCCCAGCCGACGCTCCCGGTGCTTTAGAGGGCAGAAATGCTGTAAATGAATCAAACCAGAAACTTCTTGCTCGAAAACTAAAATCAGAATCGTGGATAGGTAAGGTGTCGCCATTAGATTCACCTTTTTCCAATCCTAGGTCTAACCATCTTTTGCATCTGTTCAGAACCACGATCGATAAAAATCATTGAACGAACTCTCATTCCAGTTATAAAAGTGTCAACAAAAGATACCAAAATTAGGTCTCTACAGCTCGATATAAGCTTTGATTCACCAGGACATCATGGTTTAGAAAGCGTGGATATGGTAGCAAGAACCATGGAGGTGAGAATATTTGTTACATCCTGACCTCTGATGTAATAATTGGGCACCTATTTTCTAACAAGTTTCCTTATTTCCAAAGAAATTTCCAATGATTCGTCCTATTATCTTGGTACTGAAGCAATTTTTGTCGAACAAAAGCTTACTAACGGCTTATACGGTGAGTTCAATTCGCAGTCATAAATCAAACCCCTGCGACGCTTGCCGCACTAAACTTTCAACACATATTTATCTTAGGGTGGTCTCTCTTCGCATTGTTTATTTTTGATGACGACAAGATATATTCAAGAACAGAAGACATGGGTTGATATTGGGTCCCTGTTGCTAGGCTGTCTCGACTTTTATGGGAATGTTTTTGATCCAAGATTATTTGGAATAAGTGTTTCAGATGGTGGGCAATATTTCCGTCGTCCACATTACCAATCGAGTGAGCAAACTGCACCTTTTCAACAAAAGAAATTATCAAAAATTAGGCTCAACCGAAGGCATAGCTTTCAAGATCACGACAATGTCATGCCAACAAAAAGTCCATCGGATTCCAGCATACCATTCACATTTGACCCCCTCTTTGTAGAGGATCCCATTAGCCTGGGTAATAATGTGGGCAGAAATTCATTCCGTATCAACCAAGTACAGCGTGCATTCTCTGATGCACACAGAGCGATAGCGGCTAGTTTAGAGTGGGATTTGAACTCGGGATCAGAAATACAAGATGATAGCTATCCATTATTGAAAAGCATGCTCAGCGATTTTTGACTACAGTACGTGGTGTAATGGATATTCACGAAAAACGTGACTTGAAGACTCCAGCATTCTTTGCCTATCATACAACCATCCTTATACGACCAAATTTGAAATGCTCTCACTTTGTTGATTGGTAGAGGATAGATCGGAGGCTAATTTAAAAGTCATTTTCGCAACACCAATACTAAAATTTCTTCTTTCGTTTCTCGTCGTCTTTGTATCCCTCTTTCATATCTTCAAAACAATATATCACAAGACTGATCATCCTGTTCTCCCTCTTGCCATGTTTTTCATCGTCATCTTTTCCGATACTGATGTCCGAATCCTCCTCCTTAATTTTAGAGCTTTCATTTTTCTCCTCTGCTCCCTCGTCCTGTTTCTCACTATTCTGCTTCTCGACGACCAAACTTGAGAAGACCCATTTCTACTAAGTCATCCGTTTCCACCCCATCTAAACTTGATACCATATCTGGGAGGTTTTGGAAACAAATGTGCCCTGCTGACCCTTGGAGATATGTTATCATGTGCTACTCTCTACCAAAAAAAAGCAGTCCCAACTATCTTCAGGAATGGGCAAGACAGATGTCTTCAATCGAAAAGCGCAAAGGAAAACAGCAACACCTAAAACCGCAGGCAGAATAATGAAGAAAAGCCATACGAAACAAATATTAGATAGAATTTCTTTTTTTTTGATTTTAAAAATCATAAAAACAAAGAATCTTCAAGGAAGATTTGACAAATAATCCCCATAATGACTGCGTGTAAGCAGTTTTCATCCTCATGTTGCTGACTTTGATAATATTCTGAGCAACGCTCCGTAATCCCAGCCACGAAAATGTATTCAGACTTTGGAGCGAATACCCCATACTAGGAGCAAGAACTGTATGGTCACCGTGGTGGGAGAAAGTCATTCTGCCGAAATTGATTCAATGAGTACCATGCTCAATGGCTTCGATGAATCCAGTTACGTCTCGACCCGCTCTCCAGTCCTCCCTGTCTCTGGCAAGAGATCTTAAGATTTTTGGCATACCAAACCATGTCGAAGCTTCTCCGTCAAAAACGACCTGAATACCCGCATAATTCTGTGAGCAGTACCCACCTTATCATCCTCTGACTCTTCTTCACCATAAATTCCTGATTGATGCATCGTTGATAAGTCACAATTTGGAAGATTTGATAAGAATTCAATCTGATCATCGGGGAAAGCGCCGTATTTCTTTGTGGAAGAAATCATCGAGGGGTCATTGCAATGTACCGGTAGAGGGATTATCATTTCATCTTCGCGACGAAGGTATCAACGCCCATGGGGACAACAGTCTACGTTCCAATTCCGTACATTTCCAATACTCCCTCTTCCCAGTAGTCTTTTGTATGTGTGATGAATGGAGAGGAACCCCTTGCAATCGAATGGACACCAGCAATTAAATTGTCGTGTATTATCGCCTCAGCTTCAACAGTGCGAGGATTCTAAGGATCCGCTACCAGTTCATACGGTAGGAGATAGCCGTATTCTTGCCCTGCGTCTAATACTGACATTGCTATGTGAATACATGAGAACAGTCTTGCCTGCGATATATTGTATGCAGTTCCTTGACGGTTGATTATAAGTAGTGTTCTCTCGGTATGAAGATAGAATTAGAGTTGCACTTGTATCAATCATGAATGAAATGCCTATGGAGAAAATTATCACTTAGGATCGTTTATTATAATTGTTCTGAGAACATTCATTAGGTTTGATTCTGTAAAAAGTGGCTGCCATGCAGTAGCATACACATTGTGTAGGAGCGATATGTTTCAAACTGATAAAAAATCAACTAAATCACTTTAACAATGCATCGCAACCATCTAAAAATATGCGTCAATGGATTTCACCCCCCAGATCCTACGGATCTTATCCGCAAGATCGGACGAGATTACTCCACCATCAATATCCACAATTGTTCCATCTTCCAAAGTGATTATGTAACTGTTTGGAGCAACATCGAAAAGATCTACCGCAGCAGCAGTGTGATAGGTCACGGGGATATGAGCAAAGAGTTTGAATTTTACAGTGTAGTTTCCATCTTCATCGAAAGTCGGGTCAGCTGCATTGATGTCGTCAGCATCCTCAAACATCCACGCAGGAATCGCAGGCCTCAAGCTCATCGCGAGATCACCATTGTCGTCAAGGAAGTAAGGATTAGAACCAATGAAAATTAGTTTCCAGATGCTCAAAAATTCGGCAGTACTTCCACTCAACCTCGCACTGAAACCACGGCCATGGAAATTAGGGTCCGCGAAGGCAGAACTTGCTAGGAAAGACGAACACTCCATCAACGAACGGCCATACTTCACTGGATCCATGAAAGGAAGCATTCCTTTACGATGGGAAGATGTGTCGTGTGAGATCAATCGATTCTGGCACATTCAACATTGAAAACACTAATAAAAACATACCTCCGCCTCTCATTTCAGAGAAAAACTGATCAAATAGCTTTCCACGCAATAATTCCAAATAATACTTGTAAGACATGTGCATCCAGATACTTTGGTTTTCGAGCCAGCCGGGTGTGAAGGCCATCATACGACCCATATCATAACTTTGTCCCTTCAAACTAGCAGATACAAAATACATATCAAGCTCCTTGTCGCGAAGGCCTGATTCTTTCACCTTGTCATACATGGCGGAAGCAGCATCGTCGTCGCCAGTGATAGTCTTCAAGTAGCGAGTAGGACCCTCAAGGAAGAGAGGGAAACGACCAACACTCATAGACTTAGCATTAACTAGAGGAAGCCCCTTTTCATTGGACTTGCCGTTCAGTTCCCATGATGTAATGTTGTATGAGAAATATGATGGAGGGATTCCAGAGTTTCCATCATCTCCGTCTCCATGACTTCCAATCTTGATTGCCCTTTTCATACCCTTCTCAACCTCACCAAGCCAACGATCGATCATATTAACGACAGTGTCTGCATCATACTCGGTAGTTTTACCTGAGAAAAAGTACGAAACCTTTTCGCGGTAATCTTCACGAGCAGTTGCCACAGTATCCCAATATGTGAAAAGCTCTGCAGGAACGTCGAAAGGAAGTTCCTCTGATTCTGTAAATCCACTTTCAAGATCATCAAGAGCGGTATTTACAGTAGCAATCATGTCAGCGAGTTCAGTAGGCACAACTACAGGTCTTCCGTACTTGCCTACAACCTTTTTCACGTACTTGAGCACTTGATACATTTCATAAGTTTCTGGCATTCCACTGCCAACCATTCCGGGCAAACCTGTGAGAAGGATAAAATAATAATTGTCAGCACATCATATATTACTTGAGCACCATTATCCCTCAACGACTGTGAATACAAGTATGAAGAATTCTTTTGTTCCAATAACACATACCATTCATGGCATCATTCCAACCGGGGCGACCTCCTTCATATTCAACACCCATTCCATAGGCATCACGTGTGGCAAACTTCATTGTTCCAAGCAAAAACAATTTTGCAACGGGGGAACTGGTAAAAGCTGTTTTATCAACATATTCTCTCTGCCAGTATGCATCAAAACTAACAAGTCCAGTTGTCCTAGATCTAAAATCATCCTCTAAGCCAACCTTCTCCTGATCAAATACAGTAGAATCAAGCTGGATCACATGCTTGCTCTTTCCATCAAAAGTATAAGTGAGAACATACTTGTCACTGCGCGGCTTGACTGTGGCGGTAGAGAAAAAGTATCTAAGCTCTTTATCGTACATGAGACTTTCTTCGCCGTCAGGATAGATAGCAACGTAAGAGTCAACAAGGTCCATGTAATAATCCCAATGATCTCCCCAGTATCCCTGCCCATAAGTAGCCATAGGAAGGTCAGTGGATACGGCAACAATTCTGTTAATGAAATCTTCCTTTGTAGAAGAAATCTTGATATCGAGCTGGTCAATAAGCTCAAAAAGTTGACCGGGACGGAAAGAACCTCCATTCAAAATGTTAAACAATTTCTCAGAACTAACGGGGTCAGCAGTACACTCTGCAGCAACCTCCGCGGCGGAAGCACTATCTTGAATGAAGTAAATCACAGCCTCAACAGTAAGAGGTTCATATGCATCAGCCTGGATAAAGGCAAGGAACATTTGGACATCGAAAGAACCAATACGGGGAGTGAAGGTCACATCATCACGGCGATTCTGCGCAACATCACGGAAATTACCTTGTCCCTGGGAGAAGTACGTATCATCAATAATGAAAAAATTGTAATCACGCTCTAAATCTCCATGGATCCTACTGAAAACGTGGAATACCTTCACACGGTCATCTTCATCATAGTTTCTGTATTTGGCATCAGGATCAACGTCTCCAAGCACCATAGGCATACCTCCTCGAAGAGAGTTATCGAGGTACATCTGCTTTACTGCACCATCAAATAAGTGGCTCGTAGTTGATGTCTCAACACTTGAAGTCAAAGCATCGATCATCGTTCTTGCTCGGGTGAATTTGCTGGCAACATATCCCTTCTTCGTAATGGTGTCGGCAATGGGTTTAACTTCATCAATATGATTAGTCTTACCGTAGAATGAAGCAATACTAATAGATTCACCAGGTGCAAGAGTGATTGACTCGACTGCAGCAAAACCAGAAGAGGTTCTTGCCTCTCCGTACTGTGGGCGGGACAAAATCTCCTTGACACTAGAGGCCTTAAGACCATTGGGTTCAAGAAGAGATGTATCACGTCCAAAAACAGCCATGGTATCGTAAACGATTGGCAATAAGTCAGCATCCGAATCAGACTTTTCGAGGAAGGCCATGAGATAATGTCCTGCAAGTTCAATCTGCACAGAAGCACTATCACCAGGTACAGTGGACATGCGGTAAAATGGCATAGTTGTACCTTCTCCGCCCTGGTAAACTCCCATCCAACCTTCAAGAGTGCGTCCCATAAACTTCAAATTCCAATCAAGTGAACCTCCGACGGGTTCCAACTTGGCAAGACCATCAAGTGCAGAGATAGTGACAGGACTATCACCAGTATTTGTAATATTTGTCCTACGGACGAGAGCTCCAAAACTTTCTTCCGGCAATGTAATGTATTTCACGGATGTTGTAAGACCGTTGGCACTGTCAATGTCTCTGATCTCGAATTCATTGGTTCCCACAAACATGACACGCTTGGGTAAAGAGCTTTCGTCAGCATCTCCATCAAGATTACGAGTTGTTTTGGGAGAGAATGGCTCAACCATAAAGTCCTCTCCTTCTCTCGTTCCCTTGATAAAAGTACGGAAGCCAATGTAAGGGGTGACCTGGTATGCCTTGTTCGCAGCATTGAACTCCAAGATAGGGTAATTCTTTGACTTGACACCAAATGATGCAACACCTTGACCACGGTTCACGTAGAAAGACCATACAGGCTTTCCGTACACTCCAGCAACAGCAGGGAGGAAACTTGAAAAGGTAGGCTTCGCATCGTAATCTTCCAATACGTAACGATCTTTAAAAACGAAAAAAATGCAATCGATATTAGGCGACCAATTTATTGTAACAACTTTTGAGCATAGCACATAATAACTTACTGGCTGAGTCAAAAAGCTTGAGCTTTCCGGTGCTGCTAACCTGGACATCCGCCTCCTTAACAATAGAATCTTTCATTGCCGACATCTGGACGACGGGACCGTTGGGAGTCCTATCATTTGCAAGAACGCCAATACCAACACAAAGCAGAGCTAACCCCAAAACCTTGAGACGAGAGTAAGAGTTGCTGCTATTGGAAGAAACATCGTTCACTATATATGCGGAGATACGGGAAAATGATTAGTGAGTCAACGAGTCAATGACATGACACAATATTTCGGCAAACAAATATTAAAATACCATCCAGCACATTGCACTTACACTTGTCATTTCCGTTGACACCTTCGGCACCATTGGTGCTGTTTTGATAACTCTCCATGACCGCACAAGAGATAAGTTGATTCTTCTGGTGATGAAGATCCGGTATCTTTGTCGGCGATGAAATCTTTTATGAAAGATCGGAGGTTGCGACTGTTTGCAGTCTGTTCTTGCTTGGCTCTCGCGAGAGCTCGCTGGCCCTCCAATAATCTATCTTCTTGGATCTGGATGAAAATTCAATAGATCCGTCGGACAGGCCTTTTATAAAAGGATTCGGCAGCTGTTTTACAGATTACGCCCCCCCCCCCGCTTTCCACTTCTGGTTAGGACTGAAAGGATTTGAAAAAGATATCACACAAAAGGTTCTCATATTTTTTAAGAGGTTCTCATTCATTCGTTGATTATCCTTTCTTAACCCTCACAAAATTCCAAATGAGAAAAGCAAGTGATTTTTCAAATCCAAAACTAACAGTCTGTATCGTAGGAGGAGGCAACTCTGCTCATGTTCTAATCCCTTTTCTGAGTACAGCAGGGCACGCAGTGAATCTCTGTACGAGACGACCAAATGAATGGGATGACGTTGTCACCTGTGACCTCACAACGATGGAGAAGACAGTCACGAAAAGTTTCACAGGAACGTGTAAGAGAAGCAGTGATCCATGTGAAGTCGTCCCCGACGCCGACGCTATCATACTTTGCATGCCTGTCCATCAGTATAGAAATGCCCTTGGTCGTATTGCACCTCACATCAACAAAACTAAAAAGGCAAGTGAATATTGAATTAAAGACCTCAACAATTGAAATTAATATTTATAGAATTTGCACTGATACGAACCATAAAAATAGGAAGTCTTTGTGGGAACATTATATGGTCAGGGTGGATTTAATTGGATGGTAAATGAAATAGTAAAGGAACACCAGTTGCATAATATTGTGTCTTTTGCAGCGGGCCTCATCCCATGGATATGCAGAGCCACAAAATATGGAAGTCGTGTTGAAAATTATGGAGGGAAACAGCTCAACATTTGTGCCGTAACGCCTGCTGAAAAGTTTGATAAACTCAATGCACTATTACTAAATGATTTGTCCTGGAACCCGATGGGTATGGGAAAGTTTACTCAAGCCTGTAGCTTCTTATCTCTGACACTCAGTGTCGACAACCAAATCATACACCCTTCTCGTTGTTATGGACTTTACAAAGAATATGGTGGAAAGTGGCCTTCGGTCGAAAACGTCCCTTATTTCTACAAGGACTTTGACGATTGCTCCGCTGAAATCTTGACATGTGTTGATAATGATTACAGTGCGATTAGGGCTGCTGTGCGTCAACACTTTCCCGACAAGCCCTTTCGTTACATGCTTTCGTACTTTGATCTCGAAAGGCTTACTCACCGCAGCAATCATGTAGACATTAAGGCATCTGTTCAAGCCAGTGCCCAACTTGCATTGATCAAGACACCAACAATCGCGCTAGATGACGGCAGCCGAGCTCTGGACACCAACTGCAGGTTTTTCACTGATGATATCCCTTATGGTTTGTTACTTGCTAAGTGGGTCGCTGAAAAATTAAATGTTGATACTCCTCATCTGGATGAGATAATCATTTGGGCTCAAAAGCTAAGGGGCGAACACTGGCTCAAGGAGAAAGAAAAGACAATTGACATGGACTTC
>Ga0115005_10000673_pt1 | contig 26521 bp, 22 predicted proteins | sample ArcOceMetagenome_FD_87163 | JGI IMG/M metagenome (GOLD analysis project Ga0115005, IMG submission 87163) | Marine eukaryotic phytoplankton communities from Arctic Ocean - Arctic Ocean - Greenland ARC118M Metagenome | ecosystem: Environmental > Aquatic > Marine > Oceanic | place: Arctic Ocean...
ATTACCTAATTACCTAATAAACCGATCAACTAACCCTATATTTCGAAACCTTTAGAGAAACCTCTTCTTTGAAGTTTATTGCGGATGGCAAATTTCAACCTTCTCCCTACATTTTCTTGAGAAGTTACTTTTCCGAACTTAAAGTATAAAACTAAAAACCCAGCCAAGCCAACTAAAAATATAATAGGAAAACAAATAATAAAAATAGGTAGGTATTTATTATGGCCTAAAATGGCAATCAAACCAGACAATGGAATCAACATAAAAGAACTCGTACATAACAACACAAATCGACCTCTTAATTTTTCAGTCAGTTGATATTCTTTTTCCCATAGGGCATGCAATTTTTCTAGTTCCTCTAAGGTAAAATACTCTTCACCAAATTCTAAAAACATAGCCAAATCATCTTGGACTGCTTGCTCAATTTTCTCAGAAAATTGTTCTACGCTGCTATTCTTCTTTAGTTGAAACATGATGAGGGAAAAATATTTTAATGATGTGATTTTAATGACGCCTACAAAAATAGCAAATCTAAATGAGTGATGCTTGAATTCGTAGGCATTGTTACCTTACTTTTTTAGTAAAATATCTTTAACGACAATTCTTAAAGGTTTGTTTGATTTATTCCTTAAACATGTCCTATGTTTCTCTACCGTACACTTTTAGGATATAGAAGAAACTTCTTTATGAAAGCAGCTTTGCGAAACCAGCACAGACGTGTACGGTAGATAATTCTAAGTTAATAAGAAATAAAAAAGAGTTATTATTATATTTTGTAAAGTGGTCGCCATTCGCACTATTTGAATTTTATTTTCCATAAAAAAAGATGATTTTTGTTATCGCAAAAAACAAAATTGAACAAGAAGTACCATGAAAAGATCCTTTACTAAATCCTCGATCGTAATTGTAGTAGTAAGTTGTGTTTTATTATTTTCGATGATTCCAATTCGTGAGAATGTAACTGAATTCCATTCAGAAGCTGAGTATAATTTTTACAAAACTCATGCAATGGTCGCTGCTCCAATAGATTCTAATATTATTTTTCCTACGGCTGGAAATTGCGACGGTTGTCATGGCTATGACCCGCAAATGAATGGCATGGTGGACTCCTATGGTAATGATGTAAATGTGCATGATGATTGGCGAACTTCGATGATGGCACTAGCGGCAAAGGATCCTTTTTGGCGAGCAAAGGTGAGTCATGAGATTTTGATTAATCCATCCCATAGTTTGGAATTACAAACTAAGTGTACTTCTTGCCATGCTCCGCAAGGACATTTTACAGCAATTCTACGAGGTGCTCAACATTATACGATTGACGAAATGTTGGCAGATACGACAGCGATGGATGGTGTTTCCTGTGCCTCTTGTCATATAAAAAGTGCAGAAAATTTAGGAAAAGAATTTTCAGGTGAAGCGACTTACGATACTTCGAGAGTTATTTATGGGCCTTACGAAATGCCGTTTGCGCCACCGATGACAGATTTTGTAGGATTCAAACCTGAGTTTAGTGAGCATATTAGTGATGCTGGAATTTGTGCTTCTTGCCACACGCTTTTGACCAACTCGGTTGACTTGGATGGTAATTTGACTGGTGAGAAATTTGTGGAGCAAGCGACTTATCATGAATGGATTAATTCTGCTTACGACGATAATGGAAGTAATCCTACAACTTGTCAAAGTTGCCACATGCCACAGTTGGAAGAACAGATTGTGATCTCTGCCAACTATATTTTTCTACAAGGAAGATCGCCTTATGGGTTGCATGATTTGGTGGGAGCAAATACGACGATGTTGAAATTGATGAAAGAAAATAAAGAGGCGCTAAACATTGATGCGCAAGATGAACACTTCGATGAAACAATCGCGAAGACGTTGGTGATGTTGCAACAGAACTCTTTGACGACCAATTTGGAAATGGCAGACTTGGATCAAGACTCGGCTTACTTTGATTTAAAAATTACGAATAAAGCGGGACATAAGTTTCCTTCTGGCTATCCTTCCCGAAGAGCTTATGTGGAATTTGTGGCGACGACTGACCTTGGAGATACCTTATTTCAAAGTGGCGTCATGCAACCTGATTATGAAGTAAAGGGTCAAACAGAGGAAACTGAACCGCATTTTGACGTGATTAATTCGGAAGATCAAGTTCAGATTTATGAGTTGGTTTTGGGTGATGTAAATGGAGATTTTACGACCGTTTTGGAACGATCGCACGTAGGCTTAAAAGATAACCGATTACCACCTCTGGGGTTTTCAACAAGTCATGCTTCATACGATACGACTTTGATTATTGGAAATGCATTGACTGATTCAGATTTTAATTATGAAAATGCAACAGAAGGAAGTGGTACCGATGTGGTGCATTATCATTTCCCATTGGAGGGATATACTGGTTTTGTAAATATTTCTGCAAAGGTATATTACCAGGCGCTACCTCCAAAATGGATGAACCCAATGCTGGCAGAAAGTACGCCTGAGATTGATACTTTCAGAACGATGTATGAAAATGCCGACCTCTCCCCTGTTTTGATTTCGACGGAAACGATGGATAGTATTTTTGTGCAAGGCGTGGGAACGAAAAATATCGTGGCAGCCAATTGGTTGAAAATTTTCCCAAATCCTACTTCGGATGGATGGGTTTCTATTTCAAAACCAGCGGATGTTGATATTATTCTTATAAAAATATATGACTTTACTGGGCGGTTGTTGAAGGAGGTGAAAAATGATTTTGACCAAGTGAGATTGCCTGAGCATGGAGGATTGTTTTTGTTGGAAATTGAGACGGAAAGAGGAAGAGTGGTGAGGAAAATTTTGAGAGGTTAACATTCACGTTCATGCCAATGCCCCTGCATTGGCATGAACGGTAGGGAATTATTATTTGATTAATTCTAGTAAAATAAAGTCAAAGTAAGAGTTAAACTTGCCCCTAGTGAAGATTTGCTAAATCGAGAAATCAAAAGTTCAAAAAGAACACAAAAGGAAATAGAATTATTGGCTCATGAGAAAATGAATGCTCATCCTTTTACCATTGATTTACTTACTTCTACTATTAAGTTTGAATTGGACAGCAATCATTTTATCCACCTTGGCACCAATCATAATTTAAAGGATATTGAAAATATTCAGATTATAGAAAATGGGGAAGTTTCTGATTTCGATCAAAATAAATCTCAAATTGAGTCGAGAGATATTATGAAATATGTAATTTTGTATACCCACGAAAAAAAATCATTCAAATAAAAAAAGATCTTCAACGAAAGTTGAAGATCTTTTTTTATGCACTATAGTTAACTTCTACTTTATTGCAACACCACTTTTCCTGAATAAACATTCCCGCCATGAATCACTTGCAACAAATAAACTCCTTTTGCTAAATGATTTAAATTCAATTCTGTCACCTGATCAAAGGCTCTATTTTCCAAAACTGTTTTTCCAGTCAAGTCAGTCAATCGAAGTTGCGCAGCACCTTGAATATCAAAATTCAATTGAATAGCAATATTTCCATCCGTTGGATTTGGGAAAACTTTTACATCATTCGTTTTTCCAAAATCAATCGTCGCTACATCTACATCCAACCAAACTTCTACAGGAATTCTATCACCTGCACAAGCTACATCTGCCGTACTGATTTGCCAATCAAAGAAATAATAATACCAACCTTCACCAAAATTGGAAGATTTTATCGAAGCGTAATCTTGATAATCATACGGGTAATTTACTCCTTCACTACTTCTTTTTAATCTCGGCCCACCTACTCCTAAACTAGTTTGATTAGTTTGAGCATCAGTCGTCATCACTAAATCTGTACCTTCTGGGATTTCTATTCCTACGTAAACCATCGTTTCCCCTTCTGGTACATCAATAATTGCAGCGTCTAATTCATTACCGTCTGAATCTACAATCAGTATCTTTCTTTCTCCAGGAAAATCAGTATAAACTTTTACTGAATCCAAAGTAAATGGTTCAAATGCATCAAAAACTATCTCATTATTCGCATTTTGGTTTCCACTATAATCTGAACCAAGGTGATTTTCCATTCCTACTTCACCAGTAATCCCTTCAGTTAAGTTTCTATCTTCTACATAAAAAATTTGCGAAGCATCAATCATATCCGTGGTGAAATTATTCCCATAGCCTAGTGCTGTTCCCCCCATTTCTAGATCGTACCAAGCTAGGTTAGCACCTACTCCTTCGAGCTCTGCCATTTCTCCCAAAGCAACCGTATCACCTACTGCGGTCGGAGTACCTGCTGCTGTTAAAACTTCTACCTCAATTACTGCAGAAACAAAACTATTACATAGTCCCTCTACTTCAACGTTGTAAGAACCCGATTCAGAAACTGTAATTGAATTTCCTGTTTGATTATCTGACCACGTATAGGAAAGTGCATCTGGCGTTGCAATTTCTGAGAGAATAACACTTTCTCCTTCACAGAAAATCACATCTCCATCTGCAACAATTTCAGGATTAAAAACTGGATCAACAGTTGTCGCAACATTACTTGAAAATCCAAAACAACCACTAGCATCAGTAACCGTTAAAGAAAAATTTCCTTGAGTCGTAACGTCAATTGATGGAGTGGTAGCACCAGTTGACCACTCGTAAGAAGCATACCCTGCAGGTGCATTAATTGTTATTGACTCACCTGTACAAAATAAAGTAGAACCAGTTACATCCAAAATCGGAGCATCAGCCAGACAACCTCCCTCAATTAATTGAAGCGTAGAATTTGGATTTATTCCAGTTTCCGTTTGCTTAATTCCTGATGGCCATTTTACTACAACTGAATCAATTTCCGTAGCTGTATCTAATCCAAAATATTGAATCATAGAATTCATAATTCCATAACTTTCTCCTGATCGAACTTCCCGTACTTGAATTCCCCAAGCTCCATAAATTTCGATTCGAGCACCAATTGCATTTCGATTACTAATCACCCCTTGTAATTGAACAGCAAGATGATTGTTAGCATTTCCATCGTTGAGCCACATCACATCATCTATATTGGATGGGTTAGTATAAATACTTGCATAGCCTCCGTACACATCTACAAATCCATCATTATTTAAATCACCCAAAGCGAATGATTCCATATCATTATTATCAAAAACTCCCGTTACTTCGGTAAAAGTTAAATCTCCATTATTTTTAAAAATATGATGAACTGATCCTGCAACAATAACATCCACAAATCCATCATTATCAAAATCTCTCATCATTCCTTGGATCGGTAATCCATCCACTTCGATTCCTGTATCCAATGCCTCTGTAAAATGTCCAGTACCATCATTTATCATTAACTGAGATTCGTGATCATGATTGGTAACAAAACAATCCATCCACCCATCATTATTTACATCTTGAAAATCTGCAGTCCATGATTGCCATCCTATATCCAATCCATACTCCTCACCCATTTCAGAATAATTTCCGTTGCCATCATTTACATAAAGTTGATTAATTCGACGAGGGTCCGTTGGGTCAGTAACTCCTTGGCGGCACTTGGCAATGTACAAATCAATATCTCCATCATTATCAAAATCTGTCCAAACGCTTCCATAGTTTCCAGAGTTATCAGAATTAGGGTCATAATTCATATCAATCCAATCATCTTGTGGTAGCAAATTTCCCATCCCATCATTTCCCCAAATTCTACTCTCTGCATCATCATGACAAGCAAAAACATCTAGAAATCCGTCATTATTAATATCTGCAAAATTTGAACCTTGCACAAACATTCCAGGTCCCGGCAAGTAAGTAGTCGTGTAAGATGAACCATCGCTACTTGCCATTGCGAGTTTTACCTCATCATATGCACCTCCAGCTAAAACCTCATTGTGTCCATCATTATTAACATCAGCAACACACATACTCCATTGGCTTCCATTATCAATATTTCCAATACTAAAGGTGGTGAAAATTTCGTCAGTTTGATTTTGATATTCAATAGTCAAATCATAACCTTGATTCATTCTAACAATATCATCTTTCCCGTCATTATTCATATCAGTTACCGCAATCGCAACACCACTATGAAAATTAGCATTAGAAAGTAAACTGTTACTGTTCGTAAATGAAACCTGAGCTTGTGCAGATTGAAATAGAAAGATTAATAGAAGAGGCAACAAAGAGTAGATTTTTTTCATCATTATTTAGTTAAGTTTATTAGTATTTTTTAGAACCTCTAAAATTAGGTTTATTTTTGAAAACCAACTGAATTTTTCATCTTTAATAATGTTAAGTACATTACATATTAATTGATGCTCCCCGCTAGAAAAGTCCTCTTTTATAACATATAAAAATTTGCAATAATGAAAAACCCGCTAATATTCCTTTGTTTTTGTTTCCTTCTTAACGCCTGTAATTCTAACTCTTCGAGTCATGATAATGGTAAAAACTTGTCAAGTATACCGCCCAAATTAAGTCTAGTTTACCAATCTGAAACTTCAACAATGGAAGGTGCTCCTGCCCATTCTGTTCACCTAATGCTTAATGAGGAAAAAATAAAACTCGCTGACGTTTTAGCTTGCGAAACTTTTAAAAAAGAAAGTTACGCCCAATATCAAATGCCTACAAATACAATCGAAGCCTGCGGAGGTTGGTGGGCCGGCGGTGGTGAATATTTTTATCTCTACCAAAAAACTAATGGCAACTATGCTGTGAATTATGGTCAAATGTATGAGGAAAAAGTAACAGGAAAATACGATTATACGGAACTCATCCAAATCAAAAAAAATGAAAATGGCAACTATGCTGCTTTTCCAAAACATGAATTAAATGAATTGGTCGGAGTATACACTTTGACCGGCCATGATAATTCGTGGATGCTCATCATCAAACCTGATAGTGCAAAATTAGCAGTTACTTATCACGTTATTGACGGAATGCTTCCTCCGAGTGATGTTTTTAAAAATGGTGAGCTAAAATTAATGGAAGGAAAAACCTTAAAAGATTTCAATGTAGATTTTTCAGATATGACGATCAACTCTGATCTAGGACAAGGTCAATTGGAAAGCATTTTTGAAAGAGAAAGGATTACCTTTTTTGGAATCCCAAGCCACCAAGAAAATGTTTTAAGATTAACCAAAGATAAATCATTTGACTTTTTATTGAAATAATTTTTGCTACTAACTTGGACTGACTCTTACATTTCTCTATCTATGACTTGTCCCTAAAAAGATTCTCACTAATTTATAAAACACCAACTGGGAACAAGTCATAAAAAGTCATACCAGTCAGTCCAAGTCAGTGGTAAAAAAAAACCTAATGCAAAGGAAACACAGAATTCGTCATCATCAAACTCTCCGAAAACGCCCCCTGATTCAAACCCAAATCCTCCCCAATTGCATTAAAAAAATGCGTCATATTTTCCGTAGCCATATTTCCAGTCAAATCATCTTTTGCCATCGGACAACCGCCAAACCCTCGCAACGCTCCATCAAATCTTTTGCAACCACTTTCATAACCAGCTTCCACTTTTTCTTTCCAATTATGCGGCTGAGTATGCAAGTGAGCACCGAACTCAATATGCGGATACGCAGGAATCAAACTAGAAAATAAATACCGAATCGTCTGCGGATTAGAAACCCCGATCGTATCAGAAAGAGAAAATATTCCAATTCCAATTTTGTCTAGTTCATCCACCCATTTTTGTACAATTTCCACATTCCATTCATCGCCATAAGGATTTCCAAAACCCATCGAAATATACACGACCATCTCCTTTCCATGCTTCATACAAAGCTCTTGAATTGATTTCACTCGATCCAATGATTCCTCAATCGTGGCATTCGTATTTCGCAATTGGAAAGTTTCAGAAATAGAAAAAGGATAACCTAAATATTTAATATTCTCATGTTGGCATGCATCTTTTGCTCCTCTTTCATTTGCTACAATTGCCAATAATTTAGAAGAATTATCCGTCAAATTCAATTGACTCAAAACCTCAGCGGTATCCTTCATTTGAGGAATCGCCTTAGGAGAAACAAAACTCCCAAAGTCAATCGTATCAAAACCGACCTCCAGTAATTTATTGATGTACGCTATCTTTTTTTCCGTAGGAATCCATTCTTTTATTCCTTGCATCGCATCGCGTGGGCACTCTATTAATTTAATCATATCTGGTATTTGGTTAAGACCACAAATATAGTTTTTTTTCCAAACCGAAATTGAACAGAATTAGACTTGTAGTGTTGAATATTTACTTACTTTTGTAACATAAAAATAAAATTTTATGAATAAAAATATTATCACCGTAATTGGGTTCATTCTTTTCCTAGCAGGAATGTATGCACTCTCTTTGAGTCTAGTCGGAGCAAAATTCACCCCTCTACTATTTTTGGAAAAACTAGGAGGAACAGCGTCCTTTTTTATCAAAATCTTAATGGTACTAGTGGGCATCTTATTAATTTTTCTTTCTCGAACTACCACCGAAATACCGAAAGAAGAAAATTGATTTTTTGGGAAAAATATGAAAATTAAATTTGTCCTTCTTCTTGGTATATTTTCAGTTTGCTTAGGTTGTGAAAATCTCGATGGTGTAATAGCCAAAATTGATTTCCCAATTGTTATTCAAAAGTCGTCAATGCAATGTGGGCCAGTTTGCTTACAAATGATTAGTAAATATTATGGGAAAAATGTTGCGGTTAAAAGATTAGAATTAATTTCAAAAATGGATGAAACAGGAACTTCACTTTTAGGATTGAAAGAAGCTGCAGATAGTATTGGTCTAGAAAGTTTTTCCGCAAACCTATCTTTTGAACAATTGATCGAAGAAGCTCCGCTTCCTGCAATTTTACATTGGAACATGAATCATTTTGTAGTGATGTACTATGCTACAAAAACAAAAATTTATATTGCAGATCCTGCCATTGGAAAAATAGAATATTCAAAAAAAGAATTTTGCAAAAACTGGCTTTCAAAAGATAGCGCCTCAAAAGATACAGGAATTGTTATGCTTTTTGAACCATCAAATAGTTTCTAATCAAATCAAATGTCTAACAAAAATTTTGATGTCTAGCCATAAATTAAATTTTCATCTCTAAAAATATCGTCACCCAAAAAGCAATTAACTTTTCCGATTACTGCAGGCATAATCGAAAAAGGCTCTCCGCCTTAGGCGGACTGGGTTTACAACTTTATCCCCAAAACCACCCCCACATTATTAAACTCCCCCTGCCGAAACGAACCAACCAGATCCACCCGAAACAAGCGAAAAATCTTAAATCCCAGATTATCAATTCCAAAATAAACCTCCGTATAATCCTGCTCAGATTCGGTATATAAAAAATTCACACCAACCGCAGTTTGCCAACCCAACCTTCGAATCAAAGGAACTTTATCCATAAAAAATCCATAAAAATGATGTTGGTAATGAGCTTCCACAAAACTCCCAGCAGTACTATTTGAATAATAAGGTAATTGCAAAAATGAGTTCGTATACACACTCGGGTTACCTATAAAAGTTTGATTTCCTCCGAAGTGTTGGTAGTCCACCACCTGCATTCTTTTTTTATTAAAAAACGTTCCTGCTTTAATATTAAACTCGGAATGCCCCCGCACTCCCATGCCAATATAATCTTCTGAAATGGAAAGAGTCACCTTGTCAAATCCTGAAAAATTTTCGTTAATCGGAATCGCTTTTTGGTAACCGATTCGGAGAGTAGGATACTTCGATCCCATGATATATTTTCGATCAGGATAGGTCAGATATTTTTGGGCAAAACGAATCCTCACACTTGCATCCAAATAAAATATAGAATGCTCTTCAAATGTAAAGTCCTCTAATTCAGCGACTTGTGGTTCATTTACTTCATAAAATTCCTCTTTCTTTTTCCAACTATATTGAGTACTCACTTGAAGCGGAGAACGTTGAGCATACTCCGATGCCAATCGAATTCGTAAACCATTCCGAATTTCTTTTCCAAAATTTAAATACACAAAATCCCGATTGTATAACTTCATCAAGTTCTTTTTATCCCACAAGCTATACATCGCTGAAAGGAACGGCCGAATCGGATCGTCACTATTAAACTGCATCACTTCTCTCCCACCCGACAAATACAATCGAGAAAAATTAGTCGCATTAAACTGCCTAAAAAAAGTAATTCGAGCTCTTAATTTTTCATCTCCAAAACCGTATTGAATTTTTGGATTGATATAATAATAACTCAAATTTCGTTCACCAAAAGCCTTTCGATAATTAAAATCTAAAGAAATTGTTCCACCTTGAACTGGGTTAAATTGAAAAGTAGAAATCGGTGCTCGCACACTAAATGATTTTCGTTTCCAAGAATTCCGATAAGAATATCCAAACAAAATACTAGTCAGTTTGAATTTGTTACTTTTTTGATCGATCGAATCTTTGTATTCTTTCGAATCCCAAATTTCGGACAAACTATCCTTTTTCACATAGTCCGTACTCTCCTCTTCCGTCAACGGAATCGGGCGAGACCCCTTCCAATAATCCAACGTTTTTTCATTTGCTCCTTTTTCAAAAACTAAAACCTCATTGTCAAAAAAACCATTTTCATAAGTTGGATTGATATTATAATTTTTAAAAATCCCTGTAAAATCTCCCTTCAATTTAAATCCAAAATATCCACCGGTGAATGAAATCGTTTGGGAAAACATCCTCCACACATCAGGTTCAGCAACGGGAACATGTACTTGCTTGAGCCACATCGTATCGACGGCAGCTTGCTTCATAGATTTGGCGGTGAGGAAAAGTTCGGTCGATTGGATCACCCAAAGTTTGTCAATAATATAAATGATACCTCCATAACTCGGATCTTCTTTTCGCTTGGGCAGCACTTCAATTTTATTAATCAGCAAACCTTTTTCATCAAAAAAAGTACCTAATAATTTATATCGATAATATGTAAAAGCGTTGTTAGCAATCGGCGAAACAACTTCTCGATTGGAAAAAAAAAGCGCAGAATTTTTATATAAATTAAAATCCATTTCAGAAGCTCGATTAAAACTAAACCCATTATCATCACCACTCACTTTCGAAGAGGTCATGATTTCTTTGTACTTGTCGGGTTGTTTAAAATTTAAAACTGCTTCTGATTCTGACAAATAAACGATGCCTTGCCGATTAGAATCCAACTGCCCGCCAAGGTCGCCCACGTCTTGCCCTAATATTTTTTCCGGCGCATCTAATAATTTAATTCCTCCTTTGATGTACACATTACATTGATATTGTTTGACTTGTTCTTTGTAATATTTTCGCTTTTTTTGCGCTTGTCGAATGATCGCATAAGCTAGATCTTCGGCATCGGCAGCAACAACAATTTCATTCAAGCCAAACGACTCTTCCTCCAACATCACATCTAACCTAATTCGTTGATCATCAATAATTAAAGTCTCCACCTTCTGTTTAAAACCTACAAACTGAAACACCAATTGATACGTTCCTTTTTCCAGTTCAAACTCATAATCACCCTCAACATTAGAAGTCGTTCCATTGGTAGTTCCTTCAACATAGATACTGGCAAACGGCAAAGCTTCGCCATTCGAATCAGTCACTGTTCCCGAAACTTGAGCAGATGTGAATGTATTGTTAGAAAAGATAAACAGGAGCAGGTATATGTATTTCATTTTAAAAATTTATTAGGTTCTCAAGTAGAAAAACGAACTTAAAAAATGAAAGGCTGGAAACAAAAATTAAGAACCGTTTTATTAAAAGTTTAACGGATTCGAAGGGGAGAAGTTATTGAAATGTGATTTTTTTTTACTCCCCACGTGGCACGGCTGTTAGCTAGTCGTCTAAAATAATTTTATAAAAAATCATGCTATTTTAATTTAACCACAGAGAAAACAGAGTTTTACCATAATTTTCTCTTTATTCTCTGTGTCCCACCTCCGCTTTCTCTGTGGTTAAATATTATATAATTTTAATTTTATACACGACTAATTTTGGACGGTGTCATAATCAAGAATTGCAAAAAAACTAAATATCCTCACTCGGCTTCTCCCGCTCCAAAAACTTCTCCCGAATAATATTTTGAATCGGTCGATTCTCAATTTTACTCTCCAACCAAGAAACAATATCTAAATATAAAAATGGTCTTTTTTCATAAGGCGCTTCTCGAAGTTGCAAAAAGTTATCCCGCAATTCGACAAACTCACTTTTCAAGCTCTCCTTTCTGATCCGAGGAATTTTTCTAATAAACTTTAAAATCTCCTTTTGCACCAATTCCAAATCTTTCATCTTTGTCAAAAATCTGTACACAGATTTAACCTGATATTCCACCAACAAATCATTCCCCAAATTAAAATGAGCAATCAAGCAAAGTATCCTTGCAAAGCATTGAATGTCTTCTCGAAAATCAGGACTTTTTTGATTAATAATTTCATTCAAATAATCAATCGCCGTTTCATCATCACCACTTCCAAAATACATGCAAGCAATTTTATAATTAAAAACCATCATCCGATGATCATCCCAATTATATTCATTGGAGTCTAATTTTTCCTTCAGCTTAGGAATCCATTGCAAACCTTCTGTAAAAGTCCCTTCCAAATAATGCAAATTGATTCGATTCAGGTAAAGATAAATATGCAAAAGACTATCAATATTAACTGATTTTTTTTGATAGTATTTTTCACCTATATCTTCCAATAATATTAAGCCTTTCGAAAATTTCTTATGGTGCTGAGCCAAATAAAGTGCGTTCAACGAATTATTCATTGCCTTCAAATAAAGTGGCATTTCCATCTCAATCATTTTTGGATGAGCATTAAAAAGCTCCACCCATTTTTGCGTGTATTTATAATAATTCAAGAAATCTTGAGTCATAAAAAAATACCAGCCATACGATTGATACAAATACATTTTTTCAAAAAAACTTAATTCCTCAAAATCAAACTCAGGCAAATTAGAATAGAAAAATTCCTTCACATACAAATATTCATCTTTGCTTCTTACATATCCAATTTTCAAGTACAATCCATACAATTGAATGCCTAAATTGGACAAATTATTTTTTTGAACAGCCCTTCTACTTACCTTCGTTGACTCTGCTGCTAATTCTTCTGCACGAGTATCAATACTTTGTGTAATATATTGTGATTCGATATGTTTTTCAAACTCCAAGATAGATAAGCGTAAGGCATCTAATTTCGATTTTTTAGCTAATGATTTTGCCTTATCCAAAATCTCCAAACTTTGTCGATACAGTCCTTTATTATACAGGATTCGGGCATAGTCAAACCGTTCTCTAATCTCAATGTCAGGGTTAGTTGATCGATGCTGTAAACGAAGGGCTACCAACAACTGCTTGTAGAGGTGCGCTTTCAAATTTGAAATTTGCCGTTTCTTGATTCCCGGATTTTTTTTCAGAATTAATTCTTCGTCATATTTTTTTTGCTTATCCAAAAAATCGAATAATTGCAAAAATAATACATCCGCATTCGATTGATTCCGATTGACCCAAAGTCTGAACTGCCTCTTTTCAGTCTTCGTAAGTGACTTAATTAACTGAATTAAATAATCAGTTTGTTGCTTTGGCATTGTAATTAATCATTTTACAAGTGATTGATAATCAATATATTATGAGCGTTTTTTAAAATATACTTACTGTAACATCTATCTATTTAAATAGTAAAAAGAGGTATCATAAGAATATCTTTGAGAAGATACAAACATACATTTTTTTTGAGTAAATCAAATTTAACTTAATTAAGTTTTACTTTAAATATTCTCCTTCAAAAGTTTTTTATTTAAGGATAAAAATAAAATCATTATCTATGGCTTCTGACCAAATTTATATCTTCGACACTACCCTACGCGACGGCGAGCAAGTTCCTGGCTGCAAATTAGACACGGAACAAAAAGTAGTCATTGCTCGAGAATTAGAACGACTTAATGTTGATGTAATCGAAGCTGGTTTTCCAGTTTCTAGTCCAGGAGATTTTAAGTCGGTAGAGGAAATTTGCAAAGCAGTCAAAACTCCGATTATTTGTGGTTTATCCAGAGCAGTTGAAAACGATATTAAAGTGGCTGCGGAAGCATTAAAATATGCTGCTCGTCCTCGAATTCATACTGGAATTGGAACTTCAGATTTGCATATATTTTCTAAATTAAACTCTAACCGAGAAGCAATTATCGAACGAGCAATCGGTGCCGTAAAATATGCTAAATCATTTGTCGAAGATGTAGAATTTTATGCGGAAGATGCTGGCCGAACCGAGAATGAATATTTGGCTAAAGTGATCGAAGCTGCCATTGCAGCAGGTGCAACCGTCGTTAATATTCCTGATACAACGGGCTATTGTTTACCAGCTGAATACGGAGAAAAGATAAAATTCCTTAAAGAAAATGTAAAGAATATTCACAAAGTAATTATCGCAACTCATTGTCATAACGACTTAGGATTAGCTACGGCCAATTCCATCGCAGGTATTCAAAATGGTGCTCGACAAATCGAATGTACCATCAATGGAATCGGCGAACGAGCTGGAAATACCTCGCTCGAAGAAGTGGTGATGATCATGCGTCAACATCCTTACATGAATCTTCATAGCAATATAAATACAAAATTACTTTACCCGACGAGTCAGCTAGTTTCTGAAAAAATGGGTGTCAATGTTCAACCGAACAAAGCAATTGTTGGGGCGAATGCCTTTGCTCATTCTTCTGGGATTCATCAAGACGGAGTAATTAAGAAAAGAGAAGTTTATGAAATTATGGATCCAAAAGATGTAGGCGTGGAAGCATCTTTGATTGTCTTAACTGCCAGAAGTGGTCGGGCAGCTTTGGCTTATCGAGCAAAGCAAATCGGTTTTAATGTAACCAAAAAAGAGTTGGATGTTTTATACCAAAAATTTCTAACCCTTGCAGATAAAATGAAAGAAGTAGGTGAAGAAGCATTGTACCAATTATGCGTGACGAACTTGGCAAGAGTTCCTTCTTCTTCTCATTAATTTTCAATTTTGACTAAAAATGTACGTTCAATAATTATATTTGGTTAGGTGTCGGGCTCATAGAGGCCCGACTTTTTTTTGGGAAAAAATACTTTTGAATATTAAAGATATCAAGTATTTTCCTACCAGAAAGCAACGTTAAAATTGGAAGGGAAACTATGAGTAGTAAGGAGCGGGCGAGGATGATCCAACATTAATTGAAATTGCAAAACATCATTTTTCAGAAGATAAAAGAGTTGAGATAGTTTACGAAGATGGATCTGAATGGATAAAAAATTATGGTGGGAAAAAATTTGATTTAATCTTTGCGGATGCGTGGCCAGGAAAATATAGCGAAATCGCAAAGCCAACCTAATTGGCTCGATGGTCATCAAAAACAGGTAGACTCTTTAATTGAGTTTTTAGAAAATAGAACTGATTTTAACTTGACAAAAATGAATTGGTCTACAAGAATTATTCTTGCTACAAAAAAAGCATAACAACTATATCTAGAAATATGAAAAAAACATTATTCGATAAAATCTGGGAACAACACGTCGTCGATACTGTCGATGGTGGCCGCAATATTTTATACATCGACAAACACTTCATCCACGAGGTCACCAGCCCTCAAGCCTTTGCAGGATTAGAAAAACGTGGAGTACCTTTATTTCGAAAAGAAAAAATAGTCGCCACTGCCGATCACAATGTTCCTACCCTCAATCAACATCTTCCCATCGTTGATCCACTCTCCAGAACTCAAGTCAACACTTTAATTGAAAATTGCGAAAAATTTGGAATCGAGCTTTATGGTTTGGGACATCAATATCAAGGCATCGTTCATGTCATCGGCCCCGAGTTAGGAATCACTCGACCGGGGATGACGATAGTTTGTGGAGATAGTCATACTTCCACACATGGCGCATTTGGAAGTATCGCTTTTGGAATCGGAACGAGTCAAGTCGAGCAAGTGATGACGACGCAATGCTTGCTTTTACCAAAACCAAAACGCATGCGGATCACCATCGACGGTGAATTGCAAAATGGCGTTTTATCCAAAGACCTTATTTTATATATTCTGTCAAAACTAACTGCCTCAGGTGGCACAGGTTATTTTATCGAATATGCAGGTTCGACGATTCGATCACTTTCCATGGAAGCTCGCATGACCATCTGCAATATGAGTATCGAAATGGGTGCAAGAGGTGGTTTGATTGCTCCTGACGAAAAAACTTTCGAATATATCAAGGGTCGAAAATTTGCTCCGCAAGGTGAACAATTTGACGAAGCGCTTACTTTCTGGAAAACACTTTTCACCGACGAAGACGCAACCTTTGATCAAGAACATCACTTCCAAGCGGAGGACATTGCACCAATGGTCACCTACGGAACCAACCCTGGAATGGGGATAGAAATCACGGCAGCAATTCCTGCAGCAATCGATGCCAGCAATACAAAATCTTACGATAAGTCTTTGGAATACATGAATTTCAAAACTGGAAATTCATTGATTGGACAAAAAGTAAATTATGTTTTTATCGGAAGTTGCACCAATTCTCGAATTGAAGATTTGCGATTAGTCGCTGATTTTGTCCAAGGAAAATCGAAGGCAAACAATATGACTGTTTGGATTGTTCCCGGTTCGAAGCAAGTGCAGTTACAAGCTCAACGAGAAGGTTTAGATAAAATATTTGAAGCCGCTGGTTTTGAATTAAGAGAACCTGGATGTTCCGCTTGCCTGGGAATGAATGATGATAAAATCCCAAAAGGCGAATATTGTATTTCTACTTCCAATCGAAATTTTGAAGGTCGGCAAGGGCAAGGTGCTCGAACGATTTTGGCAAGTCCATTGATGGCTGCTGCGACTGCGGTGACTGGAAAAATTGTAGATATAAGAACATTGTTATAAACCCACACCCGTGGCACGGCTCGAAACCGTGACACGGATATTCAAAAGCAAAATGCTACCTCTTTAAAAAAGTAATCTAGCGTTCTGCTTTAAAAATTATTGAAGTAAAAAAATCCGTAACACGGTTTCGAACCGTGCCATTGTGTAGTGCTAAAAAATAAAAAATGGAAAAATTTACAAAAATAAATACCTCCGCCGTCCCCCTTCCCATGGAAGATATTGATACAGATCAAATCATACCCGCTCGTTTTTTAAAGGCAACCACGCGAGAAGGATTTGGTGATAATTTATTTCGAGATTGGCGATATGAACAAGATAACACACCCAAAGATTTTATTCTAAATAATAAAACCTACGATGGAAAGATATTAGTTGCAGGCAAAAACTTCGGCTGTGGATCAAGTCGAGAACATGCAGCTTGGGCATTATATGATCATGGATTCCGAGTAGTTGTCTCTAGTTTCTTTGCCGATATATTTAAAGGCAATGCCTTAAATAATGGACTTTTACCCATCACCGTTTCACCTGATTTTTTAAATGACTTATTTTTAAGTATCGAACAAAATCCAAAAAGTGACGTATCTGTAGATCTAGAAGTCCAAAGAATTACTATCTTAGATAGTGGAAAGTTTGTGGAATTTGAAATAGACCCCTACAAGAAAATGTGCCTCATCAATGGATATGATGATATTGATTATCTTATTTCCAAAAAAGACAAGATTGAGGCTTTCGAAAAAAAGCAAATAATTTTTTAAATAAAAAAGGACTAACCAAATATTAATCAAACCTGAACCCATGGAAAAAAGAATCGCAGTTTTAGCAGGCGACGGAATCGGCCCAGAAGTAGTCAAACAAGGCAAAAAAGCATTGGACGCAATTGCTTCTAGATTTGATCATAAATTTACTTATTGCCATGCTGACGTTGGCGCTATCGCCATTGATCATACAGGTGATCCATTGCCCGAAGCAACTTTAGCTACTTGCATGGATGCCGATGCTATTTTATTTGGAGCGATCGGTGACCCAAAATATGATAATAATCCAGATGCAAAAGTTCGCCCAGAACAAGGACTTTTACGTTTGAGAAAAAGCCTAGGATTGTTTTGCAATATTCGACCAGTAGCTACTCATCCCAATTTATTACACCTCTCTCCCCTCAAACCTGAACATATTAATGGTGTCGATATGGTGATTTATCGAGAGTTGACAAGTGGAATTTATTTTGGCGAAAAATACTTAAGCGAGGATGGCATGTCTGCTTTCGATAAATGTGAATACCATGTTATGGAAGTGGAACGCATTGCTCATTTAGCATTCAAAGCTGCGATGAATCGAAGAAAAAAAGTAACCCTCATCGACAAAGCAAATGTTTTGGAAACATCCAGACTTTGGAGAAAAACAGTTCGTGAGATTGCTAAACAATATCCAGAAGTAACTGTAGATTTTATGTTTGTCGATAATGCTGCAATGCAAATGATTATCGCACCAAAGCAATTTGATGTCATTTTGACGAGCAATATGTTTGGAGATATTATTTCAGATGAGTCAAGTGTTTTAACTGGTTCGTTAGGAATGTTGCCTTCTTCTTCAATTGGTGAAAAAACTTCTTTGTTCGAACCCATTCATGGTTCTTACCCTCAAGCGGCTGGTCAAGATATTGCCAATCCAATCGGAACGATACTTTCAGTAGCCTTGATGCTCGAAACTTTTGAAATGCATACCGAAGCAAGAACGATTAGAAATGCAGTTGCTTATTGTTTGACCAAAGGCATCGGTACACCTGATCTTCATCCTAATATCAAATATACTTGCTCTCAAATGGGAGATATAATTGCAGCATGGATTGAAGATGAGCGTTTGAATGAAGCGAAAATCTCAGATAGTGTTTCGACGATAATCTAAAATATCAATTTTCATTTTTCTAAAAAAAATCCTTGCATTGTGAAAAGTGCAAGGATTTTTTTTGTTCTTGGGCTAAATTATTTACCCTGTATTTTGTAGGGGCAAAAAATGTATAGAAATAAAAATTCAAAATATGAAACCACGAATCGAAATCATCAAAGAAAAAAAATTCATCGGAATGTCAATTGAAATGTCACTAGCTGACAACCAAACATTTCAATTATTCAATACATTTATGCCTAGAAAAAAGGAAATTTTAAACCTTAAAAATCACGATGTTTATGATTTAATCATTTACCCAAAAGGATACTTTTTGACTTTCGATCCAACTGCTAATTTTAAAAAGTATGCTTTAGTCGAAGTTTTAGATTTGGAAAATATCCCAGCAGAAATGGAATCTTTTATTTTATCAAAAGGAAAATATGCAGTTTTTACCTTCAAAGGTTATGTTCCTAATCAAGCTAATTTCGAATATATCTTTTCCACTTGGTTGCCCAATTCAACATTTGATTTAGACGATCGACCTCATTTTGATATTTTGAGTGAAAAGATTCAACAGAAATCGAATGATGCCTATCAAGAAATTTGGATTCCAATCAGGACAAAATAAAAATTCATTCCACCGTTTCTTTTGCAATCAAAAACGCAATTCGTAATTTCCCACTTTAATTCAAAATTATGTTGGGAAAAAATATTTTATACTACTCACTCCTTTTGGTTTTCACCTGGTCAGTCACCATTTCTTGGGGGCAACAAAATGGTGATTACCCAGATGTCGATATTATAGTGATCGAAGATTTATTAACAGGCAATGAGGATATTGACGGGAGTGATTTAGTGTTTGTTTTCGAAAGTCTACAAGGATTTGCTCGAAGTCCTTTGAATTTAAATACCGCTACCATCTCCGATTTAGAAGATCTTTTTCTCCTCAATCAAATCCAAATCCAAGAGTTTTTCATTTATAAAAAAAAGGTCGGCGAGCTCATTTCTATTTATGAATTGCAAGCCATTCCGAGCTTTGATTTAAAAACAATCAGAGTCATTTCCCCATTTATCAAAGTTAGTGGTGAAAAAGATTATCAAAAATCTATCCGTTCCATGTTTGCCGAAAGTAATCGAGCTTTGCAAATGAAATGGACTAGACCACTCGAACTAGAACGTGGATTTATTACTCAACCAAATGCTGAAAACCCAGTATTTGAAGGATCACGTGACCGATTTTTGATGAGAATGAGAGGCCGATTTGAAAATAGGTTAAGCTATGGATTCACCGCAGAAAAGGATACTCGAGAAGCATTTTTTAAAGGAAGTAATAAACATGGATTCGATTTTTACTCGGCTCATATTTTCCTAAAAGATTATTCTAGTAAAATAAAAAGTTTGGCCCTCGGTGACTTTTCAGTCAGTATGGGGCAAGGATTGATTGCCTATTCAGGATTTGCGGGAGGCAAAGGTTCGGAGGTTTTAAGAGTAGATCGTAACCGAAGAACGCTTCGACAGTTTTCCTCTTTAAATGAGATTTTATTTTTCAGAGGAATTGGTGCAACGATTGGTTTGAGCGAAAACTTGGAAGTAACTGCTTTCGGTTCTTATCGAAAAGTCGATGGAAATATTTTTGAAAGAGACTCGCTGGATATTGATTTTCAAGAATTTGAAATTTTAACTAGCTCCTTGCAAACTTCTGGTTTCCATGCTACCGCAGGAGAAATTGAAGATGAAAAACAAATCGGCTTACTCCAAACTGGAGGAAAAATTAAATACAAAAAAAACACTTGGCATTTAGCTTTCAATACGATTTATCATAAGTTGGATAAACCATTTAACCGTAGCGATCAACCTTATAATCAATTTACTTTTCGAGGGGATCGATTGTTCAATGTGAGTATGGATTATGGTTTTCTGATTCAAAACTTTAAATTCTTTGGAGAAACTGCCACTAGCCAAAATGGTAGTGTCGCCTCTGTAAACGGTGTCTATATTGGTTTAGATCGCCGAGTAAGCATGTCCATTTTACACCGACACCTACCGGCAGATTTTCATGCCTTAAATCCTCGACCTTTTGCCGAAACTTCGCAAGGGTCGAATGAAAATGGACTATTTTTAGGTTTACAATTAAACCTAAATAAAAATTGGGAATGGCGATTTTACTTTGATACTTGGAAGCATCCATGGTTAAGATTCAATGTAGATGCGCCTTCCAAAGGGGTAGAATATTTTACTCGCCTGACTTACAAACGGAAGCGTAGAATGGAGGCCTATCTTCAATTTAGAAATGAAATTAAAGGACGAAATGCTCCTGACAATGAAACTCCCATTGATTATCTTACCGATAATACTAGAACTCAATTTAGAATTCATATTTCTAATACGATCAGTAAATCTATTGTTTTGCGAACCCGAGCAGAGTGGTCATTTTTTGATAATGAAGTGGAAAAATCGAAACAAGGATATATGCTTTATCAAGATATCGTTTTTAAATCCATCCAATTTCCACTTTCGATGACGACACGATTTGCGATTTTTGACAATGATTTTGACACACGTATTTATGCTTACGAAAATGATTTGTTATACACTTTTTCTATTCCTGCTTACTCAGGTAGAGGTTCTCGTTTTTATTTAAATCTAAGATATCGACCGCATCCTAAATGGTCGATTGAAGCAAGGTACGAACGTACTTTTTTAAACTTAGAAAAGACCATTGAAAATGGATCTTTAGAAACTCCGACTGGAATTGGGAATGGTAATAATTTTATCGAGGGGAATGTTCGATCTGCTTTTGAGATGCAAGTGCAATATAAATTCTAGTAGCGGGTCGCTTTAGCTGCCCGCCAAAAAGGAAGCGCAGCGACCTTTTTGAAAAAACAAAAGAGAAAAACGCTAAAATAAAACTCAAGAGCAATTCAAAAAATAACTCGAGAGCAATTCAAAAAAAAACTCAAGAGCAATTCAAAAAAAAACTCAAGAGAGATTCAAAATAAAACTCAAGAGAGATTGATGAAATAACTCAAGAGAGATTGATGAAAAAATCGATTAGCAATCGTTTATACATAATCTTTCATTTACTGTCTTTTCAAAAAATTCACTTCGCTCTTTTTTGACGGGCAGCTAAAGCGAACCGCTACTTGATCACAATCGTACTCGAAAAATTACCATCTCCTACACAAAACGTCCCCTCCAAATAATCCCCCGACAAAACACCTTCCACGTACCAATCAAAACAACCATCTCCAAAAAAAAGACAATCCTCCGAATCCTCATCAATCGTAAATTCAAAAATTCCATCAATGTACAAATCAATCGGTTCATCTGTCCGATTATCAAAACATTGATCATCCGTTTCTTTGCCGCAACTCGACAAAAAAAACAATACAATTACAAAAAATAAAAGTGAAAATTTTCCGAGAAAAGAAGAAGTGTACTTTTGCATCATGTCTTTTTTTCCAACAAATTAATTGAGAAAAAAGGAAGACACAAATTATAATATCACCTTTAACCTAAACTTTAATACTCGTTAAAAATTGGTTAATTTAATATGCGGTTAGGAATCGGATCCCTTGAAGGGATCCGATTCCTTTTCCTTCTAATGCGATCGCTCAAATTTTGCATCCAATGAAAAGTTACCTGCACCTGCTAAAAAAATCGCCAAGTAACCCACCATATAAATAAATCCTTTTTCTACTTTACCAAACGGATCACCAAAGTGCACATAAAAGACAGCTACACACATTGTAAAAAATAAAAAAAATGCTGCCCACCTAGTAAACAATCCAAGGATCAAAAATATACTACACAAAAGTTCAGAAAACACCACTAAAGCTAAGCTCATTTTAGGGCTAAAAATCCCCAAAAACTCCATAAATTTTATCTCACCTCCATCCATTAATTTCATCAATTTTCCCCAACCATGCCCAAACGCCATCCCAAATCCTAGCCCAAGTCTTAAAATTAAAAATGCCGCATCATCTAAAAACTCATCTTTAATCGTGTCAAAAGGTTTCTTTAAATCCATCGTTTTGCTTTTTTTATTTTGAATAAATATGTGCTAAAATATGCAATTTTTTCTAAATAATCGATCAAAATTTCAAGGCGAATTCTTCTTGTTTAAATTACATTCCTTTTATCCACAATTACCTACTTTTGCGCATGCTTCCAAAGTCAGAATTTTCAAAAAATGTTTTGACCGTCATGACGGGAACTGGCATGGCGCAGGCCATCACCATTCTCTGCTCTCCTATCCTGACTCGAATTTTCACCCCAGAGGAATTTGGCGTTTTTTATCTTTTTAGTGCGCTCGCTGATATTTTGGTGATTTTTGCAACCGGTCGATATGAGTTAGCTATTTTGATTCCTGAAGACGAAAAAGAAGCCGCTAATACTTTTTGGTCCGCCGGTTTTTTAGCCACGATTTTTAGTATGCTGCTTTTCATTTTTATTTATTTTTTCAATTTGAAGATTGGCACTTGGTTGCGAGAACCGAAAATTTCGCTTTGGTTATATTTATTGCCGCCTTTCATTTTGATTCGAGGTTGGATGATGTCATTTCATTATTGGCACAATCGGCACAAGCGATTTAAAGTTATCACCGGAAGTAAAATTGCAGAATCTTCCGCCAATGTTGGTTCAAGAATTGGACTTGGTATTTTAAATTTTGGAACAGGCGGATTAGTCATCGGCACCTTGCTCGGCAGACTTGCCACCCTCCTCACCTATTTATTTTATTTTATAAAAAATGATCAAAAGGATTTTCCAAAACCTGAAAAAGCAGCGATCAAAAAGCAATTGCAACGGTTTAAAAATTTTCCAAAAAATATGGTTCCTGCAGGTTTCTTCAATGCAAGTTCCACACAACTTCCTAACATTCTGATCAACTTTTTTTACACCGCTACCGTAGTCGGTCACTATGGTTTTATGAATCGAATTGTCCGCACTCCCCTGAGTGTGATTGGCAGATCTTTCGAAGAAGTTTTCAAGCAAAAGGCCAGCGAAGAATTAAAAGAAATCGGACATTGCAAAAGCATTTTTTACAAAACCTTAAAACGTTTATTTGCGATTGCCATCCTTCCATTTCTCCTTTTCTACTTTGCCTCACCGACTGTTTTTGAATTTGTTTTTGGAGAAAAATGGTTAGTCGCAGGTGAGTATGCACAGATTTTCACTTTACCACTTTTTCTAAATTTCATCGCCTCCAGCCTCTCCTCCATTTTTTATTTAAAAGAAAAAACTCAAATATTTTCAAGGCTTAGTTTTTTACAATTGAGTTTAGTTATCTTCGCATTTTTTTTGAGTCAGCAATATGATTTGGAAGCCAAAATGTTAATTTATTTATTAGCTGGAGCATACACCATTTCGTACGCGTTGATGATTTTTCTTTTGGTAAAAATTGTGGAAGAGTAATTTTCTTTTAATTCCTTCATTTGTTATAAAAACAAAACAGTAAATATTCAACAATAATGAAAAGCGTAATTTCATTGTTAACCAATAATTTCAAGCACGACAATCGAGTGCTAAAAGAATGTACCACACTTTCCAAAGCTGGTTACAATGTCACCGTCGTTGCCCTCCACGCCGAAGGATTAACCGAAAAAGAAACCCTCGAAAACAACATCAAAGTCCATCGCATCGCACTCAAATCTCGCCATTGGTCAAAGAACAGAATCGTCCAATTATTCAAATACGCCGAGTACTTTTATCGCTTAGTCAAACATCATCGCAAAGCAGATATCATTCATTGTAATGACATCGAACCACTTCCATTGGCAGCCATGATGAAATGGTTTTTTAATCGAAAAATAAAAATCGTTTACGATGCACATGAATTAGAATTTGATAAAAAAGAAAAAGGAAGTGGCTACTATCCACAAAGTATTTTAGCTTTCGCAGAAAAGATTTTGATCAAAAATACTGACGCGATGATTACCGTAACGCCACTCATTGCAGCAGCTTATGCAAAGCGTTATAACATTGCTCCTCCAAAATTAGTAATGAATTGTCCGACCTACAAAAAGCCAGTTTTATCCAAAGATATTTTTAGAAAAAAATTCAATATTCGAGCTGATCAAAAAATTTATTTGTATCAAGGTGGATTGCTACCCAAACGTGGAATTGAAGAAATCTTAAGTGCATTTGAGCAATTGGATAATCAGCATGTAATTGTGTTTTTAGGATTCGGAACGCTAGTTGATTTGGTAAAAAAAGCAGTTAAAAAAAATGATAATATCTTTTTCCATGAAGCAGTTTCACAGGCTGAACTGCCTGATTTTACTGGGTCTGCAGACTTTGGTTTTTGTTTACTGCAGGGGGTCACTCGAAATCATCAATACGCTTTAGGCAATAAAATTTTCGAATATATTCAAGCTCGATTACCCATCCTTTGTTCCAATATGCCCGGTTTCAAACAAGTTATGGAAAACAATATGGGTATCGTTATTCAAGATCATAACAATATACTTGCAATTAAAAATGCAGCACTAGAAATCCAATATTTAGATAAAGAAAAATACCTAGCCGCACTCGAAATTGCTGCTAAAAAATACAATTGGGAAAATCAAGAAAAAACATTAACAGACATTTACGAAGGTCTTTATGAAAAATAAAATTTGCCATATCACCACCGTTCACCATGCAAAAGATACTCGCATTTTCCAAAAAGAATGTGTGTCATTGGCGAAGCATGGATTTGAAACTCACCTCATCGTAGCTAATCAAAAAAGCGAAATTGACCAAGGCGTTCAAATTCATAACATTATATCTACAACTTCTGGAAGACTGCAAAGAATGCGAAAAACGACTCAAATCGCATTGAAGAAAGCATTGGAAATTGATGCTGATATTTATCATTTTCATGATCCAGAATTATTGCCTGTTGGTTTAAAATTAAAGAAGCTAGGCAAAAAAGTAATCTACGATACCCACGAAGATGTGCCTCGCCAGATTCTCTCGAAATATTATCTTTCGGCCATCGTTCGACCGATTATTGCGAAGGTATTTGAAATTTATGAAAATAGGATTGCCGCAAAAATGGATGCTGTAATTACCGCAACTCCGTTCATCAGAGATCGTTTTTTAACCATAAATCCAATCACCGTTGACATCAATAATTATCCGATTTTCGAAAAATTCAATATTGAAATTCCGAAAGAAAAAATTCATGATATTTGTTACGTTGGTTTGATGAGTAAAATTCGAGGCATCGAAGAGATGGTCAGCATGTTGGAATTTACCGATGCGAAGATGACCTTAATTGGGGAATTTCAATCGAAGGAAGAAGAGGCCTTGATCAGAAGTTTACCGACTTGGGAAAAGGTAAATTTTCTTGGAAAAAAAAATCGAACAGAAGTTGCAGCAATTTTATCTCAAAGCAAAATGGGCATCGTTATTTTTCATCCTGAACCGAACCATATTAATGCTCAACCAAATAAAATTTTTGAATACATGGCAGCAAGTTTGCCGATCGTAACTTCTGATTTTCCACTTTGGAAAAGTATTGTTACAAAACACAATGCGGGAGTTTGCGCCAATCCGCTTGTTCCAAAAGAAATTGCAGCAGCCGTAAATATATTGTTAAGAAATGAAGCGCAATCTTTCCAAATGGGAAAAAATGGACAAAAAGCAGTTCGAGAAATTTTCAATTGGAAACAAGAAGAAGTGAAATTAATCAAACTCTACAAGCAGTTAAGTAGCGGGTCGCTTTAGCTGCCCGCCAAAAAAGAGCGCAGCGAATTTTTGGACAAAAAAGAAAAGAAGAAAAAAATAAAAGAAGAAAAGAAGAAAAGAAGAAAAGAAGAAAAGAAAACTAAA
>Ga0115005_10000676_pt1 | contig 26440 bp, 17 predicted proteins | sample ArcOceMetagenome_FD_87163 | JGI IMG/M metagenome (GOLD analysis project Ga0115005, IMG submission 87163) | Marine eukaryotic phytoplankton communities from Arctic Ocean - Arctic Ocean - Greenland ARC118M Metagenome | ecosystem: Environmental > Aquatic > Marine > Oceanic | place: Arctic Ocean...
CCTGTCGCCTGTCGCAACCAATTTTTAAATCTTAAATTCTGCGCAAGTCCAAAAGGTGAAGAGGAGGGAGGGGGGATAATACCGGTACCTCCTCACGGAGCTATAGGCCTTGAGAGGCCTATACGGGACACGTCATCCTCACCCCTCCCAAAATCCCTTTCTCCGCCACTGACCACTTTTGAACTTGACTCTGACTGGTCTCTGTCAGGGTCAGCGTCGATAAGAGTCGGTCAATAGAGCACACGCACCGACAACCACGTTTTGTTCTTTCTCTTTTTTCGATGCCTTTCCCACAAAATTGATTCATATTCATTACGCTTGGCTGAAACAGGGAAATCAGTTCAACATGGCAACCAACTGGAAATCTTACGCAATAACAGTTATTCTTCTGACGAATGCTTATGGATTCGCTCCTCAGTCAAATGTTCTGTTGAAGGCACAACCTAAAATTGAAAAGGGCTCTTCGTCTTCCAGATTGTATTCCTCCGTCTCTAAGACCTCAGAAATGATGAAGGATATGCGAGCTCAAATGGCTGAAAATGAGGATGCAAACTTCATGATGCAAGCTCTTCGCGGACAGGGAATGAACGAAGACGACAATGCGGCTGTTGGGCTTCAAATGAAACTCGTTGAGGAAGATTTGATAGATGGAGGGACCGGTCTTCCCTACGAGTACGATCCTTTGATACTCAAAGATTACTTTAGCAAAAAGCCCCTTGTCGTTTTGAAACGTATCGTTCAAGTAATTAGCGTGGGTGGAGGATTCTTTGCAAGGACCGCACTCGATACACTTTTGGGGAGGGACGATCCTGATTTAGAGGTGCAAAGAGCAGGGGAGCTTCGCGATCTCATCACCAGTCTTGGGCCCTTCTACATCAAATTGGGACAAGCACTGAGCATTCGACCGGACGTTCTTTCACCTCGTTCTATGGTAGAATTGCAAAAGCTCTGCGATAAAGTCCCCTGTTATGACACAAAGACTGCATTTGCAACAATTGAGAGGGAGCTTGAAAAGCCAGTTAATGATTTATTCAGTGAAATTACTCCCGAGCCTGTTGCCGCGGCTTCTCTCGGTCAGGTGTACCAAGCAACTCTCAGAAAAACTGGACAGATTGTAGCTGTTAAAGTTCAAAGACCTGGTGTTCTTGAGACAGTGTCTCTAGACCTTTACCTCGCACGTGAGATCGGTCTTCTTATCAGAAGCTTTCCAGCGCTATCAGACCGTCTCGATGCTGTAGCGCTCTTAGACGAGTTCGCTTACAGATTCTTTCAGGAGCTTGACTATAACGCTGAGTGTGAAAATGGTATCAGAATTAAAGAGCAAATGAAAGTGCTTCCAATGGTTGTTATCCCAGGAAACTTCCCTGAATATACTTCTCGCAGGGTTCACGTAGCAGAATGGATCGACGGAGAGAAACTAAGTTCAAGTACTGCTGATGATGTTGGTGCATTGGTAAATCTCGGTGTTATTACCTACTTGACTCAGCTTCTTGAATTCGGTTTCTTCCATGCCGATCCACATCCAGGTAATATGATGAGGACAGATGATGGAAAGTTAGCTATTCTAGATTTTGGGCTCATGACGGAGATTACGGACAATCAAAAATATGGAATGATCGAGGCAATTGCGCATTTGTTAAACAGAGATTATTCAGAGATCGGAAAGGATTTCATCAATCTAGACTTTATTCCTGAAGGAACTGACACGCGTCCAATCGTTCCTGCATTGACGAAAGTTTTCGATGTCGCGTTAGCAGGCGGCGGAGCAAAGAGTATTAACTTCCAGGAACTCGCTGCAGATTTGGCACAGATCACTTTTGACTACCCATTCAAGATACCTCCTTACTTCGCACTTGTGATTCGTGCAATTTCTGTGTTGGAAGGGATTGCGTTGGTGGGTAATCCAAATTTTGCGATCATCGACGAAGCCTATCCGTATATTGCGAGGCGATTAATGACTGATGATTCTCCTCGCTTGAAGGCGGCATTGAAGTACATGGTTTATGGAAAAGAGAGCAAATTTGACGCTGAACGACTGATTGATTTGTTACAGGCTCTCGAGAAATTCTCAGCAGTTCGTAATGACGGTGATGGTTCTGCATTCAAGGTAGACGGAGTCAGGGGCTCAAAAGATGTGGGATCGGCTGGTGATTTTGCTGGTTCCCAAGTAGTAGATACTTCTGATAGAGATACCGATGTAGGCGATGGTAGATTTCGAGTAAGCGCACTTGCAGGAGGCAACGGTAGTGTTCCAAACGACAGCACCCAAAAAGAAGAAGACGAGAAAACAGTGAGGGAGGCCTTGAGATTCTTTTTCAGTCCAGAGGGCCAAGTGTTCAGGGAATTCATGCTTGAGGAGATTGTCACTGTTGTAGATGCCTCTAGCAGAGATGCAGTGTTAGAGTTATCAAAGTCCCTTGGATTGAACAATTTCCCCATTCCTTCCTTTCTCAGAGCTCTCAGCCCTGCACTTAGTGAACAAGATAAGGAAATGGTTCAGCAGATTAGAGTACTGATCCAGTTTTTATTTGGAGATTTTGATCTTGGAAATAGCGGGAACAATCAACGTATTCAAGTGCTGTTACCAGTTGTTCGAGAGTATGCGCGACAACTGAGAGACTATGGAGGGCTTCTCGTTGTCAGATTAACAGAAAAATCCATCTCGAGGGGCTTAAAGTGGGCAGCATCAGGCCCTGCTCTTGTCGGTTATGGATCTGATTGAAGTATCTTTAAAGCTCGTAGTATCGCTGATGAATTTATTGACGAATGTATTGTATTTGAGTTGTACGTTAATAAAATACATCTGATTAAAGTCTATTTCAAATCTCTTCGTACGCTGAGAATAAGATTTTTTTTAATTCTGTATCGAGTCAAGTCCCTAGCGAGTGTTTTTAAAAGAAGGGGTATGCATGCTGATGATTCTGTGCAGCGCCAACCAACAGAGAGGGGAAAGCAGTCGATTGTTTTACAGTAAGAATACTCCTTTGCTGTTCCTTCACAAAGAGGAGAAACATGTCGAAGAACTCAGACAGTGGGGAAAACTGGGTCTTAGGTATTACATTGGGTTTACTGGGAAGCATTGCCATAAATACTGGGAATAATATCCAATCTTTGGGTCTCAAAGGCTTGAAAGATAAGGAGGGAAAAGGTCACGGAAGAGCAAAGACAGTACCCATAAACGACATTGGCGAAAGCGTAGAAGACGTAGATTCGGCTGAGTCAAACCCTTGCTCGTCAAGTGTGTGGATAATTGGTACCTGTATCTTTGTTAGTGGCAGCTTGATCAATTTTGCGTCTTATGCGTTTGCTGCCCAATCGATGCTGGCATCTCTGGAATCTGTACAATTTGTGACTAATCTCCTCTTCGGCAAATTCATGCTGAAAGCAAAGGTAACCAGGAGAATGATGGTTGGCACTATGTTCACTGTTTTAGGAACCGTGATAGCTGTCCAATTCAGCTCGAAGACAACTCTCGAGTTGACTAGTGCAGAAATGGTGAATCTGTACAGGAACCCTGCATATATTACCTACCTCGCGCTGATGTTTTTATCAATGGCAATTCTGAGCTATCTTTACAGGAAATACAAAAAGAGAAAGGAGCGGCGTCGCCCCTTACCGCGAACAGAAATTATCATGCCACTCTGCTATTCAATTTGGTCTGCTCTATGCGGAACTCAGTCGGTGGTTCAAGCCAAGATATTAGCAGAACTGTTGACCCTTCAGACATCTGGTACTGAGAACGTGTTTAGGTCAAAGTTCCTTTATGTCACTTTGGTGCTGTGGTTTATATCAGCATGGATTTGGTTGACGAGGCTGAACAATTCTCTTTCGAAATTCGACCCGCTTTTCATCATACCTCTACTACAATGCAGTTTTATTTTTTTTGCAATTGTCTCTGGAGGAATATTCTTCAAAGAATTCAACAACTTTTCACCAAATCAAATGTGTGGATTTTCGCTAGGAGTGTTGGTCATGTTTTTTGGGCTGAGGTTACTGACTCCATTGCAAGATATTGTCAGCAAAGAGAAGAGCACAAGGATAATATCAAATGGAGTTGTTCTGAAAGATGAATCCTCTTTCTGTTCGAGCAATAATCCGAGGACTCCGGAATCCAGCAATATTGGAGGGAAAAGCTACTCAGCAAAGAGATCGCCTGTTTATATATCAACCCCTCCTCACGAAGAATCTTCTGAAAAATGCATAATTTCAAGCGCAGAATCGAAGCAATCTTGCTCATCGGGTGTCGATATCAACTGGCAATCGACTCAAAATGAATCACCGCGTCCTTCCAGGAAAAATAATAGGCAGTCACTCAAGGGAGCTGCCTTGCAAGCAATAAGAGATACCATTATTGACTCCACCCAAAACGTCGTAAACATGTCGTCAATCGTTCTGTTGACTCCACCAAGCGGGCCCGCAATGATGACAAAGGCTATAATGGCAGCTAGCGAAGAAAAGGATAAGCATGAAGTTGCACGCAGAAGAAAGCTAGATAAATTAAGCGACTTGGTGAATGAACACACGGACAACCCTGGAAACTTGCTATCAAAGGAATCGTTTGACTTATTGAACGACCTAGGTATTGACACTGGAATCAACACAGATCCCGATCATGACGTGGAGGCGATGAAGCACTTTATAAGCTCACCCAGCGACTTCAGAGAAGAAATATGTAGACAATTGAATGAACTGAAAAGTGAATCTTAATGAAATTTGAGATTGTCCAATTTTCCGAAATTTATCTAAATACAATAATTATTTTCGTACAACATGGGACAGGATTTTAAATTGCGGTAGAATAGATGCCCCTCAGCATAAATGCAAGGATCTTGAAGGCACAGGGTGCACCCACAAGTTACCTCAATTGCAGTGGCATGCAAAGGCTGAACAGTGATAGTGATACCTGGTAAGTCTTTAGACCTATTATCTCTATAGTATATGCGTTGATGGTGACATGGCTCATGGCTATTTTACAAGTACGAAAATACTCAGTGCTCTGTGCATCTCCGACTCGAAGACTATGAGTAACCCTTAAACCATTGCCTTGTTGTGTTGTCCATGACAAAATCAACGAAGCCGTCAATTGGATGGACAATAAACGGTATTGAGCCCAGTCCTGAGAAAGTTGGGGCCCAGGTTTTCAAACCAGCGGGGATGGTTGAAAATGCCGATCTTGTCATAGCAAATCTTGACGCCCGCACAATTATGTTGATTGTCCCTCCAGGGATCAAAACGCTGGCGAATGCTGGAGATAACGATGAGCGATGAGAACATGCGCTTTTTATTAAAATAGAGCTAACAAATCTTGTAAAACTCACTTTGCCATAATAATGTGTCAAATGCAGCGTATGTGGCCTGTGAAATCTCAGAACCAGAATCTTGAGGAACATCTTCGTTCCATTTCTTGTATCCAGCACTAAATGAATCTGCTGCACAGTAGCCGAATGCAAGAACGTAAGTAGGCACGACAAGTCTAGGCGCCTAGTAGAAAGTTGTAGGTAAAAAGATAAAATCAGATTCACCTCTGCTATGGCAAAACTGAGAAATTCGAAAATGCATTCTAACTTGCCTGATATCTAAAACTTTCACCAACCTCGTTTGCGTATCCCATGTACCGCAGCGCGGAGTCTCGGAAAATGTTGTAAACCTCCCTTGGTTGAGCTTTTACAGACTCATTTTTCTTTTCAGTCGTCATGGCTGGGTATCTCCAAGAAGAAATAGGTGGTTGCGTTTCTGCCCGCAGCGCGTCTCAAAACAGTTTTATCGGATCATCAGAAGATGCAAACCAACAAACGTTAAATCGTCCGTTTGTCTGTAGACCGTGTCGGATAAGGACAGACATCCTTTGTTGCAGGTTCTTAGCAAGCAACTTCTTGCTTGCTACTTGTTGCTTGCTTGCGAGCGACGGGCTTGCGATCGTCTTGCTCAAGAAGGCTCGCCTCTCGCCTCTCTCCTGACAACAAAGAAGAACAAGGAATTCCAAGGAATTCCACAAGGACCGGAAGCCTCGTCCTCCTTCCTCTTCAATCCATAATTTACAACTAAAGGTAACTTGAACAGATAGTAGCATCTTTAGCATTCGTTATGGGCGAAGAAGAGATTAATCAAGGTGGAAATTCCAGCAATTTGATTCCTTCTCAGGTAAAGCCAAGCAAACGAAGCAATCAACGGAGGAGGAGACCAAAGAAAAAACAAACCAATCTAGAAGATGCTCCCAACAAGAATGAAAACCCGAAATCACAAAAAAATGGTGGCGACTGCGATTCAAAGAAGGTAGAGAAGATAGAAACTAATACGAAACCCAATGCCGCCAAAAGGAGCGACGATGAAAAAAACAGCAAGAATGGAAAGCAAACAAAGAAGAACAACAATAAGAAGTCTAAGAAACGCAAAACGTTTCCTTGGAGAAAAGAGATCCCAGAGGGTACAGTTGATCCCATTTCACTCGATCCTTTGAAGGCATTGCCCTATCCTCCGTTTGCCTTAGTGATCTCCCCTCCATATGAAGCCATCCCGGTATGGCCTATTCCAACAAAAAGTAATGGTTCTACAAAAGGAAACGATTCAGTAGATCCTGCAAAAAGAGAGCAGCAACTGATATCTGAACAATGGGGTGGAATCCTTCAAGCATCAGATTCTCACGACGCCAAGAACAGCAGTGACCCCACGGTGAAAGCTAATAGTGAAAACAAGACGGAACCATCAAAGGAGCAAAACAAGCATTTCCATTTGTTCGACGGACGGGTATTGGCTGTTTACTTAGTCTCTACCTTGCAATTTATAGATCCATTGAATCGAAGAGATCTCACTCGTCAAGAAGTGGAGAACCTAGATAACTATCTCGCGAAACATCGGCTGAAAAAAATGAGGGTGTTGGAAGCTTATGATGATAAAGGTGTTACCTTGAGTACTGCAGGAGCGCATTCACAAACACCAAGTGGTAGACTTCAGATTAGGCAGGAAGAAGCGAGGAATCTGTTGAATGCTCTCTTTGGCGGACAACAGGAACTAGCTCGTGAGCAAGGTGAAGGACCTAGGACAAGGAGAGATGGTAGAAACGGGAGAGATAGAAGTAGCAACAATGCAATGTCACAACAGTACGCAGCCCACCAGACCAGCGAGGCGGCTCAGCAATCTAACCTACGAGCAGCATCTCAACATAACGATGGCGGTATAAGTTGGGACAACGATGGTGGAATTTATGCGGACGGAACAGGATTTTTAATGATCGACGATGACTACAATCCAGGCTTACGAAGTGGCTTGAATCATGCAGTCGAAGATCCTGGCCATCGCAGCCATCATCCACGCCCGACTTCTAACGCGGTACAGATGGCAACCTGGTATGGACATCAGGCCAGGAATAGAGCTGATAATTTCCCAGCATTATCTAGCACTTCCCCTTCTGTTCCTGCGCTATTAAGTTCGAACGGACAGTCTGATAAGGCGAAAGACGGGCCGTCCAAAACAGCTCCGGTTTCGAAGAGTTTGGCAAAAATTGGCAAGTTGGTTCAGAAAACAAATTCAAAGCAACTAGTGAAACAGAGAAAGGCAAGAGAGCTGGCCCGGAGAAAAGCAGAGATTGCAAGTATGGCTTACGAAGATGCAGTAAAGAGATATGAATCGGGAAATGGATTTGATTCCAGTGCACAGGGATTTGGAAATGGTTCAATTCCAGTTCCAGCCTTGAGCAATGCAATTGAGCCTACAAATGCGCAACTCGAAAGGAATCGAAACCTTGCTTCTGCACTAGGTGTCGCCCCTTCCACGAAGCGGGCGCAGTTTTCGGGATGGGCAAGACCCACAGATATTCCCAAGAATTTTGATGATTTTGGTAATGAGTTAAACTGCATTCATTATCCAGACAATCTCATTATCGAAGCAATGGAAAGAATGACAGAATTGGTTCGCTTGGAAAAGAAATGGCTATCTTTCCTAAACGACGACAACGCTGCTTCTTGCCCATTAAAGCCAATGGACAGACCGACTAGGAAATTTGTTCACGCCTATTCTGATTTTTTTAACATGCACACGGAAAGCTTTGATCCACAGCCAAAGAGATACATACATTGTGTGAAACTGCTCGATACACGTGCTCCCCACCCATTACTTTCTGAAGCTGTGCGCAAGTGGAGAGGTCCTGCTGTACCTTCTTCATTTTCACAGCTCCCACCGTCAAGCTGCGAGAAATGCCCCGAGCAGTCAGCGGGTGAAGATTCAGCATCGTTCATACGGGAGTTTGTTCAGACTGAGGAAAGAGTCCCACTTGAACTTAAGCCCCGAGTGGTTCCACCGCCAGGAGCAATGTTCGACCTCGAATCTATGAATGAAAACGTCCTACAAATTACGAATGAAGCCCATCAGCCTGCTGCTAGATTTGCACCAATCCTTACAGAAAGAGAGAGGCCCAAGCTTAGCCTTGGTCCTCGAACTAAACCTCTAGAATTACCAAGATATCAGCCTCCTCCGTCGGTGAACGTTTCTGAATTGGCGAAGAATTATGAAATGACACGAAACTCAGCTATTGAGAGAAAACAGTTAAAGGAAGAACGTAAACAATCTCTTCTCGCAGCAGCATTTGCCAGCGACGATGAAGATTCTGATAGCGAATGGGAAGTCGAGGACGCAGTAGTAATTGGTGACGACGACGAGTAGTGAAAGTCGAGGGGACGACACAGGCTAAAAACTATGGCTACCTTTAAAGTAAATCTATTTTCAAATAGATAATTGTTTCAAGGAGTGCCAAATTCCACGACATCAATCTTCAAAAGTACCCGGCTTAGTTCAACTCCATCTTGGTATGCAACTTATTTAGTAACGTCTAAGTCAGATCCACCACCAGATGATTGACGCATCAACGACCCCATGAAACCGGATGCGTGTAGTTTCATGTCTTGAAGAGGACTCATTTTTCGGCATTGGAAGACATTGCTCCATCTAGCTTCATAGAGTTCTTCGTCTTTCTCGTCAAAATGCTTTTCAGTGCTTTGCTGCTCCACCTTTAGTTGGTATTTTTGCGCCTTTCTTGGGGCGCCTTGAACTTTATAAGAAGAGGAACGCTACTGAATTTTTCACAAACGAGACGTTTCTTGTATTGTTGTGAAATATAAGAGACGCCCGAGGGCAGCAGTAGATCAACGTAAAGACAAAGCTTTGAATCATCGGGATAACTAGTATCCACGCGTTTTCGCTAAGGTGAAATTAGGATTAGAGTACTTAGCACATTCACGCTAAGACTGGATTCGAGTGGACACCAGACTCTTCACGAAGCTGGATTGAACTGGACAATATTCCTCGCTAAGGTAAGTCCTCAGATTTTTTTCTCGTGAAAGTAAATACACGTAGTGCCAAATACTTTATGCTATGGCAGGTCGTCTATTCACTTGGAACTTACAAAACTGCTGGTATCACTGCTCGCACTAGTATCCAGCGACCGACGACGAGTCTGCCGAACTCGATTGCTTTCTGTTGACGGCTGTCTTGAAACAGCATCCTCGTAGTCAGAACCTTGGCGATTCGCACTCAACCTCCCCATTGAATCAAGTGATACGGCACTAGCACTTTCAGTCAGTCCTCGAACAACACCTGGCATAAACGAGCAGTGAGCAGATTGTCTGATCACATTTCTTGTCTCCTTTTCCGCATCACTCCTTTCGGCAGCTTTTTTCATCAAATACGTAACATCGATTGGAATCATGTTCCGGATTTGTGCTTCTGCTATGAGCTGTTGTTGCGCAAGTTCATGCGCAGCGCGAAGAGTCGCAAGTTTCGACTCAAATGTTTTGCTGAGTTTTTCTAGTTCGTCAATAAAGTGCTTGTCGTTGGCCAAGGTAGCATCAACTTCAATTGGCTTCGGTTTCATGTAATTCTCAATATCAGGAGTAAATAATCCTTCGATTTTCGTTGGCCGAGAAATTTCCATTCTGCTTGTCCCATTGTCTGGTCGCCCATTAACAAATGCTCCAGCTGCATCGAATCCCGGATTCCACTCAGGCATTTCAGATATTTTCTCTAATGACGAGTTCCCTTTTCCGTTCCTATTCAATCTGTTTGATCCTCCTCTTGGCGGAGTGGCAGCTTCAATAGAGTTTCCAGCAAAATCATTTTTATCATGTCCATGTCCATAGTCTCCAAAGTATTCATCATTCACTTCATTTCCGTGCACATCGAATGCGGTGCTGAAGTCCCTAAAACCGTCTGCTTCATGATTTTTATTGCCGATTTTGTCGGACTCTATCATCATCTTGATAAAGCGCCGAAGTGTTAACACGCTTTGTGGCCTATTCTTATCATCGATTATATCAACTTCTTTGTTGCCATTACGAATCGAAGGTCCCCTTCGACTGGATCGTTTCTCGTACAGCTTCCTCAATTCATTGACATCTCTCTTGATAAAGGTATGAGACGATAATCTTGCCGAATCATACCGTTGACTGGGATCTTTTTTACAACAACACTGAATAAAGTCAAGCATTTCTGGACTCCAAGCGTCAGGGTCGGCAAGCGTAGGTGATGGCATCGTCGGTATAATGAAGATAGCTCTCATTGGGTGTAAATTCGCATGCGGAGGTTGCCCTTCTGCCATTTCAATAGCTGTGATCCCTAGAGACCAAACATCAGCTCTTCCATCGTAATGGTTTTCTCGAATGACCTCAGGTGCCATCCAAAAAGGTGAACCGACAACTGTCTTCCGCTTGTTAAGAGTATTGGTCAGCTCTGCAGAGACTCCAAAATCTGCAAGCTTAACTTCACCCTGAGATGTCAACAGCACATTGCCAGCCTTTATATCTCTGTGACAGACATTTGCTACGCCATGAAGGTACTCCAACCCTAATACGATAGAAGCACAGATGGCTCTGATAACCTCCTCACCCTCAGCGTAAGAGTGCATTCCTCCAGCATTTTCTATGAAGTCCAGTATACTCCCCCTATCGCAGTATTCCATGATGATACACAAACTTTCTGAATCAATAGCAATGCCATTGCTGCCACCTGCTTTCTTCCCTGGGGGTGTCACAAAACATCCTATGTAATCCACAATGTAAGGTGAATCGCATCTGGCGAGGATATCAATTTCAGACATCATTTTATCAGTCTCAGAGTCGTTTGCATTTGGAATAACTTTAAGTGCTACAATTGAAGATGTTGGTTTGTACCTTGCTCGAAAAACCGTTCCAAAGGATCCCTCACCCAAGCGATCAAGAATCTCAATGCAGCTTTGATCTATGTTTGATGAGAGCTGCGGCAGTGGTGCATTAGACATTTATATCTTTCTTGCGGGTTCATCTGGGTATGATGTTTGCATACAATTATTCTTACCTGTGCCATTCTTGTGAAAGAAAGAATGCCGATGTATTGCAGTAGTAGTGGGAAGGAAGTTACAGAAGAAATACTACTGTAATGTAGCGTGGAGCGAGTCGAGTCTTTCCTAAGCCTTGACAAATCTAACTTTCAGTACTCTTTGTCTCAGCTCAACTTTTTGAGAGTATTCTATGTTCTTCGTAAAGTATTTTTTGTTTACACTTCCTGAATCAAGCGCTGTATGTGAGGTCTGTCCAAAAGATTTCTTTAGTTTGTTTCTTGTTGGTCGTCCATCGTGAGCGTCTGTGACCAGCTTACCAGCGGTCTGATTTTTCAACTCCGCTAAGGGGGTCCAAATACTTTTCCACCCACCCCCACAACAAAGGGCAAAAATAATCAATCCAACAACAGCTCGTTGATATGGCTACAATGTTACTGTTCTAAGCAAGTTCTGCAAGTTCTGCAAGTTACAATTATATTAGTGCAATAGATAAAAAATGATTTGAATGAAGAGTATGGGGCGGTTCCGTCCGTTTCATAGGAAAATCAATCATCGTCAGTATCTACATCGTCATCTGGCGGTACATATTGTTTTTTCCACGCCTTATAATGAGCAGTCTTCTTCCATACATAGTAAAACTCGATGATCTCTTTAGTATTCTTGCTTTTCACAATTTTTTGAACCTTGTGAAAATGTTTACCAACAAGGGAGAGGGCTGCTTCAAACACTGCAATTTCATAGGGACACCATTTTTCAACAACGGTAGGACGACGCATTGGCGAAGTCAAGATTGATAACGCTGTTATAGAGTCAACAGGAAATTGACCCGTGGGCGCATCGTAGCCGAAAGGTGCAAGATGTGTCCCAGGCAACATCATTTGCGCAGACAAGTTAATGTAGTCTTCAGTAATACGATGCGCACGCCACCGTTGTATTTCATTTTGATTTCCACGAGAAAGTATCATGTGACCTCTTGACTGACTTATATCTTCGACAATAGCTGGTGATGAGGCGGGAGGATCTGCATGAGTTGACGGCACAGAGGCCTCGGCTGCAACTGCGGCTGCTGAGTTTGTCAAGTCTTCTTTTCCATGCTGAGACGTGGATGCAGCTGATACTGATTGAGGTTGAATTTCTTCATCTCCTGATTCATTCCTATTATCATTGCATTTCGTTTTGACGCGTTTGATTTTATTTCCGTCAAGATCTGCGGTCATTGCCATTTCCTCAGCAGTTCGTTTCGATCTTTCGTTCCCATCTACTAATTCATTATCTTGAGGTATTGGCTTGATCCCATTGTTGTTCAAAGCTTCTGAGATTACGCCTTCGCCAGACTTATGTTCAGTCATCTTTGTCGATATATTGAGTGCAACGATGATTGCCCTTGACGAATGAGGAGAATGCGTTGATCCAAATGCGCAGCTCTATGTTATTCCTCTTCTTGGGTTGTTGTGTGTGTGTTACTTGTAGTGTTAGTGCTGCGCGTGACTACTGTGTCCTGTGTCCTATGTGTGAACTGTTTTTATTTTATTTACGTGGAGTATGTCCTTCCTCTCGTTGTGCGAATGGTGGGTTTTAACCAACAACACAACATTGGTAGATGGGATCTTATCTTGGAAATCAGTGAATCAGAGTTTTTGTAATCCCAACCCGGCTAGTACTAACATGTGTCAACGTATATTTGGATGCGTGAGCGCCCGCCCTTCAACCAAACGAAGATCGAAGATGAGAAAGCAAGGATGGAGCGAGAGTGTGCTACCGCTTGGTGCTACATACTGCTGCGCGCTGACTGCATATCTAGATATTGCATACACAAAAACAATAAGTTTGTGTTTCATTCCGCAACTCCGCAGTTTATTCTAGAAAAAGATGAAGTATCAGTTGACTGTATTTGCTGCCATTTCATGGCATACTACTACTAGCGCGTTCACCTCGCCAGCATCTAGAATAAGCAGCAAACCAGTCGTCACTTCACTCTTGAACAGCGCTGATGATAACTGTGACGTGCTAGTCCTTGGATCAGGACCAGCCGCTCGATCCATTGCAAGTCTTCTATCCAAAGAAGTGGACGTACTTCTCGCAGACATAAACTATGATCGTCGCTGGCCACCCAATTACGGTGTTTGGGAGGTATGTAGTTGATAACTCCACTCATGATGGGTGGTCCTCTTGTTTGTTGTGTTGTTGGATGTCTTCCTTATTCAACAGACGAAATCGTGGATTAGAATGCGACCTTTGACCGATTCTTATTTATGTCGTTTACAAATTTTCCAAAATCTTATCCCACCCTATTTTTTAGGATGAGTGGCAATCAATCTGCACTCTCTACAAAGATTCTTTCAACCATGATCTTCCTCAAACCTGCATCGATCGCAGGTGGAAAGTAACGGATTGCTATTTTGGTGGATCATTTGATATTCCCACGGAGCAGAGGTTTCGGATTGATCGTCCTTACTATCGTGTGGACAAGGATGCTTTGCAGGATGCGCTCTCGCAAGATGGAGACTACCGTGTTGTCAAGGCGAATCACATTTCTCAAGCAATCAATTTGAACCTCTATTCTCCTACTAACTCCTTGGTCCACGATGAGAAAGGAAGTACAATCAACCTGAAAACCAAAGATAATACTGACATGTCTGTACGAACTAAGTTGATTGTTGACTGCACAGGACACGAAACTAAGCTTGTGTTGAAAGATGCGAAAACAAAGTCAATTCCACCTGGATTCCAAATTGCTTATGGCGCTGTCGTTACAGTTGACGAAACTGGTCTTTCTGATACTACCCAGATTGGACCCTATGATAAGGAAGCAATGACTCTGTTTGATTACCGCACTGACCATTTCAAAGACGAGGCGTCGCTTCAAAAGGCTGAGAATTCTCCTACCTTTATGTATGCGATGCCTTTGAAAGATAATAAGATTTTCTTTGAAGAGACAAGTCTTGTTGCGAGACCAGCTGTTAGTTTTCAAGAGTGTAAAGATAGATGTTACACTAGACTGGAACATTTGGGAATCAAGGTGCTTGACATCGAAGAGGAAGAATTTTGCTATATCCCGATGGGTGGACCCTTGCCAGCTAAAGACCAAAGGGTGGTCGCATTTGGCGGAGCTTCGGCCATGGTTCATCCCAGTACAGGATACAATTTGTGCAGAAACATGATGAGTTCAGGAGCTGTGGCTAAAGCCATCACGGAGGGTCTCAAAGAAGAAGAAACAAACTTGGACAAGATTGCTGGCGCAGCTTATCACGCCATGTGGTCTCCTAGTAACATCCGTCAGAGAAACTTTGCAGTATTTGGCGGAGAGTTCTTGATGAAACAAAATGTTGAAGGCTTGCGCGGATTCTTTGACGGTTTCTTTAGATTGGGTTCGGATGTGTGGGGAGGTTTTCTTGCCGGATGGCCTGGTCTACCAAACAATGACAAGCATGAAACTTGGGTTGCTCGAATATTGTTTGGTCTCACCTTCGTTTCGAAGTTGCCACCTAAGGTAGCACTTGATATGCTTTTATCAATCGCAACTTACAGTTTATCAGAGGGAGTTGCTTTGCCACAATCTGTCACGCCTTTATTTGGCGAACCTGATTCCTACGAATACGAAGACAGACCGGCGAATCAAGGTGATATTGCTGCTAAGAACGAAGCACGGAAAATGATTGCAGAATCCAAACTAGAGGCAGACATGCCTGTTCCTTTTGAGGAGGACACTTCGAAAGTCCAAGTCCAAGAAGTAACAACAGTTTAAAAATTAATGTAGATTCTGTATCGAGCTAGCCGTTTCAAAAGATAAAAGGCTCGGTTGCAAGGTTGAAATGATGCTTGGGATAAACCAACTTGAAAGAGTGTGGTGGCAGAACTAGCATCAATTTCGTTGAACGCAATTTGGATCGAAGCAGATGTTCAGGTTTGAGCGAACCGCATCATAATATTAGAACTATATTAGAACAATTTTTACGGTTATTCAGAAACTGTTATGATGCAGTATTTCTATGGCGGAAGTAATACCCCCCACCTTTTACATACAATAGTGGGGAGGGGAAACGCATCTTGGCGCCATTATGAACTCGGCGCATTTTTGCGGAGGTCCTGCTGCCAATCGCAGGAACGAAGGCATACTCAATACGAGCTAACAATTAACAACTAGCAAGCTCGCAAAGTTGAAAGTGACTACTGTACAAGTATTGGTTATCATATCATTCAATCCTCACAAGCATTGGTTATCACATCATTCAATCCTTTCGTCTCTCAGCGAACCCTGCTACTTTTAGTTCATAATTTTTTCCGCGTTGCACTCACTGTAGATAAATATGAATGTTCCGCCGCCACAACCCACAGAGTCGGCTGAAGATGCGGCTGGAGAGGGTGGAGAGGCAGTGTCGACCTTTGCAACGTACACTCCTCCAAAGTGGGCGATGATTCTTCCAAAACAAAAGCAGATTTTTACCGCTTCAACAACTGTCAAAATTCCATCTAATTCAATACGCAACAGCGAAAAAGATGAAGTGATTGTACTTGATGACAGCGACCCTGAATCTGTGAGCGAAGAGAAAAAATGTGAACCAGGGATGATAACGAAGTCAGAAAAGGAATTGTTGTCCCATTCTTCACCTGCATGCGAGTCTGGTCTGTTAGCTAGCGTGTCAGCCCCGGAACCAAATGTAGAATGCCTTCGTGTAGTTTCCCAGCTGGCCGAGGAAGGGAAATTATCATCATTGCAGGTCGAAGGTGCTGGTTTGGCTATTCAGCAACATTGCCGATTATTGTTGAAAACAAGCAATGATAGTTCTCCGAGTGCCCAAACGCATACCTATGTGAGAGCAGGTTTCTTCTTAGGGGATGGAGCAGGTATTGGAAAAGGTCGACAGATCGCAGCGGTTCTACGTGATTCTCTGTCTCGTAGTGTAAAAGATAGCTCAAAAGGATTGGTAAAGCGTAGAAGGCACCTCTGGCTCTCGGTGAGTAGAGAGTTGGCAGAAGACGCAAGAAGGGACTTGGAAGACATTGGTTGCTACGTTCCGGTCCTAGACGGGGCTGAAGCCCTTGGAGGAAGCAGTAAAGGGCGCGGAACAGGGGACCAGAGTGGAGTTCTTTTCATCACTTACGCCCTATTGGTAACTATGAAAGGGAAGAGAATGGAAGATATTATCAATTGGCTCACTTATGGACAGACAGAGGCATCATTTGATGGTTGTATCATATTTGACGAAGCGCACAAAGCAAAAAATCTTTGTGCGGATCCCCCCACAGCAACTGGGAAGCTAGTATTGGGTTTGCAGAACCGTCTTCCGAATGCGAGAGTGATGTACTGTTCGGCTACTGGAGTCTCAGATCTAAAACAGATGGCATATGCTGTGCGTTTAGGACTTTGGGGAGATGGAACAAATTTTCCAACGTTTGATGCTTTTAGAGCTTCGTTAGAAAAGAGAGGGGTAGGAGCCATGGAGTTATTAGCTCTTGAAATGAAGCAAGCTGGTTGTTTTGTTGCTAGAACACTTTCATGGGACGGGGCATTGTTTGGTACTGAAAAGGTAGTGTTATCACCTGGGCAAGTTATTGTGTACGACCAAGCAATGCATTGGTGGGAGATGGTGAAACATAAAATGAAAGAAGTGCTCGCACATCCCGAAATGGGTGGGGTACCAAAAATGCTCTGGAGTCAATACTGGTCAAGTGTGCAACGTGTTACTAAAGAACTTCAAATTTGTGCTAAAGTTCCTTGGATTGTAAATGATGCTCTACAACAGCTGGAGAAAGGACATTCCATCGTAATTGGTCTACAAAGTACTGGAGAGGCAAGCACACAAGCGTCGTTAGAAGAATTAGAAAAGAAGCGAATTGCTGATAAAACGCCCCTCGCTGATTCGGAAGAAGTTATTCTGGACAACCTTTTGTCCACAGCGGGCGCTATCATGGCAGGATTCATCCGTAACAACTTTCCTGTTGCTCCTTTGCCAACTGAACCATTGAAACTGCCTTATATATCACAAGGAGGATTTCAAACCGAAGAAGAAAAATTGTTGTACAAACGAATAGAATATGCAAATTACAAAATACAAAACCAGTCACCTCCACAGCCAAAGCCAGAACTTTTGCGTCTTCGACAAAACCTTCTTGACGCGATTTTAGACATAGCTTTGCCTCCAGCGCCACTGGACGATTTGATTCATCATTTAGGAGGTGTGGAGAATGTCGCTGAGATGACAGGGCGCTCAGGAAGAGTGATAAGCGACTCGGGTACAGGCAAATTCAAATTTGTTAAAAGGATCGGAGCGTCCAAGGAGAAAAGATATGGCTTGAGTATGCCATTGGCAGAAGAAGATGCCGATCGTCTCAACATTGTTGAAAAGAAAAAGTTTATAGACGGTCGAAAGAGAGTTGCCATAATATCGGATGCTGCAAGTACAGGAATATCTCTACATACGATGCCAAATAGCAAAGCGAGTCATAGGAGAAGGGTTCACTACACCATCGAATTGCCTTGGGCTGCTGGTAAGAATGTCGTCGAGAAAACCTACTATTGCATCTCCTTCTTTTTAATCTCTTCTCATAATTCACCATTCCTTATTCCAGACAAAGCAATCCAACAGCTTGGAAGAACTCACCGAAGTGGACAACTATCCGCACCAATCTACAAAATGGTAGTAACAGAGCTTGGTGGAGAACGTCGTTTTGCTGCTGCAGTTGCGAAACGTATGGCAAGTCTTGGTGCTCTAACAAAAGGTGATAGGAGAGCAGCTACTGGTTCGGATCTTTCAGAATTTGACATTGATTCTCGATTTGGCCGTAGGGCACTGAAACGATTTTACGATTGCATGACGGCTGAACCACCGTACGCACCTTCAAAAGCTTCCAACAATATTTTGGATTTGTACCTTTCGTCGATCGACAATTGTCTTCTTACAGAAAGGGAAGAAGAACAGAATCGTCGACTTTTTGTACTATGTGAAGTGAAAATGTGCCTTGCAAGCATAGGTATCGACCCAGCGAACGGTTTAGCTGAAGTGAAGGTGTTCTTGAATAGGATTGCAGCATTGATAGTTGCGAAACAAAATCTCGTCTTTTCATTGGTGAGTCAAGACACCTCAAAAACTGCTATTTCTCTATTCCAATCTCACCGTTTTGTGGCAATTGCAGTTTACTAGCACACTGGATGACATCCTTTCAGAGGCCAAAACAACTGGGGAGTTCGAAGGCTCGGTGGAAGATGTGCGTGCAACAAACATTGAGTTGTCAGCAAAGCCTGAACAAATTTCCTCAGATCATGCAAGTGGTGCTTTCACGACGCTCGCCATATTCCATATTGACCGCGGTTGTTCGTTTGGCAATGTTGCTCAGACCGCCCTTTTCATGATTCCAGATACTACTACTTCCAAAGACGTCGACACAGAAGGTGGCACAAGTATTGCTCGAAGCGGTTTTTACATTAGCAAAAATAGAATTATTGGTAGATTCCTTGTGCTCTTTGCCGAGAGAAAGTTTCGGCTAAGCCCCGAAGAAGATTCCGATGCCACAATTAGAATGGATTATGATCCGTTAGGCCTCATGGTTTTAACCCGTCCCAACACTGGAAAGAACCCTTGTGAAAAGCCAACGGATGATCTTTTGCGCAAATACAGACTAGTGTCTTCTATTGACGATATTAAGAATTTCCTTGAAAATAACCGCACGAATGAGCACATGGTCAAAAAGATGATAGAGATTCACGGCGTTTTTACACAAGTTTGGATAGACACCTACAACAATTCAAACAAATTTAAATCCGAGGTTGGCCTGGCTGCGCGAAATTCCAAGCTAGGAATGATGACGGGATCTGTCTTACACTGCCTTCCGGCATTGGAATCATCTGTAGCCTCGAGAAAGCTCTCTGAGAGGTCACTGAAGATTATCAGAGTCGAGATATCGAGTACAGGGGAGCGTTTTGTTGGGATGAGGTACCCAGTCGATGAAGCTGCGTTGATGAATCTCAGAACAACAATGGCAACTCTCAAAGCAGCAAGAAGTAGTAACTCAAGCAACTCGTTCAGAGATGAAGCCCCTAGTTCTGTACAAGAAAAGAGTGTTTCTTGGCTTACCTCGTAAGTAATAACCTTGCTTGTATTTTCAAATCGATATTGTTTTCAAAGCATTTTTTGCTCACCAGGTAATATTCAATTTGAAATAAGTCCGCCGAAGACTATGAAAAGTTTCTTCAAAACTGTCAACTCAACAACTACGAAACGAAAGGCAGTCACTCTCAACAATGCAACGGTAACGGCAGCCCCAAAAAATGCAAAAAGTGGAGGTAAGGCAAAGTCGATCACGTCTTTCTTCTCGCCAACAGGAAAATTTTGAAAATGATAAAAATCCTTCTCCAAATTGAATTAGTAGACGGTTCAGCATTTGAACGTCTATCAGTAGACAGTAGATATGTATTTATAAAATAGGTAGAGCACTGGTCAACGTCTCCCTGACTTTAGCACATCATTCTATTTTTTCTTCGTTCCTCCTTTTATCGAAACGTCAACGATACTTCATCTGGAGTCGATAATATATGTCTCTGCTAATCGTGATGAAGAAACTGCAACTGTGATTTCTCATTATTCGCGAGGGAGCGTTTACTATCCAGTAGGTCCAATCTAGGATCAACGAAAATTATGGTGGCGCGTTGCTGAAGTCCACAAAGGACAGTGACGTAGAGTCGGATCTCGTGTATGAAATATAGAAAGAATTCCATCCTTGTCGCCTCCGGTATCACTCCAAGGATTACCTGTGCGAAGAACTGTATGGCCGCTTGAATCTATGCCAGACTTATCCATCACCCGTCTGTCCAAGGACCCTTCAGTGTTTCTTCTCAAAACCTTTTGCGCAGAGGATGATCGATTGGCATTGACAAAGCATGTGCTCGAGAAAGGTATGGCATATTCGGGTAGTCTGCATCTGCTGGAGACAACGTTGAACAAAGAAAATAATCGTTTACTTCTTTGATTTACGAGGACGAAGCATCTACTTTCTTAGCATCTAAGATTGAAAGATTTATGACGGAATGATCTACATTGCTATTCGTTCCAGACTATTTGAAGGCAGTGGATGAAATCGAAGGTGCAAGCAGAATGCATGAACCGGAAATTCTTTAAGTCGTGAGATCCGAAACAAATGGAATGTATGATGTACATCATGACGTATTTAATCGCTTCTTGATGGTTCTCACATATTTGAATGGAGTTGCGGGCATTGGTTTCCTTATGCCGTAGTTGACGACGATGGACCTTTCGAAGAGTTACAGCAAGAGGCACCGCCCGATATGCGATCTGGAACTGTTGCAAGTGATAGAACTCCTGGCAACGACGCACTATTGATAGTAAGCATGGACGATCTAAAATACCTTGGTGAGAATTTAGTGAAAGTCGAGCCTGAAGATGCAGTTGTAGAAGTACAACTATGATTGGATAGAGAATCTTAGCCCAGAAGGTGACTCAACCGCATCCTCAGATTTGTCACCAACCGAGTTCGAAGCAATAGATTGAAGACATATTGAACATTCAATATGAAACCTATGAAGGATTCATTGTGTGGTTGTAAAATGACACCCAAACAAAATGAAGAGTTGACGACACGAATGCTCAGATGAGTGTATCCGGGAAGATTATATTATTTAATAGTTATGTTATTTAGATCAATATCAGGTAATAATAAGAGTATTCAACACTTTAGTAAAAACTGGAATGTTTATAAATCTAAAGACGACATCACTAAGTAAGATCTAGAAGAGTTCACGTTGATTATGCAAAAGCAGAGTGAAATTACCATGAGAGGCTTATACGTCTCATATCTAATTTCAATTGGAATCTCAAACGAACGAAGTCTCATCGGGATCGTCATCACTAAGATATTGCTCCGGTCTGTTCCCCGGTGATTCCTTGGGAATCTTTTTGTTCTCTACTTCCTTCGGCGATGAATCCGGAGTCTTTTCCTCTTTTTTCTTCCGTTCTTCTTCAAGCTTTTTTGATACCGTGTCTTTCACTGTCACAGCAGCCCTGAATCCCAGTTTTCCAATCATTGCAGCAGCCTAGATAAAGGAAACTGGTGATGAGATGTACCCAATTCAAAAAGAAAGATCGAGACCAATTTTCGACACATTAGGCTCACCTTATTAACTTTTGCCGCCGTCTGACTTTTCGCCACGATGTTCATGTTCCTTTTAATTTTTGACGAACCTTTTCGAATCCTTTCAACGCGTTGATCAGTTTTAAATACAGCCCGGTTATCAAATGTTGGACAGTATGATAGTAACTTTCCATCACAATCTGTTTCAAATACATCAACAATTGTCATCGTTACCAAATCACCGAAATGAAGATTGTCCTTATACGAATTGGGCGACAACGGGTCATGCGGAAATTCGTTGTTCCATCTATGTAAAAGATCGAAATGGGTGAGTACCAAACGCTAATGACCCAATATGTAAACATCACGTGGGAATCACGCAGAGACACTTACGTCCACACCACTCTATGTGCTGCTGTAACTCTATATCTACCGCCAGCAATTCTCATTACTGTCAATCCTGGGGGTTCAATCAAATTCATGTGATCGCCATTTGGCATCAATGCCAGCCATCTCATAAACAATTGACATAGCCCTAACATACCGCTTGTGGCTTCTAGCTCGATGCCATTATCTCGTTCATAACCGAACAGTTGGCTCGCAGTGTGCGCTTGTGGGAGAACAACTTCCGCGTCAGATGCGAATACCATAAACGGCACAGGGATGTTCTCGTCATCCCCATTGAAGACACTCCCAACATCTGTCCCACGATCGTATTCGGCGTGAAAAGCCGATAATGTTGATTTTGTCGACTTGCTATTGCAGTATGCAGCTGCATCTTCAAACTCAAAGGGATTGCTCAACAGATATAATAGTAGATTGTGCATGTGGTGTACAGTTTCGGTGCAGTCCTTGAACATTAAAGTGGACATGGCACTTTCTTGCACACTAGATTCCCCGTTTGCGTGTTGGAAGCCGTGGATATCTGATTCTGTTATTTCAGTTTCATCGTCATAGTCTTGAAAATTCCCATTTGTCCGCCTTTGGTCAGCGACTGAAGAAGACATACTTTCGCTCATCACAACACAAACTTTTCTCCGCCGTGACTAGCCTTGTGCTTGGATCGTGAACAGTGACAAAGAGTTGTTGTTTGTTGTCACTCTACTCTAGCGGTCCTTCTTAGCTTCTCAATAGAATAGGTTCTGCTATTCAAACCTCTAATGGCTGGTATGTTGTTCGTATTTTGCACGTTTTTTCTGTGTCGAGACCTATGCGTGTCGATACCTATACGCAGAATTTTCTCTAGCAGAGTACTGTTTGTTGTAATACGATGTTGTTGGAGATGTGTATTGACAAGCGTTCCATTTGCTGCTAAATCTGTCTGTTTGTTCTTCTGATGGAAATGTCGCGCCAACTTAATTTTATTTATTTTTGATTTCCAATTCAGATATTCAGCCATGAATATATTTAATCTCGTTGTCACGCGGGAAAGCCAGGAAACTAAGGTCACAATTCCAATTCATTCGTTGCGCGAAGGAAATCCCTCTCTCGTAATAGCAGTGGTGACCAGAGGCCTGTGACCTGTGACCAGTGACTGGTCAAGTCCTGCATCACAAATCGGAGCAGGTCAAACTAAATCCTCCATCGGGGGTGCAGAAATTTCAGTTAAAAGCTGAAGTAGTTCAGGGTTTGCAGATACCGTGGGGGGTGGTCTACAGGTCTACAGAACCGTAATACAAGGAGGCATCTTCTTGACAGTGAGCGTCGAAGATATATTCATATTTTCATGTAACCAAGCAGATTTGATTCTGAACAATAATACAATTTCAAATTACGGACTGCTCTTTGCCTCTCGAAACAAACGAAAAATTGCATCTTGGCCAAAATTCGTGCGCAAGACCAAAGACCAAAGTGCCTATGATTCTGTACGAATTTACGATCAAGTTTTTAGTCTATCGGTCATTTTCAATTTGCAATGCAAGTTATTTCCATTTTATAGCAAGCTACTCTATTATTCAACAATAACGTGATCTATGGAGAGATTCAATCCCTTCAAAGTTACAAGATTGTGATCGACACAAACACGATGAATCCATCTTCATATACAAAAGATGAGTGTTACGACAAGTAACTTCCAAGGTATACCTAAATAAACTAGGTCGGTGCAGTTCAGCAATCCCTCAAAATATTGTCAACGTCTTCAAGAAGATCGTCAAATGAACCATGTAGACGAAGAGCGACATTCTGTGAAACACAGAGTTTCACATTCAAATCAACCATGTCTGCATCAGTCAAATCCCAAATATCCACACTATCTACGAGATTGGTGGTGAAGCTTGTGAGCAAATCATCAAAGTTCTTCCCTCTGTCTGACCCTTTGGCACCTTTTCTACCTTTGTTGTTAGATGTGGCAGGTGGAACAACACAGTTGCTGGGCATCAACGGCTTAGTATGTCCTGTATGTCCTTCGTTTGAATTCTTCGTTTGGACTGCATGTACCTGGCCATTCAAGAAGTTTGAAGCAGATTTCGGTTGATTTTCTTTCTGTACTGAACCAATTGCACGCTGATAAGTGCTGCCACGGCTACGCCCCATGGGAGGAGGGGGGGAGGGAGTCACAGGATTCATCATTTCATTATGAGCACCTGCACATGGTGCAGTCATAACAGCAGTCGAGACTCGATTGACGGCAACGCGAGTACCGTGGGTCGGAAGAACCCTGCTTCCGCCATTGACAGTCTGGACATTGCGATTCGGTGGCGTCATTGCCTTTGCTGGAACAGATCCAATCGCATTAGAGAGCTTTGGATTCGCGTGTCCGTGTGATTGTCCGTGTCCGTGTACAGTCCTGCCTCCATTGACGATTTTCTTGATTCCCGTATCTGGTCCTCTCTTGTTCGGCAAGGATGAGACCTTTCTACTTGGAACATGTGGTCCACCATTCGCATAGTTGATAGCCTTGGCAGATGAAGATCCTCCTTGTTGCGGCACAAGAGTTTTATTGGAAGGGGGGAGGGCTGCTGGATTTGTCATGATCTTTGGCGCAACAATATTGTCGCGTTTTTTGGTCTTCCTAATTGGTTGAACAAACTTGCGATTGGAATCGCTGAGAGAAGCACCTACATTCCGTTCATGACTCGTATCAATGGCCACACGAGAATTGACAGAAGCGGGGAGAGTAGAGTCCATTCCGGTACGAGTAGAATTTGCAGTCAAAGCTGCGGAAGGAGCAACGGTTGATTTTCCAGGAGCAGATCCATCAACAAAACCTTGAACAGTTGAACCAATTTTCTTGGTCACAGGGACTGCAGTGCCAGAAATTTCGATCACGGGGGGGTGGATCTTTTCATTGTTGATACTGGGATTGATTGTGTTTTGTCCTAGGGTATCCTCGGAGATGTGCGTGGCAACTCTTGTCTCGTTTGAAGTGGACGAGACGAGACCGAATTCTGCAGCGGGAGGAGAGTTGGCCTCTTCATTGACTGCTGCAAAAGTTGCAGGTTTGGTTGCGACGGTGACAGAAGCAGTGGCATGGCGTTGGGTCGGTGTGCTCATCTCTCGCAAAAACTGGTTGGATGTCTCATGGGAATCCATTTGAATGGAAGGATCTGTATCTGTAACTGTATCTGTATCTATATTCACGCCGTCATTCGACTCCATTTGAATCACCGACTCCTCGACAACAATAGCATTGACATTGCCAATCGGTCCATCGGGCAAAAGAGTGCAAGTGGAAGCCTTGTTCTTCTCATTTTCGACTGAGGAATTAGGATCGAGATCGAGACTGGTTTCCAATGAGTTATCGAGGACTTTTTGAGAATTTTCATCATTTCCAACACGCTCTTCGAGCGCGGGTTGAGATTCAGGAATGAATTCATTCGGAGGAGAATAAGCAGGAGCAGGAGCGGAAGAGGTCTCCAATTCCCGTTCCTTGCGGCGCCTCTCAGTAAGACGATGGAGAATCCCATTTGAATTTCGATTGTCATTGTCATTGTCATTGAGATTGCCATTCTTCTCACTAGTTCGAACTGGAAATCCTCCATGCCCTCTGTCAACACTATTATTGATTTCCCCATGGCTGTCATCTCGACCCAATGAATTATCAGCATCGGCCTGACAACGGTTTTCGTTTCCCTCGGTTTCAAGTCCTTCGTAATCGTCATAGTTGTAATTGTCATCAAAATTGAAGGTGTCCTTGCTAGGCGTCGAGGTATCAAACATCATATTGCAATCGTGGTCGGAAATCCCCATTGATTGATGATCAAATGCATTATCAGAATCTGGCTGCGCTTGGAGTAGCTGTGCGTCTGTGTCACTGTTTGCAATCGCGTGCTCCTGGTTGTTCGTTTCCGTTCTTTCTGCTAAATGAGATTGCTGCGAGGCTGACGGGTCGCTGTTGCTTTTGCTGCTGGATACTCCTGGCTTTTTATTGAACCTTTTCAACCCCGACATTGTAAATGGTTCTGGTCAGTACTGTATGTATTTATATTCAATTTGAAATGCACAAAGGTGAATGAAGGTTGAAGGTGGTTCTTGTCTCGACGATTTCAGTTTTAATGAAGCTCAAAGATTTCAAATTTTAGGATGTCGTTGTTTTTAACGGCGGTTTAACCGCATATATTTGGGAATTTCTCCACTTGAATTTTGATAAGCCAGCCACTGGACAAGCATATTCATTGATTTCACATTCGGATGCACACACGTCAAAGAACGCAAAGGCACCGCTAATTTTGCTGCCACATCCCCAATAGAACACTACTCGGTCCCACTATTATTTTTCCAATTTCCAGCTGTCACCAAAAGACAGTTTGAATTTTAGAAATTGTTGGATGGAGAGATGAAAAAGAACCAAAAAGCCTCTCCCAGCTTTTTTCCAGTATTTTCTACTAAAAACACGAAGGAGATGCGCATCTCGACTCACGCTAAAAATGCAGACCTATCAAAATTTGGAAAAATTATTTCCAAGAAAAAGCAGCCTACAGTCAGTAGTATTTCAATATTCATAGTATAAGTCACGGCAGATATTCCGCATCGGAAACCTATTGAAAACACAAATTTCTACCTGATAGAAGTCATTCGGCATTTTGAATTTGGATTTCTTCTAACAATTCACAG
>Ga0115005_10000678_pt1 | contig 26390 bp, 29 predicted proteins | sample ArcOceMetagenome_FD_87163 | JGI IMG/M metagenome (GOLD analysis project Ga0115005, IMG submission 87163) | Marine eukaryotic phytoplankton communities from Arctic Ocean - Arctic Ocean - Greenland ARC118M Metagenome | ecosystem: Environmental > Aquatic > Marine > Oceanic | place: Arctic Ocean...
AATCATTGTGGTTCTGATTCAATTATACCTACGCAAGTAGAAGACTTGAGTGAATTTTGAATGGGCAAATGAGGAATAATGTGTGATTATGATAAATTGGTTTGACAAAGGATTTTAGTGCAGATTTCCGTTGAAACACTAAAGTTGGTTTAGAAAGCAATTTCTTGCATTAAAACTGTGTTACAATTTCATAAAACTTGTTGAAATGAATAATTAGAAACCGTTGAAATTTGAGACTTTAGTTGATGTTGAGTCGAACGTTGAAACCTCCTGCCGTTAGTTCCAGTACCAGAAAACCTAGTAGAAATGTAGATGTATATGTTACTAATTTAGCTATTCGGTGTGGCAAGCAAGAAGTCCTTACTTGCGAGCATTTTCGAATTTGAACGACAGACGAGAGGGAAAAGATACAACTGCAGCACTATCTGTCTACCACACTGAATCAAATAGGATTTAAACGAAACGCACTGTGCTGATGAGAAGTCCAGTAATCATAATTCTTGCAGCCACAGCTTTACTATCATTTGCAACAAATGTGTTAGTGTTATCATCGCCTAAAGGGTATGAAATTGTGAGAGACAAAGTGGTCTATTCAAGGTGGAGGTCAATTATCAGCCGTGTTGTCAGAATGCCCAACGGGAATGAAGTAGACTATGATGTAAGTATTCTTATGAAGAATTTGTAACTCCTGGTCTAGTTACACACGTATCGAAATCTCATTTCGATCATCTCGTTTTGAACATTCGCACCTTCTTTCTATTACCAGATTGTTGATCAAAAGGGGGCAGGGGCATCTATAGTATTCGCCTGGGATAGTAAAACCAAAACTGCCACAATAGTCAAGGAATACAATCCTGGGTGTGACAAAATTCTTCATGGCCTCGCAGCTGGAATAGTGGAAATTGATAAACACGGATCAGATTATGATATCGCGGCCAGGCATGAACTTGAGGAAGAATGTCATTTATCAGGAGGGACATGGTACAGGTTACTCAACGATGATGCATCGATAGCAATGGATAAATATGTCGTAACAGAGATTGTAGCGTATTTGGTAATTGATCCAGTGAAGGTATTAAACCCAAGACCTTTGGACGAGGAAGAAGATATTGAAATTTTACAAGGAGTAACCGTGGAAGAAATTATAGAAATTATTCGCGCAGGTGAAATGAATTGCATAGGAGGATTTGCAAGTTTATTGGCAATAGAGAAGCTGCGATCCTTGGGTGAGATATGACTGACAAATCTTTTTCTAAATTGGTTATGGAAGACTATTATCCAGTCTGCGAAGCAAAAGAAATATAATGAGAAAAGCACTTAGATTTGTCCCCGGCAATAATGTTCTTCGTTAGGAACGTTTCATTACTGTATTACTGTTCCAAAAGAAAGGTTTTGAATGTGGGTGTGTTACCAAAGCAAACGACTGAGGAGACCGTTGGTGATGCTGTTGTGCACACAATTGTAAAGAGCCTGGGATTGCTCTAACCCAGCATTTTGTTGAATTGATAATCGCATCCTTTTCCTTCTTCCAACAATCATTTATTACTTTTGTTGCGTTGATATCGCATCCTTTTCTTTCTTCCAACATCACGAACACGAGGACGCCTCGTCGGTATGGCTTCTTTTTGGAAAAAAAATCCCTTCTTCTTTTCCTCTTTTGCACTCCTTTTCTCAAAAAATGACAGACCGGGAGACCCTTGGACCTTCATTCCTCCTTCTTCGTTCCATCTGGAATTTCGGCTGTACCGGTCATAATACATACACCACCCCGAGCAATGATGACGACAATAGTCTTCCGACTAGCAACCGCCTCTCTTCTGTTACTGGCATCAATCGACCCAGCATGCTTCGTGCGGGCTGAGACGGCCCAATCCGCGGGAAAGCTAAGGTCCCTTGGTGAGCAAGCTATGGCTGAACGCCGCTTTGACGATGCAGTATCTTTCTACGCACAAGCCATTGAGATGGAACCAGACAATGCTTCCAATTACTACAGGCTCTACCGTGTCCACAATCGTATGAGAAACTTTGTATCTGCGTTGAGAGACATTACGCAAGCATGTGAAGTTGACCCAAAACAGTCTGAATACAGATTCCACAAGGCAAAGCTATTGGTCAATCTAGGCCGATGCGACGATGCAGTGGTGCAGTATAAAACCATCCAATCGCAGGGTTCCAATACCAGCGGTTTGAATGCTGAAGAATTCAAAGCTGCTTTTCACGAAGCCAATGAGTGCGATGACCAAGTCAAGGCTGCGCAAAAAGCGTTTGCCCAGAAAAATTATCGTGATGCAAAAATGTTTGTTAATATGGCCCTTGCTCACATGGAACAGGCTCCTGATTTGCTCTTTATGAAGTCCCAATGCCAATACCATCTTGGTGATTACTTTGGGGTGGTGTCTGATACTGGTAAAATTCTAAAGGTTCATTCTCAAAATATTGAGGCATACCAGCTCAGAGGTGAGGCCTACTTTCGTATAGGCGAACATGATGTTGCTGTTCAGCATTTCAGAGAGGGCTTGAAGCTTGATCCTGAGCATAAAGGATGCAAAGCAGGCCATAAGTTGGTAAAGAGCATTGTGAAGAAGGAAAAGCGTGGAGATGATGCAGAAAAGGCTGGAAATCACAAAGAGGCTATCGACTATTGGTTACAAGCAATTAAGATTGATGAGACTCATAGAGCATTTGCTAGACCCACTTTGCTCAAGATTATCACTGCTTCTACTGCAATTGGAGATCATGTGAATGCCATTAAACTTGCTGAAACTCATGTAGAAGAAGAAGAAACATTGGATGGAATTTTTGCGCTTGGAGATGCATTGACGGGGGGCGAGAAGTTTCAAGAGGCAGTGAATGTATTTGAGAAAGCGATGGAATTTGAGGTGAGTCTTGACCGCATGAATGATTTCCTTCAAGTGTGCACATGAATAGATCCTTCTCAACATGCCAACAATTATTTTCTCACAATTTCATTTTATTTCCTCTAGCCCAATGACCGTGAAAGAGAGACACAAGCAAAGCTTCAAAAGGCGCAGACTGCGTTGAAACAAAGCAAAGAAAAGAACTATTACAAAATTTTAGGAGTTCCAAGAACAGCTCAAAAGAAGGCCATCAAAGCAGCGTATAGAGCACAAGCCCTCCAGTGGCATCCTGACAAGAATGAAGATAAGGAGAAGGCAGAACAAATGTTCCAAGATATCAGTGAAGCCTACGAAGTTCTTTCAGACGATGAACTTAAGGCCAAGTATGATCGCGGGGAGGATGTATTTGACAACCAAGGAGGCGGTGGCGGCGGAGGAAGGCAGCATCATGGTTTCCCTGAGGAAATGTTCAGGCAGCACTTCCAGCATGGAGGAGGTGGTGGAAGAGGAGGGGGAAGGCCACAGGGTTTCCACTTCGGCTAGTAATTGTTGGCACTCTAATGAAAATAAGTTCGACACTAAATTTCAATTCTGTTACCAACTTATCGTCGTGACAAAGTCCTGGTATTATCCAGGTCAAGTGTTAAAGACGGATCTCGCCCCTTGAGTTTAGTGCGCAAGTACTTGCATGCAGTTCCGTTCATTGATCAGATTCCACATCAAGAATGTCCAACCTTCTTGCCAATAATCTGTCATACCAGGTAATACTCCGAAGTCGGAGTAACCAGAGACTGCATCGTACTTTGAGGTTCCCATTTTTCACAACTCTTCGCTCTCTCTCTCAAATTTCATTACCGCCCGCCGTACTCAGTAGTAAGTAACAACTCCGCTTCCGCCACTACGTCTCATTTTTTCCATATTTGTTACAACCACGGTCTAGCAGTCAAATTTACTATCGCATTCATCCAACAACAGCAATTCGATGCAGACCAAGAGCAATAATCAAAGCCCTTCTGCACACGATGTGGAACGGGCATCTCAGCAGAAGGTATGTATTTATGTATCATTCTCATACAAGTACTATCCACGAGTACGAGCTCTTGGCTCTAGATTTTGTTTTATCTTCAATTTTTCTCGAGGCAAAATAGACTAACATGTTATCCAATCATAAAATCGCAGCAACATGTTGTGCCTGGGATATGGGATTTTATTTACTCCCGTATCATTGTGATCTTATACTGGATCACCAATCCATTGAAATTTTGTCAAACAATTTTATATAGTGTGATGGAAATGAACTACTTTCTCCTCTTTACCTTTTTCGGTACCAGCTTTTACCTATTCACTCTCTACTTTTGCCTGCTCATCTACCTCGTTGGACTATACAAAGAGGAGTGTGTAATGATTGGAGCTGGAACTTTGGCAGACTTGAAAAGTACCGGACAAATCTTTTCCGCTCTATTCGCACTAAGCTGGACCACTATTTCGACAGTTGGATACGGTAATACGTGGCCTGCACTATCGAAACTAGATGATGAAGGCGCCATAATCCACTGCCCTGCCATGAATATTTTGTTGATGGTTGAGGCATTTGTTGGAGTCTGCTTCGCAGGAGCATGCGGTGCAATCTTATTTGGAAAAGTAGTGCAGGTACAGAGTCAAGCACAGGTGGAATTTTCCCAACCAATGGTTTTAAAGTTTGGCACCGGAGTGATGAACAGTGATGATGGAGATGACAGCGATGATGAGGGGGTGGTCAAGAAGATTGTGGCCATGCCAAAGTCAGGTATTCCCTGTCCTATCCTTGAGTTCCGTATTGTGAACAAACTGCACAACATTCCAAACGGGGTCATTACAGATGCTTCTGTTAACTGCGTAGCGAGCATTTATGAAATTCTCGAGGAGACGGACGATGACGATGCTAATAAGGGATCGGCAAGGCCCTCATTTGGATATTCAACCTCCACTGTCCGAGGCAAAGACAACATCACACGCGTTCGTCTTCCCAAAAAGATTTTCTTAGATTTGAACATAGTCAATAATGAGCATCCTCACTTCAAGAGATGTTGGACGGCACTGCATATCTTGGATGAGAATAGTCCTCTTCTTTCATCAAAGATGAGGTCCAGAATCAGGAAAAAGAACGGTCTGTGGCCAAACGACAAAGACAAATATAATACTGCACAATACATTAGGGACAATATGAACTTTGAAGAAATCATTGTCAGCTTCAACGGCGTTTCAATGCACGCAAGTTGTGGAGTGAATGCACAAAAGGTCTACAGTAAGTGCGATGCTGCAATCGGATACCAATTTGTCCCACTGCTTGAGAAAGAAGGGGACGATGTCAAGGTTCAAACTGATTTCCTTAATGACGTAACTGATCAAGATGGATCTGATGCACCTCTTGATATGCGAAAGAGGTGGCTGACCAAATAGATGAAGTCTCAGAAATTCCGTTTGAAGTAAATATTAATTATCAAATTGCCATGACAGTATTAATATGCGTGTGCTGGATCATTTGCAGTTTGTATAAAACGCATCGATTCACACTCAGGAACTAAAGCTGACCACAACACAATCCTCTTTTGTTCTCGCCCTTTCCCCTTATCTTGTGCAAGGATCAGACGCAAGCTAATGTTTCAATATTCATCTCTTCTATACAGTAGAATTCCAATAACTTTGAAGATCGTGTAGGGACGATCAGTGTGTGGTTGAAAAAGTAACTGAATTGCTCGGCACGAGGATAATGTTTACCCCTTCAATTTTGAAAGCTTCGCCACCTCTATAACGCTATTTTCTTCGTCGCAAAGAGAATCTTTGCTCAAGAAAAGAAGAAGAGCTTGGTTTGGGGCTGCACGGAGTGCGCTTTCTTCTTCCAAGCCTTTATATTCCGCCTGTGTTTCCTCGAGCATGAGGCAATAGAAATGTCGCAATTGAGATGGATATCACCAGCAGTGTATCCTTCCCCCGGGTTGATGCTAGAGAGAGGTTGCTATCTAATTTGATCTCTCCAATCTTAGGATCTGCCTTTCTGCGTCAACGAGAAACGCGTTTGAAGTCAAATGCATTCTTGCCGAGACAGTAATTCTTTAGTTCCATTTCGGAATTGATTATTTCTGAGTTCTCCTTTTCTACTCTCTGCAGGGATATCAGAACCCATGCTGCTCGAGCACAAATGATAAGGATCTCTGATGGCATGTCTTCTGATAAGTCCTCATCTACCTCTGCCTTTTTGACAAATAGTTCAACCTTGCCATTTTCCCCCGTGCTGCACACTTATGAACCTTTTTCAATATCTTCGTTTCCCATTATTGAGGAGATGTCTAGGATGGGTTTGGGAATATCATTTTCCACTCCGCGGCAATGGAAACTTTCCACACCTTGCACAGCCTGTAAAGTTATCTTTCCAGGACACTGAGCTTGAATTTCAATTGCTAATTCATAAGCGCCGGTATTTTCTTCGTAAACTAGTAATTGGACTGGAGATAGCAAAGGAATACTTGCAAAATTGTAAGGCATAGATAGCCCCTTGTCCAATAGATGTCTGTTATCGACGTCCTCACAACGCCAAATGACCAAATAGACGGAAGTACACCAATGTCAGGGTCTCGGCAGGAATTATCCTTCTTTCTTCAAAAAAATGGTTCGTTCATCACAATGTCCAACCGACGAAAAATGGAATTGGAAATGGACTCTGAGGTAGATTCATCGAGCAATATAGAGCACATTCCTGCTTCATTACCTCCACAGCATTGTCGCCACCCTCCTAAAGCACGATTAGCGGTTTTTCCAATGCCACAGCATGGTAAAATTCTCTCCTACAATTCTTCGATCTGAAGTAACCTTCACTGTAGAAGATAAGAACTACTGCAGCTTCTGTAATATCACATCAACAGAGATATTTGAAAACATGTTGCTTAGACATTGAAGTAACGGTCGATTCGCAAGGACCTCCAGGAATGGCACTAGCAATTCGTGAATTATTACGAGCAGCGAGATCACAGAAGGAACCGAACTTTGATAACATGACACAACATGGAATACAAGATTAGCACGGCAGCAATGGGAGCTTGGTATTCGGGCTATACAATGGGGAATATTCCATCGCGATTAGGCTGACAAAGTTACAACAGAATGGAATGAGTCGACGATGTGCACATAAATGGATGGCATCCATATCCAACAAAATCTGGGAATTAAATAAGGAGCTTTGGGAACATTGTAATGATGTTCTACACAAAAATGATAACGCGGTCAGGATTAGCTGGAGGTGGAGCTGGTGGGTTTGACACATTTCTCACTTTAGCGATATTGAATATAGATTAGTTCGGTTCTTTTTGCTTGCAAACGACTTCAGGTCATACTCTCCTCAATTTGAACGTATCTCCTCAGAAAAAGCTCGTTGTAGGTTCAGAGATGGCTTATAAAGAGGAAATGGTTTCGATAGGCAACAGCGATTCTACGAGACTCTATGAGAATTTGGAACCTCCAATCGGGCAAGAACAATTCGAAGTTATCTTCTTGGTACACGAAACAACATTGGCAAAGAGACCTACAGATATGACAGAAGCTATTGATAAATTACCGCCTGATAATGTACCTGATTAGACTCCAATCCGTGCGCCACCCTCCGGGTCGCACGTATATACGGACACCCAGGCTCCAGTCTTGGTAGAGGTTTTAATACACCAGCACGTAGTACTTTAAAGGCGTTTTGGATACTTTCGAGCTTGAACAAGCAAACCCCATACTGCAATCAGTAGCATACTAAAAGTCAATGCCGCCGTGAAAAATATTGACGCGCGATATGAATCAATCGGTATCAAATGCCCATCCCGATCAAAAAATTTCCTTAATGGTTTCATGTGTTCGATACTTTCGACTACGATTGCGATATGCTGGCTGTTTGTAAGGCGGCTGTTGACATTATCTCTCGACTCAGCGAGCACAAGTCTACAGTCAAAGGTCAATATATTGGTTGGATTCTATCAAGTTATGTCTTCATGCATGACAGTATATGGCATCTTGATCGATGACAAGGTTAAGGATCGGTTCAACCTTTTCTCGTTTTTCAGTGTGGAGTACTTCCAAATTGATTCTTTGCCGAGAGATTGCCTAGGAATACATCCTCTGCACTGTGCTCGTCACTGTTCACTTCTATGTAACAATTTATGGAAGACTTAAATGGCGCAAGATCAATACATGTCAAGGACCGTGTTGGTATGAAGTCAATTTACATCGCTATCGTCGTCTTTTACTTTGCTCTACCAATTGTTTCTAGTAACATATTTGATGCAATGAAATGCGCAGAGCTTCAAATGATGCAGAAAATGAATTCAAGAGCTATCTCTTATTTATAAATGTAATCAGTATCGTTGTTGATGCAGACTTCACAAAGTTCAAAATGGCCTGGTTTGATTTTCAGCGCAGTAGATATCATTTTCTACACTAGTCTGCTGCGATTTGATGGTTGATAACCCACACATACGTTGGCAATGCATGGGTACAGTGTTGCAGTGTTTGGCGGGTCTCACCAGTATCCGCATTTGTCAATCAGATTTGTGTTCGGATAAGTACACATCACATCATTTGGGCAATCCAAACAAAAGATCAGAGGCTGTGTCATCAACACCTGGGCCTCAATGCTCACATTCTTAAGGTAGTAATCTGTTCTGCAAAAGGAGCAGGCATTACTTCCAGATGCACTGTGTAGATGTCACCGTATAGAACTCCTCTTTACATTGTTTGTACGACACTTGACCTTGCAGATTTTGAGTGGATCTTTTGCGTAGACACGCTGCCCCGTCTCATTTTGAAAAGTTTGAGGTTCACAACGTTTACAAGTCACTCTATTATTTGCTTCAACCTCTTTTGAGAACGTTCCAAAAGAGCAAGGATTGCATTTTAACGCGCCGTCCTCAGCTTGAAATGTACCGAGCTCACACTGTTTACAAGCACTAGTACAACCTGTCTCGTTCTGGTATGTTCCTGGGGTGCACTTGAAACATTTGTCGACTGCAACTACAGACATATTCGGGTAAGTTCCAGAAATGCACTCGACACATCTTTCACTACTCCATGGCGAAGTGTCATTTTCGAACCTCAGCAAAGAACTGTCGTAAAATATGCCGCCGGGACACGTCGAACAATGTTCTCATCCCAGTTTCTTTCCTCACCAAGAGGACAGGGTGTCTGATCACACTGATCACTAAGCCCTGTTTGCTGGATGTGATCAGGTGCACATTCCTTACATTGTGTAAATGGCGAATCGTTCTGGCTCTGATTTTATATCTCCTGCCAAAAACGTAGTTCCACCACCTCCTGGCAAAATAATAGGATTTTGGAACCTCCTCGTACTGTTGTTGATAAGTATCTCGGTGACACTGTCAATGTTATGACTTTATCCCGAATCACTCAAACGAATAAGTTCAACGTATCCATCACCATTAATATCGGCCAATGCGATGTTTTTGACGTCACTTTGTCCTCCTGGAAGGTCCAAATTTAAGTTGAAGTCTGAACTACAAAAACAAAGACTAAGTTAAAGTCTGAACTACAAAAGACAAAGCAAATGTAAGCATCGAAAAGAGATCAGCACAGTGCCCTGATTGAGATCTTGCAAATGCAGCAAGTTGAGTTGAAAGATGAGTTGAATATGAAGCAAGAAACTTCTATCGCCGAAGTACACTCAAGGCTTTATTATCAAAATGGGAATTGTCGACTTAGTACAAGCAAGGAAGGTGCAGAGATCATCGTTTGGTGGAGGATGTGCTATCCATGAGCGATGAATGTGTGTTGTAGGCTGCATCTATGAACGGCGGAAACCTCGATGAAAAGAAACTGAACAAGAATAATGCATCGATAAGATCAGAATTGAGCTGTACTCATTTAGACGCACAATGTTGCCTCGATCAGGTCTAGTCGAGCCTGCCATCATTGCTCAAATCTCCCACAGACACATCATTGGTGCTATAATCGACATCTAATTTCCCTCATCGTATTTGAAGGAGGTGCATCCCCGAAGGTAAAAATGATATCTAGAATACCATCATTGTTCAAATCTGATAATTTGACAGCATTTGTGGATCTCTCTGTTCCAGGCAAATCAAATGAGGACCTTGAATGGGCTGGCTTTGTTCCTAGAATTCAAGAATATCTCATTGTTAAAATACCATCACATTTTGAAATAACGATGTCCACCATCCCGTCACCATTCATATTACCCGCAGCCAGACAGAGGAGTCATATTGGCTTCCGTGAATCTAATATCCTTCGTGTTTGATACGAGAGGATCAGAATGTTCAGGAACATTCCATTTCGACATTGGGACTCACATGTGCCATTGCAACAAGTTGGAATTTATGGATAGGGAATACTGCTGACGGGTAAATGACAAATTGGTCGCGATGAACTTGGGTTGTCAATAAAACCATGAGTCCATGGAAAACTATCTAGCAGTAATGGAAAATAGCGACACCCTTTCTCGTCAACGCCAACCAAGTGTTTAGTAGAAGAATTGTTCGAAGCATTCAATGCGACACTCTTATAACTTGAAGCATTTCAACCTCCTCCAAATTCGAAATACTTCAAAAAGTTGAGGATCTTGCCACCTTCTATGATTGTTACTCCATCATGATGATCTTGTACCACGTACCACTCCACTTCAACAACTTACTGACAAGAATTGTGCCAAGGAAGAATGTAATCTTGGATTTCAAGTACCTGGTATGTAAGTATGGATTACATCAAGGCATCAATATTTCTGCAAGATGCAAGAAGACGTCTCAACAATAGAGCCTTTAGCAATAATGGGATCTTGCGCACCAGTCGAGAGGTTAGATAGAATCATACCTATCTCCTCAGGGAAACATATCCTCTGTTCCATCTCAATTTGTATTAACACTTCTTCATCACCGCAAACCGCATGACTTCAGATTCTGCACTTTTGAAAAAGCAGAGATAGAGAGGATGAATACTGATAGTGTGGAAGGGTACAATATCATTTGCGTTTCAACAAATACAATCAAGAATAAAGTGCTGATCTCATATTATAAGTACGATAGATGAATCACTCGAAAGCTGAAGGACGAGAAGCCGGTCAAACACATTCTCGATGTTCTGCAACTTTTTTGTGACTATTCAATCAACGGGCGTGTTTCGAACTTGTATGTGCGTTTCAAACTTTATGTGTACTTGGCTATCATCAGTCATCAGGAGGACTACTTTGAACTTGTTACATTAAATTATTCAGTTATTACACTGTTATCAAAACTATCATCAACCAGCTATTTTTATCTTGAGCGTCACTTTCGTTTGTGCCAACTCGAATTTCAAATTGCTCATACCATTTGGAAGAGATTGAAGATGCAGGTTCTTTTGAACTTGATAAAAGATACACATCCTCATATTTCTTGGCATTGCTTTTCCGGAATTAGCACGGAAAGATGGTTACAAACTTGAAACTGCATTTTCGAACTTTTCTTACCCACTAACATTATTAACCATATCAAAATAAAATAGGTTACGAGCGTCAGTTAAGACACGTTTTTCCTGACACCGCAGTTCTGATCTGTCGCTCCCAACCACGATGACAACTCTGCTCTAACACAAACATAACTACAGCATCAACATCAATCACAATCTTATAATTCAAACAAAACAATGAAGGCAGTATCCACTATCCTAAGCGCAGCACTTATTTCCTCCGCAGTTGCATTTGCACCCTCAAAGCAAACCGTTCCTGCTTTACAGAGTCTCAAGGCCACCTTTGATCCTCTCGACTTGGCAGAACCCAAATCCACCAGCGAGAACAAGACATTTGTGAAGTTTGCTGCTACCGCCGCTGCTTCTTTTGCTCTTTCTCCTCTCGCAGCAATGGCAGGTGAGTAATTTCGTTTCACTGCATGAATACTGTAACCCGCAGTGTTCATATATGCGTTTTCTTCGCATGCTAAGCTCGAGATTGTCCAGCAAAGCTTTCTTTCTTATTTCCTACTGCATTTCGATGCAAAATGTGGTTGGTGATAAGTTGCGTCCAATAAACAAGAGACACGATTGCAGCAGTGGGCGTCTCCTCACTCTCCTATTTGATACCGTCATTCTATTATTTCGTCATGTTTTCTGATAACCATATGAATCCATGTATATGAAATCATGCTCATCTTCTTTTTCAATTAAATTCACAAATACAGACGAAATCGCTGGCGATGACTACGAATACGGAGCTGTTGATGCTCCTATTGGGATTGCATGGGGTGTAGGAGTATTGGTAATTCTCAGTGCCCTTCTTCCCCTTGCAATGCAGGGAGGAGAAGAAGCTTTCGAGGAGATGAAACAGACAGATTCTGATTCGTGGGGATCTGGGAACTCTAATAAATTGAACAAGAGGAAGTAAATATGATAATGACGTGGTTATGGTGGGGCTGTTAGGATGGAATAATGCACAAACTTGAAGGACTGTAATGATCGGAAAAAGATTCGCACTTGGATTGTGAATGAATCAAATGTCGCTTCCTTGGTTAAGTTGAATACTATCTGTATTAAAACTGGACTGGAGCTCTCTTGGAAGCGCATCTTTTGAACGAGGATCACTTGCTAGCTTTGTATTTTGAAAAGATCAAAGCATTGCATGAATAATAATAATTATAAATGGAGCTTAAAATTCAAAAGGGGATAGGCATTCTTTTTTGAAAGATGCAGAAGATTGAGCGTCCCTGCCTTTCCTGACCATCATTATATTAATACTTGCGGTACATTGAAAACGCTGTGATTATTGAAGTCTTTTCAAGTTAGTCTGAACCAAAAAGTATGATGCCGGTATTGGTGTGCATAATACCATACTATTTCCATTGCTTCCAACAACAGTGTTTTTGCGACGCCTCCCCCTGAAGACAACGAAAGGGTGACAGATATCGAAGACAGGCCCTTCGCGGGTCGAACCAAAGGCTGCAAGATCTCCGTTCTGGCTCTTGTTTCTGCTTTGGTACGGTACAGCCGATCCCGACTTGGCAACGAGGAGCGAGGAGGCAACAGGCAACAGGCACAACAAGCAACAATGAATGACACAATCAAACAAGAGTGTCAACAGCTTAGTCAACACCTTAAACTCAGCTGACTACGCATCCATCAACGCGTACTCGCACAAGATACTTGATACATATTCGCTAATTTAAGCAACCATCAACATAGAAAATGGCACACAATCCTTTACTTGGTGCGTAGAAAGACAATGATGAAATACGAATTCTCAAATGGATCTGCATCCTTCCTATCACAAAGTAACAACGATGATTCTACTGGATTCCTTGCTGACTCGTTATACATAACTAACCCTTCTCCTTTTGGCCACACTTCAAAATCAACCGACGATCCATTACCGTTTGCCATACAGGGAGTCGTATCTCCCTCATTTCAAAAAAGAACATCCGTTACGAAGGAACCCTCTATTCCATCAACGAGTCAGATGCAACAGTAGCGCTGCAAAACGTACGCGCATACGGAACCGAAGGTCGCGAAGGCGAAGCCGATTCCGAAACCTTTGTCGCTCCCCAGGACCAAGTTCACCCTTATCTACTTTTCAGAGGGTGCGATATCAAAGATCTTCATGTACACGAAAGTAGTACCGTCGCGGATAAGGCTCCCCCCAGTGATCCCGCAATTGTCAGTTCGGATCAGCCACCGGACATTCAACAGGAGCAGAGTGAAAGAAGTACGAATAGTACAAGTAGCAGTAGCAGAAAGGAGCAGAAGGGCAGCGGAGGAAAGAAGGCCGCGACAAAGGATCATGGCAATGACGGCGAGAGCAGAGAGGATGCTTTTGCTGCGGCTCCTGTGAAGCCAAAACCCAGGCGTAAAAAGAATCCTACACAAAATAAACCAAAGCAAATGGTCGGAAGCGGGGCAAGTCTTTTGAACAGAAAAGCTAGAGGTGTAGTTGAGGGTGTGGAGGGTAAGTTGCGATTGCGATACCGATGCAGTATAGTACTGTAACATCTCTTTTTCAAGGTTGACTAGTCGATATCATCTGCTCTCTTGTGCCTAGTGCATTCATCGTTCATCGCATTATTTCTCAAGATGGAATTAATTTCATTTCATTCGTTTATTAGGTCCTGATAAAAATATGGAAACAGATTTTGATTTTGAAGCAGAATTTGCCAAAGAAGAAGACGAAGACGAAGATTCCTACGAAGAGGAAGAAGACGCCGGCGCATACTCCAAAGATGATTTCTTTGACTCCATATCAAATGACGTTTTGGATAGACAGAGTGGTTATGATAATCGCCTTCGTGGCTCAGCAGAAAGGAATCTGAATACAGAAACATTTGGAGCAACATCTCTCGGAACCAATAGGAGGTTTAGGAGAAGAGGAGATGGTCAAGGCAGAGGTCGTGGGAGAGGAGATCACGACGAGGGAAGAGGGCGTGGGAGAGGACGTGGTCGTGGTCGTGGTCGAGGTCGTGGTCGTGGAGGTGGAGGTGGAGGAAGGAGACAATACGGGGATGGTGGAATTTCAAGTAACGGAGGAGGAGGAAATAGCAATGGTGCTTGGCGCACTGTGAACTAGAGTATTTCTCTTATGGGTGGTGATGGGATTTGAAGAAGACCTACATAATGAAGGTCTTGCTCAAATTCCTATGTAGGTTTTGTTCAAATCCCATCACCATCATTTCATTTGACATATCTTCCGCGGAAGAAAACGGAGGATGCAGGATGCAACATGAAGAATGGTTTTAGTTTTACGGAATACATCGTTAGATTAGGAAGTCGTGGGAATGTAATGAAATGATACGCTTATTCATTCTGACGTGTCCATTTCTAACCAAAAATAATACCATTTTTGCATGAATTGGAGAATGATGCTTTACCTGCATTGTGTGTATATATGATACTCCAACACCATATTACTACGATAGAACTTTTTGACAATCCAAGGTAGTTTCTACAATTTGTGTAGTTGGATCCCTGAAGAATGCAAAAGGATAAAGTGAACTGATCATGTCGTCATCATCGCAAGGACAAGGACTTCCACCCACGCATTTTTTAGCAAAGTCCTGATGCACCTGGAAGTTTAGATAATCAAGCCGTCGTTCTTGTAGAAGCGGAGAGTCTATACTCGTTTCAGTGGTACGTGTAACATCTTGAATTGAATGAGACGCGAGTCTTAGCATCATGCGAAAGTGTTGATAAAACCAAATTCCAGAATCATTCTCGGCCTCTTCGCAAAAATACATGAATGCGTGAAGAACCCTATCTTGTTCTACAAACCACGCTAATGCCACAGGTTTTGTAGCATCTGCAGCAAAATATCGATCCATGAACCCATTTGTTCCAAGGAAGATTACAAGGAACCTTTTGAGGAATTCTTCTGCGAAGGATGAAACACTATCACTATTATTGACAACCTTGCGTTCATGATCAATCAACACTGGCATATCTTTCCACAGCGAAAGATAATCACTGTGCTTTGAAACCACTTTCAAGTTGCGTTTTTCATATGCTCTTAATTTTCTCCTAATTTCTTTCCTGACTCTTTTCGGGCAGGACTCCAGCAATTCATATGCGTCACTAGTAATTGGAATATTATCAGCAGCAACATACCAGGTATCAGCTCCCTCCCCAATACTTTCTGATTTTGCAACCGAAACGACTAGAGGCATTACGATCTGACGGAGTGGATAGCAGATTTTTCGATGAATGTATAAATAGGGATCAAAGAAGATCAAAAGACTGATGTGAATAATGATGAATGGTATCCTAAACAGAAAGGGGATGGGGCTAACGAAAAGCGGCCATACGAAGATTACTATAACAATGGATAGGCCAAGACCAGCCATCACAGGCAGGGCGCTCGTTTTGATAAGGTTGGTGCAAACAGACATTGTATCGTAGCATTTTGTGATTATCTATTCTCGTATTTCGTACAAGTACCGCCGGCAGATAGAAGGGAGATGCCACAAGAGAAGATTTAGGAATTCACTGAAAAAAGAAAAAACAGAAGGTTGGAGAGTTCTCATTTTTAGTCTTGGGGCACAGCTAGCAAGATTCCAATGTTCCCATCCTTTACGGACGTTCATCGTAGGAACGTAAAAGAAAATGCAAATTCCGTGACTTGAAATTAAATTGGTAATCTAGAGTGAGGGGTAAATCTATTCTGAAATAATTAATTTTACAATGGCAGGACTCAAGCTTCAGAATTCAATAGATTTATTGACTTTTCACATCCTCAGGCCACTCCACGAGAGTGCGCAGGCTATCCATGGCTCTGAAATGCCTATGCGGATCTTCGAGGTAGTCTCCAACCTCATACCACCAAGCTCTCTTAGCGGCTGGTTCAAGACGAAGCTTTGCAGTAGCTGTCTGTGTGCTCTTAAGTACACCCTCAGCAGCTACAGGCTCAACTCCGAGGAGTTCTGAGATTTTCGTACTTGCAATAATTCCCCGGAAGGGATTCGATGGCGACCCAAGTCCCATCGGAGGAGCATCATCCTTGAAGCATCCATTCCTAATTTTGCAAAATTGATCAGGGTTCATGCCGGCATCAGATGCGATCTTGTATACCTTTTTCATGGACTCCTTGTCAAGTTCTCTTGATCTACTGTAGACAAAGGCTCCTTCATAGGTATTTTGTCTTGTCTTACCATTGTAGAAGACGAACTTGAAATCAGGCTGACCAGGATCATTCTCTCCGATGATGTACCAGTTCTCCCAAAATTCTATAATGTTGAAAGAAGAAATGTTGTTAGTATTTGTGTAACAAGAGAATGTATCCAAGACCATTATTTGCAAGTCAATATACTTACTGAGTCCAAACATATCTCCCTGCGAGTGGGCTGTTCTCGAGAAGCTCTGTTCATTATTGGTTCCCTTGCCAAAGACAACATTCATGAGTTGAGACTTGGAGTCCTGCTTATCGAACACCATCATCTCACGAGTCTGATAATCATTGAAACCAATAGACTGAGATCCAAACACAAGTCCATCTGTTTCTTTGACATTTTCCCTCTCATTGGTTGGTGGGGGAGGAGTACCATCAGGCATCATTCTAGGCATGGAGAATCTCACGTCGACCTCTAGCCTATCATTACCCTTGAACACTCCCTGGGACTCATCTGGTACAGTGAAGGTATTCTTCTGACAAGCATAACAATCATAATTAGGATTGAAGCCTACAGTCTTGTACCACTGCCCTTCCATCGAGTTCATCCTAAAGTTTCTCACGGTAGGTGCAGGAGGTCTGGGTTCCTCTCCATATTTATCAGCACCTCCATCCAAAATGGCAATCTTGATGCAATTATTATCCTCAATGGTGCACTTAAGCAATTCATCAAGATTGGTATCACCATATCTCGCCATGCATCCAGTAATGCATGCATTGTCACCTAGGCACTTGGCCGTGCAGGTGAGCCCCTTTCTACATTCGGGATCATCGGCAAGGCAAGCCTTTGCCTGAAGGGAGCACTTATCTACGAGACAAGTTTGGTCCACGAGGGAGGAATCGAATCCCTTTCCACCATATATGGCAGAGAGCTCGTTCTCGGCATGCGCTGGGCCGAGCATGATGGAGGCTGAGATGCCAGCCGTGAGCGCAATGGTGGAAAAGATCTTGGCGATCTTCTTCTGGGTGAATGCCAAAGGGTCACTAACCGAACCAGAACTTTGGTCATTCGCAAACATTTGTAGGTCAAGTCTTTGCCTGGGTAGTTGCGGGGTATGCACTTGCTGTTGGACACCGAGTCCAGCAGGTGCAAATGCATCAATGCAGGTAGCAGCTGAGAAGAGACACAGAGTGGTGGCAGCTGCGCGAGCTCTACGATTACGACTCTTTAATGTTTGTTTACGGGACATGGTCATGGTTCGTGTAGTGGTTTGGGTTGACTGTAGTATAGGTTGCTATGCTTTTGCTATGTTTATATTCTCTTGGTTGGAGTTGCGAAACCTTTTGATATTGATAATGGTTTTCGATGGAGGAGAGTTGCGCAGCTGGGTATAGGCCAATTTATTCTTGGAAAGACACGATTATAGGAATGAATGAATGAGTGAATCAATGCTCTGCTCTTGTGTACTGGAATTCTTCTTTTTGTTTAGATCAATTCTAACTTTTGCTTGAAAAAATTTACTGCTTGAAAGGCAATAAACTTATTATATGAAGATGTCAACTTTGTGGTGTGAACTTTGTGGTTTGGGTGACGGTAGTGCCGGTAGGCAAGCGGAGCGCCAAGATGCTTAAGTAATTGATGCTTCAAGGTCACGTAAATGATTACGTGTATTTGCCCAAGTCTCGTCGTCGATTATTGGCTTTGCACATCTGCCCCAACTTGAAGCTCACAAGGACAGAGAAGATTCGAAGATCGGAAGCGCGCGTATGTCGTATCTTCAATGATATTATCCATATCAAGTAGGGTTATGCTATTTCCCTACCAGACAAAGGATCTCATGTTGAAGTTGTTTTCGACCAACTCACTTTTCTACCGGTATCAAATTTCTGTCACATATCTTTCTTTTTCCTCTTCGTTTTCCTCCACATAAAAACATTAGCACCCCACAGATCACCTTCAAGTAGCTTCTTATTCGCAGGTCACACACAGCATAAACAAATTTAATAACCATCCAATATGGCCATCTTTAGAAATTATGCTCTTGCAGCACTGGCACTCACAAATACCGCTGCTGCGTTCACAATCACCCCTCAACAAACAAAGCTCCGCTCCCTTCACACTTCACTTGCCATGAGCACCATTGAAGCTCCCGTGCGCAAACCCGAAACACCTGATCGTGTCAAGGAAGTACGCGAACGCTTCAGATCCGCAGGCATAGATGCTGCAAATGCACGTGGATGTGCATCACCTGATCAAAACGATGAATGGTGGCGTACCCCCGAGGAACAAACTTACCGCGAAGTATCTGAGGATAGCCCCCTTCGTGTGATTGTGACCGGAGGAGGAGTTGCTGGATTGGTAACTGCTGCTGCATGTCACGCAAAGGGAATGAAGGTGGCAATCTTCGAGCAGGCGAGTCAGTATGCGCCTTATGGGGGACCCATCCAGATCCAGTCGAATGCACTCCGGGCATTGGAGCGTATCAACCCTGTCATTTATGAGGAAATTCTCAAGGCTGGAACTGTGACTGCAGACCGTGTTTCAGGGCTTAAAATTGGATATAAGAAGGGAGTATTTTTGGGACTTGGGAAGCAGTATGAGAAGGGAGATTGGCTTGTTAAGTTTGATACTTTGCAGCCTGCACTACAGGCAGGTTTGCCTGCTACTGTCGTGGTGGATCGTCCCGTCATTCAGCAAATTTTGTTGAACCACGGAATTCCTGATGGAACTGTTCGTATTAAGAGTCGTATTAAGAACTACGAAGAGCTTGGAGACGGAGAGGGATTGAAGGTATGTTGTTCAGTTATGATTGGTCAGAATTCCTTTTCCACGTTTAGCTTTTTGCCGGCACTCATCTTTTCATTGCGTCTTGCTTCCACAGATCAATCTTGAAGATGGAACCATTGCCTATGCGGATGTACTCGTTGGAGCAGATGGAATTTGGTCTTCCGTGAGAAGGCAGATGCATGGACTTGGCAAGGATGCAGATGGAGCTGCAGCATCAGGAGCTGCTGGTGGAGCTCTCACCGAAGCGGAGGGAAGACGAATGGCAAAGGATAGTGTTGCTATGGCAGATGGAGCTAATCGTCGTTTCTCTGGATTCACTTGTTACGCTGCTCTTGCCGAGCACAAGGCAAGCAACATCGAGGAAGTTTCATATCAGATTCTTCTTGGAAAGGATAAATATTTCGTGAGCACTGATGGAGGTGGAGAGAGACAGCAGTGGTTTGCTTTGATTCGTGAGCCAGCAGGTGGAGTTGACCCCGAACCTACCCCTGAGAATCCTAATCCGAAGCTCGCTCGCTTATTGGCAGAATTTACTAATGAAGAACCAGGTGATAAAAATGGAGATGTTTGGGATGACTTCGCTGACGAACTTTTGAGGGCGTCAAAAGAGACAGATATTAAGAGACGAGACTTGTACGACGGATCACCATTGATCAAAGAAAAGTGGAATAAGGGCCAGGTTGCAATTTGCGGAGATGCTGCTCATCCAATGATGCCCAACCTTGGACAGGGTGGATGCCAAGCGACCGAAGATGGATATCGCTTGGCAGAAGAATTGTCAACTGTCAAGCATACAAGGGACATCGAGGGAGCGTTGGAGACTTACTTTACGAAGCGCATTCCCAGAACAACTATCATTCAGATCATGGCTCAGCTTGGAAGCGACTTGCTTGTTGACTTTGATTTGATGATGACAATTCCTCTACTTGGGCCTTTCTTCTTGACGGCAACCCAACTTTCAATGCCTTTCATTCTCAGATTCTTATACACACCTGAATTCTAAGTTGCACCAACAAGCAATTTATATGATTAGCTCCTAGGGAAATACACATCTAAAACCCGATTGAACCAAGATCTTCTTCAACAGGCATCGAGTTCCAAGTTATATTTTTAATAATTTCAATTACATCTACTTTTCAATGTCGTAGATTTGACCCTCTTTGATTGGACCGAAATCCTGCATTGGCCAGATCACCCACCTCGCAGAACCAAAGATGTAATGACCATCCAAAGGTCCCCACACTCTAGAATCCACGGATCGAAATCCATTGTCACCTGCAACAAACCATTGGTTCTTACCTAATTCTTCTGGAGAACGGTCCCACGAAGACTCTGAGAAGGCAGCAGGTTGAGCGTATGCACCGACAATATCAACACGGAACTTTTTTGGCGAGCCCTCTTGCAAATTGCCAGATTTTCCAGTCAAATCTACGTAAGGCTCGCTATTTTTCACACCAACGTATTCTCCTTCTTTGGCAACAACTCGTTTCAAAAACTGTTGACCTTTGGTCGGGAGAGCTGCACCATTCTCCTGAGCAAAGGCTGAATTTGCTACGACACTGTTGAGCTCCATTGGAGGATCAAATAGAATTACATCCCCAACACTAGGTTTGAATGGCCATATTGTTCTTGTAACTAAGACAACATCACCTGGATTTAAGCTTGGTTGCATGCTTGGCGATGGAATTACGGCAAATCTCACAAAGAATGCAACGACTGCAGCCATGGAAAGGTAGGCAAACGAAAGACCCAGAGTCCCCAACATTGTTCCCGCTTCAAACGTCGTCTTCGATAGCCATAGCGGTACATCTTGCATCGGATTTACTTCGACAGGCCAATCACTTCGTTCTAGATAATCCCTAAGTTTGTAAGCAGGTTTTATTCTTGCAGTGACATTATCTTTTTGGGCGGTTGTGAGTTCATCCATTGAATTGAATTTTGTTGATTCAATTTCTAAACTGCAAATTTCATATTCTACACCAGGGTAAACCCCTCTATTTGCAAGTATCTGTCGCATTTCCAAGTTTCCACACAAAGGCACAACTACATCACCAACTTGCATTGTTTTGGCCGCATTTTTCGCCTTTGTCCCAAAACCTTCAGCAGAAGCTTGCGAGAACTTCTGCCTGAAAGAAAGAATGCCATCAAACACAGACTTCTTTGTTTCGTCTGACTGACCGGAATCATTACTATCGGCTCCGAGTCGCAATGCTCCTGTGCGCTTCACAGTTGTTTTTCTTGGGTGGTGAAGAGTAAGTGTTGCTTTTGAGAAGCTATTTGGAACAATAGAAAAGCTTTGAATAGGCTCAAGTAAAGCAACGAAAAGCAAAAATACTAGCAGACGAAGCATCTTCTTATTCTGTATTCAGTTAGTATAGCTACAGGAGGGCACTCCAGTACTGTTGTAGCGTAAACAAGAAGTGAGTTCAGAGTTCAGAAAGAGAGAGGGGGAAAGAATGAAATCCTGATGCTGCTTTTTATGTTTGCAGTTTGCAGTTTGCACTGTCATTCCCAAGCCGACAGAACTATGAATCAGAACATAAAAGAAAAAATGAGCAGATAAACACCTCAGTTGACATGATGACTGATGACAACAACGAAAAGCTGAGTTTAGCATGGACCTTTGTATGATGGATGATGTGAAATGGATCATCAAACAAAGTAGAATCTGTGTGTGCTGCAGATCCGTCCGTAGGTTTGTTCTTCCTTCGTTATGATAATCGCATCGGCATTTCCTGTGCGTGCTCTAATTGTTGCAAGCTTGATCAACTTCACAACTAGCTTTCTCGCTCAAAGAAGCAGTTCCAGCAGTTACTTACAAGGTGTACATACTTGCTTTGGTGACCAGCAATGCATAAATAGGATAGATTCAACCGCTCTCTCCATGGACTTTGGAAAGTTCTTTAATGACGCTTTCGGTATGGACGATAGTGATGACAAGAAAAAGAAGTCTTTGCAAAGTTTCAATGAGGACGACGACGAAGACGAAGACGACGACGAGCATGGTGACCTTGGATCAAGCGGGCTTGGATGCACTAATATATTCAAGATCGAAGGTATGAAAAATTATCAATTTTCCAATTCAATCTTCATCGTGCCACTCATTTTTATTGTTCTCTTTCTACATTTCTTGAAATCTTGCCCTCTCAGTGAATTCGATGAAAAAAGGAGGATGCAGGTTATATTTGTCTTTGTTTCTAATTGGAGAAACGAACAACCCACAAAGAGGAACTTGGAAAATGGATCAAAATGAAGAGGGTGGTATTGATTTATTTTACAAAGATTTTAGTGGAGCCTTGATGATCAAGTTGGAAGACAATGAGATCATCGTCAACAGAATGGGTTCACGGCCTTCTATGGATTATTTTATGAGCGAAACACTAATCATTAATGTGATGCTTGACCAGCTAGACGAAATCGCATTTGATAAGAGCATTGATGCAAAGGATCGCTTGATTATATTGAACGAACCTGGCGATGCAATTGATGTTGTGAGGGAGTCTTTATCCTTCAACTAGGGAACAAGTCATTTATTAATAAATGCTACTAAAACCACTATTTTTCTACGCACGATTATCTAAAGCTTCTGCAGAAGATCCTTCTTCTTCTACTTCATCCGGTGGTTTGGGTGCTAGTGCAGCTCCTTGAGCGAGAATGCCGAGAGAAAATGTTGTAAAGACAATATTCACCACAAGAAAGAAGAGGTTTCCATCATAAGATCCAGTTGAGATGATTTGTGTCCATGCATCGACGACACCCGTGACACCAACACCCCCGGCAGCAAGCAGTGTGCCAACAGTGATAAATAACAGATAATTTGTCGACAAGCCCGTCATAGCTAGAACGCTCTGAACTTGCGAAACAACTGCTGGTTGGAATAGAAGTTCTCTCAAATCGTCTAGCTGTGGATTCACCAAGCTTTTAGTCTTTGGCGCCCTCAAAAACGGTGTTGGGTAAGCTGAAAATCTGCTGTTTGGAAATTGTTCTGCCATTACGTCAGGTATAGGTGCACGGAATCCATTCTTGGCATCTTCCTGGATCAATGTCTCAATTGCCTTTTCAGTGATAACATAAGCTGTTGTTCCCAGTGCTGACGATTGCCCAGTACTAAGCGCGACAATATTCTTGTCTTCAGTTTTCGACACAATCAGATTCGGTACGTAGGGAATGTAACTCAAATGGATCATATCTGCACCACTATTTCCCAAATAATGAGAGACCGACTTTAGTGTTTCAGCATCAAGATTGCCAGTGAATTCCACATTATCTTCCAACACCATGATACACTTTGGCCTCTCATTCGTAGCGACTGCATTTTGATTTGACACGATTTCTGCTCTCTTTTTTGCATCACTATTATTCCCAAACATGGAAAGCAAGGAACCTAACCAGTCATCCACATTCTTTGATCCTCCAGTGATTCCACTAGACAATTGAATATCTCTCATTCCATCCTTCAAGACGGAAATATGGGACGTATAGCAGCCTCTAATTCTATCTTCGTCATCTGTGTCGAATTCTTTCACTATAACACGTTCCAAAAGACCAACCTTGTCAAGAATCGTCTTCGCCTTGTCCAATCTAGCTGAACCAGGATCTGCATTTGGACAAGTGATAAGGTAAACTTTGTCAACAAAATCCCAATCATTTTTTGGCGAGACTAATGTTACTTGCTGAGGGACACCTTCTTTTTCAATACTGAAAGACTTTAACTGAACTTCAGAGCTAATATCAATATCGTCTAATACTGCAGATGGAAGTGAAGATCTTGTACTCGTAGCTCTGATTCGTCCCACAATGTGCCGCCCATTGGCAGAGAATCCCTCTGCGCCCCTTGAAGAAATGAGGGCGTATCCAACGAGCAGAGAGTTGCGATTCGATAATCTCATTGTTTGAAGTAGCTCTAACACTTGTCCTGTCGAATGCGCAAGTGATTGTTCAAACCAATTCAAAGGTGCTCGATAGATCGATAGGAGAGGAAAATGTTGTTTTTCTTCATTTTTGATGTCTTGGTTGGAGTTCAACAGATTGGACTTCAACTTCAACCCTTTTCAATTACCTGGTGGGGATAGACCCCGAAGCCAACAGAGATAATAATATTTTCGAATTTCCCGCTATTTTATTTTCTTGAGCCTGATGACCGCTTGCTGTTGCTGACACCTTCAAACCGCCACCACATACCCCGATAGATATTCAATATCATCATGTTTGCATAGTAGCACCATCAATACGTGCATTATTATCCTTATTATCAGTTGACTCATTCATATTTCAGTACAAGTTTTTCATTTCTTCTACACATAACAGCTGCGCACTCACGAAGTTAAATCAGTTCCAAAATTTCCAAAAAAATCTGAAGTTATTAATAATGAAATCATTCATCAGTTCGTTCTTCCTCTCATGCCTTTTGGCTTTGTCGCTCCAAGCACAGTCATCCCACGCTTTCTCGACAGCCAAAACATTTGTATCTAATCAACGAGCAGTCTCTAAAGTGTCAGAAACACAAGATAATACATCTACACAACTGGGTCTGTTTGGAGTTGGAGGATTGTTTGGAAAGAAGGAGGAAGATAACAGAGATCCAACCGTCCCAAAAAGACTGCTTGAAATTCCATGCAAAAATCTAAAACTTGGAGGATGTCGATTTGCACTTGGACTTTTCCTCATTGGACAACAAGGAACACCTGTCAAAGGAGCATGGAAGGCGAATCAGCAAAACGATGGAGTATTGGACATGTATTATTTGGATAATACTGCAATGTTCAGTGTTGTCATGACGGAGACATCAATCAGCATCGATCGTTTTGGGTTAGAACCATCTTTACAGTATCAGTTGCAAGAATCTTTAGTTTTGCATAACTTACTGGATGAAATACAAACTCTTGCGATAGAAGGGGAGGAAGTTGAGGAGGAAAACAGACTCATTGTCTTTTCAGATCCAGAAACTGCACTTGCAGATGCGAGGGCCAAGTTACCAGCTAGGGCAGCATAATAAATATATAACTGATGATTGTGAACCCAAGCGAAACATTTTGATTAGAGCGTTGGTGAACTGGACCTAATTGGATTAGATTTTAGCGTATTTATTAAGTTCAAAATACCAAGCTTTCACTATTTAATAACTAATACTAATAGTAGTACTCTCCTGGACTACTTTGCAATGCGATTGCTTTTCTTCCTCATCATATGTTGGGGGTTAAAGGACTCAGTTGAGCTGTGGACATAACACAGCACAACGAGTCAATAAACTACGGAATTCTCAATAAAAATGAGCTGGATATTTCTTGCGTTCGATGTAGATTATGCAGTGTTTGTTATTTTTAGTTTGTTTCTTTTTCAAGTTGTCTATGTTTTAATTAGTTCATCAAGTATGAAGTTGTTCTTCTTCAGATGTGCGTGTGCGACCATGCAGGATAGATAAAGACATGAGGTGCAATCACACTTTCACACCCATTTACCTTCCCTGTAGAATAGCGATGTGGATAGTTCCTTCAATGGCACGATTTCAGTAAATTCTGAAATCAAAATATCGCAGAAACTTAGAACTGGTTAGGATCGGGCAAGTTAGTCAAGATTCCAGCGGCAACTGCAGCGAAAGCAGCAAGTCCTCCAGCAGCAAGAAGAAGAGAAGAAGACTGCTCTTCGGTACTCTTGCTCTGAACCTCAACCTTTGGCTCGATAGCCCATACGTTAGATTTTCCATCCTGATCGAGGGATACTCCACGCTCTGCCGTGTTGGTCATGTCGTCTTCGTCAGCCATTCTCAAAGTAGCAAGGCTTTGTCTGGGCATGCTGGAAACTGTTGATGTTCGGTAAAATTGCAAAGGTGAGAAAGTTATTCGCAATGTAGGTGAGAAAGCAATGCTTGGAAACAATTCGTTCACAACTCACCAGTGAAAGCATCAGCAGCGAAAGCACTGGCAGCGACGAGAGCAACAATTTGGGTAATACGAGCCATTGTGAAGAATATGTTGATGTGTGTACGTAAATGAAAAGAATAAAAATATGGTTATAGATAGTTGCTCCTTTGGATGTCATCGCCAGTGTTGCGAGTTGCGAGTCAGTCATCAGTCAGTCAGAGGAAAAACGTGTGTTGACCACGTCCATAAAGAGTGAGATAAATTTATTCGGCATCAGGAATCCTTTA
>Ga0115005_10000682_pt1 | contig 26298 bp, 24 predicted proteins | sample ArcOceMetagenome_FD_87163 | JGI IMG/M metagenome (GOLD analysis project Ga0115005, IMG submission 87163) | Marine eukaryotic phytoplankton communities from Arctic Ocean - Arctic Ocean - Greenland ARC118M Metagenome | ecosystem: Environmental > Aquatic > Marine > Oceanic | place: Arctic Ocean...
AATTGTCCTGTAATAACTGATATTGGAAATACTCCACCAACTGTTGATGATGTGGCGAATTATACTTTGCCAATTTCTACGCCTTTTAGGTTATCCGCAGTTGGGGCGGATGGTGATGGTGATGCTATTACTTATTGTTGGGAACAAATGGATAACGAGGTGGCAACAATGCCTCCGGTATCAACAAATACTGGTGGTCCAGCTTTTAGGACATATAATCCAACAGTAGATTCAATTCGATATTTTCCAAAATTAAATGATATCGTAAATGGAATCGATGATGAATGGGAAGAGTTACCAAGTGTTTCTCGAGATATGAATTTTAGAGTGACGGTTAGAGATAATCATTTGGGTGGAGGATGTACGACTGAGGATGATGTTGATTTAGTATTTACTGATGCGGCTGGACCATTTTTAGTTCAAAATCCAAACATGGCTTTGACATGGTTGGCAGGAACGACGGAGACTGTAACTTGGGATGTAGCGGGAACGGATGCTGCTCCAGTCAGTTGTGCGAATGTGGATATTATTTTATCGGCAGATGGTGGATTTACGTATCCAATTACTTTAGCAACGGGCGTTCCAAATAATGGTTCTTTAGAGGTGATGGTTCCAATGGAATCAACGACAACGGCAAGAGTAATGGTAGTTTGTTCTGATAATATTTTCTTTGATATTTCGGATGAGAATTTTACTATTGAAGCGCCGACATCACCTATTTTTGTAATGGGAGTTGCGCCTGACCTGTATGACGTATGTGGAACGGTTGGTTCAGTTGATTTTGTTTTTGATTTGACCTCTTTGGCTGGATTTAATGAAGCGGTTACGTTGACGACAGCAGGAATTCCTGCTGGAACAACAGAAGCTTTTTCCCAAAATAATTTTATACCAACAGGTTCAACAACCTTGACGATTGGAAACTTAAATGGGGCTACAGATGGAATTTATAACATTACAATTACGGGGACGGCTGACACTATTACCGTTGAGCAGATGGTTACTTTAATTGTAAATAATACTTCACCTTCAGTAGTAGTTTTGACTTCACCTATAAGTGGATCAAATGATCAAATGTTGAATACAACTTTGGTGTGGGATGCAATGACAAGTACAGCAAGTTATGTGATTGAGATTTCTACTACTCCAGGATTTGGAAGTGATATAGTGGAAACTTCACCAGTTAATAACAATATGTACACGCCCCAGGATTTACAGCCGTTGACTGTTTATTTTTGGAGAGTGCGAGGGATTAATAATTGTGGGGAAGGTGATTATTCCAGTTGGTATTCTTTCCAAACGGCTGGAACAGGTTGCAGTACTTACACGAGTACTGATACACCTGTAACGATTTCTGATTCTGATGAAAATACGATTAATTCTTTCTTGACCGTTGGAGATAATGTTACGATTACGAGTGTGACAGCATCTTTAGATATTTCACATACTTGGATTGGTGATTTGAATGCAATCCTAAAATCACCTGGAGGATCTAACCTTAACCTTTTTGATCGACCTGGAAATCCTGAGTCAAACTTTGGATGTGATGGAGATAATCTTCAATTAACTTTTGATGATGGAGCTGCGAATGATGCAGCTAGTTTGGAAAATGGATGTGATACGGGTGATCCCGGTTATTCTATTTCTGGAACTTATCAACCAATTGACGCTTTAGGCGCAATTAATGGACAATCTTCTATGGGCTCATGGGAATTAGAAGTGTCAGATGCTTTTGCTGAGGATGGTGGAGCTTTGGAAACTTGGAGTGTAGAACTTTGTTTTTCTGCCTTAGCTGGAGATGCACCTAACTTAATCAACAATACTTTGACTGTTGCGCCTAACGGAACTTCAGCTGTTCCCAATAGTAACTTGTTAGCAACTTCTTCAACGAGTACTTCTGCTCAAATTACCTTTATCATCTTAAGTTTACCAACCGAAGGAAACTTAACGATCAATGGAATGGCTGCAACAATTGGAGCCACTTTTACGCAAGCAGATATTGATAATGATATTTTGGTTTATACGAATACAAATGGAGCTGCGAATGTAGACCAATTTAGTTTTGACATCGTAACTCCTGATGGTGGGTGGATTCAAAATGAACCTTTTAATATTGAAATTGGAACAGTAACTATTTCTGCGATTACAGTTATCGATTCACAAGTTACTTGCTACAATGGAACGGGCGGAATGATTACGGTGAATGCAACTGGTGCAAATCCACCTCTAGAGTATAGTTTGAATGGAGGTACTTATCAATCAAACAATACTTTCTCAGATCTTGCTGCTGGTACATATACTGTTGAAGTGAAAGATACGATGGGGAATATATACACTACGAATGCTGTTGTCATTAATAATCCTGATGAGATAATTGCTTCATCAAGTTTGTCTGTAAATACTGTAACGATTGATGCAACGGGTGGAACTGGAGTATTAACATATAGTAATGACGGAATAATTTTTCAAGCAAGTAATATTTTTTCTGATTTGGCAAATGACACATATACATTTACCATCATGGATGAAAATGGGTGTACTGTTACAACTATGGAAACGATCAATTTAATTCAAAGTGCTGAAGTTGCGACAACTTCAATTTCTTGTGAAAATGGAGCGGATGGAACTTTGATTGTAAATGATGTAGTAGGAGGGGTAGGGCCATATTTATACAGTATTGATAATAATAACTTTACCGCAAATAATGAATTTACGGGATTAGTTTCGGGTAATTATACGGTATACGTAATGGATTCTAGTGGAAATACTTTCAATGCAGGCTCTTATTCAGTTGGAGGTGCACCTTCTCTTTCTGTAACAGGATTGGCAAATGACAATAACCTTACTGCAACAGGATTAGGAGGAACTGGAATATTGTTATACAGCATCAACGGAACTGATTTTCAAGCAAGTAATGAATTTCTCAACTTACCGATTGGTACTTATACGATTACGGTGATTGATGAGAATGGGTGTACTTCTGTTACAGGAGATATTTTAATTGACTTTACCAGTCTCAATGAAATTAATTTTGACTTGTCATTTGACTTATTTCCAAATCCAACCCAAGCTCAGTTGACCATCGAATTAAATCAACCGACGGAACAAAAATTATCTTTCCAGATTTTTGATGTGGCAGGAAAATTAGTTCAAGAAATTCAGTTCACGAAGAACAGTGCTTATTTGAAAGAGCAGGTGGATGTTTCTCGTTTAGCGGCGGGAAGTTATGAGGTGATGCTTTCAGATGGAGAAATGTTTGGAAGAGCGAGATTTGTGAAAATGTAATTTTGAAGCTTCTGTTTGCCCGTATGGGCTTCGAAAGTAAAAAACCAAGTTTCCAGAGATGGGGGCTTGGTTTTTTTTATTTTTTTAACCTAACTCTTAATCTATCAGGACTTCGTTTTTGATGCCAAACAGCCTCAATTAAAACTTCATTTCTATGGTGGATTATTGAATAATAAATAGCGTAAGGAAATTTTTTCATTAACTTTTTTCGTACAGGTTCAATTAAAAATACATGAGCCATAGCATTTTCAGAAAGATAATTAGCTTCCTCATAAAATTCTAAAACAAAGTCAACTCCGAGTCCTTTGAGTTGATTATCATACCAATCAGATGTTTCGTTCATGTCTAAATACGCATCCGAGGAAATAATGATATTATAAACCATATTTCCCCAAAAGGCGTTTTTTCCCTTCCTCCAAAGAGATACCCGATGTTGGGTTTTTTAAATAGGCTTCACGGCGTTCTTTCAACTCATTTATTTCATTTTCTAAAAGCTCTTCTTCCCCGGATTCTTGAGATTTTTGATAAATAAATTGAATAAAATCGTAAATTTCTCTTCTTCGATGGTATGGAAGCTTATCCAAAATTTCTTGTATTGCATTCGGACTCATTATCTATTTTTTATTTTAAAAATAACATTTTTTCCTTACAAGAAAAAATATTCCTATTAATCAAATTAAAAGTTGAAATAGTTAGCCCATTACAATATTCCATTTTCCCTAAAAAACCTCAACAATCCGTCATTTTTAACGTTTCTAAAATAGAATTTCAAATAGTAAAATTTTCCAGTATAAAATCCAAAAAAGCGTATCTTTGCGCCCAATATGAAGAACTTTAGAAATTTTTGTGTGATAGCCCATATTGATCATGGGAAAAGTACTCTTTCTGACAGACTGTTAGAATTTACGCAGACCATCTCCGAGCGGAATATGAAAAATCAAGCGTTGGATGATATGGACATTGAAAGAGAACGTGGTATTACGATTAAAAGCCATGCGATACAAATATATTATGACCATACTGATGGCGAAAAATATACCTTCAATCTAATTGATACTCCAGGGCACGTAGATTTTTCCTACGAAGTTTCTCGCTCAATTGCAGCCTGCGAAGGCGCACTTTTGTTAGTCGATGCTTCTCAAGGAATTCAGGCGCAAACCATTTCCAATCTATATTTAGCAATAGAACATGATTTAGAAATCATTCCTATTCTGAACAAAGTAGATATGGAAAGTGCGATGATTGATGAAGTCTCTGATCAAATTATTGATTTGATTGGTTGCGACAAAGAAGATATCGTTTTGGCAAGTGGAAAAACAGGACTCGGTGTTCAAGATATTATGAATGCTATCGTAGATCGAATTCCTGCTCCCAAAGGTGATCCAAAAGCACCCTTGCAAGCTTTGATTTTTGATTCCGAATTCAACTCTTACCGAGGGGTAATTGCTTATTACAGAATCATGAATGGTACCATGAAAAAAGGAGACAAAATTCATTTTGTCAATACTGATAATGATTATAGCGCTGACGAAATTGGCGTTTTGCAGCTCGATCAAATTCCGAAAAAAGAATTGAGTGCTGGAAATGTAGGCTACGTCGTCACCGGGATCAAAACTTCCAAAGAAATTAAAGTAGGAGATACGATCACTTTGACTGAGAATCCATGTGAAACAGGAATTCAAGGATTTGAAGATGTGAAGCCGATGGTTTTTGCAGGAATCTTTCCAATCGAGAATGAAGACTTTGAAGACCTTCGAGATAGTTTGGAAAAATTACAACTGAATGATGCCTCGTTAGTATTCGAACCTGAAACTTCAATCGCTTTAGGATTTGGTTTTAGATGTGGATTTTTAGGAATGTTGCACTTGGAAATTATCCAAGAACGATTGTCCAGAGAGTTTGACCAAGAAGTGATTACCACGATTCCCAACGTTACTTATTTTGCCAAAACAACAAAAAGGGGGAGTGAAAAATTCTTGGTAAATACTCCTGCGGATTTGCCTGATCCTTCCTTGTTAGATTTTGTAGAAGAACCTTATATCATTGCTCAGATTATTACCAAACCAGAATATATCGGTTCGATCATGTCATTGTGCATGGACAAAAGGGGAGAGATGCAAAAGCAACTTTATTTATCAGAAACTCGAGTGGAATTAACTTTCCACATGCCGTTGGCGGAAATCGTTTTTGATTTTTATGATAAATTAAAATCAATCACCAGAGGTTATGCATCCTTCGATTATTCTCCATTAGATTATCGACAATCTAATTTAGTGAAGTTGGATATGTTGCTCAATGGCGAACCTGTTGATGCACTTTCTGCTTTGGTTCACAGAGATAAAGCGCAAGCATTTGGTAGTAAAATATGTTCTAGATTAAAAGATCTATTACCTAGACAACAATTTAAAATTGCGATTCAAGCATCCATCGGAGCAAAAGTTATTGCGAGAGAAACGATCTCTGCACTTCGAAAAGATGTAACGGCCAAATGTTACGGTGGTGATATTTCACGTAAACGTAAATTACTAGAAAAGCAGAAAAAAGGTAAAAAGAAAATGCGTTCCATCGGAAATGTAGAAGTGCCGCAAAAAGCATTTTTACAAGTTTTGAAATTGGATACGTAGTACTTCCGAAGCTCCTGCTTCGGAAAAATAGGATTCCGAAGCAGGAGCTTCGGAAGTACGAAAAGCTGTTGAATTCAATTCAACAGCTTTTTTTGGTTGATAAAATGTTATTTTTGTTTTCGTAGTCCGACTCTCCGAGTTGTCCCTCGTAAAACGATTTACCAAATCGTTCAAATTGTGAATCTAACAACTTGGAAAGTAGTAATACTTAAATCAAATAAAATGAATTTAAAATATTCTTATTTAATTACGCTAGCAGTTTCTTTATTATTTTTAAATGCTTGTAACGAACCTGCTCCAAAAACAGAAACACCTGTTGTCGAGCAAAAAGAATTTCCAGCATTTTTCCAAAAAGTCTTAGACGCTCACGGAGGCCTAGAAACTTGGAATAAAATGAATACCTTAAAGTTTTCCAGCACTCGAAAAGTACCAACGACCAACTATTCCATAGATCTAAAAAGTCGAAAAGAAATCATTGAAGCAGAAGGAAAATATACTTTAGGAAATGATGGAAAAACAGTTTGGGTAAGTCCTACACGAGATTCTTTTCCAGGGAAAAATCCACGGTTTATGAAAAATTTGACTTTCTATTTTGTGGCGATTCCTTTCGTGCTAGCGGATAATGGAGTGAACTTAGAAGACCTCGGAAGCAAGGAAGTGAACTACCGTAAATATAATGTTATAAAAGTTACTTTTGGCGAAGGAGTTGGCGATGCGTCGGAAGATCAATATGTTTTGTACGTCAATCCAAATACGAATAAAATTGATTTTATTAATTACTCTGTCACCTATTTTGATAAAACAAAAGCAACGAAATACAACGCTTTAAAATATGAATGGCAAAATGTAAATGGTCTGTTATTTCCAGAAAAATATATTGGTTACAAATGGGAAAATGAACAGCTGGGAGAAATTCGTTATGAATCACCTTTTGAAAAAGTGAGTTTCTCGGAAGAGAAAATGAATGACTCTACCTTTTTAATTCCAGAAGGCGCTTGGGTAGAAAATTAAAAAGAATATGGTCAAAAATCCAACTCTCATCCAACAAATACTGTTTATCACAATGTCAATTTTTTTGATTTGGGAATCGACTAACATTTTATGGGATTGGAATTTGTTGAAAATCCTATGTGGAATTTACAATTACTTTTTGCCTTGGTTTTTAATTTATTTATCACTGGAATTTTTGCCTTTGCAGGATTTGCGTTGCCTACAGAAAAATTAATGCCATCGAAATATTTTGAAATTAACGATTCTAAGAAAGTGAATTTTTGGTTTAAAAAATTAAAGGTCGAATGGTTTCGAAAATTTTTGTTGGCAACTGTTTGGCGAAAAAAAACAGATCAAAAGAAATTCTTCGATGGAACAATTAGCGGAATAAAAGACTTTGAGGTACAAACTCAAAAATCAGAATTTGGACATCTAATTCCATTTGTTTTCATTTCTTTACTTTGTGTTAATTTTGCGATCCGAGGTTTTTGGTGGGCAGTTTTTTTTACGACTTTGGTGAATGTAATTTTTAACTTTTATCCAATTTTATTGCAGCGGCATCATCGTGGACGACTAGTGAGATTGAAAAAGATTTTAATTTTAAAACAAAAAAAATGAGATTCGAAGAATACGGTATTTCTCCTGAAATCAAAAAGAACCTTTCGAAGCTAGGTTTCAAAAGGCCAACTGACATTCAATTCAAATCGATTCCTTCGATCCTAAAAGGAGAAGATGTGCTTGCGATTGCGCAAACTGGGACAGGTAAAACAGCAGCCTTTGCCATTCCGATCATCAACATGATCGATGAGAAAAAACGCATCAAACGACCTGATGGAATCAAATGTTTGGTGATGGTTCCGACGCATGAATTAGTGATTCAGTTGACCGACGTTTTTATCAAATTAAGTAAGCACACTAGGGTAGTTACCTTTGGGATATACGGAGGAGTGGAGCAAGACCCTCAGATTGAAAAATTAGAAAAAGGTGTTGATATATTAATTGCAACCCCTGGACGAATGTTTGATTTGAGAAGTCAACGACATTTGAATTTGGATCGAATAGAAATTCTGGTTTTGGATGAGGCGGATCACATGTTGGATTTAGGATTCATTGGAGATATTCAAGATCTGATGCAACACTTACCTAAAAAAAGACAGACACTTTTTTTCTCTGCCACGATTAATCAAAAGATTAAAAAATTGGCTTATTCGCTAGTTACCAATGCGATTCGAATTCAGATTTCTCCAAAAAATCCAGTTGCTAAAAATGTCAATCACAAAGTCATTTTTGTTTCGATGGATGATAAAAGGTTTTTCCTAGAACGCATGGTCAATGAAAATGCAGAGAGTAAAATCTTAGTTTTTGTCCGAACAAAAGTACGCGCGGAACGAGTGAAAAAAGCGATGGGACGGGTTGCCATCGAATCACTCACGATCCACAGCGATAAAGATCAACGCGACAGAAATTTAGTGATGAATCAATTCAAAACAGGCGAGGTGAAATTGCTCATCGCAACTGATGTCAGCGCACGTGGAATTGATATTCCAGATGTGGACATTGTGATTAATTATGATTTGCCAGACAAGGATGAAAATTACGTGCATCGAGTTGGTCGAACGGGTCGAGGGAAAAATAAAGGAAATGCCTATTCATTTTGCAGTAAGGAAGAAGAAGAAATGCTCGCAGATATTCAAGAATTTTTAGGAGAAAAAATTGAAGTTTTAGACATCGGGAAAAAAGAATATTTCGAGACGATTGATTTTTCTAACGACACTTCAGGTGATATTAAATCGATATTGAAAGAAATTGAAGATCATGAAAAATTAAGTCGTAAAAGACACAAGAAGAAAAAGCGGTAATGATTTTTAAGTTGAGATTCTTTAATTCTGTATCATTACTTCAGGAAAAGACAAGAATATAAAATGAAAATCCCCATTTGCAAATTAATGCAAATGGGGATTTTTATATAAATAAAATTCAAATTTTATTTCGAATAGTCTGCGTTGTAAGCAGAAACAGCTTTTTCAAATTGAGATCAAGATGTTTTAGGAACTTCAATACATCACTTTTTTATTAGGCAACGAACCTCCATTAAACTCTTTAATACATTCTCTAACTTTGAACTTGAAGACACCTTTGATGCAAATAAAGAAATCCTGTAGTTCAGGGTAAAGGTCAATATATTCTATTAGAAGTTTTCTTGCTCCAATTTCATTAGAAGTTGGTAAAAGATATAATTTGGAATTTATTTCTTTTGAGAAGTAAGCAATTTTTCCCCATGGATAAGATATTTCTCCAGTATTACTATTAGTTATTTGTGAAATAATAGCTCTCTTTCTTTCCTTTTTTCCAAAAAGCATATGCAAATAGGCTGCTCCATTTTCATAATAATAAAGTTGTCCTTCGCTTAACAAACATACTGGAATACCTGTATCGTCAATCATTCTGAATAACTGATTATTCATCATAAACCCCCATATCTCGTTGGTATTTATTTTTATTTTTCGTTGATCTTTGGAAATTCCTGGCGCTTTATTTTTGAAATGAATGTATCTTTTGCTCAAGACACCAGAAACACTATAGTAAGATAATTTTCCTTCGTAGAGTTCTCCTTTCTGATTATCAAAGTCGCTAAAAATTTTATAAACGATTAAACTATCTTGAGCTTGAACAGAGAAGCTTGCAATGAAGCTAAATACTAAAACCATTAAGGTTACTTTTTTCATATTTTCATATTTTTAAAAAACTAAGATACCGTTTTAACATTCTAAAAAAGAATAACCTTTTGGATTGAATTTTCACTTTTTGCGAAGTAAATTTGAAGGTCAAGAAGTATGGAATTTTGATTTTTTTTAAATATAAAACCTGTGAGGAAATTACATTTTATTACCTTTTTTTTGAGAAAGATTAAATCAGTTTAGACATTTGAAGAAAGTCTGTTAGCTTTGAAAACTAAAATAATAACTTTTGAAACAGATACTAACTCTTTTTTTCTCTTTTTTCAAATCATCATTTTGAGTGCTCAAAATGATGTGGAGTTTGATTATGTTTCTACCGAACTTCCAGTTGAACCATGGAAGGCATCTCTCCCAAAAGAATCACTTCCGCTCGGAATATTAAATCATATTGATACGATTCGTTCTGGGCTTTACTGATCAAGTGTGGGACGAGATTTTGGTTATTTTACCGACGAATATTATCAAGGTTTTTTTAGTGATACGGAGACTATCATTCCTTTCGAATATTATTTTTTGCCAAGGGATTACAGCAATTTTATGATTGTGAAAAATCAGAAAGCTGGTGTAATTGATAGCTTGAATAATTTTATCATTCCTATGGTTTACACTTGGCTGTGGCCATTGAATAAAGATATTCTTTTGGGAGAAAATAAATATTTAAATGCAAGGATTGAAAAAAAGAGGACTATTCAACCTTGCCGGCGAAGTCATCATTCCAATTGAATACAAAAGTATTAAAGAGATAGCGCCTAACATTTTTTCCATCGAAAATATGGAAGGGAAATTTGGATTAGCAGATTTAAATAACAATACATTTACGGAGTGTAAATACAATGATGGGATTAGGTTTTTCAATAAAATTTTCAAGGAAAAGGAATAAGAATATTTTGATAAAACTAAAGTTAATAAAACGGTAGGTGAATATTTTTGATAATGACTCAATGATAAATTATTTGTAAGGGTAATGTATACTTGATTTTAAAAAAAAGTAACCTCCAAAACCAAAGTCTTGAAGGCTACTTTTAAAAGATAATTTCAAAAAATTATCCCAATATTTTATGCTCTTTCACATACGGTTGATTGTACATTCTCACACCCGTAGCCGAGTGAAACGCATTTGCAATCGCAGCACCTGCAGGTGGCAAAGTTGGTTCACCAAGTCCTGTTGGAGATTTTCCATTATCGACATAATGCACTTCGATTTGAGGTGCTTCATCCATTCTAATCAAGCGATATTTGTTGAAGTTTTCCATAGACGGTTGCCCATCTTCAAAAGTGAAATCACCAAACAGCGAGTGACCAATTCCATCAATTACACCACCTTGAATTAAGTTGGTTGCAGCTAGAGGATTGACCACAATTCCACAATCCACGACACAAACTACCTTTTCTACTTTTGGAACATTACCCACCATTTTTACTTGAGCGATTTGCGCCACATAAGTATTGTGAGAAAAGAATGCGCTAAATCCAAGATGCATTCCTTGAGGAGTATTTCCCCAGCCACCTTTATCGGCAGCCATTTTTATGGCAGCGATAAAACGATCAGGTTCGTAATTTCCTTTTGGCGTTAAGCCTTTTTTCGCTTCTTTTAATTTCTCTTCATCTTTGATTTCTTCTTCCAGTTTTGCGTGCGCATCAAAAACTACTTTTGCTTTTTCCAAAATATCCAAACGCATTTGCACAGCATCCTGTCCAGTTTTTTGCGCAACTTCATCTAGGAAACTTTGCTCCGCTGATGCTAAGAAATTAGTGTAAGGCGCTCGCCATGCACCCGTCGAAACATTACTTTCAAGGGAGTGATTATCGCATTGATAATTGTTGATTCCGGAAGCTGGAAATCCATCAGCCAACGACGACCACATATTTCCATTCACCGCAGCTTCGATCAAATGGTAACCTGTAATTTTATTATCCTTGATCGCTGCTCGGATTTTATAATGCACAGCAGGACGATAAGTTCCCGCCGTCATATCATCTTCCCGTGACCAAACTACTTGAATTGGCGTTTTGGTTTCTTTGGAAATCTGAACCGCTTCCAAAGCGAAATCTCCGTAAAGTCTTCGACCAAAACCACCACCCATTCGAGTCATTTGCAAATCAATTTTTGCAAATGCTTTTTCTTGAGCAGCCTTTGCCGCATCTTTATCTTCTGGGTCATGTTCTTCGAATAGATTTAGCAAACCAGCCACCCGACCTCGAGTCCATTCAGGCGTTTGAACCGGGCCGACGAGTTCTACTTTTTCGTCAGTTACGTTGGCGAAAAAATTCATTGGTTCCATGCAGTTATGAGGCAAAAACGGAGACTCATAAGTTCTCTCAATAATTTCATCTGCTTGCGCAAATGCTTGGTCAGGAGTTCCATCTAAGCGAACTGGTTTTTCACTTTTACTCTCGGTGAGTTTATTTAAAGCTATTTTATGATTAGTCGTATTTTCTCCAGGAGAAGCATTTTCCCAAACTGCTTTCAAGGCTTTTTTTCCTTTCATAGCAGCCCAAGTGGAATTGGCCACCACAGCAATTTTATCCAACATCACTTCTTCGCCTTTGAATTGTTGTCGTTGCGGAATTTGCATTTTGACTACCTTTTGCACGCCTACAACTTTTAGCGCCTCGGTATCATCCACCGAAACTAATTTTTGACCAAAAGCAGGTGCTCGCAAAACGGAAGCATACATCATTCCATCTCGCTTCGTATCAATCCCGAAAAGTGATTTTCCCGTAATAATGCCTTCCATGTCGACATTACCTTTTGGGGTTCCAATGATTTTGTAATCTTTGGTTGCTTTTAATTTTACCTCCTCCTCTTTGGGTACTTCCATCGTAGAAGCCATTTTTGCCACTTCTCCAAAGCCTAAAGTTTCTCCTTTTCCATTTGAAATTATTCCGTCAGCGACAGAACATTCAGCAGGATCAATTTCCCATTGTTTGGCAGCAGCGTTAACCAACATACGTTTAGCAGTTGCTCCCGTCATTCTTAAACTATCCCATCCTTGACGAATAGATTGGCTACCACCTGCCACTTGGCGAGTGTACCATTCTGTATTCAATCCTGCCTGCTCGACCATCACATCTGCCCATTTTACATCCAACTCTTCAGCGACGATCATCGGCATGGAGGTTTTGATATTTTGCCCAATCTCTGGATTTGGTGAATAAATAGTCACTAAGCCATTATCACCTATTTTTAAAAATGCATTGATACCAAACCATTCTTTAGGCATGGCCTTGATTGGAGTAACATCCTTAGGAGAATTACAGGAACTCCAGTTAAATCCTAAAACCAAACCACCACCCGAAAGCGCAGATAATCTTAGAAAATTACGACGATTAACTTTATTTATATTTTCCATAATGAATTATGATTAAGATCTTTTTTTGAAAAAAAATGAGCACACTAACATATTAACCATTAACTATTACTTGCCGCTGTTTTGATCGCAGCTTTGATTCGGTTATAGGTACCACAGCGGCAAATATTTCCACGCATTGCATCGTCGATATCTTGATCGCTAGGACTGGAATTATTGCTGAGTAAAGCTGCCGCATTCATAATTTGACCTGCTTGGCAATAGCCGCATTGTGGAACGTCGTGCTCTCTCCAAGCATCTTGTAGCGGATGAGATGCATCAGCCGATAGACCTTCAATTGTGGTTATCTTTTTGTCCTCAACTGCTGAGACAGGAAGTTGACAAGATCGCATAGCTTGTCCGTTGAGGTGAATAGTACATGCGCCACATTGAGCAATTCCGCAACCATATTTGGTGCCGACTAACCCAACGGTGTCTCGCAAAACCCAAAGCATCGGAGTATCCGACTCTGCTTCTACGGTTTGCATTTTTCCATTAATGTTTAGATTGTAAGTTGCCATAAGATTTGGTATTTTATTTTTATGCAAAATAATTAAAATATGTGATAACTAGAGAGTGGAGTAGAATATTTTATGGATAATTGGTATGTGGGAATTTAACTTGTTTTTTTTGACAAAGCCCTTCTTAAGAATGCGACCGAAAATTCTGAATCTATTTTATTCGCATTCCTTAGTTTTGTTTACTTTTGGTGAGGTTTTTTAATTTTAAAAAAAAAGTAATTATTCAGTAAAGCTGAACAGTTATAAAAAAGAAAAGATGGAAGACATCGCAGGAAAAGAGGATATCAAAATATTTGTAAATAAGTTTTACGGAAAAATACGGGAGGATGAAAAATTAGGGCCAGTTTTTGCTGGTCGGATTCCTGATGAAAATTGGCCAAAGCACTTGGAGAGAATGGTTAGTTTTTGGAATACCATTTTATTTTTTCAAAGAGAGTATACTGGCAATCCATTTCAAAAACATGTTGGTCTACCTGTAGATGCCTCCCACTTTGAATATTGGGTGGTACTTTTTCATCAGACGATAGATGAAAATTTTGCAGGTAAGCAAGCAGACGAAGTCAAGCGTCGAGCAGATAATATGGGGAAATTATTTAGCCATAAATTGCAATACCTCAAGGATAATCCAAATTTTAAACCGATCGTTTAAATTAAAATAAAAATTGACGATAGGGATATACAATAGAAGTTGAAATCAAGAAATACTATTCAGATTGTTATCGTCAATTTTGATTATTTTTCTATTCAATATAATTCAATAATTTTCTTCAAATGAAATACCTCCTTGTCATTCAGGCAACTATAATTTTTGGGATGTTACTGTTTTGTAACAATACATTTGCACAACCTGCAAGGAGTCCGGTTTTGTTAGAGAAACCTACCGCAGAGGATATTTATTATCGAGGAACGGGAGCTTATTATGCCAAAAAATATGAAGTGGCAATTCTATATTTTGATCGAGCGATTAGCATGAATAAAGAATTTTATTCGAGAGCTCACAACAAACGAGGACAATGTAATTTTAAATTAAAAAAATATGAGGAGGCTCGAATCGATTATGATAAGGCGATTGAAAAGTCGCCTCAATTTGGTGAAGCATTTAACAACCGAGGTGAGCTGTTTCTTGAATTAAAAAAATATGATCAAGCACTTAATGATCTGAACAAAACCATTAAATTATATCCTCGATCTTCGGAGGCATTTTTTAATAAAGGATTAGTTTATGCTGCAAAAGATGAATTTAAAAAAGCAATTGAATTTTATTCTCAAGCCATAAAATATGATGGAGATAACGATGATTATTTTGCTTTCCGAGGAAAGGCTTATCATGCTTTGAATTTATTTGATTCTGCTGTTTCTGATCTTGATACTGCGTTGATGATTAATCCTGAGCATCTAGAAGCATTGAAATTTAGAGTAATGAGTAATTTTAAATTGAAAGAATATGACTTGGCGATGGAAGATATAGAGGAGAGACTTTCTATTGATTCATTAGATTATTGGTTTTGGAATCATCGTGGAATTATTCACGCAAAGTTGGATAATGATAAAATGAGTGTTGCCGATTTCACCAGAGCTATTGAACAGTGTCCTGATACAGCTTTTATTTATGGCAACAGGGGTGATGTTTTGATAAATTTAAAAAAATATGATAGAGCTCTTTTGGATTATAATAAAGCGTTGAGATTAGATTCGACTTATGTTGCTACAATAAATAATAGAGGTATGTTGTATGACTTAATGGGAGAAAATGAATTAGCGATTATTGATTTTTCAAAATCTATCGAGCTTGATTCTGTGATGGCTGCCTATTCCTTGAACAATCGAGCGAACTGTTATCGCAAATTAAAACAATTTGAAAAAGCTAAAATGGATGTTGAGAGATCCATTGAACTGGATGAAAATAATGGTTGGGCATATGCGACGCTCGCTTTTATTTTTGCGGATGAAGGAAATGATGAATTGTTTTTTAAAAATATAGAATTTGCAATTTCGAAGCCGTTAGCTTATCCTCTGAAGGAGAAATGGGAAGGGGAGAAGTCGTTGGGGAAATATAAAGATGATGAGCGGTTTTTGAAGATATTGGATAAATCTGAGGGGTGACTTTTGAACCGCAAAAGACTTAATGCGATAAGTCGCAAATCGAATTTAATTTTTTACCACATAGGACATATAGTTTTTAATTTTCCTTCGAAAATTTTTCATAAACTAGAAGACTATATGTTATATGTAGTAGGAAGTTAAGTTCAATCAATTTTTTTTTTTGCTCCCGATAATTATCGGAATCTTTTTTTGTGTGTCTTTTTTGAGTCAAAAAAACTCAAGCATTATTAGCAGAACTACCCCCAAAACTATCGTCCGAAACCCCATCCAAGATATAGTCATCGCAAACGGAACCCCCAACAATTTACATCTCCGGATATGTTCAAAAAACATAATTCCCACCACAATTCCAAACATTGCAATTAATCCAATCAGAGAAATCGGGAAGTAATAATTTGCTAAAAGTACCGGCAATAAAAGTATTCCACCGATCATTGAAACAGTTGACATATTTCCCAAATACTCCAAGGTTTTTTCTTTTTTGAAAAAAGAGATTGCAGTCATCTGCCAACCAATCTGACCAAAGCAAATGATGAATTCTCTGACCCAATTATGTTCCCAACCCAATCTTGCATTCAGATGAAAGGCAAATTGATTCAAAATCAATCCAGTAAAAACTGCCACAAAAAAGATATAAGTCCAACGATATTTTTTATTCAACTCAGGAGTACAATCTCTCGTTTTTCCATTTTTCGAAGTTGGATAAATCACTTTTCGATTGTAAGAAATAAATCGATAGAGTCGCAACAGAAAAGCGTAAATTAATTTGCTGTGTAATATTTTTTTCAAAAAAACAGCACGATGGACAACGATTTCAATCATTGCATCAATGCCATAATGAGTCGTAGAAGTTTCCGTATTCAAAAGGGCGATTTCATTTTTAGCTCGCTCCATGTCAATCTGATTAGCATAAGAATCATGGATGGTTTGATAAGGTGAGATAGTGTTTTTATCAATCAATCCAATTTTAGAAAAGCACTTTCCATAAATATTACACATGTGGCAATCTTGGTCGATGAGCAGTTTTCGATTCTTTAGCATGACAATATTTTTAAGTTTTTGAAAAATGTTTAAAACAAAGATATACTAAAAAACACAAACTTTCAATAATAATTGAAAGTTCAATAATTTAAAATAAAATTACTTTTGATACTTTTATTAAACTAAAGCGTAAAAAGATTCCCAACTTTTGATTTTCTTTGTTGCTTCAAAAATTACTTTTAAATAAAGTATCAAATGGCGGAAGATAAACGGGATGTTTGGTTGATCCCACTTTGCATTTTTATTGTTTACATCGTGTGGGGAACTACCTACTTGGGCAATGCTTGGGGCGTGAAAGTGATTCCACCTTTTATGTTTTCGGGTATTCGTTTTTTGATTGCAGGGAGTGTGTTATTGTTGATTTCGAGTTTTTTTTCACCCATCAAAGTCACCTGGAATCAATTTAAGAATTTAGCTTTTGCAGGTCTCCTTTTATTTGGAATCGGAAACGGTTTAGTGACTTGGGCATTGCAATATGTGGATTCTGGAATTACAGCTTTAGTGATTTCATTAGAACCTTTAGTTGTAGCATTTATGCTGTGGGGTTTTAAAAAACAAAAGCCTCAAATCAATACTTGGATTGGGATTGGATTAGGAATTCTTGGAATGACACTTTTGGTAGGACAACCCAAATTTGTATCAAGTTGGGAATGGGTGGTAGGATTTAGTTTTATATTTACAGCGATGTTGGCTTGGGGATATATTTCGATTTGGATTGCATCGGCTGACTTGCCTAAGTCTGTTTTTCAAAGTGCAAGTGTGCAAATGATTTTAGGAGGGTTGATGCTTTTGGCGACTAGTTTTGGAATGCAAGAAATTCAATATTTTGATTGGTCTACTTTGACAACAAGGGCAGTTGGTGCGTGGATCTACTTGATGATCTTTGGTTCGATTTGCGCATTTTCGGCGTTCAATTATTTACTGCTAAAAGTTTCTCCTACGCGAGTGGTGGCTTCGTCATATGTGCATCCTGTGATTGCGATGTTTTTGGGTTGGTGGTTGAATAAGGAAGGAGTTTCAACGCAGTCAATTATGGCGGGAGGAATTTTATTGACAGGGGTAGTTTTTATTAATCGAGATAAATCGCATGCTTAATTTTATCTAGCAACTTTTTTTCACTAAAAAATCTTTAAAAATGAAAAAACAGATTACGCTAATTATGTTACTATTTACTTCCATTTTTGCTTCTGGTCAAACAGGTGAGGGAAATAAATTAGTAGGTGGAACGGTTAGTTTTGGGACTCAGTTTGTGCAAAATAATGACAACCTTTTATTTCTCAATTTTAACCCTAATTATGGAGAATTTATAACTGATTATATCGCAGTTGGAGCGGGAGTTAATTTAAATTTTCAAAAACAAAGTAGTACTAATATTACTTCCTTAAGTTTATTACCATTCGGAAGATATTATGTTGGTAATTCTGATGTCTTACAATTTTATGCAGAAGTGAAAGGAGGATTTATTTATCAAAGAGTCAGCAATAATGGCGGCACCATAAATGATAGCGGTTTCCAAGTAAATGCAGGTCCAGGTGTGGCATTCTTTTTAAATGAAAATGTTTCCTTAGACTTTTTAGTCAACTATGAATATATAAGAATGGACGAGTTTATCGTCAATAAAAGATTGACTTTTAATTTTGGGTTTCAGATTTATTTGGATGGGGAATATAAGGATCAGGAAAAGTAAAAAAAGGTGTTATCATTTTAGGAATGGTAACACCTTTTTTTTATTACTTGGTAACGACTATCTTTTGCGAAATGACTCGCCCATCATCCAAGTGGAATTGTAAATGATATAATCCGTTAGTTGCGATTTTTACCCTTTTGTTTTGGAAAAATGAATTTGTAAATGTATTGTTATTTATTTCAATTTCTTGACCAATTGAATTATAAATAACAATATCTGTAATATTTACATTTTCAAAATTCACTTGAAAGTTACCATTATTTGGATTTGGGAAAATCTCAATTTTTTCATTTCCTAACAGTTTATTTACATTCGATGAATTATTACCAATGCAAGGGAAAGCTGCAATCTCATCTCGAATCGTCGGGAACAAATTATATAAATTAGTACCAGGACAAACCGTCGAACTGCAAGCGTTTGGCGAGTCATTCCCATCTAAATGCCCTGAAATATTGTTCAAATTAAAAGTTGAACTAGGATGTAAATCCATTCCTAGAACATCAATATCTTCTTCACAAGAACCCCAAGCAATGAAGTTTTGAAGTGCATTAATTGCCTCGGTAGTTGGAGTAGCATTTTCATAATTTCCAATCACACATATCCCAATCGTATTTTCATTCATACAACTAAAATGTGCTCCTTGCAGCCCTTGTCCACGCCCTTCATAAATAATTCCGTTGCCATCAATCAACCAATTATATCCAATGTCATCCCAACCATTGGTACCCGTATGGAAATCATAATAGGACCGAACGACTGCTGCAAAATCAGCACTCGTCGTTTGTCCTGCCGAATGATGGACAATAAAATGAGAAGCCACAGTCGGTTCTGGAGTTGTGTCAATTGGACAATCTCCCGAGGGGCACCAACATGATCGGCCACAAATATCAGGTTGCGCGCAAGTACAATCTGCTTTGCCAGTTCGTGGGTGAGCAGTATTATTTTCGTCAGAATGGCCAGGAGAGAAAAGTCGCAAATTGAAATTATAAGGAATTGGTTGATTAGATTTGAGTTGGATATGACTTGTTTCGGAACTCACTTCTCCTCCAAAAAAAACAGTCCGATTTGGCGTTTCACCTTCGGTCATGATTGGAAATGGTTTCCATGGAGACCACAGTTTTTTGTTTTCTATTTTAGTTCGAAAAAATAATTGACTTTGGAAATTTTCTTTTTCAACGAAACCAGAAACCATGATAAAAGGAGTAGGTGTCGTATTTTTTACATCTATTTTTTGGGTAAAAAAGAAGGATTCAAAAGAGACATCATAAAATTCAAGAGAGGCTTCGATGGTATTCTTACTTTGTCCAAAAAGGAAAACAGATGCCATCATCGACAAACTAAAAAGGAAAAGGTTGAGGGAGTTTTTCATATTCTTTATTTAAAAAACGTAAATGAAATATCCCTCAAAGCTAGAAAAAAATGTGGTTTTGAGGAAGTTGCTCTAGCTGATTTTGAAGCAACTAAGAGACAACTTCCTACTTATTTGGTTAGCCGTGTCACAGTTCAAAACCGTGGCACGGCTAGTCTAAGCCAATTTACTTTTTTAAACGTTTTCCTTAAACATCTGGATTGAAATCGCAATCAAAATAATTCCAAAAACTTTTCGCAAAGTTGAAATTACCGTTGGCGAAATTTTAGTCGATAACCAATCTGTAGATCTCAAAATAAAATAAATGAATACTAGATTGACCACAATTCCAGCGGTGATACTGACGTTGTCGTATTCTGATTTTAGAGAAATAATCGTAGTTAAAGTTCCTGCTCCAGCCAACAAAGGAAAAGCAATTGGCACAATACTTCCTGAGCCTCCATCGTCGTGATGATCTCTAAAAATTCGGATACCTAAGATCATTTCCAAACCAATAAAGAAAATAATCAAGGCTCCTGCCAAAGCAAAAGAAGAAACTTCAATTCCGAAAATTCCTAAAATAGCTGCGCCAAAAAATAAAAATGCAATCATAATAATTGCGGCAAAACCAGTTGCAACTAAAGGGCTAATTTGCACTCCTTCTTTTTTCATATTTATTAAAATAGGAAGTGATCCGATGATGTCAATTACTGAAAATAAAATCAAACTGACTGATAGAATTGCTGTAACGTTCATGATGAATAAATTTTAATAAGTTCTTGATCATAATTAAACACAAGTTATTTTGTGGATATTTTTTTATCAGACGATTTAAAAAAACGTAGATATAGCCTGTGTTACATCGAGGATTTTTTATGAAGTATGATGGAAAAATAGTCCAAAATAACTGTGATTTAATTGTGAACAAGAACTTAAATAGAAGTAATTTTAAATATCTCGTTGTTTAATTATAACTGCAAATTAACTACATTTTATTAATACTTGTTTGATTAGTTGTTATTGTAAGTCATTATTTACATTTTTGCTTTAGATTAATGTCATAAAATAAAATTTAGTATTTTAAAAATATGAAAAAAAATAAACTTGACCCGTTCGACCTTCGAATCATTCATGAATTGACAGTTGACGCTAGAATTCCTTTGATTCAATTGGCGAAAAAATTGAAAGTTTCGAATACTTTGATTCATCAGCGCATCAAAAAGCTGAAAGAAGAAGGAGTTTTATTGGCTGCTTCTTATCAATTAGATCCATGGAAATTAGGTTATCAAACTTCGGCCTACACTCAGATTATGTTGACCGATTCCAAACAACATCGAGAAGTCGAAAAAGAATTGGAAAAAATTCCTGAAATTGTGGAGTGTGTAAATATCTCAGGAAGGTATGCTGTCTTGGTTCGGATTTTTGCAAAACATAATCAGCACTTACGGGATATTATTTATGAAAAGATTTTGCCAATTGATGGAGTGGAAGGAACGAATACGACGATCTCATTTGAGACTGCTTTTTCAAGAAATGTCCCCTTAGTTCTCGAAGATACGTAAACGTAAAACGACTTTCCAAGTCGTGAAAGATATATGAAGTAACAATAACGACTTGGAAAGTCGCAAAACGAGAAACGATTCTGGAGAATCGGATTACTATGAATTTAGAAATAATTTATCAAGACGAACATTTAGTGGCGATCAATAAACCCAACGGTTTGTTAGTTCACCGAAGCCCGATTGCAGCAGATGCAAGTGAGTTTGCCTTACAAATGTTGCGGGATCAGATTGAGCAATATGTTTTTCCCATTCATCGACTAGACCGAAAAACTTCTGGCGTTTTACTTTTTTCCTTAGATAAAAAAACGGCAAAATTAGTGCAAGATGAATTTCTCGAAAATCGGGTTTCCAAAAAATACCTCGCCATCGTTCGTGGTTTTTTTCCAGAAAAAATAGAAGTAGATTATCCTTTAACGAATGATCGAAATAAAAAACAAGAAGCGGTTACCAATTTTTATAACAATAAACACACGGAAGTAGAAATTCCTTTTGGAAAACATCCCACTTCAAGATATTCGCTCATCGAAGCTTTTCCCAAAACGGGTCGACAGCATCAAATTCGAAAACATCTCAATCATCTCCGCCATCCAATCATCGGCGACCGACCTCATGGTTGCAATAAGCAAAACAAACTTTTTAAGGAAAAATGGAATATGATGACGATGCTTTTGCATGCGCAAGAGTTGAAATTTAAGCATCCTTATGAAGGTCAAGAAGTGATTTTGGAAGCTTCGCTAAATGAGGAATTTTTGCGAATGAGGAAAGAGTTGAGTTTATAGGTTTTTTTTTACTGTTAAACTGTTTTGACGAAAAATTGTAACAGTCAAAACAGTTAACACAGCCAAAAAAAAATCCTGAATTTTCAAATTGAAAATTCAGGATTTTTTTTTGACATATTTTACACTAAATATATTTCGCAGAATTACGATCTACAATAATTTCTTTTAATTCTTTTAGACAAGCATATTCTTCTGGCATCACTCTCTTCACCGCTTCTTTCACCGCTACAAATGTACCTTGCTCCAATCCTGGAATTCGTTGCTTCAGTTGATCTTTCACGATTCGCACATCATCTTTAATGATTCCTCTGATCGATGGAATATCATGCCAGTCACCTTCGACAGCTAATGCTCTTTGCATGTTGCCGTTGCTATTTTGAGTCGGCTCTAATTCAATTAAACTGTCTTCTGAAAGAATAGAAGTAGGTGGCTGCTGGAAGCTCCCTTTTGGGATTTGCCAATTGTCTTCTTCGTTGACTAGAAAGATTTCTAAGCCTTTTTTATTGATTCGGTAAACAATAACTCTTACTTGATCTAGAACATTCATTTTTCTTTGTTTTTCAATCTGCAATTAAATTAATAGGGTCTAAACAGGAGAAACCAGAATATGTTTCAATGGATAGTAATCAAAAGTAAAAATAATGCCGAAGATAAAGGCTTTTAGAAGGATGAAAATTTATTTATTTACGATGAGTAACTAAGAGCATTTTAACCTTGTAGTTTAAATGTTAAAGATAGAGTCTTCTGAACTCTGATTGGGTTACCGTTTAAAATTCCTGGTAAAAATGAAATACCAGGAGTGATTTCTTCGAGGGGTAATTTTAATTCTTCACCAATACCTCCTCCTGGATTCTCAATGATTTCAACATTTTTAACTTTACCTTCTTCAGTAATTTCGTAGCTAACTGAAGTGAATCCTTCGATTCCATTTTCTCTTGCATCTGCAGGATATAAGATTGTATCAAAAAGGTTTGATATAAAGCCGTCTAATCCACCATCCAAATATTCAGGATTTTCATCTAAAATGATTTCTTGTAAGATCCCATCTATTTCTGCAAGGTAAGGTACTGGTTCTTCCACTTCGATTTTTTCATCAATTTTTTCATCGTCTTTTTTACAACTAAAAATAAAAAGTAGGGAAAATAAACCTAGAATAAGAATTAACCCAACAGGGAATTTTACATTTTTCATGTAATATTTTTTGTAAGACTAAACAAAATTTGAATATACTATAAAACTAAAAATCTTTCGTAGAATTTTTAATAATCTCTTTTTAAGAAATTTATTTTACAGATTCCCTCACTAGTTCCAAAACCGCTAAGGAAAGAAAAACCGCTTCCTCATTTTTTTTCATTTCGCCCACAAATTGAAATGCTCTTGGATTGACTGAGCCAGACTCAGGTTTCATCAACGTCCCTCGTTCTTTATCGCCGATGATGATGGGTAACTCTAGTTCGTTTTCGTTTTTATTGATGCGAGCCAATAACCGTTTTTTACGGCCTCCGTGAAGTAGACCTTGATTATTGATGACACCTACTTTTTGATTATCAATAATAAGTTCGGTGGAACCTTTTTTAGTTCGATAAACAAATTCGTGATTGGAAGTCCGAGCGTAGATGACTTCATCTTTTTTGGAAGAAATATATTTTTTATAGGAGTAGGCAATTAATGGCTCGTGATAAATGGAATTAAAGACACCTTCCGCCGTGGTAATAACCCCTCTACTTACTTTTTGTTTGACTTGATTGGAAGACAATAATTCTAATTCTTCTTTGTTCCAAGGGATTAATTCTTCGATAAAAGGAGTGATTTCATCTTTCATTTTTTTCAAATCAGTTCTGATTTTTGCTTTGCCTGGTTGAAAATGAATCAAGGCAAAATAGAGGAAGTAAAGTGTTCCAACGGCTAATAATCCTCCAACTAGAATGGCTAAAAAAAATATGAGTGGTGACATGTAGTTTTTTTTTGTTAAACGTTTTACGATAGGCGTTTTACGTTTTGATTCGTCAAACGTTTTCTAAAAAGCTCGATTATTAACTTCAATTTTATTTGCTGCTGGTTTTTTGAATTGTTCGTATCTCGTTTTTATTAAAATTTTATCTTCTGTAGTTAAAAAAACAAAATTAGCAGAAACAATTTTTTTCATTTCTGCGAGTATTTTTTCTTCCGGTTCCCAGTAAGTGACATACTCGGCAGCAATATCATTTAGGATTTCTGTTTTAATTTCTAAAATTGGTTTTTCAAATAATTTACTGTTGGCTAAAAGGTCATTTGCTTCGTTTAGTAAATTAAAATGTTTCCCTTGACCCAATAAACTATGGCCTCCGTAATCCCATGTTTGCATAAACCAAGATTTATAAAAATATTCAACACTATCCACTTCATTTGCATGAAATTGGAAGGTCAAAAAATCATCATCTTCGGTTCCTTCCGTTTCTTTTGCTTTGGCGTACATGATTTTAAAATCCTTAAAAATGTTAAAGGTAGTTCCCTCAGCGACCAATGAATTTTGAAAACCTTGGAACGAATTTTCTAACCAAGACATATCAATCAAATTAGTAGGATCGTCGATTTGAACTTTGTTCGCTAAAGTTTCATTAATTTCTTCTTGTGTTTTTTCTCCTAATAAATAGGCATCTGCAAAAGCGGTACTTGACTTAGAAAGTTGCCATTGTTTATCATAAGCTTTGATTTGATCGATTGTTTTTTTATCAAAAAAACTTTGCATTTGCATGTGATTAATCTTTTCAATTGCTGCTTTATTTTCAGTCGCAGCAACTTTGACTCCTCCGCCATAAATCCAACCATCAATTCCTTCTTCGGTTTTTACTTCTAGCCAAGGGGCATTTAATTTTACCCCTCTTAATCTGATTTCAGTTGCGTGCATGCTTTGTTCACCTTTGAAGGTAACGATGGTGTTTTCTTTTAATCTAGCAACTTCTTCATGTTTGACATTAGGACCGCTGCGCATTTTAAAATTATCGATATAAACTTCTAATTCGATTGGTTTAAATTCTGCTGCTGGAATTGATTTAGCAGGTTTGATTTTAGTTTCGAGTTCTCGGGATTGATCTGCATTTTTTTCATTTTTGCAAGAAAAAAAAATACAAGCGAAAATTAGAAAGTAAATAAATCTCATGAATTGTTTTTTAGGATTTAGTATTCAAAGTTATGGATTTCATCATCATGGGATAATCCATCATCTTAAATCCATCATCAATTATTTTCAGCAATATACATCAAAAAAAAATCCATCCCGAATGATCGAGATGGATTTTTGCTAAACGTTAAAATCACTAGGATGAACCTAGAAGATTATCCGAGGTATGATTTTAAGTTATTTCTATTATAAGACTTACGAAGTCTTCGAATCGCTCTTTCTTTGATTTGTCTTACTCGCTCCCGAGTCAAACCATAAAGGTCTCCGATTTCTTCCAAAGTCAATGATTTGTAGCCATTCAAGCCATAGTAAGAAGATAAAACTTCCACCTCACGAGGCGATAAAATACTCAAACCTTGTTGAACTTCTTCTTTTAAAGATTGATCCATCAAGTTGACATCAGGACTATTACCAGGGTCGTTTAATGACATGACATCAAGCATCGTTGAGTCTCCATCTTCCGTTCCAAGTGGAGCATCGAAAGAAAGATGTCTTCCATTTCCTTTCATCATATTAGCAACATCTTTTGGTTTGATGTCCAAAATTTCAGCTAATTCCTCGTGGCTTGGTTCTCTTTCATATTTTTGAATAAAGTTTAAAAAAGCTTCATTAATCTTGTTGTAAGAACCTACTTTGTTTAAAGGCAAGCGTACAATTCTTGAGTATTCTACAATCGATTGTAAAATTGATTGTCGAATCCACCAAACTGCATATGAAATAAATTTGAATCCTTTAGTTTCATCAAATCGTCTTCCTGCTTTCATTAGACCAACGTTCCCTTCATTGATCAAATCGCTTAAAGATAAGCCCTGATTTTGGTACTGCTTGGCAACGGAAACAACGAATCTAAGATTTGCTTTGGTAAGTCTTTCGAGCGCAGCGTCGTCGCCAGCTCGAATTTTTCGGGCTAAATCTGCTTCCTCATCTGCTGTGAGTAAAGAGATTTTGCCGATGTCATTGAGGTACTTATCTAATGAAAGACTTTCTCTTGCAGTAATTTTGTTGGTAATTTTTAATTGACGCATTTTCTAAATCGGATTTAAAAAGGTTATGTTATAAGATTTCTAATATGTTGTTCTTATTTAGTTCTTGTTTTCTTTTCATACCTCATCA